>WNFL01215528.1_pt1 | contig 10844 bp, 15 predicted proteins | sample 5400361 | NCBI WGS metagenome assembly WNFL01 (sample SAMN13153351, study PRJNA577476) | soil metagenome | isolation source: 40 cm soil on Douglas fir-dominated hillslope | place: USA:California | collected 2013-09-17 | reverse complement strand
GGCGATCCTTACGGTTTCGTCCCCCTACTCACCCTGTGCTAGGTATTCCCTTATATATTACGGTTTCGTCCCCCTACTCACCCTGTGCTAGTCCTATAGCAAGACTCCGGATCCGGGATTACGCACGATCTTCTACGGGCAGGTACCTACCCGCTCGCTTCCCCAATCTCCGATGCTTTTTACACGCTTTGTGTCGTTTCTGCGCGCTCCTGACTCTGCTGCAGTCCTTATGTGGCCCTTAATGCCGTTCGGGTGGAGGGTACGTTGGGGGCCGTCAACAATCGTGTATGACATGACCACGTGCAAGACCTGACCATAATACAAGATCTAATGGAAATATTATTACGGTCACACCTCGGCGGAATGGCTGGTCACAGTAAATGCGGACGTGCTACAGAACGTGTCCTTCCCATGCCCAGAAGAAGAGTCGGCAATCATGGACGAACCGATCAACCAATGCTTGTTAATCCCTCCTCCAGCTAACTCTTGCTATATTGATTCTTGTCCCTGAGCTGGTTCCCAATCTCGGCCACACTCCTCACCGAGTGAGTTGATAAATAAAGACTTTGTGAATAAATGAACTCTTTAGGGTTCAGTGTGAAGCGTCTGGTCCAACATAGTATTTCATTGCTAATATCGGCGATGGTGCGATCAAATGAATTCCAAGGGCTCCACGAGGAGTATAGGGTATCCTTCCTTGGCCTGGGCCTATGTTTTCAAAAGCCTAGTGAGTGGTAATCACCTTTGGTACTGAAGGCAGAGGAACCCTGACGCCTTGTTTGTCGCTGCCGGTTTGGAGAAGAATTCGTTATAGTGCACACCATAGGGGAAGACGACTATAACAAGGGAGATGAGTTTTGACGCATTTCCCTCTGTATTTCAAGCTGTCTTATGGGCCTTCCGTAATCACCCAAGAGATGAAATCGTGCCAAAAACCTACAGTGGGGGAGACCTCGCACAATTGGTGTGGGAAACAAGAGGATTTTGGCACCTCCTTACCCCGAGATTAGTCATCGATGATCTACCGGTCAATTCTGGTCAGTTTCCTTGCCTTTTACTTGAATCACTTCAAACTCTCCAGTTAGGATGTGGGCAGCGCACGGGACGGTGTCGCCCAAGTGTTAGTTCTGTAGTCACCTTTCTTTGGCCAGAGACTGGAGTGGTTAGAATATTTTTGCTGCTTTATCGCGACTTAATTTTGACAAGTGGGCTCACAAAATTGAATAGTCCATTGTTTGTTCAACATGAATTGAAGGAAGGAATCCAGGAGTACCTAGATATTGTCCCCTTGATGTCAAAATTGGCCTGTCGTCAGCGTGTACATGTTGAGATAGCTTAAACCTATCCAACTCTACTTGGAGTCGTGGTCCAAGAAACAAATTCACCACAGTACCTTCGACATACCCTGCTATTGTCACTACCACCACTCTCGATGAACGAACAACCTTATTGGCCTGACAAAGAGCCCAGTTCTCCCACGATCCTCGGGCAGGCTCTGCCTGGGGTACTCCTAGATCTACCGACAGAGATTCTGATCCTGATACTTTGTTATCTCCCCGTGCCTGATGTCTTGCGTGTCCAGTCTGTGAGTAACCCGAGTCTCGTCCCCTGAGACCATCTCGGATTAATTTCAAATTTTCACACCAGACCTGCCGGCGCTTGGACTCTATTATTCGCACATGGACTGTGATACAGTACAAGATTGAACTATACTGTGCTTGGAGACGCGATATGACGGGAGCGCCGTCGTTCTTGACCAACACTCTGGACGGCTCATCTTCGGGTACACCACGCCCGCCAGAAACACATGTACCATTTCAAGTATCGACCCCTCCAAGTTCTCCCACGTCTCTGGTCCCCTATTCGACTCGTCTAAATACGCTCCGGGCACTTGAACACAATTGGCGCCATCTCTCCTTCCCGGCACCCTCGCATAGAGTACACGTCCCGTTTCGTACGACCTACGTGTACGAGTTGAGTGGGGGGTACTTCATCCTTGGTTCCGACCGGACGGCTCTGTCGCCTCTTCACGCCGCAAGGGTACCCGAGACCGGAGGTGGTTGGGCCTCGGTGGATACAATGAACAAGACTGCGCAACTGAACTTCTTGCGACTGCCTCACTTTTTGCGTGATGCAGATCCAAAGGGGTCGAAAGGAAAGGATCAAGTGGAGGACAAATCGAATGTGTTGGCTTGGACGCACTTACCGCTGCCCTTCCCGATTGCGGATTTTGGCATTGATGCGAGTCAGGATTTATTAGTACTTATGCAGCGACATCGGTATACCTCTATTTGAGTTGATTGAGCCTCTCAATTGACAACCTCCTTTAGCCTAGGTCGTGGATATTCCTTCAAATTTCACCTGTATACACTCGAATGTACTCCGCATCCGCAAGCTTCGGTGACCACTCTGTCTGCTCCCTCAGATCTCCTTCTTTCATGGGATTGGGCCATCGTCCATATATCAGGGTCCACACTCGTCGCCCTTCTTTGTTCCCAACGTGGCCCCGGGAATGTTCTAGTATGGGACTGGAGGAAGGGAATTCTCTTGGTGGTCAGTCGGAAGTTTGGTTTCTTCCTTGTTTTTTGAAACTCATTCAACGACTTTATATAATAGGAGGATACTACTCCAGAGTTTGTGCATTTACACGACATCTCGCTCATCGCGCCAAATATTCTCGCGGCGCCGTGTACCGAATATGGTCGCATTGACATTCTCACATTCTCGACTTCACCAAATACTGAACTCACGGATACACCCCGACAACTCAAGCTCCGACTCCTGCATCGGCTGTTGCTTCCCGTCCAAAAGCCCGAAGCTGAAGATGGACGGTGGGCATACGGCGATATCAACGCGCGGCTTCACCCTCCGCCGTCCTCGTCTGTGCTACTACATCGCGCGAAATATTCGCCAGGAAGCTCCACCTTGCCGTTCGAAACTGACCCAGAGGAGGGAATCGTTGTTTATTCCATGCGGCTACTCCATACGCATGCCAACGTATCGGATTTTACCCTTGTAGTGCACCGTAGCACGCTTATCAACCCACGAGGGTCTTCTGAAGCGGAGCTTTCTCGCGCGATCGAGAATGCAGAAGGGCTGCCGCCCTGGTCTGGCATGCAAGCCAGAAAACCTGTGGAAGGGGAAGCTGGAGGGCAATCTGAGGAGAGACCCGAGGAGAGATTTGAGTTGTTCAATCTCGACGAGCGCTCTATCCCTTGGAAAGACTGGGGACCAAAGCATACGCGATGGATTGACGGCGTGCGAAGCGCAAGGTGGATATGCTGGGTACACGGCCACCGGTTTGTGGAGATCGAAGAGTGGGAACCACCAAGGAGGCCATTGCGGCGCAGTCCTGCTCAATGGGATGGAACCGAGGAGTCGAGTCTGGTGGAGGAAGGGGCGAAGAGAGTGATCAATAAGGCGATACGTGCGTACAAAAACAGGCAGGCACGCGAGGCGTCCCCCGGCAAGGATGACGATCCTAGTCTGATCGGCACCGTCCTGGAAGGCGAAGTGGTGTATATGGAAGAGGACGGATGGCAGCACGTTGAAGACGATAGTTGGGATGCATACATCGAGCCGAACATCTCACCTTTCTTGGATACAATGGCAGAGGAAGACCAGGCGGAACTCTTGGAGGCTCTGAGGAAAGTATACGAATTCCCTCCGCCCAATCCAGCGCTCTACCTGCGCGTATGGGACTTCAACCCCCGCGCAGTGCGACGTGCTTTGAGTGAGGATAGCGAGTGGTCGCTCCCGGTTGCATCGGATGCACTCCCCACACCGGACGTCGCGGTAGATCGTGGACCGGTCGTCGTCGTAGAGCGAGGAGGGAAGCCGATCGAGGACGAACCGGGTACTTACTTGCCATACATCCTGAGCACGGTCAAGCTGGACGTGCCGGTGGACCGGTCGACGAGGAGAGGGGTGGTGCTGGATGGCGAACACGTTATCCTCGTGAAGGTGAGAATTACCATTTTCGTCTGGCTCGTCTGCTTGTCTGCTTGCCCTTTGCTGGCCGGACCGAACTGAAACGCTAACGGCAGGACGCGCAGACGGACAATGATACGGAATCGACGGAGCTGGTGGAAGTATTCAGTCTGTAGGTAGATCATGCGGTTGATCCTGATAGAGCAGCCGATGTACACGGAGAAGAATTGCGAGGGTGATTAGGAAGCAGCCGGTCGTCCGCCGGAGGTGTTTGATTTGCTCCGAGGAAATCGCACAGAAGACGAAGACGATATGATGATTGCTGAGCGGGAGTGACGTGACAGGGAAGCGTGAAAGCATGTAAGCAATGGGAATATGATACGACCTGAGATGACCTGAGATGACTTGTGATGACTTGAAATGACTTGAAATGACAAATGACTTGAGGGTCATGTCTAATTAGTTTGCAGTATTCCTCGTATTCATTTGCGCTGCGCAGGACCCCGTACACCAGCGTAGGAATTTCATTTCATAAGAGTGTCAACAAATTTCTCAGGAGATGACGCAATGACGCGTGAGACGTGGGCTGGAGGTTGAGGCTGACGGTGTCACCCTCTTGCATACCACCTCCCTCCCTCAGACTTGAAAACCTAATCGAGGTATCCATCGCATGCCTCTCTACTAATTAAACCATTTTACATCACTCATTAAATAGGACAGCGATCGCTCTGTTTGGAGAGGATGTCCGCAGCCGTACCCGAACCCGTAGCCGTAGCCCCTAGCGACCTCGCCTACAACACTCACAAGTACCTTTCAATCATCCTCGCAAAGTCTTCAATCTACTTCAAAAACCCGTCGTCAATCGCCGAACAAGTCCCAGGAATTACACATCTTGGCCAGCTCGGCGTACTTGACGACGTTCACATCTACTCAGTTCCACTTGACCAGTGGAGTGAACTTGAAACAGCCAAGAAGTTGGAACAACTCAGGGATATTGCCGGCGTCGTCAATGTCACTGTGCAAGCCCCCACCCAAAGGCAGAAAAGAGACGAAGTGTAGGTGTTCTTCTCAACCTCAAGGTCTGCTCTTCATTCCATTCCCGGCAACAAGGCTCGATCGGGTGACTGATCTGCGCAATTGTGATGCACAGGGAGGAACCAAAGGTTATCGTGAACCAGGAGAAGATCTGGACCGTGAAGAACATGGATGAGAAGTAAACGTTCGAACCTGTAGTAGTACTAGTACTTGCAAAGGAATTTGAGAGGAAAATGGTAATATAATAGCCAACTCTTATGCGGAAACGCGCATACATACATCCACGCATCTAGTCTACTCGGTCTTTCCCTTTTTCTTCCTCTCCTCACCCGCACCACCCAGCCACATCGCGCAGAAGAGCACAAACCCCACGCTCGTGCTGATCGCCCCGGTGTAATATGGCCATGCCGCGCTCAGGAATCGTGGATACTCGTCGTGTCTTGGTGGAACGACGGGGATGGTAGTCGCACTGTAGAGGTGGGTCCATCTGCGGGTAACAGGTCCGATAACCAGGAGATCTCATCAGTCCTCATACTCCAAAAAAAAGAAAGGAAAAGGGTAAATAAATAAAGGCAACACGCACCCCTTCCTGCGATAATCGACGACAAACTTGAAGACGCCATGTCGGTCCGGCACCCTGAACTGAGCAGAGTACGTTCCAGGCGAGCCAGGGACGGACACCAGCCAGGTGCGGATGTGCGGGTCGAGCATCGTAAATTCGAGCTGCATATCCTCAATACCCGAGTCGGGAACCCAGCGTCGGGACGGAGGGTCAAACCGTGTTACGTTGAGGGAATAGACCTATTTCACGAAAAAATAAATAAGGGAGGGAGGGAGAGAGAGACGGTGTCCGTCATTATTTTGTATTCCGCGAGCGGGTGAAATCCGATGGTTGGTACGTACGACGACATCATTGGTGGTATACGTCTCTCTAGCCTGTGTCTCTCCAACATGGTGATGCGAAACACCCTCGATGCGCAATATACCGTGCTCCTGAAACGCCCACGCGGCGACATCAAGCGCAAGGAGAGTATTCCCATTCTCATTCCCTCCAATCGCGCGCTTCTTCTTGTTCTTCACACCGGCAAACTCATCCCCAAACATATCGACACCGCCAGCCCACACGACACGCCCGCCCGCCTTGGTCTGGAAGCCAGCGAGGACAGCGAGCGCCGCACCGGCGCAGAGCCCCTCACCGCCACGCTCGGCCGCGTCGACAAGTACATCAGCCTCCCCATCCGCCGTCGTATCCGTCGCGAAACTCTCCGCGGGCGCGTGCAAGATGGGTACCAGCTGCGGATTCGGGCCCGTCGTGAACGCGAGGGGAATCCCAGAGAAGAGGATTTCTTTGCCCTCTGTTTCGGGCGAGAGGATTGGGAGTGCCGAGGGATCAGAAGCGGCAGAGGGGACGGAGATGGGCACGACGGTGCGTGCGCCCGCGCGTTTGGGGAAGTGCGAGATGAGCGGGGTATTTGGTGGTGGGAGGGTTAGACCAAACTCCGGTGCGAAGGATCGCATCGGCGTTTGCGCCGGTCCGAGTGCTATCATCAGGTTTACATTTTGTTGCAGGAGCGTGAGGAGAGCTTGTGGAGAAAGATCGTCCGCATAGGCTGTAGAGAAAGAGGTATATCAGTAAAGGTTTATATGCCAATGATAGATAAAGGAAGGGAAGAACTTTAGACGGGAGGTGGAAAGGCGAACGACATACATTTCGCAGATGGCGAGAAGAAGATGACATGGTTGAATTGCGGTACATCATATGCAACCAGGAGGGGCTTCGTAGCGTTTGGTTCGCGGAACGTAAGTTCATATCCGCGCTCTGCGAATTTCGTCAGTACGGCACCGCTGGCCATACGAGCATCACGAAAAAACGCACTTTCGAGACCGCCAAAGAACGCGGAGAAGGACTCCTTCTTGAGGTCTTTGTCGAGCACGACGAGGACGTTGTCGCCCGTGCTAGACTGGGAATTGACGAGGCCAGCGAAGGCGAGGATGGCTGTGGTGAGGGCGCGTAGGAGGACCATGGTGTGCTGCTAGCGAGGAGCGTGGACTACGTTGTGCCCGCGATGGGGCGGAATCCGGGGTATCTGGTAAGCACACGTCGCGGTGAGGAAGTTCAAGTTTATTTCTAGCTCGGCGCGACCGTATGTGGTCCGGGAGTCCAGGAACAGCTGCAAGAGTCAAGTAGATGTCACCATAGCATATGTGGAAGCGACTATCCCTTCAATTAGGGTCAGGGCATCGACGGCCCTCAATCAGATTCGCTAATAATGTCTGCATAGGCGGAATCTCTGTACTATTTGCCCAAAAATCTTGAAGCATTGTCAAGAGAAGACTCCCCAATGATGGGTGCACCGACGGAGTAGGTTGTGGACAAACAATCCCATTCGCAGAGATTCTCCTGATGGACAGTGTACTGTCTCGCCTCAAACCATGCGTGAGACTCATTTACACTGAACTCTCCTATTCTTTTACCCCAATCCATGATGAATTTTTTGATGCAAATAGTTGGCTCAGATCGACTCTCAATGAGTGGTTTACTCTATTGGGCACCCCCCAGACTGTCCCGTAGGCCTGCATCCATTTGCATTTCTGACAATCCCTCTACCCGATCAGTTTCATTATATTTAGAGGACTTTGCCTTCGGAACCTCTTGAACCCAGAATCTTAACCATGCTCAGCCTTAGCCACTGTACTTGTAGTTTGGTTTATAGTTGTAGTCCTACCTTCCTTCCACCTTCTACTTTGGTTACATGGAGGATTTCTTCCTATTTGGACTGTAAACAATTCAGTTCTTGCCTCTAGTATGGGGGTTCAGACCATCCGATTTATAGACACCAGCTAACAGCCTCGGCCAGTTTGGTGAACAACTTCCACCCACTATTTCACCTGTAAAGCTAATGCTCTACTTACGGCTGTTCACATTATTTAGATTGCGTCTAGGCGAGGTATCAGCTGGTCGTGACACCGACATGGATTCCCGATTGGTTCGGTCAAGAGCATCGCTTGTAGGCGATCTGTGCGCTTGCGTGCTTGGTGTGTCGGATTCGGAGTTGGCCTTCCGCCTTTGCTTCTCGCGTCTTTGTTGTTTGACGACCCTCCTTATTTCTCTTTCACGACGAGCAGTAGTAGTAGAAGATGCCACCGAGTGGGCAGGATGAGCTCGAGTACCTCAAGTCCCTCGCAAAACGTCTCCAAGCCAGGATAAACGATCTCGAGGAGAAGGCAAGGTCTGGGCCTCCTTCGACAACGCCAGCTCCGACGACTCCAGAGATGCGCATGATCCTCATGGGCCCACCAGGCGCGGGTCAGTATCCGCACCACTCGCGTCGATGATGAGCTAGCACGGGCTGACCTATCTTTCTCGTGTCGTGCCGCGCGCCAGGCAAGGGTACGCAGGCGCCCAACATCAAGCAAAGGTTCTGCATCTGCCATCTCGCCACGGGCGACATGCTTCGCGAGCAGGTCGTCAGGAAGACCCCGCTCGGCATCGAGGCGAAGAAGATCATGGACGCCGGCGCGCTCGTGAGCGATGAGATCATGGTCGGCATGATTAAGGATCACCTCGATAACAACGTAGACTGCAAGCGCGGGTGAGTCGATCCCGCCGTTCTGAAATTTCTTCACATGGGCTCATTTCGACAACACGCCGTGACATTTTCCATTTATCCGCCTCACCGAACGCTGCTGAAATTTCAAACGCAAAACACGTTTTCCTGACGCGTTTTATTTTTTAAATGCTTCCTAGTTTTATCCTTGATGGGTTCCCTCGTACCGTCCCCCAGGCTGAGAAGCTCGACGCGATGCTTGCGGACCGAAAGGAGGAACTCGACCACGTTGTCGAACTCAGGATCCAGGACCAGCTTCTCATCTCCCGCATAACGGGCCGCCTCATCCACCCGGCCAGCGGACGGACGTACCACCGCGAATTCCAGTCAGTCCATTCTTCCCTCGGCCCACATTTCCTTCCCTTCGATTGTCCACCTTCGATTTCCAATCCTTTCTCTTCACGTGGACCTCCCACTGACCACATCCTCGCATCCCCCTCACAGCCCCCCAAAGAAACCAATGACTGACGACGTAACTGGCGAGCCACTCATCCAGCGTTCGGACGACAACGTCGAGACGCTCCGCAAACGCCTTACGGCGTTCCACCAGCAGACCGGGCCTGTCGTCGAGTACTACAAGAGGCAGGGCATCTGGAAACCGATCGATGCTGCGCAGTCACCTGGGGTTGTATGGCAGAACCTGAGCAAAATCTTTGAGAGCAAGTAAACTGGTGCTTCTCAAACGACAGCAGAAAGTAAAATCGGGGGGCTGGGAGGAGATAGAAGTCACATACTACGTATCGTACCAGGACTCTTGCTTACGTTACGTCGAATATCTATAGCGATCATTAGGACCCTTGCTGGGCTACCATCACTGTCCACCGTGTAGATGTTTCTCCGGGTGCCATGGTATATCAGCGCATTTCTAATGCGAGGACAAACGAGGACGTGAGATAGAAGTACACTAGTACTAGATAGATTCGTCTACAAGCAAGTAAGCAAGCAATGACAGTTGAGCCATGGGTCACGATGGGTCCTAGGCCACCACCATCCATGGCTTGTTCGCGGTCATCCACGCGTCAAGGATCTTCCAGAATTGGGCAACGGTCGACTTGTCCACGTGTCGCCTGTTAGGGTCAATCTGTGGGAAGATACAGTATTAATTAGGCTCGAGGACGAAACCGGTGGCGCCTTCAACAGCGGAGAGGGGCAGAAAGGGACTGATCCACCCACCTTCAACTCTGTCACGTTCCAGTCCTTGATTTTGGGGTTGGGCGGGTCGTTCATCCAGCATACATAGAAGCCCTTAACTGGTAGCGAGCCATCAGATGGGTGAATGAAAGGAATGACAAAGTGACGTACCATTGTGGAATAACTGCTTCGGCTCGCTCCACTTGTAAGGGCGGAATTGCCACGCTTGACCAGTGGTCATCACGCAGACCACTCGTTCCCTGCGCGTATAAACAAAGGAAGACATGATATGGCCACCAAAATGAGGAGAGGACAAACGGGGACGCACCAAGGATCCGCGCCAAACTTGTTCAACGCCTCGATCCCATCGACGACAAAATACTGGAGCTTCCTCTCAGCCTCAGCGCCGTCGCCGCCCTTGTTGCGGTACACGACGACGACATCCTCCGCGCGCGCGTTGCCCTCGGCCGCCGCACGCTCCTTTGCTACAGTCGACTCCTCGAAGATGGACTCTTCGAGGAACTTGCGTACGTTCCAAAGCGTGATGAGCGATGTGGGAGAGGAGGAGATGACGATGATTGGGATTTCATTCCCTGTGCAGCCCGTTCTCGTCAGTAGGGATATACACCCTAGCAATGGGAAGGGGACACACGGGCACTTTTGCTTGCTGCTTTAGAGTCTACCATAAAGCGTTAGATATTGCACCAGAGCATAATCGTTCTTTTGAGATGCTTACCCGGTTTCGCGGCCGCGGCCTGCACATTGCCCGGTTTCTGTGCCTCGCGCAACAAGGTCATCCGCTCGTCAATGAGTTTGCGCACATTGGTAAAGTTCTGGAGGCACGCACAGTCGTGAGTGAAACCTCTCTCGGAGACTTTTTGCGTGTCATGCTCACGTTCATTTTCGAGCCGCGCAGGACAGAGCTGCGGTCCCGCAGTTCGATCTCGTTCAGCTTCATCTTCTTAACTGCCTCCTGATCTTTCACATCAGGTATATATCGTCGCTTTTGCGGGCTCGCTGTGGTGGGCTGGGTCGGCGCTTGGGTTGGTGTTGTGCTTCGTTGAGGAAGGGTAGCGGATGACGGAGGCGGCGTCTTCGGTGTTGTAGATCCTACAATGAATGTGTTTAGTCGTGGTTGAG
>WNFL01063831.1_pt2 | contig 10846 bp, 8 predicted proteins | sample 5400361 | NCBI WGS metagenome assembly WNFL01 (sample SAMN13153351, study PRJNA577476) | soil metagenome | isolation source: 40 cm soil on Douglas fir-dominated hillslope | place: USA:California | collected 2013-09-17 | reverse complement strand
CCTGGAAGATCTCGGCTGCGAGGTCGACACGAGCCACGACGGACGCAGCGGCCTTGCGCGAGCGCTGGACGGAACGGCATGGAGTCTGCTTGTCCTGGATCTTCGTCTTCCGGAGGTCGATGGGCTTGAAATCTGCCGCCGCGTACGCTCGAGTGCTACGTACACCCCGATCCTGATGCTCACCGCGAGAGCAAGCGAACTCGATCGAGTGCTGGGACTCGAGACGGGGGCCGACGACTATGTGACCAAGCCCTTCAGCGTCGTCGAGTTCACGGCGCGGGTAAAGGCCATCCTGAGGCGAGTCGAGCAGCTCGCCCGCAAATCGCCGGTGCAGCTCAGGAGCTTGCGCGCCGGAGACTTGGAGATCGATCTTGATCGCCGGATCGCCAAGCGCGAGGGACAGGTGCTGGACCTGACGGCGAAGGAGTTTGACCTCCTGGTTTATCTCATGCAGCACTCGTCGCGGGTGTTCACGCGGGCGCACTTGCTCGATCAGGTGTGGGGGACCACCCACGACACTTTTGAGCACACCGTAAATTCCCACATCAACCGGCTGCGCGCGAAGCTCGAGCCCCATCCAACGCGGCCTCGGTATATCGTGACGGTCTGGGGTGTCGGCTATCGGTTCTGCGCAACGGAGCAGGATCCCGCCATTTAATGAGAGCGCTGCACGTCCGCCTGACGTTTGCCTTCGCGCTGCTGCTCGCAGCCCTTGCAGTCGGGCTTCTGCTGCTGCTCAGCCGCACCAGCGACCGCTATTCCGACGAGGTACTCCAACGGCTCAATTCGGGCATTGCGCAATATGTGGTACAGGAGCTGCCGCTGCTCGAGGGTGGCAAGGTCAATGAAGCCGCCCTGCATGAGCTGGCCCATCGCACGATGACTGTGAACCCCTCCGCGGAGGTTTATTTGCTCGATCCGCTCGGGCGCGTGATCAGTACCGCGATACCCCACAACCGCATGCGACGGGTTTCGGTGCAACTCGACCCGATCCGGATCTTTCTGCAGAACCCGGACCGGCGGCCGCTGTATGGAGATGACCCGACGAGCGCCGCGGCACGGCGAGTCTTTTCGGTCGCGGCGATTCGGAGCGGGGCATCGTTACAAGGATATCTGTACGTGGTGCTCGGCGGGCAGCCCGCACAATCGATCGACGCGTATTTGCGGGGCAGTTATACGCTTAGAACCGGGGCGGCGGCGCTTGCTCTCGTGCTCGCGGCGACGCTGCTGATCGCCTGTGTCCTTTTTACCGCGCTGACGCGCCGGCTCCGGAAACTCGATCAGCGGATGCAGGCGTGGGCGATGACGCTGCCCGCCGCGGCGCTCGGCCGCACCGCTTACATCGCGCCTGGGGACGAGATCAGCGCCTTGGCCGATCGCTTTCGGACAATGTCAGAGGCAATCGAGCATCAATTCCGGGATCTCAAGGCAACCGATGAGCTGCGGCGAGAGCTCATCGCAAACGTATCACACGATCTGCGCACGCCGCTTGCTTCCCTACGCGGCTACATCGAGACCGCGCTCCTCAAGGACGTTGCACGAGGCGAGTTGCGGGCACACCTCAACGTCGCGCTGCGCCAGACGGATCAGCTCGGACGATTGATCGATGCCCTGTTCGAACTCGCCAAACTGGAATCCGGCACCGTCACGCCGAAACTCGAGCCCTTTGTCGTTGCAGAGCTTCTGCAGGACGTCGCATTGCGCTTTCAGGTGCGCGCGCGGGAGTGCCGAGTCGAGATGCATACACTTCTCGATACCGACTGCATCCTTGCCCTGGGGGACATCGAACTCATCGAGCGAGCAATGGGGAATCTGCTGGAGAATGCGCTCCGCTACACGCCCGCGGGCGGACACGTGCGCACCGAGATGTCGGTCGAACAGGCGCTCGTCCGCGTGCGCGTGATCGATACGGGAAGTGGAATCGAGCCGCAGCACCTGCCGCGAATCTTCGATCGATTCTATTCCGCACCGGACCACTCCGATCGCGACCGAGCCGGTCTCGGACTTGCCATCGTCAAGCGCATCATGGATCTACATGGCCAGTCGGTTCGCATCCTGTCGGGCAGAGGGACGGGCACGACGGTTGAGTTCACGCTGCAACGAGCCGCCGCCGAAGGACCGACTCAGTCCTCGGCTGGAATTATCACGCCACTTGCGAGAACGGCGTGATCAAGACGTGAGATGCGCGCTCTAAGCTCCGCGACGACGATCGGGATCTCTCCTGATCGCTCATCCTTCAACAAACACGTCTAACAGGAGTTCATCATGAATCGACTCTCAGAAGGTGGGGAGGCTTGGCTGGCCTCGCTCGAAGTGAATCGTCCGTATCGATGGCATCGCGGCATCGCGTTGGCCACGCTGACCGCCGCGGTTTTTGCGGGCACGGCGTTCGCCGCCGGCAATCTGGCCGGAAATGGTCCGGGACCGGCCGCGAATGGACCGGGCCCCGGCTGCAACATCATTCCTCCCGAGGCTTCGATCGGAACCAAAGTCGACATTTCAGAATTCCCCCCGGCCGACTCGCTCACGGATCCGGAACTCGCCGGACCCGTTCAGTTGCTGCGCTCGGGTAAAATCGACATCCCGATCGAAAAGCTGACCTCGGTGAACGTCGCCAACGGAACTCCCAGAGGAACGATCACTTTGCCGCTGTTCAAGGGCGCCGTGAACACGCCGACCGGCCCGAAGCCCGCGTGGTACGTCATCCTCGATGCAGGCAATCAAGCTGAGGCGGAGCGCCTTGGCGTGAACTTCTCCAAGAAACTGCCGAACGCCGGCGATGCCGCACGACCCGCGACGCGACGCGCCGACGGCACGTTTCTCTTCGAATCCGGCGTCGTGGACTTCAGTCCAGACCGGGTGGTCGTGGCAGGCTCCGAAGACCACGCGTTCCCGCCGAGGCAGGCCCAGCCGGGCTCGATTGGCGACGCGAACTACAGCCCGCTGGTCAGGGTCGACGGCATCGTGTACGACGCGCCGGTCATTGCCGCTGCGGTGGAAGATGCGGATATCAACTTCCCGAACGGCAACCCGGACTACAAGCTCGTGCATGACCAGGTGATTGCGATTGATCCGGCGAATCGGACCGTCACGCTCTCCCTGATCAATGGATTCAGCTTCGGAAAGCCGGTCCTGTACATCTCGACCGAGGCGAGCGATCCCACCGTGTCCGCGATCGAAGGGAACACCTTTGCTCCGCGCATGCGCAAACTCGAGGTCGGGATCGATGACATCTCCCGCAGCGCCGTCGAGCGGATCTTCATCGCAACGAATGGTGCATTCAAAGGCGGCTGCAACAATCCGCAGCGTCAGGGCTTGTCCGCCGCTCTGTTGGACGGTCACCGGCCGAACAATACGTTTGGCGGCGTTCCGACGACCGCCAGGGACTATAGCCCAGTATGGGACGCCAACCTCTATGAGTGGACCGACGAGGCAATCGAAAAGGGCTATCGCGGTCTTCTGACCGAGGAGTTCCGTATTTTGAAGTTGGCGAGAGACGGCTACATCACCGGACCCAATGGTGCTCCGTTCGGCAGTGCCGGCCCTGTCATCGTGTGCGGCGTTGCTGCCCGGTTGAACTGAAGTAAGTCGGCAGGAGTGCGCCCGTACTGCACGCCGCTGCCGCAACGGAGTAGCCGAGAGTCGGAGGGCATCCTGTCCTCCGACTCTCGCCGCCATCATGTAAAATGCCGTCTGTGACGGGTTGATGCGTGAATCGGTCCGAAGCGAGGGTACGCAGACCCATTGCGTAATAAACGACGGGTCCGTCCGGTCCTGTAGACGGAGATCACTCCTTATGTCCTCCAGGAATGAAAGCCTCGTGCCGGTCATGCGCTGAGCAGCAACCATGCGCAAAGCTTCGATTTTCGGCCTCGTTACACTGGTGTTGGCTCCCCTGTTCACCCATGCCTATGCGGCGAGTTGCCCTGCTCGCACCACCGACAGGCTAGAGCTTCGGGGGTCGACGCTATGTCTGTTTCTGGACGATGCGAGCCCGTCCCGGCGTCAATTACTGCATACCTGGGTCGAGCGCTCGGCGCACATCGTCGCGGATTATTACGGGCGATTTCCGGCGCCGCTCGTCATGCTCAGGTTGCAGAGCATGGAAGGCCGTGGCGTCGGCGGCGGACGCACGACCAATGACTCTGGGCTGGTAATTCAAGTGAGTGTCGGCCGCGAGGCGACCGCAGCCGGCTTGTCGGATGACTGGGTCCTCGTGCACGAAATGGTTCATCTCGCACTACCCGAAGTGGGTCGACGGCACAATTGGCTGGCGGAAGGCTTGGCCACCTATGTCGAAGGTATCGCCCGGGCGCAGTTTGGAAATCGGGAAATCGCGGATGTCTGGGCGGAGTACCGCCATTCAATGCCTATGGGCTTGCCGCGGGAAGGGGAAGGCGGCATGGACCAAACACCAACGTGGGGACGTACCTATTGGGGTGGGGCGCTGTATTGCCTGCAAGCAGAAGTCGCGATACGGGAACAAACGGGCAATCGACTGGGACTGCAAGCGGCGCTACGGGCGATTCTGGAGAAGACCGGTGGGTATGGCTTCGATCGTGATATCGATGAGGTACTTCGCATCGGGGACGCTGCCACGGGTACGCGAGTACTCGAGGATCTCTACCAGCAGATCAAGAACACGCCGCAGGCACCCAATCTCGACATGCTATGGAGCCGACTCGGCGTACCCCAAGACCCCAAAACTCAGCCGTTCGACGATCACGCGCCACTGGCCGCAATCCGCATTGCCATGACAGCCCCTGGCGGGTAACACCCTCCGTCAAGGCTTAAGGTTCTCTGCCGCGCGCCAGTAGTCTTTGCTTGCTTGGCGCAGCCGTTGCTTTTCTTGCTCGGTCACGTCGACTGAGCCTGTCTTTGTTTCGCAAACCAGCCGAAGCACGCGGCCGGATTCGATTGCGTCCAGCTGTTCCTCGACTTCGCGCTTGCGCATCTCAAAATATTCGACGATGTTCATGGAATCTTCGCATCCGCCTATGACGGCGCCACGGCGGATCGTCCTGGGTTATCGGAGCACAACCATCACTATAACATTTAGGCCGATTTTTTCCTGCGCGTCTTGCCCGTGAAGTCACGCTTGCCGATCGGGACCCCCTTCCAGCGCAGGATGTCGTAGGCAGTCGCAGCGTGGAAATAAAAATTGGGCTGCGAGAATGAGAGCAGGAAATCCTCGGCAGTGTAGTCGACGTGGCGGTCACCGAACGCAAACCGCATGTCCCGGCCGACGAAGGCGTCGACCTCCGCCGCGTCGACTGCCTCGAGCGCGGCGAGCGTTTCGGCGATTCTCGTCTTGAGCGCCGCAAAGGTCTCAGGGGGTGGCGTCGTATCGGGAGAAAAGACACCCCTGCGCACACCCTCAATGGCGCCGAGCGAGTGCACCGCCGTCGACTTCACTTGATAGGCGAAGGGCTGCATGTCTCCGGCGAGGCGGGCCTGAATCAAGTCGTGAGGCGCGATTCCCTTCTCGGCGCAGAACGTCTCCGCCGTGCCGAGTAGGCCGGAAACGGCGCCCAAGATCTGTCGATAGGACGGGACAGTGGCGGCGTAGAGCGAAAAAGTCATGGCATCCCTCGCAATTATTGATTGGTAGAGCGCAATCCTACCCCATGCGAGCGAATTCGAGAGCGCGGGGAATGAGCCTAGTCGAGATGCAGCTGGTACTTCGCGCAGGATTCCCGAGCCACGAAGCTGTCCGGGAAAGGCGGTTCGTTGCATTTCCGCCGGCTGATCTCGTCCAAGGTCGGGAACTCGTTCTGAACGATGAGCCGAGTCCAGGCGTCCATTTCGTCTCGCCTGCACCTCGCCGCAACCGTCGTGGGGTTGGTCGCACCTGACGTGATTTTGTTGCAATAGGACGCGATCCGATCGGCGGCTTCGGGATCTTTCGTGCGGACGGGAACCAAATCGTCGGCGACTGCCGCAGGCAGTGTTGGAGCTGTCGAGGTTGAACTGGGTGCGGCGGCCGGTGTTGGAGCTGTCGAGGTTGAACTGGGAGCGACGGCCGGTGTTGGAGCTGTCGAGGTTGAACTGGGAGCGACGGCCAGGGTTGGCTGCGGCTGGCTGCCCGCATCGCCGGCGTTGACAGCGGCAGACGCTGCCCCGCCTGCAGGTCCCGGATTGTTTTCGGGCACCGGTGCCGGCGGTATGCCGGCTACGGTGCGAATGGGCGCCGGTTCAGGAAGGCTGGCCGCAGCCACGCTGGAAGCAGCTTCTTGCGGGGCCTTCGGCGCCGGCGCATCCGAACCCGGCGGCGCAACTGCGGTCGCCGGTGTTGATTGCGGCGAGATAGCGATCGCCGCCGTAACGGCCGGCACCGCCCTTCGGATCAGGGTGTCTCTCGAGGGAGCGGTCTCCGCAGCCCTGCGCGTTCCGGCAGCCGGTGTCATGCAATCGTATTTCCACAGATGCGCGGTCGGTATGTCCGGAATCGCCGGCATGGTAGAGCTCAGGTGGCAGCCCTCGAGCGAAACACTCTCACGTGCGGTCGCCGCGCATGACTTGGAGAGAATACGATCGCTCCTGGGATTCGACGTTACCTGCACCGCAATAGTATCGCTGCTTGCCAGGCACGTTTTTCGCGACATCGGGCCCACTATATATAAGGGTGAATTTCCAGCCTTGCCGGACAATGAAACCGCGAGATAGACCGTGCCCGCGTCAACGAGCACCAGGGCACATCCGCTGCCGTGTAGTCTTGCCGCGATGCGTTGCATCTTGTTGCATTGGATCTCTACGGCATCTTCCTTCGAGAGTTGCGCTGCAGCGGACCTCTGATCATCCGTCAGCAGCATGTCGGCTCTGTTCCCGCTGCCGGCATGAAGCGTCACGACGGGGTGACCCGAGGCGTCCTCATTGATCTCTGCGACACTGCCGCTGACGCGGATCGGGCTGCCGCCGATCTTGCTTTGGATGGCCACTTCATTCGCGTCGTAGTCTTGGTACAGTTGTTCGGCACTGGTCCGATACACGGCGCCGTTGATTTGCTTGGACTCGAGCGCGGACGGAGCAGATGCGACCAGGGAGACTCGCTCGATCTTTTTCTCGGGTGCTTCGGCGGTCCGGACGGGACTACTGCCGGTCCCGATGAAGCCGACGAGTTCTCTTGGCATTGAGATCGTCCCCCTCAGCCAGAGCGTTGTTAGCGCCCCCCACGCCAGCAGGCCCAAAATCAAGGTGCCGTAGAACCAGGCCTTGACGCGGCGCGGCTTACGCCGCACCCCTGCAGCAATTGACACGCCGCAATGAGGGCAACACGCGGCCTGGTCGGAGACTTCCCGAGCGCACTCTTTGCAGGCAATGATGGCCATGGATATGTCGCTTGACCGGTCAAAAGCGAAAGCCCAGCGTGATCGGCACGAACTTTGTCTGATTGTTGTTGGGCAAAATTCGCAGATAGCGCGCTTCCATGAAGAACGACGCTCTATCGGCGATCGCGATTTCCATGCCAATTCCGGCGTTCCACGCGTTGTGCCAGTCGCTGGTCGTCCGGAGCTCGGCTGTTACGGCGGGGACATAGCCCGGCTCGCAATAGAAGTAGCCGCACACGAGCCGAGCCCTGCCGCAGCACGGTTTGCTCGCGATATCTGCCCGCGCCGCCAAACAGGTAAACTTGTACCGCTGATGAGCGATGCGCCAGGTTTAGTTGCAGGTCTGCATCCCCTCCATAGAAGTCTTGGTGGCCGGAGGTATAGTTTCCGGTATTGAGCAGCGGATCCTTGGCTCGAAACCAACTGTAGCTGCCGTCGATTCGAATCCCTACCGGCAGCCACGATGTCGGAAACCAGGTCAATCCCACTCCAAAATTCGGACCATCCTCGAGATATTGACCCGTGGTTCCAGCCGCCACGGTGTAGCCGCCGTCAATGTGCACGGCAAAGGGGTGGTATCTCAACTCCGGGCGCGGCGGTGGTGAATTTCGAACGACGACGCGCGGAGGTGGTGGCGGCGGACTATTGGCCGGCGGGGCAGTCACCGGGGCCGTAAAGTGCACGGTGTAGCCGCGTCCCTCGAGACAGGCAGCCATCGCGCGGCCGTACTGCTGACGGCGCATATTGTAGTCAGACGATGCCACGCCGCCGCCATATTGCGTCGGGTCGAAGCCCGTCTGGCCTTTCGCCCAAACCTGACATTCGGCGCGGTCCGCGGCCAGCTGCTCCTGAGTCTGGCCGAACTTGGGCGTGGCGGAAATATTTTCCGCAAGCGTAGGCACTGCCGCGGACGCAGGCGACGATGGAGTCGTCGTCGCTTGCGCAAATGCCGTCAGTGGTGTTGCGCACAGCAGCAGAATCACGGATATGCGGACGAGGTTGCTCGGTGAGATGACCGGAGAAAAACCGGCAAACGTGATTTGCGTTGTCATAGATTCAGGCGAGCCCAAGCTCTCCCCCCATGTGTTAACGCGATGTCATCCAGACAAAAAAATGGGACCCTGAGGCGGAAAAAATGTTCCTGTGAAATCGATCAAAATATACTCATCTCGAATGCGTTCGACCGCGTCGTGGTCTTTCGATTCCGCTGACGCCGCTTTATTAAGTCAGTGCCGTTTTGAAGGCACAAAGTTTCAGCGGGAAAGGCGGCTGCCGGCGGCCCTGCGTGATACGCTGATGCCTTCGTAGCGAGGCCAAGGGAGTAGCGATTGAGAGTCTTCGTACTAGCGACGTTGGCCTGTCTGTCGGCCTGCAGTTGGTTCTCTTCGAGGAAGATGCAAGTGCCGGATCCAACCGAGATCATCGTGACCGGTGCCCCATCGGGTTCGATCGTATTCGTGGATGGTCAGCAAACCGGACAGCCGGCGGCGCTCAACGATCACACGCAGGTTCTGAACGTCGCGGCCGGGGCCCACAAAGTGGAGATACACGTGGGTGACACGGTCGTTTATCGAGAGGATACCTATGTCGGCCTGGGGGAGCACCGCCTCGTCCGCGTCCTGTCGGGATTAAATCGGTAAAACCGGCGCGTATAGACCCATTTAGAATCAACAACTTACCAGCTGACCGAGGAGCGTCGCCTCACGCCCGCCCACTCAGGCGTTCAGCGGTGACCATGGCGACAAATCCGCCCGCGCAATAGTTGACCAATCGAAGGCGCACCGCATCGAGATCCTTCGCGCGGCACAGTCCCTCGGACAGCCGATCGACGCGTTCAGTACCGGACAGTGCCAGCATCATCGACCCGGCGAGAAAATTATAAGCCCAGTACAGCTCTCTCTTGGGACTGCCGGGCAGCGCCTTCTGTAGGATGTCGATGAGTTCGTGGACGCTGTCGTCGAAGAAGCGATGGATGATTTCGCCGCCCCAGGGGGTGTTGTCGATTTGCGCCACCAACGCGAAGTAGCTCTGCCAACCGGGATCTCCACGCTGCGACAAATCGATCATCGGATTGATGAAGGCGGCGACCGCGCCGTCGACCGTGACCGTGTGAGTGCCGTCGACATAGGAGCGCAGCGAATCGTGACGCGCCGCGATCAATACCCGGGCGCGGCGCTCGAACACCGCATCGAATAAACCGGATTTGTTCTTGAAGTGATAGTAAATGAGTGCGACGTCGACGCCGGCAGCCATCGCGACTTGCCGCGTCGTCACTCCATAGAATCCGCGCTCCGCGAACAGTCCCTCGGCCGCATCCAGCAGCCGGCCGGGTGCCTTGATCCCGCTGTCGGATCGGCTGGGCCGGCCCCGCCGCCCCGGTCTTTTCTTCTTGATCTTTGATGGTGATTTTCGTTCGACGTTGGTCACGGCAAGCTCTGCTTTGAATTATAGGCGCGAGATTTTCATCACCTCGACGAATTTACATTCCCATCTCCGCCAGTTCGAGCGCCAACCCGGTGCCGAGACTGGCGGCGATGCCGGCGAGTATTTTGGCACGCAATGCGTCGGTCATGTGCGCCCGGCATGCGTATTCCGCACCTCCTTTCGGCCACCGTCAATTTTAGCGGTCGCTGAATAACCGCCGACTCGACTTGGCAAATCGCGCAACCGGATTACGAGAAGCGACATATTCCACGGGTCGAACCGGCGCGCAGCAACTCGCGGCGCAGCGGTCCTGAACCGGCGGCGAACCGCTATTTCTCAGCGTCAAACGACTGCTGTTGGATCGGACACTTATTGCGGGGGCGACCGAGGAGGCCCGGCGCCACGGCGCGGGAGGCTGCTCACGCGTTCTTGACAAGCAGCCAGCCTTGGCATAATTTCAGCGAACGTTGAATTGAAGAAGAGAATCGACTGGCACAGCACGATTCCTTGAATCACGGGAGTTGAAATGGCTTCATCACGCTTTACGTACGCACTCCTCTGTGGAGTCGCGATGTCCCTTTCGATCAAGGTAGTGGCACAAACCGCCGCTCAGGCTGAGACCGCCGGTCAGCCATTCGGAGCCGCGGCGCCCGATACTGGGCTGGCGGAGGTCATCGTCACGGCAACCCGGCGGTCAGAATCGATACAGAATGTAGCCGGACAGGTCACTGCCTTGACGTCGGGTGCCTTGACTCAAATCAATGCTCGCGATTTCAACGATTTTGCCGGTTTCGTGCCGGGCTTGAGCTTCTCATCCACCGGCCCGAGCACCAATTTACTGGTGATTCGCGGCATCACGACGGGCTCGCAGCTCAGCAGCGCGACCGGGGTATATTTGGACGACATACCGCTCGGTGCCAGCACCTCGAATGGAATTGGATATCAGAGCCTGAACGTGAACGTCTTCGACTTGAACCGGGTGGAAGTGCTGAATGGTCCGCAAGGAACATTATATGGCGCCACTTCGCTCGGCGGCACGGTGAAGTACATTACCAACTTGCCCGATCTGAAAAGCTTCAGGTTCGAGGCGGGGG
>WNFL01215306.1_pt2 | contig 10849 bp, 18 predicted proteins | sample 5400361 | NCBI WGS metagenome assembly WNFL01 (sample SAMN13153351, study PRJNA577476) | soil metagenome | isolation source: 40 cm soil on Douglas fir-dominated hillslope | place: USA:California | collected 2013-09-17 | reverse complement strand
AAATACGGGCAATTAGACCTCCAGAGCCATATAAAGGAAAAGGAATTAAGTATGTTGGTGAAAAAATAAGAAGAAAAGCAGGTAAAGCAGCAAAGGCAGTAGGAGGAGCAGGAGCTAAATAATATGAAAAAGAATTTACAAAAACAAAGAAGAGTAAATAGAACAAGAGCAAAAACTAAAGGTATTAGTGATAGGCCAAGACTATCTGTATATAGATCAAATAAGAATATATATGCTCAGCTTATTGATGACTCAACTGGAAAAACTTTACTTGGAATGTCTGAAAAGAATGTTGAGAATTTATCCGGAACCAAAACAGAAAAAGCAAAAGCGCTTGGAGCTTTTCTTGCAAAAGAAGCTATGAAAAAGAAAATTACAAAGGCAGTTTTTGATAAAGGATCATATAGATACCATGGCCGCGTAAAGGCGCTTGCCGATGGTGCGAGGGAAGGAGGATTAATTTTCTAATATGGCTGATGATAGAAGATATACACCAAGAGAGCCTAGCGAATTCGTAGAAGATATTGTGCAAATTAATCGTATCTCTAAGAAAACTCAAGGAGGTAATAAAATTGCATTTGCCGCTTTAGCAGTAGTTGGAGATAAAAAAGGACGAGTTGGAGTTGGTCATGGCAAGGCAGCAGACGTAGCAGCTGCAATTAGAAAAGGAGTTACCTCAGCTAAGAAGCATTTAGTTACAGTGCCTATTGTTAAAGGTACGATCCCTTTTAACGTTTTTGTAAAAGTAGGTGCTGCAAAAGTAATGCTCAAGCCAGCCCCAATAGGTAGTGGTGTTATTGCAGGAGGAGCAGTTAGAAGCGTTGTGTCTGCAGCAGGAATACAGAACATTTCCTCTAAAGTGTTAGGTAGCGATAATCAAGCAAGTAATGTATACGCTACAATAGAAGCTCTCAAGCAAATTGCAGCAATGCATAAAAAAATCACGGAAAGAAAGAAAGGACGAAAATAAATGCAATTATCAGAACTTCCAAAAATAACAAAAACAAAGAAAAAAAGATTAGGACAAGGTCATGGATCAGGTCGTGGAAAGACATCAGGTAGAGGTACTAAAGGACAGAAAGCCAGACGAGATATTCCTATGACACGTTATAGTGGAGGATCTTTGGCATTTGTCAAAAGTCTACCCTTTTTAAGAGGAAAAAGTAGAAATAAGTCGCTGAAAGGGAAACCTGTGATCCTGAATGTAAAAGATTTAGAATCATTGCCAAAAAATACATTAGTAGATGTAAAGGCACTTGTCAGTCATCACTTAGTTAATGAATCTGATGTAAAAGTATGGGGAATTAAGCTCTTAGGAGACGGAAATATTTCAATCCCACTTACGATAAAAATTCCCTTCTCAGAAGGAGCACGTACAAAAATAGAAAAAGCAGGCGGAAAAATAGAACCAATACATGAATAACTTTCTCACTGTTTTTCGGAATAGCTTTAAAGCAGAAGATGTCCGTCGGAAGATCCTCTTTACCGCACTCATCTTTATTATTTTTCGTATATTTGCGCATATTCCTGTTGCTGGAGTGAATATTGCGAGTCTAAAGTCACTTTTTTCTCAAAACCAGTTTCTTGGACTTCTAGATATCTTTTCCGGAGGTACACTTGCCAATTTTTCCGTAATGGCTCTTGGACTTAATCCTTATATTAACGCGTCTATTATACTTCAGCTTCTAACCATGGTTTTTCCTAAATTAGAGGCCTTAGCTAAAGAAGGAGAAGCTGGACGCCAGAAAATTAACCAGTATACCCGTCTTCTTACAGTCCCTTTGGCAGCATTACAAGCCGTAGGTATGTTTGCCCTTTTGAGAAGTCAGCACATTATTGCAAATTTGCCTCCTCTTGAGCTTTTATCATTTATTGCAACTATGACAGCTGGGACCATGCTTCTTGTATGGTTGGGGGAACTGATTACAGAAAGAGGTGTTGGTAACGGCATTTCTCTTCTTATCTTTGCCGGAATTGTGGGAAGGGTCCCGGTTTCAATAACCCAGACACTTTCTACTACAGGAACACAAAACTTTATTAATCTTGGATTTTTCTTGTTACTCGGATTCTTAGTTATAGCATCAATAGTTGTAATAAATGAAGCAACAAGACAAATCCCTGTTTTCTATGCAAAGCGTGTTAGAGGCAACAAGATATATGGTGGACAGTCAACTCATCTTCCTCTTCGTCTTAATCAGGCAGGTGTTATCCCAATTATTTTTGCCGTGTCACTTGTTTTACTCCCATCAATAGTCTCAAATTACTTGACAGCATCAAAAATACCAGTACTTCGTACAATTGCTTTTGCAGCAGCCACGTGGTTTAACCCTAATGGATTTATCTATAACGCATTATATTTTGTTTTAGTTGTAGGGTTTACATATTTCTATACTGCGGTAATATTCAATCCTAAGAAGATTGCTGAAGAAGTACAAAAATATGGTGGATTTATTCCGGGTATTAGACCAGGTTCTCCAACAGCTCATTATCTTAATTACGTATTAACAAGAATTACTTTGGCCGGTGCTGTTTTCCTAGGAATTATTGCAATTTTTCCAACAATAGCAAAATCCTTTACTGGTGTCCAAACACTACTCTTGGGCGGTACGGGTATTCTTATAGTTGTAAGCGTTATTTTAGAAACAATAAAAACTATTGAGGCACAACTTGTAATGAGAAATTATGATACATACGGGAAGTAGTATGAAGATTATTTTAATAGGAATACAAGGTGCAGGGAAATCAACTCAGGGAAATTTACTTTCAAGAGATTTTAAAGTCCCATACCTTTCTACGGGACACATTTTCCGTGAATTATCACATGAAAAAACACCCCATGGACGTTACATTAAAGAAGTAATGAATGCAGGATACCTTATTCCTGATAAGAAAACTCTTGAAATAGTGAGTGATTATCTGAGAAGGAAGGAATACGAAAAAGGATATATTATGGATGGGTTTCCAAGAACGCTAGAACAAGCCAAGGCATTCAAAAACGGCATTGATAAAGCTATCCATCTCAAAGTTTCCGATAAAGAAGCTCTTTGGAGACTTTCTTTGAGAAATAGTGACAGAGAAGATGAAACTATTGCCGGAATCAGGAAAAGAATAGAGCTTTACCACAAATTTACAGAACCAGTAATTGAATATTATGGCTCAAAAGGGGTACTTGTTGAAATTAATGGGGAGCAGCCTATTGAAGCGATTCATAAAGAAATCATGGAAAAAATAAAAAAATGAAAAAAGTTATTGCAATTGTTGGGATGCCTGGGGCCGGTAAATCTGAAGCGGCCAATTTTTTTAGTGAGAAAGGTGCATCCATTTTACGATTCGGTACAATTATTGAGGAAGGTATTAAGGAAGAAAGTTTGGAAAGGACACCAGAAACAGAAAGTTACTATAGAGAAAAAATTAGAAAAGAATTGGGGATGGCAGCAGTTGCTATAAAAATGTTACCTAAAATTCAGAATGCTTTGGATAGCGAGTCTCAGGTAATATTGGATGGGTTATACTCATGGGAGGAATATGTCTTCTTAAAAGATAAAATATCATCCCTATTGCTTTTATGCATATATGCAAAACCCTCCATAAGATACGAGAGGCTACATGACAGAAAGGTAAGAAGTTTTACGAAAGAAGAAGCTAGAGCAAGAGATATTAATGAGCTTGAAAAAACAAATAAAGGTGGACCTATTGCGTTTTCAGATTATTTAATAAAAAACGAGACTACTAGAGAAGATCTTCATCAAGCCCTCGACACTTTTGTGTCAACACTGAATCATGATTCCAATTAAAACACCTCAAGAAATCAAGATAATGGAGAAAGGCGCAAAAATATTAGCAAAAGCTTTATTTGAAGTATTGCAATATGCAAAACCTGGAGTATCAGAGTTGGAACTAGACCTCTTGGCTGAAGAGCTTATCACAAAGCAAGGTGGGGAACCTGGATTTAAGAAGGTTGAAGGATATAAACACACAATTTGTATCTCAACTAATGATGTTGTAGTCCATGGTATTCCCACAGATTATAGATTAAAAGAAGGAGATATTGTAGGAATTGATTGTGGAGTTTTTTTGGAGGGCTTTCACACAGACATGTCTGAGACAGTAAGAATTTCAAATATCCAATATCCAATATCCAATATCCAAAACGATAAGGTTGATGAGTTCTTGGATACGGGGGAAAAAGCTTTGGAACTTGCAATTCAGCAAGTAAGGCCAGGTAATAGGATTGGACATATTTCTAAAACTATACAAATGATAGTTGAAGGAGGGGGTTATTCAGTCGTACGAGAATTAATAGGTCACGGAGTTGGTAGAGAGCTTCATGAGGATCCTGAAGTCCCTGGATATTTATCTGGAAAAATAGACAACACACCACTTCTTAAGGAAGGGATGGTAATAGCAGTTGAGATTATTTATAATATGGGACGCAAAGAGGTTGTTTATAGCGGTAAGGACGACTGGACTATCAAAACAAAGGATGGGAGTTTATCTGGGCTTTTTGAGCGCACTGTAGCAGTTACTAAGGAAGGACACAGGATTCTGACCTTATAACGATTGCTCTTTGAGCGTGGGTTTGCTATAATAGATACTCACGAGAAAGTAATTAATGGCTCATCAGGGATCATTTGAAGTGGAAGGGGTTGTAAAAGAATCCCTTCCTAATACATTATTTCGGGTAGAACTGGCCGACGGATCTATTGTGCTTTGTCATCTGTCTGGTAAAATGAGGCTTAATTTCATAAAGATTCTACCAGGAGATAAAGTAAAAGTTGAAATGACAGAATACGATAAAACTAAAGGAAGAATTACTTTCAGAGGAAGATAGGGGAAAATATGAAGGTTCAAGCAAGCGTCAAGCCAAGATGTGCAAAATGCAAAATTATTAAAAGAAGAGGTGTACTTCGTGTTGTTTGTGAAAATCCTAGACATAAACAAAGACAAGGGTAATTATTATGAGAATTGCAGGAGTTAATATACCAGATGAAAAGCGAGTAGATATCGCACTCTCTTACCTATATGGCGTGGGGAGATCTAATGCAAAGACTATTCTTAAGAAAGCTGGCATAGACGGGGCAAAACGGGTCAAGACTCTATCGGAAGATGAGCAAAAGCAAATCCAGAAAGTAGTTGACGAAAATAAAGTAGAGGGAGATTTGAGAGCTGAAGTATCAGGGAATATAAAGCGCTTGAAAGAAATAGGAAGTTATAGGGGTACAAGGCATAGTAAGAGTTTGCCTTCAAGAGGACAAAGAACAAGATCTAATGCCAGGACAAAAAGAGGAAAAAGAGTAACTATTGGTGCAATAAAGAAAGAAGTTGCAGCAAAGACAGAGCCAACAGCAGCCAAAGGAGCAGCTAAATAAGATATGGCAGAGCAAGTATCACCCGCAGCAAGCGGAACAAAAACAAAAAAGGTAGACACAAAAGCTTCAAAGAAGAAGATTGGAGTAATAGCATCTCAAAACGGTAAAATTTATATAACTGCAACATTCAATAACACTCTTGTAACTATAACCAATGATAAAGGTGAAACAATAAGTTGGAGTTCTTCAGGAGCGCGAGGATTCAAAGGGACTCGAAAATCAACGCCTTATGCAGCAGGACTTGCTCTTGAGGATGCAGCAAAGAAAGCAGTAGAAAAAGGAGTTAAGGCAGTTGAAGTATATGTGAAAGGTCCAGGATCAGGCAGAGATTCAGCGCTAAGAGCAATTAAAGCAGCAGGTCTTTCTATAAGTTTAATTGCAGATGTTACGCCTATTCCACATAACGGACCCAGAGCTAAAAAGAAGAGGAGAGTTTAAAATATGGCACGATATACAGGACCAAAACATAGATTAGCACGAAGAGAAGGAATAAATATTCTGGATAAAACTTCAGGGTCGCTTCAGCGTAGACTTCATGTTCCACCGGGAATCCACGGAGCAAAAAGAAAAAGAAAGCTTTCAGAGTACGGCCAACAACTAAGGGAAAAGCAAAGAGCAAAAGCTACATATGGGCTTTTAGAAAAACAATTTAAAAAACTTGTTAATGGCGTACAAAAAGTAAAAGGAGATACAGGAGAGTTAATGATAGGAATGCTTGAAACAAGACTAGATAATGTTGTATATAGGTTAAATCTAGCAAAGACGCGCTATATGTCACGCCAAATTGTGAATCATGGACATGTTTTAGTAAACGGTAAAAAACTAACGATTCCATCCTACCCGGTAAAAGTAGATGATGTTGTATCACTGGGATTAAAAATCCAAAAGAACCCTGATATTATGAAGCTTTTGGAAGAAGAGAAAGTTATTTTACCCTTTTTAGAAAAAAAGGCAACAGCTGGAAAGCTTGTCAGGATGCCTAAAAGAGAGGATGTTGAGGTACCTTTTAATATACAATTGATTATTGAATATTACTCAAGATAATGGTACAATACTAACCTATATGATTGATCTCTCATTTAAAGTCAAGGAAAACAAAGTAGAAAAAGATTTTGCAGAAATTATCATTGAACCATTGGAAACAGGTTATGGTTATACACTTGGTCATGCAATTCGACGTATTCTTCTTACCTCAATTCAAGGTGCAGCAGTAACCTCAGTAAAAATTTCAGGAGTAAAGCATAAATTTACAGAAATACCAGGTCTCAAAGAGAATGTAGTTGATTTTCTCCTAAATATTAAAGGACTACATGTAAGGCTTTCAGATTCAAAAGAAACTGCAATTTTAAAGATTAACGTTAAAGGCACAAAACAAATCACGGGTAAAGATATAGAAGAAGTAGACGGTGCAGAAGTTGTAAATAAAGACCATTATCTTGGATCTTTATCAGGTGATAAAGCAAAACTTGAAGTTGAATTAACAGTAGAAAAGGGTTATGGATATTCTCTAGCAGAAGATAGACAAATAGAAAGCTTGGGTGTTATCCCAACAGATGCAGTATACTCTCCTGTTAAAAGAGTAAATTATTCTGTTGAATCAACTCGTGTTGGTCGAATGACCAATATGGATAAATTAACTCTTCAAGTTTGGACAAATGGATCTGTCGCTCCTAAAGAAGCACTTGATGAGACAGCTCGCATCCTTTCTTCATATTTCAAGCAAATCTATGAACCAAATGTACCTGAATCCTCAACTGAAACAGTTGCTGTTAATCCAGGTATACCGGAAGAAATAGTAAGACTCACTGTTGACGAATTAGATTTGCCAACACGTATTTATAACAGCTTGAGAAACGGTGGAATTGAAACAGTTGGCCAACTTCTTTCAGCACCTAGAAAAGATTTAATTTCAATGCGAAATATGGGAGCAAAATCAATTGCAATTATAGAAGAGAAACTTAAAGAAAAAGGCGTATCTTTAGCAGTATAAGTTCGAAGTATTCTATTAAGAAGACGGAAAACAGACGACAGAGAACAGATTGCAGATAAGACAGAGTATCAGAAATAATCCGTGCATTCTCTGTATACACCGCAATCCGTCTTCAGTCCTCAGTTATCTGTCCTCTACAAATTTTTATTTAATTTTAGTTATATTTATGAGAAAGCAAGTATTTGGCAGAAAATTACAAAGAGATACAAATGAGAGAAAAGCCCTTTTTAAAGGACTCATGAATGATTTAGTGATGAATGAGTCTCTGAAAGCAACGGAAGAAAAAGCAAAGGCAATTAAAGGTCAAGTTGAAAAATTAATCACAAAAGCTAAGAATCGTGGTACAGAAGCGCGAAAATTCCTTTCTCCTTACCTTGAGTCTCAAGCAGTAGAAAAAGTGATTGTTGATCTAGCAGTTAGATTTGAGAAAAGACCAGGCGGATATACAAGAATAATAAAAACAGGCAATAGATTTTCTGATAATGCATCTATGGTTATAATGGAATGGGTTGAGAAGAATTCAGGATTAAGCGTTATGAATGAAGACTTAAGCAGTAAAGGGAAGAGTGCAAATGAAACGCAAGCAAGTAAAGAAAAAAAGAATGTTGAGATGAATGTAAAAATTAAAGATTCAAAAAAAGAAGAGAGTCCAAAAGCTACAAAAAAGAAATCAAAGCCAATGGCAGAAAAAGTTGTAAAGAAGAAAGGAAATAGTAGTAAGTAGAAAGTAGTAGGTAGAAAGTAAAAAAGGATACTTAATACATAATACATAATACTTAATACTGGTCTATGACAAAGCCAACGAAAAAAGAAGAAATTAAGAGAGAATGGCATCATGTTGATGTGAGTAGCAAAGTTCTTGGAAGAGCTTCAACGGAAATCGCAAAACTTCTTATGGGTAAGTCAAAGCCTTACTTTATTAAAAATCTTGATTGTGGAGATTATGTTGTAGTAACAAATGCAAAAGCGGTTAAAGTAACAGGCCGAAAAGAAGAGAAAAAGGTTTATCATAGACATTCTGGGTATCCAGGAGGATTTAAAAGCGAGACATTAAAAGAACTAAGAGCGAGACGCCCAGAAGAAATTTTACTCCACGCAGTTAAAGGTATGTTGCCGCAAAACAAATTGCGCGCTACAATGCTTAAGAGGTTATACATAGTTGCAGGAGATACCCATCCATACGGGGATAAATTTAAAAGTTAAAATATGGCTGAAGAAATAAAACCAATAGTTAAAAAACAAGTTAAAAGAGATTATGTCTATGCTATTTTCAGAAGAAAAGAGGCAATAGCACGTGTCAGACTTTATTCTCATATTAAAGAAGGTCTTGTGTGGGATGGTCAACCTATTACCAAAGATCAGATTATAGTTAATGGTAAACCAGTTGAACATTATTTCCCCGGACCTATTGCTAAGGCTCTTTATATGAAGCCTTTCACTCTAACGAATACTTTAAATAAATATGGTGTAAGTGTGAAAGTAGAAAGCGGTGGAAGAAGTGGGCAACTTGATGCAATGGTAAATGGTATTGCCAAAGCTCTTTCTTTACTTGACCGCGTAAAATTCAGAAAAACTCTTAAAGCAAAAGGACTCCTAACCCGTGATCCAAGAGTTAGAGAACGCAGAAAAGTTGGTACCGGAGGTAAAGCAAGGAGGAAAAAGCAGTCACCTAAGAGATAAGCTTTTCAATTAAGTTCCTATTAATCCAAGATCTCAATCCTAATAGCTGCAACCCCGACGTTAGCAAGGATAATTGTTGTTTTGCCTCTGTCTTTTTGTTAAGATCTAACAGTGAGCTTATTAAAGAAGAATTCAATAGTAAAATGGTTGAAAAATGAGAAAATATTAATATTCCTTATCTTTCTATTTGCTGCTTTTCTTCGATTATATAATCTATCTTCTCTTCCTTTTAATTTCCACTTAGACGAAGTTCAGAGTACATTTGTTGGAAGGTATACATTACTACACTTTAGAGATCCGTATGGTAATTTTTTTCCGTTAAATTACTTTAACCTTTTTGGCGATTATCCTCCAATCATTCCAATGTATTTATCTGGTATCGCAACATTTATCTTCGGAGTCAATGAATTTGCAGCGCGTTTTCCTTCTGCTTTCTTTGGAGCACTTGCGGTTTTTCCAATATATCTCTTCACAAAACTTTTACTTAAGAATTCAAGAATAGCTATTTTTTCCGCGTTCTTTATAAGCATCTTGCCGTGGCATATAGTTTTGTCTCGTGCTTCTGGAGAATCTGTTATAGGGATAACGATATTGCTTTTTGGACTTTATTTACTTTTTAAGTCTGTACAAAGAAATAAATATTTATATGCTTTATTTGCTTGTCTATTATTGCTTTTGACATATTATATATATCCGTCTTTCAGAATTCTCATACCTCTTATACTTCTACCATTGCCAATTATATTTTATAAGACAAAGATGAGAAACGTAATGATAGTTATTTTAGCAATTTGTTGCATTTCAACTCTTTTGATTGCATCAACACCATGGGGAAAAGGACGTTTCAACCAGACATCGCTTTTTACTAATCCAGGGATCGCAACCAACGTTAAGGATGCAAATATCTCTCTAAGCGTTGATGAAAGCAGCATACTTGTTGCTAGAATTTTTGATAATAAAATAATCGGTTATGCCAAAGTATTATTGAATCAATATCTCAGTTATTTTTCACCGAATTATTTGTTTCTTCGTGGTGGTTATCCTTTAAGATATTCTGTCAGAGATGATGGACTAATCTATATAATATTTTGCATATTTATTGCAGGACTACTCTTACCATCTAGCAGGAGATTCAGATCCAAGTATTTGATTTACTTGCTCTATTTACTATTAGTTGCTGCAATTCCTGCCGCTCTTACTATAGATGATGTCCCGAATATAAGAAGATCTACATTTATGCTTATCCCGATTGTGATATTTGCATCAATTGGCCTCGATAATATATTTGTTTCAATAAAAAATTATTCCAAATACTTTTCGATATTTGTCCTAATAGTCTTTTCATTGATATTAACTGGTGAATTTATTTTTTTCTGGCACCAATACGCTCAGCACAATGCTTCTAATATAAGTTATCTTAGAAACGATGGGGATAAAGAGGCGATTCTTTACTTGTTAAAACACAAAGGAGAGTTTAAAACAATTTATGCTCCTCCCGGTCTTATCTCATATTACTTATTCTTTGGGAATGACTTCGGTGTAAAACGTTTCAGCCTAGGGTTGAATTTAAAACAATTAGATAATATTAAGTTCTTCAAATATAATGATTTATGTTTTGGGGATAAAATGCCAGTTGGGAATAATCTGGCCCGTAATCTTTACGTTGAAAATGGAGATTGTGTGATTCCTGACAATTTATACACATCAAAACTGATTTTGAGGCATGACAGTACGAGAGTATATGTTTTTCTCCACCCGAGGATCAAATAGTGACTACAGCCTCATCTTATCTGCAGTGGAATCACATTTT
>WNFL01215084.1_pt1 | contig 10850 bp, 5 predicted proteins | sample 5400361 | NCBI WGS metagenome assembly WNFL01 (sample SAMN13153351, study PRJNA577476) | soil metagenome | isolation source: 40 cm soil on Douglas fir-dominated hillslope | place: USA:California | collected 2013-09-17 | reverse complement strand
GGATTCAAGCGCGTGCCCACGGGCTTCATTCCCCAGCAGGACAAGGGATACATCGCGATGATCGCCCAATTGCCCGACGCGGCCTCCCTGGAACGAACGGGGAAGGTGGTCGATGAAATGAGCAAAATCGTCCGGCAAATTCCGGGCGTGAAAGCAACCATTGACCTGGCAGGCCTCTCACCCATCAGCCTCACGGCAGCCCCCAACGCCGGAACGATCTTCGTGATTCTCGACGATTTCCATAAACGGGGAAAGCCCTCTCTGAGCGGCCCGGCGATTGCGGCCGAAATGAAGAAACGATGCGCTGGAATTCAGGAAGCTTTTGTGGGAGTGTTCCCGCCGCCGGCGGTGAACGGCCTTGGCATTGTCGGCGGATTCAAGATGCAGGTGGAGGACCGGGGCGGCGCCGGTTTGGAAGCGCTGCAAGCAGCCGTCTTCGGGCTGATGGGTGCGGCCAGTCAGCAGCCCGCTTTGCAAGTGGTGCCGAGTTCATTCCGCGCGAATGTTCCGCAACTTTCTGTCGATGTGGACCGGATCAAGGCCAAGTCGATGCGCGTCGGCCTGGGCGAGGTCTTCGATACGCTGCAGATTTATCTCGGCTCCCTGTATGTAAATGACTTCAACCTGTTTGGACGGACCTACCAGGTGACCGCGCAGGCGGACGCGCCCTTTCGCCGGGAGGCGCGCGATATCCTGGAACTCAAGACCCGCAATGCGGGGGGCGAAATGGTGCCGTTGGGAACGCTCGTGAAGGTCAAGGAATCAACCGGCCCGGATAAAATTGTTCGCTATAACATGTATCCTTCGGCTGAGCTGAGCGGGAGTCCAAAACCGGGGATCAGCTCCGGACAAGCCATTGCCATCATGGAAGAGCTGGCCCGGGAAAAACTGCCGCGGTCCATGGGTTTCGAATGGACCGAATTGACGCTGCAGGAAATTCTCGCGGGCAATACGGCCATCTACATCTTCCCGCTCTGCGTGCTATTTGTTTTTCTGACGCTGGCGGCGCAGTATGAAAGCTGGTCGCTCCCGCTCACCATCATTTTGATCGTGCCGATGTGCCTGTTCAGCGCCATTTTCGGTGTCTGGCTGCGCGGGATGGACAACAACATCTTCACGCAGATTGGATTCGTGGTGCTGGTGGGCCTGGCGTGCAAGAACGCCATTCTCATCGTGCAGTTTGCCAAGCAGCGGCAGGATGCCGGGCTGTCGCGGGTTGACGCCGCCGTGGAGGCAAGCCGCCTCCGGTTGCGGCCAATTTTGATGACTTCGTTCGCTTTCATTTTTGGAGTCATTCCGCTCGTCCTGGCCTCCGGCGCGGGCGCGGAAATGCGCCGGGCACTGGGCACCGCGGTGTTCAGCGGAATGTTGGGCGTGACGTTTTTCGGGATCTTTCTGACGCCTGTATTTTACGTGGTGATCCGGTGGATTACCGACCGGCGCAAGCCGCAACCTGCGCGTCAAACCGACGCTGGATAACGTTCCGCCTTTTGCGATGTATGGAGTCCCCGCTTTGGCGGCGGAGCGTGTTGACTGAGTGGAGCTGCAAGAATTACCTGGCCGATCGACAGCTTCGAACGCCGGACCGGCTGAAGCCGGGACTACATGCGGCCACCGAGTTGAGGCTTCAAAATTCTTTGAAAGAAGGGCTGTTGGTTTGCGAATTTGTTGGAAAGATGCGCATCATACCCCGCATGCAGGAGTTGATCCCGACACGACGGAGCCTCTTGAGCCGTTTGAAGGATTGGGATGACCAGGAGAGCTGGAAGCTTTTCTTCGATACGTACTGGAAGCTGATCTATGGCGCGGCTATTCGAGCGGGTCTGACCGATGCCGAAGCACAGGACCTGGTGCAGGAGACGGTTCTGTCGGTGGCGAAGAGCATGCCTGACTTCAAGTACGATCCGGCTGTTGGATCTTTTAAGAACTGGCTGCTGCTGATTACGCGCCGGCGGATCGCGGATCATCTGCGGAAGCAATATCGCCAGCCGCCCAAACAGCCTCGTCACGAAAGAGAAACTGCGCGCACAGCGACCGTGGAAAGAGTTCCCGATGAAGCAGCGGCCAACATCGGACTTTTTTGGGACGAGGAATGGGAAAAGAACCTGCTGGAAGTGGCCGTCGAACGAGTAAAGCGGCAGGTTGATCCGAAGCAATTCCAGATTTTCGACAGCTACGTGCTCAAGGAATGGCCGGTGAGAGATGTAACGAAGACGCTGGGAGTGAGTGCCACGCAAGTCTACCTGGCCAAACATCGGATTTCACAGTTGATCAAAAAAGAGCTGAAGAAGCTGGAAGATCGGCAGCCGTAGGGAGTCCGAACGGGCTGACAGTTCGGACGCTCTCTTCCCCCTCACCCCTGCCCTCAGGAGAGAATTCCCCGAAAAAATTCCCGCTGTGAACCCCTGAACCCTGCGCGCGGCCAGTTGAGCCGTAAGCCGGCCGAGCGTGGCTCCCTCTCCCCAGGGGAGAAGGCCGGAGTGAGGCGGAACGGACGCTGCGGAGTGCCAATGGTGAGCCTTTTTGCAGACCGCCTGTTCGTGGAAAGCGAGAACGGGCAGCCAGCCCCGGTGTGAATCCGCGGCGCTCTCCTGATTATTGCGACGATTCCAACGCAGAGTACGCTTGACCGGTCTGCGGCGGATTGCCGAAGCTTGCGCAGAGCAGCGACGCGCTGCAATGCGTGAATCTCCCAACTTCCATTTCGAGTGATGCCATGACGGCCGGTCTTCGGCACGTCACGATTCTTTGTTCGGAGATCGCGCGGTTCCCGGAGTGGACGCAAAAAGTGGGTGATCTCGAAGCGTCGCGGACAGCGAGCCGGATGCTGACCCTGCAATCAATCATCATCACCCGCGATGGAGCTGGTCAGATCGTCCATTTTGGAGCCGGTTCGCTGCTCGCAGTGTTCGACACCGCCTCGGCGGCATTGAACCGCGCGCTGGAAATTCTGCGCGTGCTCGGGTTTTCGGCAGATGAAGCCGGCGGGCCGGGCCGGCCCCAATTGCGTCTCGGCCTCCATATGGGCGAAGTGCTGCTGAAGGAAGGGGAGCGGGTGGAGATCATCAGCCGTCACGTCAACCGCGCCCATCGAGTCATGGAAGTAGCCGCGCCGGGCCACATCCTTGCCAGCGAAGCGGTGGTGGAAGCGGGAAAGGACTTCATTGGAGGACCGCGGGAATTCCTGGCGATCGAATATTACGGTGAATTCTATCTGAAAGGAGTGGGCGCCACGCAGTTGTGCGGGATAGCAGATCTCCGCTTTCAAAAGCCGCGCCCGCCGGAAATTTCGGACGCAAACCAATTTGAGAAGACGCTGATGGGCCGCCTCGAACTGGCCGGCTATCGGCCCGTGGCCAGAGTGGGTGAAGGAGCTTGCGGCGTCGTCTACAAGGCGGAACACAATGGACAAAGCGCGGCGGTAAAAGTCCTCAACGCCGCGCTCTGCGATGAGCCGAGCGCACGAGAGCGATTTGCCAGCGAAACCGCGCGCATGAGGCAACTGCAACTCGCCGGAGTGGCCTCGATCCAAGCTGAGCGGCTCGACCATTCGCCTCCTTTCTTTGTCATGGAGTTCATCGATGGCCAGCCGGTGGACATGGCGTTGAGCAGCGCCACGGCACAAGAGGTGGCGCGAGTTTTCCGCGAGATTTGCCTCGTGCTGGATCGTGCCCATGCGGCCGGACTGCTTCATTGCGATCTGAAACCGGGAAACCTTTTCATCCGCAAAGACGGCTCGCCGGTGTTGCTGGATTTCGGATTATCTGTCCTGCAGGGAAGTCCTGAGCCATCGAAGATTTCGTCGAGCGTGATCCTGGGCACGCCCGCGTATCTGGCGCCGGAAATCATCGCGGGCCGTGCGCGAGGCGCGTTTACCGACATCTACTCCCTGGGCGTGGTGCTCTTCAAAGTGCTCACCGGACGCGAGCCATTTACGGGCGAAAGCGTTCACCAGGTGATCCAGGCGCATCTGCACGAAGATCCGCCGCTGCCAGCCGTCATCAGGCCGGATGTCGCGGATGGTTTGCAGCGAATTTGCCTCAAGGCGCTGGAGAAGAACCCGGCCGATCGTTATGCCGGCGCCCGCGAAATGGCTGAGGACCTGGGACGAGTGGCTCAAGGAGAACTCGTGCGCACCCGGCCCTCGGTGTACGACAACATGCTTTTTCATCGCGCGCAACAGCACGTGGCGCAGATCAAAGAGTGGGCCAACCGCGGGTTGCTGAACGAAGAAGAAACCCATGGTTTGATTTCGTCGTATGAGGCCTTGCAGCGGCGCGGCCTGCCGGCTGTGATGGAAGGACGATTTTATCGCCTCTGGCAGACGGTCGTCTACCTGGGCGGCTGGGCGGTGATCAATGGGGCGCTGCTGTGGCTCATTCAGCAATGGGACCATCTTCCCCGCGTGGGAAAGCTGCTGCTGGGATCCATCCCGGCGATCACGACCTTCGCGCTGGCGGGAACGATGTGGAAGATGGAGCGCTATCGGCTGACGTTCGTGGCCCTGGTGGTGGGAATCCTGGCCGTGCCGTTACTCACGGGAGTCTGGCTGCATGAATTTCAAATTGGGGGAACGGTGGCGGCCGACCGGCTGCAGGACGAATTATTGCATGAGAGCGAGGATTCCGGCTGGCTCACAAACCAGCAGTTGCTGCTGGTGTCGCTGCTGACATTCGCGATGGCGGCGGCGGTCATGGTCTTCACGCGCACGACGACGCACAGCGCGCAGATGCTGCTGGCATCGTTTTGCCTTTATTCGGCGTGCCTGCTGTGGTTCGGGGCAAAAGCAAATATCGACCATGAAAAATGGGCCACGCTGGCCCTCAAATATCTTCCCTTGTTAGGCATCACGGGTGCGATGGCGAGACGGCTGCTCGCGCATAATGATCGCTCGTTTCAAGCGCCGCCCTGGATTTATTTCTCGGCGCTGCTGCTGCTGGCGATTTGTTACGTCGTTTCGTTTTATGGAATTAAAGAATGGACTGACCTCGCTGGATCACGGCGTGAGGCCGCCTCGTTCCTGCTTTTATCGGCCGCCGGGGCGATTCAAGTCGCCATCGGTCTGGTGGTGCGCGGGTTTCTCAAGCATCATGGCCGTGGAGCAACACTGATCGTGATCGTGGCGGGGCTGGGCGGTTTATTAACCGGCCTGGCAGGATCGGCGTTTCGCGATAATTGGCCGGGCAATTGGTGGCGCGTGATCTTCTTTGGCCAGGCAGTGCCGGTAACGCCCCTGCTCCTGCCGATGGCCTCGCTGGTGATGGCTTTGCTGGCGTGCCGCTACCAAATGCTGGCCTTTCTGCTCATGGGACTGGCCGGATTTGCGGGCTCGATTCATCTTCTTGGCCACTTCTATTTCGACCAGGTGCCTGCCTGGCCGAAGCTGCTGATGGCGGCCGGAACCGTTTGCTTTTTTGCGGCGTTGTTTTTGGAGCTGCGCCGGACGCGCGGGAATACGGTGGATGACGTGGTGAGCCAGGCAAGGCTTTGATGACCATGGGAGGCAAAAAGGATCCGGTCCAGTCCGCGGTGGATTCCACACTGCCGGACAAGCGTTTGGCCGTTCCCGACCACGAAGTACTGCGCCCTGTTGGCACTGGAAGTTACGGAGAAGTGTGGCTGGCCAAAAGCGTCATGGGGACATTTCGCGCGGTGAAGATTATTTCGCGCCAGAGTTTTCGGGATGAACGCCCCTTCGAGCGCGAATTTGAGGGGATTCAAAAATTCGAGCCGGTCTCACGCAGCCATTCCGGGCTGGTCAGCATTTTGCACGTGGGGCGCAACGAACAGGACGGTTACTTTTATTACGTTATGGAAGTGGCGGACGACGCCCAATCCGGCCCGGCGATCAATCCCGAAACTTATTGTCCCCGAACGCTCTCTCTCGACCTTCGGCACGGTCGATTGCCGCTGGACCGATGTTTGCAGATCGGCCTGAGCCTGGCTGCCGGACTGGCACATTTGCACGAGCACGGGCTGGTTCACCGGGATATCAAGCCCTCGAACATCATCTTTGTGAATGGCCGGCCCAAATTCGCGGACATCGGACTGGTGACCGAGATCGGTGAGAAGGCGACCTGGGTTGGGACACACGGGTATATGCCGCCGGAAGGTCCGGGCAGCCCGAGAGCCGACGTTTATAGCCTGGGTATGGTGCTTTACCAGATCAGCATGGGCAAGAGCCCGGAGGAATTTCCGGAGTTGCCAACCAATTTTCGCGAACTGACCGATGCCCCTGGTTTGATGCAGCTTAACGAAATCATTTTAAAGGCTTGCGCTCCGGACGCGGCAAAACGCTTTCAATCCGCGGAGCAACTTTACACAGAGCTGCAGCGTCTGGCCCCGCATGAATTTGCCGAACTGAAACCAGTTGCGCGGACTCCGCGGGGCAGCGCGCAGCGGACCGGTCGAGTTGTGGCCATTCTAAACGTCGGAACCGGCGAGGCGGACCTGCATCTTGCAACCGTTCTGCAGGAGAACCTCGCGGCGGCAGGCTATGTTGTTTTCACGGATCGGTGCGAAAACTTCGATTCGGACTGGGCGCGCGACATTGAGCAGCGAATCCGAAGCGCCGATGCGGTAGTTGCGCTGCTGTCCGCCTCGTCGATCCGGAGCGAGACACTGGCCTACGAACTGGAACTCGCCCATCAATCCCGCCAAATGCAGAGCGGCAAACCACGACTGTTGCCGATCAGGGTGCAGTTTGCATCGGTGCTTCCCCGCCATTTCACCGTCGCACTGGAGGGCAGTGAGCCGTTGGTCTGGGAGCGGGCTGAGGATGACGGGCCACTGGCGGAGCAGGTCAGGGCGGCGCTGCAGGTCGTTAGCTCTTGAACGGGAGGAGTTTCAGTGAATCGGCTTCAGTTGGGCTTTTCCCCCGAATAAAAAATTGCGATTGTTTGAAAGAACTGATTTTTGCCAACGAATAGCTTGATATGAAAATGAGCCAGTCTGTTTTGGACCTCGACCGCGGCGCAGCGCCGAGGTCCTCCTTATCGATTCCGCTGATAGCACCGAGCACCGCCAGTTTTATCGATTAGTTTGTAACGGCCCTTCGGATCATTCTCCCGCTATGGAGTCAGGACAAAAGAAAATTGCGCAACAACTGCTCTGGATCGTGCCGGTGCTTTTGCTGGCGACAAGCGGTTGCTCATTCAAAAAGATTGCGGTCAACAAGCTGGGCGATGCGCTGGCCGCGAGCGGAACGGCTTTCTCTTCGGACGAAGATCCGGAACTGGTCAAAGCGGCGGTGCCGTTCAGCCTGAAGTTGATGGAGAGCCTGCTTGCGGAAAGCCCGAAACACCCGGGATTGCTCTTCGCGACGGCGAGCGGGTTCACGCAATATGCCTACGCGTTCGTTCAGCAGGATGCCGATGAGTTGGAGGAGAAGGATCTCACGGCGGCCACGGAACTGCGCAATCGCGCCAGGAAGCTATACCTGCGGGCGCGCAACTATGGATTGCGCGGCCTGGAAGTGAAACAGCACGGCATCGAGAAGGCCCTGCGCGATAACCCGAAAGCGGCAATGCGCGCAGCAGGCCCGGACGATGCAGCGCTGCTTTATTGGACGGCCGTCTCCTGGGCGGCAGCGATTGCGGTTTCCAAGGATAACCCGGAGCTGGTTGCCGAGGTGCCGCTCGCCGAAGCGCTGATCGATCGCGCGCTGCAGTTGAATGAAAGTTTCGACCATGGGGCAATCCACGCATTTCTCATCAGCTACGAAATGAGCCGGCAGGGAGGCGAAGGAACGGCCGAAGCGCGCGCCCGAAAACATTTCGAGCGCGCGGTGGCTTTATCCCATGGACAACTGGCGGGACCGTTTGTTTCTTTGGCCGAAGCGGTGTGCGTGCAAAAGCAAAATGCCCGGGAGTTCAAAATGCTGCTGGAGCGCGCGCTGGCCATCAATGTGGAGGCGCGGCCAGAGTGGCGGCTTGTGAACCTGATCATGCAACGCCGCGCCAAATGGCTGTTGGGGCGGACTGACGATTTGTTTTTGAAGAAAGAATAATAAGCGGAATGAGTATGATAGTGAGAGCTTACGCAGGATTACTATTGGCGGTACTTTTGAACCTGGCCAGCGCGCAGCTCCGGGCGGCCGACAAACCGGTGAATCTCAAGCTCGGAACGCTCGCGCCGCGGGGCACATCTTATCACAAAAGTTTGCTCGCCATGGGTGAAAAATGGCGACAGGCGGGTGGCGCGGCTCGCCTGACGGTTTTTCCTGATGGCACGCAAGGGGGGGAGGCGGACATGGTCGGGTTGATGCAGACCGGCAATCTGGACGCCGGCCTGCTGACGGCGGTAGGCCTTTCGGAAATAGAACCGGCCGTCACTGCGCTGCAAAGCATGCCGATGTCGTTCCGCACCCTGGATGAGGTGGACTATGTGAGCGAAAAACTGCGTCCGCACCTCGAACAGCGCCTGCTGGCGAAAGGCTACCTGGTGCTTTTTTGGACCGATTCGGGATGGGTTCGTTTCTTCAGCAAAAGTCCAGTGGTTCATCCGGATGATCTGCGCAAGCTCAAGGTCTTCTCCTGGGTGGGCAATGCCCACGAGTACGATCTCTGGAAAGCGACGGGCTTTCGTCCCGTAGCGCTGGAGACGGCCGGAATCCCTCAGGGCCTGTTGTCCGGAACGATTGAGGCCGTTTCCGTGCCTCCCTTCTTCGCGCTGGCCGGGCAATTGGATACGCAAGCGAAGCATATGCTCGAACTGAATTGGGCGCCACTGGTCGGCGCGGCGGTAGTGCGAAAGAAATCATGGGAACGGGTCCCGGGCAGCGCGCGCGAGCAAATGCTCAAGGTATCCGCTGAGATCGGCAAGAAGGTCAAAGCGGACGGGCGGGCGGAAAGCGATGCGGCCGTGGCGGCCATGACGAAGCGCGGGCTCAAAGTGCAGAAGATCACGCCGGAAGTGGAGGCGGAATGGCGCACGCTGCTGGCCCGCCTGGATCCTGAGATTCGCGGCAAGATCGTTCCGGCCGATATGTTTGACGAAGCGCAACGGCTGCTGAAGGAATATCGCGCCGGAGGCAAGCACAAGTGAGCGCTGAGGCACTCATGGCGGAACCCGACGTTGTGACGGCACTCCAGCCGGTCCCTCCCGGCTGGCGCCGGTTGATTCGCCGAACGGAAGATCTCCTGATTGTGGTCCCGCTGTTTGCCATGATGTTGCTGCCGGTCATTGAGATTATGCTCCGCTCGATTTTCAAGACCGGGATCTCCGGATCGAGTGTCATCGTCCAGCATCTCACCCTGATTGTCGGAATGCTGGGCGGCGCCATTGCCGCGCGAGAAGGGCGCCTGCTTGCTCTTTCGCCAGCGCAAACGCTGCTCAAGGGCGCGGGAAAAATTACCGCGCGCATTTTCAGCGGCGGCTTTGCCTGCACGATCAGCCTGCTCCTCGCTCTGGCCAGCGCCCAGTATGTAGACGACGTAAGACCGTTGGGCAAAATCCTCGTCTACGGGATTCCCGTCTGGATCATCCAAGTGGTAATCCCGTTCGGGTTTGCGCTCATAGGCGTGCGGCTGATCTGGCGGGCGTCGGAAAAATGGGTCGGACGTGTTCTGGCGCTGCTCGTGACAGCGAGTGCAGTCATTGTCGCGACGTGGCTCCGACCTTCGCCCGAAGCGCTCATGGGACCGGCATTGGCGTTGCTCGCGATCGCGACGGTGCTCGGAGCTCCGATTTTCACGGCGCTTGGCGGCGCGGCATTGATTTTGTTTTGGGGCCACGAACTGCCGGTGCAATCGGTGGCGCTAAAGCTGTATAGCCTCACGACCAACGATCTCCTCCCAAGCATTCCGATTTTTACACTGGCCGGCTATTTCCTGGCCGAAAGCGGAGCGTCGCGACGGCTGGTTCGCCTGTTCCAGGCGCTGGTGGGTCAGGTTCGTGGCGGTCCAGCCATAGTCGCGACGCTGGTATGTGCGTTCTTCACTTCGTTTACCGGCGCATCGGGAGTGACGATTTTGGCGCTGGGGGGTGTGCTCATGCCGGTGCTGCTGGCTGCGCGGTACACGGAGCGCGCCGCGCTGGGACTGCTGACAGGCGCCGGTTCGCTGGGAATGCTCTTTCCACCCTGTCTGCCTCTGATTCTTTACGCCATTGTGGCCAACCAGAGCGCGCAAGCAAATATCACGATCAAGCAGATGTTCCTTGGGGGAATCGGACCCGGAATTCTGCTCGTGATACTAACCGCCGTGTGGGGCATACGGCAGGGGCCGAAAAATCCGGCGGCGCGTCCGACGTTCCAGTGGTCGGAAGCTCGCGCGGCCCTGTGGGATGCCAAATGGGAAATGTTGATCCCGGTGGTGGCTTTGGTGGCGTTGTTTAGTGTTCCGACAACGGTGGAGGCTGCCGCAGTGACTGCGACCTACACGCTGCTGGTGGCAACAATGATTCACCGCGATCTCCATCCACTCAAGGATCTGCCGCGGGTGATCACTGAGTGCGGCTTGCTGGTCGGCGGCGTGCTGCTGATCCTGGGTGTGGCGCTCGGATTCACTCATTACCTGGTCGATGCGCAGATTCCCGATCAGATGGTCGAGTGGTCGACGAGCATGGTGAAATCCAAATGGCTTTTCCTGCTCGGGCTGAACCTGGTGCTGCTGTTCGTCGGCGGGTTGATTGAGATCTATGCAGCCATTGTCGTCGTTGTGCCGTTGCTGGTCCCGATTGGCGTGGCTTTTGGTCTGGATCCAATTCACCTCGGCATCATTTTTCTGGCAAACATGGAGTTGGGCTTCCTTGCGCCACCGGTGGGCTTGAACCTGCTGCTCTCGTCCTATCGATTCAATAAACCGATGACCGAAGTGACGCGTTCGGTGATTCCAATGTTGCTGGTGTTG
>WNFL01306636.1_pt2 | contig 10851 bp, 8 predicted proteins | sample 5400361 | NCBI WGS metagenome assembly WNFL01 (sample SAMN13153351, study PRJNA577476) | soil metagenome | isolation source: 40 cm soil on Douglas fir-dominated hillslope | place: USA:California | collected 2013-09-17 | reverse complement strand
GGCAGCCGAGGACAAGCGCGGCGAGCATGCCCGCGCCGAGCATCCGGTCGATGCGGTTGGCCCTGGTCGTCATCGGATGAATGCGGATGCCGATTGCATTTGTGCATCAGGCCACAGCCGATACGGAGCGTCAATCGGCACGCGGCCGCTCGGGTGGGAATGTTCTAACTTCATACAACTGAAAATCTCACCACGAAGCCACGAAGGACACGAAGGGTCACGAAGAAAAGCTTTCATGGTATTCCGTGCATGCCAGTTTTCGTCACGACCTATGGAAATTTTCGCATCCGAGTCATCGTCCATTCTCTTCTGCACTTCTTCGTGTTTCTTCGTGTCCTTCGTGCCTTCGTGGTGAGACTTAGGTGGTGAGATTTAAGTGGTGATATTCAGGCACCGGCCTTGTCGCGCAGAGCCTCGAGTTCTTCCCAGCGCTTGAGGCATGCGGTCAGTTCTTCATCTATTGCGGCATAGCGCTTCTGAAGCGGCGTAATCTCGTCGGCAGGTTTGCCGTAGAGCGCCGGGTCCGCGAGCCGCGCGCCGACCTGCGACTGTTCCGCTTCCAGTGCCTTGATGCGTGCGGGCATGGTTTCGAGTTCCCTGGCCTGATTGAAACCGAGCTTGCGCGAGCGCTGTGGCGCGGAACGTTCGCGCGAAGGCGCCGGCTTCGCGCCCTCTTCTCGTTGTCGCGAAGACTGCGCCACGCGTTCTTCGGTCAGCCGTTTCCAGTCGGAGTAGCCGCCCGGGTTGCGCACCCAGCGGCCGCCGCCTTCCGGGGCGATGGTGTCGGTGACGACGTTGTCGAGAAAAGCACGATCGTGGCTGACCAGCAGCACCGTGCCCGGATAATCCTGCAGCAGGGTCTCCAGCAGTTCCAGCGTGTCGATATCGAGGTCGTTGGTCGGCTCGTCGAGCACCAGCATGTTTGCCGTCTGGCTGAACAGTCTCGCCAGTAACAACCGGTTGCGTTCGCCGCCGGACAACGCCTTCACCGGCGCGCGCGCGCGCTCGGGTGGGAACAGGAAATCGGCGAGGTAGGTCATGATGTGCTTGCGCGCACCGTCGATTTCGACAAAGTCGGAGCCGGGGGCGATGGTTTGCGCAACCGTGCTTTCCTCATCGAGTTGCACGCGGAACTGGTCGTAGTAGGCCACCGCCAGTTTGGTGCCGCGACGCACCTTGCCCGCATCCGGTTGCATCTCGCCGAGGATCAGCTTGATCAGCGTGGACTTGCCGGCGCCGTTCGGCCCGATCAGGCCGATCTTGTCGCCGCGCAGGATGCGGCAGGAAAAATCCTTGACGATCTGGCGCTCGCCCAAACGCTTGTCGACGTGCTCGAGTTCCGCCACCAGCTGGCCCGAGCGCTCGCCCTCCGCCACCGAAATGGAAACCTGGCCGAGGCGCTCGCGCCGCGCCGAGCGTTCGAGCCGCAGGCTTTCGAGCCGGCGCACACGGCCCTCGTTGCGCGTGCGGCGTGCTTCAATGCCTTTGCGGATCCAGACCTCTTCCTGCGCCAGCAGCTTGTCGAATTTCTGATTGTTCACCGCTTCGACCGCGAGTTGCTCGGACTTGCGTTGCTCGTACGCCGCGAAACTGCCGGGATAGAGTCCGAGCCTGCCGCGATCGAGTTCGGCTATGCCGGTGACGGCGCGGTCGAGAAATGCGCGGTCATGGGTCACGACGAACACCGCGCCGGGAAAATCGGCCACCATGTTCTCCAGCCAGACGATCGATTCGACGTCTAGATGGTTGGTCGGCTCGTCGAGCACCAGCAACTGCGGGTCGCCCGCCAGTGCGCGCGCCAGGGCCACGCGTTTGCGCAGGCCGCCCGACAGCGTATCGATGCGGACGTCCTGCTCCAGCCCGAGACGCGAGAGCACGGATTCGACGCGGTGCTCGATCTGCCAGCCGTTGTGCCGTTCGAGCAATTCCTGCGCGGCCTGCATGCGATCCATCGCCTGCTCGTCGCCTGCGGCGAGTTCAGGTGCATGTGCAGCCGCATGGTAGTCGGCGAGGATGCGGGAAAGATCGCCAAGCCCCGCAACAGTCGCTTCGAAAACCGTATGCGCGGGGTCGAGTTCGGGCTCCTGCACAACGTAGCCAATGCGCAAACCCGGCTGCCGCCAGATACGGCCGTCATCGGGCACCGCCACGCCGGCCAGCAGCTTGAGCATGCTGGATTTGCCGGCGCCGTTTCGCCCGATCAGCCCAATGCGGCTGCCCGGCTCAACCACGAGGTCGACGTGGTCGAGCAACGGCACATGGCCATAGGCGAGCGAAACATTTTCGAAAGTGGCGAGAGGCATGGCGCGGAGGGGTTCCGAACGCGGGACGTAGACGGGAAAGAGGCGGCATGATAACCGAGAAGCCGTGACGAGATGGAGCTCGTGACGAGGTGGAATCAGTGACGAGATGACGGAAAGTCAGTGCTGCGTACTGCGTGCTGTGTGCTGCGAAGAAAAGCGCAAAGGCTGAGGCACCCGCTTTTTGCCCTTACTCAGCACGCAGCACCCAGTACGCAGCACGGGGTTTCCTCGTCACGAGCTTCACCTCGTCACTGGTTCCACCTCGTCACGAGCATCATCTCGTCACGGCCTTTCTCACCCTGCCGCCGCCATCGCGTCCGGCGCACGCGCAGCGACGGGCACGGGGGCGAGCGCGGGAACGGGGGCGGGAGCGAGAGCGGCGGCCGGCTCGGCAGCCGGCTCGGCGGCGGGGACCGCAACGACCGCGGGTATATCACGGAACCAGGAAGGATTCGCCTGGGGCGATGCCCAGACCAGGAAGTGAAGCCGCGACAAGGCGAGCGGATCGCCGAGCAGCGTCGCCTTCTGCGCATTGCTCAATGATTCGGGCCCGCCGGCCACCGCCTCCTCGATCAATCGTTGCCTGGATTCTCGCGAGGCCGCCGGCTGCGAGCGGCGCATGTTGGCGGACGCGCACGCCAGCGCGTGGACGAGCGGATCGACGACGGCTTCAACGAATCCGGGCAAGGGTGCCGCACGCTGCAGGTGTGTCTGCATGCGGCGCAGCTCCGCGGGCGGGCGGACCTCTTCCGGAATCACGAACAGGCCGGCGCGGCACAGCCGCCGTCCGAGCGAGATGCGGCTCGAATAGACGGACATCGGGATCGACAACATCAACGCGCCGACCACCGGCAGCAACCACCACAGGAAGGAAGGATTGAGCCAGAAGACGCCCGCGGCCCAGACCACGCCGAGCAGCGTATGCAGGCCATGGCGTCGCAGGGCTTCGCCCCATGTGGTCTCGGTGTCTTCGCGCGGCGGCGATTTCCATGTCGCGCGCAGTCCGGCAAGCGCAGTCACCACGAATTCGGTATGGAACAGCATGCGCACCGGCGCCAGCAACATGGAGCTCAGCGCCTCAAGCATCATGCTCAAGGTCAGCCGGACGTGCCCGCCGAAACCGCGCGGCTCCTTGATCCAGATCAGCACGACGCTGAGGATTTTCGGCAGGAACAGCACCACCGCCGTCGCGCTCCACAACGTAAGCGCGCGTTCGACGTGCCATTCCGGCCAGATCGGGAACAATTGTTTCGGGCTGATGAAATACTGCGGCTCGACCAGCGTATGGACTGCCAGCAACGCCGTGGACAGCAGCAGAAAAACAAACCACAGTGCGGCCGAAGCGTAAGCCATGACGCCGGTGACGAATACGGCGCGGTGCGCGGAATGCAGGCCTTCGGCCAGGAACAGGCGGAAGTTGATCAGGTTGCCATGGCACCAGCGGCGATCTCGTTTGAGTTCATCGACCAGGTTCGGCGGCATTTCCTCGTAGCTGCCCGAAAGGTCGTAGGCCAGCCATACCGCCCAGCCCGCGCGGCGCATCAGCGCCGCCTCGACGAAATCATGCGACAGGATGTCGCCCGACAGCGAGCCGCGCCCCGGCAACCGGCCGAGCGCGCAATGCTTGATGAACGGCGCGACCCTGATGATGGCGTTGTGGCCCCAGTAATGCGATTCGCCGAGTTGCCAGAAGTGCAGCCCGGCCGTAAACAACGGCCCGTAAACCCGGGTCGCGAACTGCTGCATGCGGGCGTACAGCGTGTCACGGCCGGCGGCAAGCGGCGCGGTCTGGATGATACCGGCGCCAGGGTTGGCTTCCATCAGCCGCACCAGCGTCGCAAGGCAATCGCCGCTCATGACGCTGTCCGCATCGAGCACCACCATGTAGCGATAGTCGGCGCCCCAGCGACGGCAGAAATCGGCGACGTTGCCGCTCTTGCGCTTGATCCTGTGCTGGCGCCAGCGGTAGAACACGCGGCCGAACCCGCCCGCCGCACGGCACAGGGCCAGCCACGCGTGGCGCTCGGCGACGCGATTGTCCACGTCGCTGCTGTCGCTCAGGATGAAGAAGTCGAAGTGGCGCAGTTCGCCGGTGCTTGCCAGCGATTCATAGGTCGCACGCAGGCCCGCGAACACGCGCGACACGTTTTCGTTGCAGATCGGCATGATGATCGCGGTGCGCGCCCGCAGATCAATGGGCGCGTCGCTCGCCGCCGTGCGCGATATCGCGTAACGGTCGCCGTCGACGAGTTGCACCACGAAGCCCATCACCGCGGTCCAGAATCCGGCAGAGACCCAGCAGAACAATATGGCGAACAGCACCAGGATCGCGATTTCCAGCGGCTGCGTGCCGTGATACGGCAGCACGGCGGTCATGAAGTCGGTGGCAAAAACAGTCTGTAGCAGCACCAGCACTCCCAGCACAGTGCGGCGAACGGCGCCGACGCGATGCCAGCGTCCCTGTGGATCCGGCGAATCGGCGCGACGATCCCGGGCCGGACTGCGCCACCAGGATTTGACCTGCCAGAATTTCGGCGGCCAGCGCCGCGGAATCATCGAAGAGCGATTGAGCGTGGGCCCGGTGGAGAGCCGCAACCTGCCGTGGGCGCCACGCGTCAGGACCTGCCTCGCCTGCGGCGCATAGCCGGCGCCGACGGCTGTCTGCAGGCGATGCTCGTAAGAGGCTTCGGCGGGATCGTGCGGATCGACCGGGCCATCGGACAGCGCACCGTGGACGTCCGCCATTGCCGAATGGGCATCGGCTGCGCTGTCCACGAGCGTCAGGCGCCTGTGCCGCCTTCCGGAAACGAAGGGCAGGCGCTCGAGATAGCGACGGCACGCCGCGGCCGAGTCATGCATCAGTCTGTTGGCAGTATGTAGCTCCATGTCTCGGATACCGTTTCTGTGCCGTTGCGAAGATAGGCCCGCAGTTCGGCGGGCTTGCCGTTGTCGATGCGACGCACCGCCAGCACCATGCGCCATCCGCCGGTGACGTCGTTGCGGTAGGTGTGGCGGCGCAGAATCTCGACGTTGGTGTCGCCCGATACAATCCCTTCGAGTTTGGCATCGGCAGGAAGTTTCTTGAATATGGGTCCGTCGAAGTCGACGATCAGTCCGATGCTGTTGTCCGGCGTTCTTTCGTAGCCGTGCCCCCTGCGCGTCTGCTCGACCCAGGCCAGCGGCGGACGCGTGTCGGCATCCTTCTGCCAGAGCAGGCGATATTCGACGTCCCATGGCTGTTTCGCCTGCGGCGGGGTGTCCGGCACCCAGTAGGCGACAATGTTGTCGTTGGATTCGTCCGGCGATGGAATCTGGACCAGTTCCACCCTGCCCGGTCCCCATGAACCTTTCGGCTCAACCCAGGCGCTGGGGCGATTGTCGTAGCGCCCTTGCAGGTCTTCGTAGTGGTCGAATTCGCGGTCGCGCTGCATGAGCCCGAATCCCAGCGGGTTGGCGGTGGCAAACGACGTCACCAGCAGGCGCTTCGGATTGGCGAGCGGCCGCCAGATCCATTCGCCGTTGGACGCGTGCAGCGACAATCCGTCGGAATCGTGCACCTCCGGCCGGTAGTCGTCGGTGACCGGTTTCTGGTTTTCGCCGAAAAAGAACATGCTGGTCAGCGGCGCCACGCCGAGCTTGCCGACGGCCTCGCGCAGATACAGCCGCGACTTGACCTCGATTGCGGTTTCCGTGCCCGGCTTGAGCGTAAAGCGATACGCACCGGCCACGCGACGCGAATCCATCAAGGCATAAATCACCAGTTCCTTGGCTGCCGGCGCCGGACGCTCGATCCAGTACTCGACGAAACGCGGGAACTCCTCCCCCGATGGCAGCCCGGTGTCGATGGCCAGCGCACGGGCGGACATGCCATAGCCCTGGTCCTTGCCCAGGGCCCGGAAGTAGCTCGCACCGAGAAAGGACAGCACTTCGTCCTTGTACTTGCCGTTGAGGGAAAAATGTACGCGGAAGCCGGCAAAACCGATGCCACCCATTCTGGCTGGATCGATTTTGGACGCGCCGTAGTCGAACAGGCCGGGATCGAACTTGATCTCCGCGATGCCCTGTTCGCTGATCTCGTTGATCCTGACGGACTGGTCGTAATACAGGCCGCGATGGAAGAAACCCAGCTCGAACGGCAGTTTGGCGTCGCGCCACCAGGGATTGTCCGGCCGGTAGCGGATATCGTGATATTGCTCGTACGTGAGGGCGGACAACTCCTTTGGCTGGGCGTCGCCGGGCTTCTTGTAGGCCGCGGCCGCCAGTTGTTCGGCGCTGTGCGCCACGTCGTCGAACCCGAAGGCGAACGCAGCCTGCCCCGCCGGCAGCCAGGCGAGCAGCAGAAACGCGGTCCATGGCGCAACCGTGCGGGCAAGAATGTCAGCCGCAGTGTGAAATGGTTTCATGTGGATGGTGAGACGGCGCCCGGAGCGGTGCTGGTTGCTGCATTGAAGCGCCGGTCGAAAAGCATTTCCGTTACGTTGTTGGCGTCGGGCAACTCATGCCTGCAATTTCCCGCGCTTTCTTCCTGATCGGTGCCGCAGTCGATGACATGATCGGATGCCAAGTTCACCATATCTTCACCCGGGTGCGCAAGACGTCCCTTATGGCTACATTTCCGGTCCCGTTGCATGCGGGTACCGTAGCCTGCCCGGACCATGAGGGACGGAAGATTTCGGTTAAAATCCGCGCGTCGCCCCGGTAGCTCAGTGGATAGAGCAACCCCCTCCTAAGGGGTAGGTCGCACGTTCGATTCGTGTTCGGGGCGCCATTACCGGGATCCCGTCGGCGCTTCGCCGGATGCTTCCGGGCGCGGACCGATGGTCGCGACTTGCGCAGCACTGCCCCCTTCGTCTTGCCGGCGCCGCCCCTTTTCCTTCAGTTCGCTCCTGCCAGCGCGCCTGAGGGATTGGCGAAAAATGAAGTTCAGCACCGCACCCGCCAGGATGCCGGTCCCGATCATAAGACCCTTGTTCATGATGCCGCCTCGTTGTCAGACTGCCGGTTCACTGATGCTTTGGCGCGCCGCCGAGCAATGAAACCAGGTCGTCGGCGTGCTCCTCTTCCACGGCCAGGATCTCCTCGAACATCCGGCGGGTCGTCGAATCCTTGTCGGCCAGGTAGTCGATGATCTCCTTGTAGCTGTCGATGGCGATGCGCTCCGCGATCAGATCTTCCTTGATCATGTCGATCAGCGTATCGCCTTCGACGTACTCCGAATGGCTCNNNNGTGCCGCCGAGCTGCACGATGCGCTGGGCGATGCGATCCGCATGGGCCTGCTCTTCCGCCGCGTGCTCCGCGAATTCCGCGGCCACGCTGTCGGCATTGATGCCGTCCGCCATGAAATAGTGGCGCTTGTAGCGCAGTACGCAGACGATCTCCGTGGCCAGCGCCTCGTTGCAGATCTTGATGACGGTTTCGCGATCAGCCTGGTAGCCCGAGGTGATGGCACCCTGCTCGATGTGCCGGCGCGCACGCTCGCGCAGCGCCTTGATGTCGGTTACGAAGGGTTGTTGCTTGTTCATCGCCGTTCTCCTTTGTTGAAAACCTGTTGTCAGCCGTCGAGTGCCGCGAACAGATTGCTCCGCGACCCGGCCAATATCGGATGCGCAAACATTCCCTCCCGCAGGGCCGTGTAAGTCATGTCCGCTATCATGGCTGTCTGCAGCATCGCCATGATTTCCCCGCTATCGACGCCGATGACAGCCGCTCCGATGATCCGGTCGGTAGCGCAATCGACCACCACTTTCATCAGCCCGCGGGGCTCGTTCAATTCCACGACGCGCGCCGCCCTGTTCTTGGGCAGCTTGGCCACCCTGACGATTCTGCCCTGCTCGCGCGCTTCCGATTCCGTCAGGCCGATACGGCTCAGTTGCGGATCCGTGAAAGCCGTGTAGGGACACATCCGCCCCGTCGTGGCCGTCTTTGCGTTCTCCAGCATAAGGGCGCGCAGGATCCGCAAATCGTCGTAGGCGACATGCGTGAACGCCGGTCCGCCGTTGACACCGCCCAGCGCGTAAACGCCGCGCGCGCTGGTCTCCAGCCGTTCGTTGACTCGTATGTAGCCGCGCGCGTCGACCGCGATGCCGGCAGCGGGAAGATCGAGGCCCTCGGTGTTCGGCTCCCGTCCCGCGACCACCAGCAGGCGCGAACCGGACAGCACGTGCTCGCCCGACGGGGTCCGCACTTTCAATTTGACCCCGCCCGCCGGATCGTTGGCGACGCTGATCGCTTCGGTTTCGAGGAAAACTTCGACGCCGTCTTCGCGCAGGATTTCCGCAATCGTCGCGGCGACATCCCGGTCTTCCCGCGCCAGCAACTGGCTCTGCCGTTCGACGATGGACACGCCGGAACCGAAGCGCCGGAACATCTGGCCGAGTTCGACGCCGAGATAGCTGCCACCCAGTACCAGCAAGTGCTCCGGCAACTCGTCTAGCTCCATCGCGCTGCTGGAAGTCAGATAAGGTACTTGCGCCAGGCCCGGCAATTCCGGCAGGGCCGGCCGCGCGCCGGTATTGATGAAAATCTTCGGTGCATCGAGTTCGAGGACCGCGTCGCCCTGCTCGTGCACCAGCAGCGAACCGGCGCTTTCGAAGCGCGCGTCGCCTTTCAGTACGGTAAGGTTCGGCGCGGCGCTCAACTCCCGCAGCGCCTGGCTGCGCAAACCATCCAGTACGGCCTGCTTGCGCATCTGCACTTTGCCGAAATCGACTTCGACGCTGCCGGTGTGCACGCCGAAGGTGGCAGCCTTGCGCGCCAAATGGGCGACGTTTGCGCTGGCGATCAGGCTCTTGGACGGCGCACAGCCACTGTCGACGCATGTGTCGCCGAACTCGAACCCTTCGAGCAATGCCGTATGAAGCCCGGCGCGCGCGAATTCGATTGCAAGAGGTTCCCCGGCATGGCCAGACCCGATCACCACCGCGTCATAGTGCTCATGGCGTGTATGCATACCAGGCAGGGTGCCGCGCCGGAGCGCAGCGCGATCACATCAGTGGCGGCGGCTAAGCAGCAGCCCCACGATCAGGCCTGCGGCGGCGACATACCCCATCGACTTCCACGGATTGTCGTGCACATACTCGTCGGTGACCTTGGCGGCCTGGCGCGCCCGCGACCTCAGTTCCTGCTGCACCTCCTGGAGCCGCACGATCGAATTCGCGAGACGGTCTTCCAGTTCCACGCGCACCGCGGAATAGCCTTCGGCGCTCGAAGTCTTGGCTTTGCGCAGCAACTCTTCGGCATCGGCCACGACCGACTTGATGTCGTCGACCAACTTGTCTTTCTGCCCGCTCAATGCATTGATGTGCTTGGCAACACTGGTTTCCACGCTCATATCCCCTCCTGAATGCCCGACTGGTTGAATTACACGGCCTTGCCCGTCAACGCCTCATCAGACCCATGATCAGGCTGACGATGAAGACGATGAGGAAGATGAAGAACAGGATCTTGGCGATTTCCGTCGCGCCCGCGGCAATGCCGCCAAAGCCAAAAATCGCGGCGATGATCGCGATGATGAAAAATACAGCAGCAGCCTGCAGCATGATGACCTCCTTCGCTTGGTTGATATTCACTGCCATCGACACCAATCCGTACTCTCTTACTTCAGCAACGACCATGCCATTGCATGCATGGTCGGTGGCACATGTTCAACCTGCTCATTCGGAACACATTTCGCAAACGCACACACCCGCAAATGGCGGCGTGGAAATTCCCTGCGGGAAGGAATTGCAAAGCCGCTGTAACGCTTACCGATGGGAAGCGGTCCGGATGGCCGGGAACAGGAATATTTGCCGATCGGCGGGGGCCGGCGCAGCCGAAAGCGCGAACCGGCTAGCCCGGCAGGCGCATGACGAACACCGTGCTATCGACGCCGCCGCTGCGGACCTCCATGGCACCGCCCTGCGATTCGAATATCGCGCGGGCAACCTGGAGATCGGTCGCGCCGCCGTTCCTTCGTCCCGTGCAGAACAGGCGATAGCCTTCGTCGATCAGGCCTTCGCGCATGTCCGGCACGTCGTTGCGCAATTTCACGACCACGCCCTGATCCGTCGCCGCGGCGTCGACCACGAGGCGGCCTCCCGCGCGCATGGCGTTGAGACGATGCACGCTCACGTTGAACAAGGCCTGTTTTATCCAGGCTCGCCGGCCGCGGGCCGGCAAAGGCGTATCCGGCAGTTCCAGCTTGAGTTCGACACTGTTTCGCCGAACCAGCTGCCGCAGGGTCGCGAAATTTTCCCTGATCAGATCGCGCGCATCGAATTCGGTAATCGCCGGTTCCGCATTGCCGTCCGCGCCCGGCAATGCGCTCAATGCCAGGTTCATGCGCGTGAGATCCTCCTTGAGCGTGGCGATGCGGCGATTCTGGCGGGCTGCCTCAGGGGAAACTTCCGCCGCTTCGACATCGGCATTCGGCAGCAGCTCCAGCGAAATCTGCATCGAGTTCAGAATGCCCTTGAGGTCATGCATCAGGGTCGCGCATTGATGGCCCCATCCGCGGCGCTCGCTCGCCAGAAACAGTTCGCGTTCGAGGTGATCGAGCACGCTTCTATC
>WNFL01295444.1_pt1 | contig 10852 bp, 10 predicted proteins | sample 5400361 | NCBI WGS metagenome assembly WNFL01 (sample SAMN13153351, study PRJNA577476) | soil metagenome | isolation source: 40 cm soil on Douglas fir-dominated hillslope | place: USA:California | collected 2013-09-17 | reverse complement strand
GTCGCGTCCCAGCGCACTCCCATGCCCACTTTGACGAACACCACCACGATGCCGGTGTCCTGGCAGATCGGCCGATGCCCTTCGGCGCACATGCGCGAATTGGTGAGTATCTGCGCGATCGCGTCGCGGGCGGATGGGCTCTGCTCCATGGCGTACGCGCGTCCCATGGCACGAATGAAATCGGGCGTGTGATAGTAGGAAATGTACTGCAAGGCGTCGGCGACGCTGGCGATCACATCGGCTTCGCGAATCACACTCATGGGAACACCCTAATGAAAGACGAACTGGGCCGCAAATCTACCAACTCGCGCGCGGGGGTGGGTGGCGAATCCCCTACAATCGGATGAAATTGGAGATTCGAAATGTGGGGTGAATGGCGAGCCGTGCTGTTCGGCGCCTTGGCTGCAAGCTGCTGCCTGGGGCTGCGGCCCGCAATGGCGGCGACGGCGGTGGCAGCGGCGCAACTGGCGCTGCACGAGTGCCGCCTCGAACATCCGCTGCGGCTGGCGTCGATTACGGCACGCTGCGGCGTGCTCACAGTGCCGGAAGATCGGTCGCGGCCCGGCGGGGCGACCATCGATCTCAGTGTGGCCGTGGTGCCCGCGCTCAATCGGCGCGCCGCGGCGGCGCCGCTGTTCCTCCTGGCCGGCGGCCCGGGCCAGAGCGCGACGGCCATGTACACGAGCCTGGCCGCGGCATTCGCGCGAGTGAACCGCAACCACGACATCGTGCTGGTGGATCAACGCGGCACGGGAAAATCGGCGCCGCTGACCTGCGACTACCCGGATGACTGGCAAGCGACCGGCGATCTCATGCCGGCGCTGCGGCAGGCAACCCTGGCGTGTCTTCGCAAATATGGCGACCGCGTACGCTTCTACACCAGCAGCGTGGCGGTTGCCGATTTGGCGGCGGTTCGCGAGGCGCTCCAGGCTCCGTCAATCGACCTCTATGGAGCATCGTATGGCACGCGGGTGGCGCAGCTCTATATGCGGCGCTTTCCCGCCACGGTTCATGCGGTGATCTTGGATGGAGTGACCTATCCTGCCCAGGCCATAGGACCCGAGACGCCGCTTGACGGCGAGCGCGCCCTGGGTCTCATCGTGAGGCGGTGCCAGGACTCTCCGGATTGCGCCGCCGCCTACCCGGAGTTGCCGCAAGACCTCGAGGGTCTGCGGCGCCAATTCGGGCCGCAGACATCGATGCTGATCATTGACGATCCGAACAGCGGCCTGCCGCTCAAGGTCGAATTCAATCGCAATATGCTGAGTGCCGGATTGAGATTTCTCTCCTACAACGCCGCCCAGGCATCATTGCTTCCCGCACTTATACATCGCGCGGCTCAAGGCGCTCTTGCGCCACTCGCCGCGCAGACCATCATGACCGCTCGCCAAGTCGGCGATCAACTCGCGAGCGGCATGCAGAACAGCGTCATCTGCAGCGAAGACCTGCCGTTCTTCGCGGCCGCCGCCATTGACCGGGCGGCGCTTTCTCGAACTTACCAGGGGGTGGATCAGTTGGACGCCTTGATGGAGATTTGCAAGCTGTGGCCGCGCGGGCCGGTGGATGCGGATCTTCATAGTCCCTTGCAAAGCGACGTACCTACCTTGCTCTTGTCCGGCGAGGCGGATCCGGTAACGCCGCCGGCGGACGCGGAACGCGCGGCCCGCGGACTCACGCGCCATCGGCTCCTGACATTGAGCGGCGAGGGACACGGCCAGGTCGCCACCGGCTGTGTACCCAGGCTGATGGCGGAGTTTCTGGACATCGCGGCGCCCGCCCTGCTCGACGCCGCCTGCCTCGAGCGGCACAGCCCGGCACCCTTCTTCGTGAGCATGACGGGTCCTGCGCCGTGATCGAAGCGATGAACCTGAGCAAACGCTTCGGCGCCATCGAGGCCGTCCGGGACCTATCCTTCGCGGCGCGCGACGGTGAAATCACCGGTCTCTTGGGTGCCAACGGCGCCGGCAAGTCGACCTGTTTGCGCATGTTGTACGGCGTCCTCACGCCGGATAGCGGCCGGGCCTGCGTCGACGGCATCGACATTCTCGGCGAGACCTCGAAAGCCCGCGCGCACCTGGGCGTGCTGCCCCACGCCGCAGGGCTTTACGGCAATCTGACGGCGCGCGAGAACATCCGCTATTTCGGGTCCCTGCACGGAATCGACGGCGACCGTTTGCGTTCACGCACCGCTGAACTCGCCCGCATACTCGGCATGGAAAGCTTCATCGACCGCCGCGCCAAGGGCTTTTCGCAGGGACAGCGCATCAAAGTGGCGCTGGCGCGCGCGCTGGTTCACGACCCCGGCAATATCGTGCTCGATGAACCCACCAATGGACTGGACGTGATGGCGATACGTAATTTGCGCGACATGCTGCTCGAGCTCAAGGCTCAGGGACGGTGCGTGCTGTTCTCGTCGCACGTCATGCAAGAGGTGGCGGCGCTCTGCGATCGGGTGGTGATCATCGGGCACGGCAAGGTTCTGGCCGACGCGACGGTGCAATCGATCCGGGATCGCAGCGCATTGGAAGAGGCGTTCCTGCAAGTGCTGGGCGATACCGAGGGCGTGAGCTGAATGCGCGCGCTGCTCACCGTCTTTGCCAAGGAGTTCAAGGAAAACTTGCGCGATCGCCGCACGCTGCTGTCGGCCTTGCTGTTCGGTCCCCTGTTCGGTCCCTTGCTGTTCGGCCTCATGGTGTCGCGCATGCTCAATCAGAGCGCGGTCGAGTCGGATGAGCCGCTGAAGCTCACGATATCGGGGAGCGAATACGCGCCGGGGCTTACGCGCTATCTCGAAGCACGGGGCGTCAAGCTCACCGAGGCGAAGCTGTCGGAGAACGAGGCGCGTGCCGCCGTCCGCGGCGGCACCCATCCGGTCGTGCTGATCATTCCAGAGGAGTACGGCCCGCGATTTACCGCGGCGATTCCGGCGCCCGTACTGCTGGTCGCGGACAGCGCGGATTCGCAAACCCGCAAGAGCGCGGATCGCGCGCGGAACATTCTGGGAGGTTACGCCAGCAGCATCGCGCAGTTGCGGCTGCAAATCAGGGGCGTGAATCCGCTGCTCGCGGTACCGGTGGCAGTCAATGACGTCGATGTGGCAACCCCCACCGGGCGGGCCGTGGTGGTGCTGGGTTTCATGACATATTTCTTGCTGTTCGCGGTATTGATGGGCGGACTGTATCTCGCCATCGATTCCACTGCGGGGGAGCGGGAGCGTGGTTCATTGGAGGCGCTGCTCAGCCTGCCGGTGGCCCGCTCGAGCCTGGTGGGCGGAAAAATTCTGGCCACCTGCGCATACATGTGCATCTCGCTGGCCTTGAGCCTCACGGCGTTCGTTTGCGTGTTTCGCTTCGTGCCGTTGGAAAGATTGGGCATGAGTGCGAATCTGAGTGCCCGCACGGCGCTGATCTTCTTTGCGATTTGTCTGCCCTTCGTGCCCCTCGGCGCCGCCCTCATGACCTTCGTCGCCTCGTTCACCCGCAGCTATCGAGAGGCTCAGACCTACCTCACGACCGTCCTCTTGATACCGACCTTGCCGATCGCCTTTGCGAGCATCTACTCGCTCAAAACCCAGAGCTCATTGATGTTCATCCCATCGTTGAGCCAGCATTTGTTGATGACCAGCGTGCTCAAGGACGAGACCGTCGCGGCCCTCGACGTGTGGGTGTCGGCGGGAGCGTCGCTCGCCGCGGCGCTGGTGCTCATGGTGTTGACCGCCCGGCACTGGCGGCGCGAAACCATGCTCGGATAGGTATCATCTTCAGTGAATTCCCCAAAGTGGCATAGGGGACTTTACTGTATAGTCGTATAGTAAGACACACGGTATAACGTGCTTAGTGTGGATTGCATCGATTGGGGAGGAGAGGCATGATCGACGCGTCGCGTTCACGGACGAATATAGCCGCGCTGTTGGCCATATTGGCCTTATCCGCAGCTACCATGGTGTGGCTCTTCTGGCACTTCCCGGTGATTACTTCGGTTGCCACGGTCGCCGTACTGGCGGTTCTCGGCGTCTGCGCGCGGCTCGCGCGATTGTCCGATAGCGACATGGCGGATCTGCAGCAGGGCAACCCAGGCGTCTGAGCGTTGTCCGGGTGCGGACGAGGCGATGCGTGAATCGCCCGGGCGCTACTTTCCGATACAAAAACTGCCGAATATCTCGCCGAGCAGATCCTCGCTGGTGAATTCACCGGTGATCTCGCCCAATGCGTGCTGGGCGAGCCTCAGGTCCTCGGCGAACAACTCGAAGGCCCGCGTGGTGCTCAATATGTCAGCGGCGCTTTGCACGTGCTGCCGCGCGCGGTTCAATGCATCGACGTGCCGGCGCCGGGCGGCGAACGCTCCGGATTCGGTCTCGTGGTATCCGACCGCGGCCTTCAAGTGGCTCCGCAGGAGATCCAGGCCGGCACCCGTGCGGGCGCTCAAGAATACACGCGGCGGAGCGGCGGTCTCATCGAGCCTTGCCCGGCCGTCGGTCAAATCAATCTTGTTGAACACCAGGGTGACGGGAACGCCGGCCGGCAACGCGCCGAGATCCGCCGCCCACGATTCCGAATCGCCGGCGCCGATATCCAGGACATACAGCACGCGATCGGCTTGCGCCATTTCATTTCTTGCGCGCCGGACGCCCTCGACCTCCACCACATCGGCCGTGGCGCGCAGGCCCGCGGTATCGACGAGGTTCAACGGTAGGCCATCGAGATGCACTTGCTGGCGCAGCACGTCGCGGGTCGTGCCGGGCACATCCGTGACGATGGCAATCTCTTCGCCCGCGAGTTTATTCAGCAAGCTGGATTTACCGGCATTGGGCTTGCCCGCGATCACGACGCGCAGGCCCTCGCGCAGCAGCGCGCCTTGGCGTGCCGCTGCGGTGATCGACTCGAAGGCGGCGAACACCGCGGCGAGCCGATCGCGCAATGCATGGTCCGAAAGAAAATCGATTTCTTCGTCGGGAAAATCGATGGCCGCCTCGACATAGGTCCGCAAGGCCGTGATCCCGGATTTCAAATCGGCGATCCGCGCGGAGAACTCGCCCTGCAGGGAGCGAACCGCGGCTCGCGCGGCGGCGGCGGTGCCGGCGTCGATGAGGTCGGCAATCGCTTCGGCCTGCGCGATGTCGATCTTGCCGTTCAAGAAGGCGCGTTCGCTGAATTCTCCGGGACGCGCCATGCGGCAACCGAGTTCGAGCAGGCGTTGCAACAGCATATCGACGACGAGTGCGCCGCCGTGGCCCTGTATCTCCAAGACATGTTCGCCGGTGTAGGACGCGGGCGCAGGGAAGTACAAGGCGATGCCTTCGTCGACGCTCCTGCCCTGCGCGTCGAGAAAGCTCGAGAGCCGCGCCTGGCGCGGGGCGGGCAACGCCCCGAGAATGCCGATGGCGATCTGCGGCACCAGCGGACCCGACACTCGAATGACCCCAACCGCGCCTCGGCCTGCGGCACTGGCGATGGCGGCGATGGTGTCCGGCGAATTCACGGCGGCATTATGATCGCAGCTTGGCGGCCTCGGCCTCGACCACTTGATTGACACGCCACTGCTGCGCGATGGTCAACAGAGTATTGGTCAGCCAGTAAAGCACCAGGCCGCACGGGAACCACGCCATCATGCCCGTCATGACCAGCGGCATGAATTGCATGATTTTCGCCTGCATGGGATCGGGCGGTGCCGGATTCAGCTTGAACTGCGCGAACATCGCGGCGCCCATCAACAAGGGCAGCACGAAGAACGGGTCGCGCGAGGAGAGATCGTTGACCCACAACAAGAACGGCGCCTGGCGCATTTCCACGCTCTCGAGCAGCACCCGGTAGAACGAGATGAAGAAGGGAATCTGCACCAGCATGGGCAGGCAGCCGGCGAGGGGATTTATTTTTTCCTTCTTGTACAGCTCCATCATGGCGCGGCCGAGTTTTTCGCGATCGTCCTTGAAGGTTTCCTGGATCTGCTTCATTCGCGGAGCGACCGTGCGCATTTTGGCCATGGAGCGGCCGCTTGCCTGGCTCAGGGGATAGAACAGCAATTTGATCAGCGCCGTGACGATGATGATCGCCCATCCCCAATTGCCGACGAGCCCATGGACCCAGTTGAGCGTCGCGAACAGGGGTTGCGCGAGCACGGTCAGAATGCCGAAGTCGACGGTGCGCTCCAAGCGCGGGCCGGTGGCCGCGAGCTGCGACTGCAGTTTCGGGCCGACGAACAGCTTCTCGCGGAATTGCGCCTTGCCGCCGGCGGCCACGTCGGTCGCCGGGCCGGTCGCACTCAACAGATATTCCTTGTCGCGAACCTGCAACCGGTACAGGTAGGGTTGATCGGAGGTCGGTACGATTGCCGATACGAATTGATGCTGCAGCGAGGCCAGCCAACCATTGGTGATGGTCTCGGAGAACTTGCTGTCGGTCTCGTTCTCGACGTTGAGGTCGCGGGATTTCGCGCCGTCATACACGGTCGGTCCTTTGAAGGAATAAGTTTCGACGTCGAAATAGGAACGCGATGCGTGTTCCCAGTGACGCAGGAATTGAGAGTATGACGCGAGCTTGCGCGGCGCGGCGCCGGAGTTCTCTACATCGTAAATCAGCTCGATGGAATACAAACCGCGCGTGAACACGAAGGTTTTGGTCACGGTCAGTCCCTGACCATCGGTCCAAGTCAAAGGCACCCGCAGCTCTTTGCCGCCCGTCGGAAGCGCGAAGCTTTTCTCGGCCGAACTCCACGTCGCGAGATGCGTCGGCGCAGCTTCTCCGGCGCCGCCGATGAGACCCGTCTGCAGCAGGTACAGCGAGTCCGGAGGTTCGCGGCTCAAGAGCCGCACGGGAATATTCGGCGCATCTTTGCGCAACGGATATTGCAGCAGATCGGCTTGATCGAGTTCGCCGCCTTTCAAATTGATCACCAGACTGAATACGTCGGTGGCGACGTGCACGGGCTGCGAGGCGGCATCGGCCGGCGCCGGCGCAGCGCCGGTCGGCGGCGCCGCAAAAGGCTCCGCGCTCGAGACGGCGGCGGGCTGCGAGGCGGCGGTGGTTGCCGCTGCGGGCGGCGCCGCGCTGCTTGCGGCCTGCGGCACCGAGTCGCCGAGATTGCCGGCGGCGCCGGGGGTACCGGCGGCGGACTGAACGGCGGAGTCGCGCTGACCCGAGGCCGGATAGTCGTGCATCCACGCTTCGTAGTTGAGATACAGGATCGCGGCGAGTGCAATCCAAAGAAGCATGCGGATGTTAGGCATTGATCATTCTCTTGTCCGGCACGGGGTCGTAGCCGCCCTCGTTGAAGGGATGACAGCGCAGCAAGCGACGCAGGCCGAGCCATGAACCGCGCAAGGCTCCGTATCGTTCGATCGCCGTATGCGTATAGCAGGAGCAGCTGGGATAGAAACGGCAACGGGACCCGAACCAGGGACTCAAGATTAGCTGGTACCCGCGGATCATCCACAACAGGATTTGGCTCAAGGTTGGCATCGTTGCGTAATCGACTTCCAGTGCTTGTCGAGGCTGGCGCGCAAATCGCTCGAGTTGGCGTTACGCGCCGCTTCTCGCGCGGAGACGGTGACATCGACCGGCGGGAGTGAGTGTTGGTTCAAACGGAAGGATTCTCGTGTGAGGCGTTTGATGCGATTGCGGGCGACCGCGCTGCCGAAAGTTCGCGTCGCTATGCTCAATCCCAATCGAGGATGAGTTTCATGATTGGCCAGAACCGATAAACTAAAAAATGCATCGGCGAATTTCCTGCCGCGCCGCTTCACTTCGCGAAATTCGGCCGGCTGATGCAATCGCTTGCGCGGCTCGAACGTCAGTTTACGGATCGTTAGAGAGTCCTGAACCTAAGGGTTAGGGACAGAGGCGTTTGCGGCCCTTGGCCCGGCGGCGGGCCAGCAATCGGCGACCGCTCTTCGTGGCCATGCGCGCGCGAAAACCGTGGGTTCGGGCTCGATGCAAATTACTGGGATTGAAAGTACGTTTCATAGCGCGCCACTCAAGCAAAAACCACTGGCCAAATCAATGAATTGGGAGATTTACGAAAGGCGGCAAGGGTACTGAGCGAGCATGGATGTGTCAATAGACGCCTCACCAAGTTGGAGCTAGACTCCCTGCCCTTTCGATCGCTTTGCCCCGTCGCCTCAAACCTTTAGGAGAGCGCTCTTGCCGGAGTCGCTATGGAACCGCTGTCTGCGCGTGCTCGAGAGCGAACTCCCGGAGCAGCTGTTCAATACCTGGGTGCGGCCCCTTCAGGCGATCGAGCGAGAGGGAGAACTCAAGCTTCTGGCGCCCAATCGCTATGTTATCGAGTGGTTGGGCCAGAACTCGCTGCCGAGGATCAAGGAGCTCATCCGGGCCTTCGCCGAGGATCCAGCCCCGGAAGTGGTGCTGGATGTGGGCACCCGGGCGGGTGCCGCGGCACCGGTGGTTGCGGTCAACGGCGGCCACACCCCGGCCAACGGCACGGCGGCCAGAGTCCGCAGGCTGGCGCCCTCGGTCCTCGGCGGCCCGATCAATTCCAGTTTTACATTTGACAGCTTCGTCGAGGGGAAGAGCAATCAGCTTGCCAAGGCGGCGGCGATTCAAGTCGCGGGCAATCCTGGACGGGCCTATAACCCGCTGTTCATTTATGGGGGGGTCGGTCTCGGCAAGACGCACCTCATGCATGCGGTGGCCAACAGAATCAAGGAAAAGAATTCCGAGGCGCGGCTCGCCTATGTCCACAGCGAACGTTTCGTGGGCGACATGGTGAAGGCGTTACAGCACAACACCATCAATGATTTCAAGACCGCTTACCGCTCCTTGGATGCACTGATGATCGACGACATTCAGTTCTTTGCGGGCAAGGAGCGTTCGCAGGAAGAATTCTTTCACACCTTCAACGCCCTGTTGGAAAGCCAGCAGCAGGTGATCTTGACCTGCGATCGGTATCCGAAGGAAGTCGATGGGCTGGAAGAGCGGCTGAAGTCGAGATTCGGCTGGGGTTTGACGGTGGCAATCGAGCCGCCGGAACTCGAGACCTGCGTCGCGATCCTGATGAGCAAGGCGGCAATGTCGCAGGTGGATTTGCCGGAGGAGGTAGCGTTTTTCGTTGCCAAGCGCATTCGCTCGAACGTTCGCGAACTCGAAGGCGCGCTGCGGAGAGTGGTGGCGACTTCGAATTTTACCGGCCGGCCGATCACGCTGGACTTGGTCAAGGAGGCCTTGCGCGATCTCTTGGCGCTGCAAGAAAAGCTCGTGACCGTGGAAAATATTCAGAAGACGGTCGCGGAATACTACAAAATTAGAATTGCGGATTTGCTGTCGAAGCGTCGCAGCCGTTCCATCGCCCGGCCGCGCCAGGTCGCGATGGCGTTGGCGAAGGAGTTGACCAATCACAGCCTACCGGAGATCGGGGATGCTTTCGGCGGCCGAGATCACACGACGGTGTTGCATGCCTGCAGGCGGGTCAAAGAGTTGCGAGAGACGGAACGGCGGATCGGCGAGGACTACATGAACCTGTTGAGAACCCTTGCTGGATAGGGTAGGAAAAGCTGTGGATGGCGCTGTGGATAAAGATATCCACAGTTCGATGACAGTTTCCGAGCCGCCTCCCGACAGGAGTAGGGTACGGTTTGGCGGATTGCAATACATTGATTATTAACATGTTTTTGGGGTTATACCGGAAAGCCTGGCGCTTCATAATCATAGTAATAATCTCTTTTAAGAATCTAAATCTAAGATTGGTTAGACGGGTGTGCCCATGAAATTGACGGCGGAGCGCGAGAAATTATTGGCCCCATTGCAGGCTGTGATCGGGGTTGTGGAACGGCGCCAGACCATGCCGGTCTTGGCCAATGTGCTGCTTGGCGTTCGCCAAGGGCAGTTGTCGATTACCGCCACGGATCTGGAAGTGGAACTGTTGGCTTCCACCGAGGTGGCGGTTCAAGAATCGGGCGATATCACCGTGCCCGGCCGCAAATTGCTGGATATTTTGCGTGCATTGCCGGAGAAGCTCTCCGTTTCCCTGGCCGTCGAGGGGGAAAAGGTGGTCATCAAGGCCGGGCGCAGCCGTTTCAGTTTGTCGACCCTGCCGGCCACGGAATTTCCGGTCATCGACGACATCAATTCGCAGCAGACCGTGCAGGTACCGCGCAAAGAACTGCTGCGTTTGCTGGAGAAGACTCACTTTTCCATGGCACAGCAAGACGTTCGCTACTATTTGAATGGAATGCTGCTGGAAATCGAGGGTCAGCTGCTGCGCGCAGTGGCAACGGATGGACATCGTCTGGCGCTGTGTGAAACCGCGTTGGCGGCGAAGGCAAAGACCTCGCAACAGGTGATTGTGCCGAGAAAAGGGGTGTTGGAACTGCAGCGAGTGCTCACCGATGACGGGGTTACCGAGATAGCGATAGGAACCAATCATGTTCGCGCCCAGGTCGGCGATGTTCGCTTCACTTCGAAGCTCATTGACGGCCGATTCCCAGAATATTCGCGGGTGATCCCTGCCGCGCCGGCCAATGCCATTCGGGCGGATCGCGACATTTTGCGTCAGGCTTTGCAGCGCACCGCCATCCTGTCCAATGAGAAATACCGCGGGATCCGCGTGACCGTGAAAAAGAACGTCGTGACGGTACAGGCGCACAATCCCGAGCAGGAAGAGGCTGAAGAGGAGATCGAGGTGAGCTACGAGGGCAGCGACCTCGAGGTGGGATTCAATGTGAATTACCTGCTGGACGCCTTGGCCGCCATCGATGGCCAAGAAGTTGAGCTCGGCCTGACCGACAGCAATAGCAGCTGCCTGATTCGCTCACCCGGCAACGCGTCGGCGCGTTATGTGGTGATGCCGATGAGGCTTTGAGGCGTGTCACTTCGCCGGGTGCAAGTAACGGACTTCCGCT
>WNFL01395327.1_pt1 | contig 10853 bp, 9 predicted proteins | sample 5400361 | NCBI WGS metagenome assembly WNFL01 (sample SAMN13153351, study PRJNA577476) | soil metagenome | isolation source: 40 cm soil on Douglas fir-dominated hillslope | place: USA:California | collected 2013-09-17 | reverse complement strand
CGCTGCCGTGGCGGTTACATCCGAAACATCAATACCCGCAATACTTTCATACGTAACACGAACGTGTTCAACAACACCAATGTTCGCAACTTCAATTACGTGAATGCGCGCAACGTGAATGCGGTAACTGTGGCGAATCGCAACACGTTCATGAACGGTCAAGCAGTCAACCGCGGCGCCACGCGCGTCACGGCTGCTTCTTTGCGCGGCGCGCAAGTGACCAACTCGGTCGGCATCCGGCCGACGCAGCACAGTGAGCTCGGCGCCGTGAACATGAGATCGAACGTCGCTCGCCCGCCGGCTTCCGTTCAGAACCGTGCCGTGATCGCGCGCACCGCGCCTGCGCATGGAGCTTCCCAGATGCGCGTTCACACCGTCAATAGCGCGAGCCTCACTCCGGGCCGCGCGGGAAATACGCGCGTGAACGGCGCCATGGATCAGCGGGCGGGCACCCAGAATATGCCAACTCGCAACGCGCCCATGACGAATAATCGTCACGATAACGCGCCTGGGGCAAACAATCGCCAGGGCAACACGCCCGCGATGAATAACAACCGCCCGGGCAACATGCCCAACAATTCCGGCACAGGTAGCCGTCAGCGGGACCTCTCGCAGAATCGGCCGCCTTCGGCGATGACCAACTCGAACGGCACGTCCGTTTCTGTCATGGGGAATGGTGCGTCTCAGCGCGCCGGCAATAGCCAACGTACCTGGGAAGCGCAAGGCAATGCAACCGATCGTGGCCACGCGCCTGCGGGCTTCGGAAACTCGAATCGCCCCGCGAGCGCGCCAGCGCAAACAGCGCGTATGAATGACGCGAATCGTCCGCCGTGGGCGCGAGGGAATTCGCAATCTGGAGCAGTCAATGGCCCGGCCTCGCGGCCTTCTGCGCCAAGCTACAACAGCAACCGCCCAAGCTCTTCGAGCAGCGGGCGTTCGTACGAGCCGCCGCAGCGCTCTGGCGGAAACGCGCCGAATTACGGCAACCGCGGCAATTCGCAGCCGCCGCAGCGGACCTATAACAACACGCCTTCCAACAATAATAACCGCAGCTATTCGCAGCCGCGCTCTTACAATCCGCCGTCCTCGCCCTCGTACTCGGCGCCGCGAACTTATTCCGCACCGAGCCGCAGCTATCCAGCGCCTTCACGTTCCTACTCTGCGGCCAGCGGCGGCGGAGGTGGCTATAGCGGTGGCGGAGGGAGCCGTGGAGGTGGTGGCAGCTATAGTGGCGGCGGGAGCTCGCACGGTGGCGGGGGTGGTGGAAGTCGCGGAAGCAGTGGTGGCGGAAGCCCACACAGCGGTGGAGGTGGCGGAAGTTCACACGGCGGTGGAGGCTCCAGCTCTCACGGCCACCATTAATCTCTTGGCCAGACACAATGGGCCCGCCCGCTAAGTCCGGGCGGGCCCATTCTTTTTCGTCACACCTCATTTGTTTCCCATTCTTCACGGCGTGCCCCCCGCACAACTCTTCCAGCCCCCAGGTGTTATATGAAGTGAAGTATTTCGTTACCGGCATTTGCTGTTTCGACATGGGGAAAATACGCAGCAAATGCTCTCTAACGATGAAGTGTTACCGTTTTAAGAGAGGCCAACCAATTTACCGGGGAAGGTGAGCCAGGAACGTGGAATGACGCGGCGCAAGTGCATTACGGCCGCTCAGGTTTCAGGAGAGATTCCGATGAGAAAACATCTGCTCAAGTTAGCGAGCCTGCTTAGCGTTGCGCTGGCAGTGGCTTTCTTTGCGCCGCAACGCGCCACAGCCCATGATGACGACGATCCCCCCAGCCGCGTAGCGCGTCTCAGCTACGCGCGGGGCACTGTTTCATTTAATCCAGCAGGCACCGACGATTGGGTTTCCGCGGTCGTCAACCGTCCGATTACCACAGGTGACAAGCTTTGGACCGACAACGGTTCGCTCGCCGAGCTGCACATCGGCTCCGCGGCGATCCGTCTTTCCGGCAACACCGGTTTTTCGTTCTTGAATCTCGACGACCGTATGGCGCAAATCCGGATCACCGAAGGCACCCTGAACGTGCGCGTGCGGCGGCTCGAAAACGACGAAACTTTCGAGATTGATACACCGAATCTCGCCTTTTCCATCCTTCGCCCCGGCAACTACAAAATCGACGTCAACGAAGCCGGCGATTCCACCTTCGTCGTTGTCCGCGACGGTCAAGGCGAAGTCACCGGCGGCGGTTCCGCTTACACCATTCATTCTCGAGAAGCCGGCACGTTTGCCGGAATCGACCAGCTCGACGCCGACATTCAGAGATTCGGCAATGACGATGACGACTTCGACCACTGGTGCCGTGACCGTGACCGCCGCGAGGATCACTCTGAATCCTCCCGCTATGTCTCTTCCGATGTAATTGGCTATGAAGATCTCGACGAATACGGAGGCTGGCGCCAGGTGTCCGAGTACGGCACGGTTTGGTTTCCACACACGACTATCGTCGGCTGGGCGCCCTATCGCTACGGCCACTGGGTGTGGATTTCTCCCTGGGGCTGGACATGGGTAGATGACGCTCCCTGGGGCTTTGCGCCATTTCACTACGGCCGTTGGGTTGCGGTTGGCGGAGTTTGGGGCTGGGTACCTTGCGCGCCTCGTGCCGTCGTAGGTGTCGCTTATGTACGCCCGGTTTACGCTCCCGCGCTGGTCGCCTGGGTCGGCGGGCCGCACTTCAGCGTTGGCATCGGGGTGGGCGGCGGCGGTGGAGTCGGCGTGGCCTGGTTCCCGCTTGCGCCGCGTGAAGTCTACGTGCCCTCGTATCGCGTGAGCCGCACCTACGTCAACAACGTGAACGTCTCCAACACGACGGTGAACACCACCGTGGTGAACAATTACTACAACACCGTCGTCGTCAACAAAAACGTCACCAACATCCGGTACGTGAACCAGACCGCGCGGAATGGCGTAACTGCCACGTCTCAACAGAATTTCACGTCGGCGCAGCCTGTCGGACACAACATGATGAGGGTGGATCGCCGTGAAGTTGAGACTGCGCAGGTCAATCCGACTACGCCAACAGTGGCGCCGCAGCAGAGAAGCGTGATTGGGGCGGGTGCTACGGTTTCGCCAAGGTCTCAGGCGCGGTTCCAGGAACGTCCTGTGGTGGCCAAGACGGCGCCGCCTCCCGCTCCGGTGTCCTTCGTGAAGCAACAGCAGGAGATTCGAGAGAACGGCGGCAGGCCGCCTGCAGATGCGCCGGGCTCGCATGGAAGACACGCAGCAGCCTCGTTCCAACATCAAGATCGCTCCGCCGGCACAACCTGACACGCCGCGAAACGCTCAGACGAATCGGCCCGTCGACAACGCTCCGAACAATCCGGCCAACGGGCGGAACAACCCCGGCAATGTCCAGAACAATCCGGGCAACGCGCAAAACGACCGCCGGGACATGAGAAACGATCGGCGCGACATCCAGAATGATCGGCGTGATGTCCAGAACGATCGCCGCGACGTGCAGAACAACAACAGCCGCCGGCCGTCGGTGGAGAATACTCCTCCAGCGAATCCTCCGAACCGGCCACCGAATCAGCCATCGAACCAGACAGGTAACAGCGGCAACGCTCCCGGTAACTCCGGCAATGCCCCTGGCAACAGCGGCAACGCGCCGGGCAACACGGGCAATGCGAGGGTGTACAACGATCGTCCACCTACGTCTCGGCCGAACAACTCCAACAGGCCGGACGACGCCAATCCGCAGCTTGACCAGAGGCATCAGCAGCAAATGGAACAGCTCCGCCAGAAGCAGGACCAGGAGCGGCAGAAGGTCGAGCAGAAGCAGGTCAAGGAGCAGCAGAAGATTCAGCAGAATAATCCTGATGACGGGAGAAGGCAGAGAGTCGATCAGAACCAGCCGCCGCAGCGCCAGCAGGTTGAGCAGAAGCCTCAGCAGGAGCAGCAGAGGCCCCCACAGGAGCAGCAGAGGATTCAGCAGAATAATGCTGACGACGCAAGAAGGCAGAGAGTCGAACAAAACCAGCCGCCGCAACGTCAGCAGGTCGAGCAGAAGCCTCAGCAAGAGCAGCAGAGAGCTGTTCAACAAAACGCTGACCGGCAACGCCAACAGCAGCGCCAACAACAGGTCGACCAGAGACAACAGCAGCAGCTCCAGCAGCTCGAGCAGAAACACGGGCAGGAGCAGCAGAAGCTGCAGCAAAGACAACAGCAGGAAAGCCAGAAAGCGAAGCCTGCCGACAAGCCAGCGAAGGAGAAGGACAAGCCGAAGGAGGACAAACCGCCTCATCGCGGCTAGGTATCACTCAGAGTTGAGCCTTTCCTGACGGGCGTCCCGGTGTGATCGGGACGCCCGTTTCGCTTTTTCCCATCACTGATACTTGTCACTCAACTGAGCAACGACATCGGCGTTGCGAAATTGGGCAATGCTGGCCACTATTGGCCATGCCCAGTGCGTAGCGCCGCCTTAAACTATTTTCGTCGACGCGATTTCCAGCTTTTTAGCTGCCAGTTGCCTTGGATTGGACGTTACGCTGCGAAATCTTCTCTCCATCTACTTTGTGCTCGCCATCCTCGCACCCGCGGGTCGCTATCTCGCGCGCGAATCGTCCGCCATGCAATCGCCCGCCCACACGCCTCCCGTCCAGCAGAGCGCCTCGAGTAGCAACGACGATGCCGCTGCAAAGGCCGCGGTCCGCAAGAAGAGGTTTGAGGAAATCATGCACCGGCTCGAATCCGGCGAGGGTGGTCTCGATTCTTCCTCCGGTGATTTGCAGGACTCTTCGCCTATGCGCATCGTCTACCTCACTCCCTATGTCGGCACCACTAAGAGCAACCGGCTGACTACGGATTCCCTTCGCGTTGATTACGAGCTCGACCAGGATTTTTTGCAGGGTTTCCTGGAAGTCGTCAGTGCTGGCAGCGTCACCGCCCGTTATCCTCTTCCTGCCCTCGCCCGCGGCCGCCACTCCATGAACATTCCTCGTGGCATCTCTCTCGCCAATGATCCTTACACCTTCACATGTAATCTTCCTGAGTCCCGTTACGGCGGCATCACCCAGCGCGTCGATTTTCTCTGGGACAATCGCAACATGGACAGTGTCAATCCGCAATTCCCTAAGGAGGACGACGCTTCCATCTACAACTATCAGCCGCCGCCTCCCGAAGACCGCGACGTCGATCCGTCCGACAGCGCAGCTGCCTTCCGCGGCGATGAAGTCGCCATCATCTCCTCCAACATCCCCCATAAGCGCAACCGCATGCGGCTCAGCACTGGCCGCCCGCCGGAAATCCAAATTCTCGGAGTCAATTTTAGTGAAGGCGACGAAGTCGTCTGTACCAAGGAGTCTTACGGCAATCCGCCGATCGAAGCCACTACTCGCTTGCACGACGTTCGGACTGTCTCGACCATTTCCCATCAGGTGGACGACGCAATCCCTGTCTTGCGCGCCGGGCGATTCGACGTGCCCGAACGTGTCGCCGCGCATGGCACCTTCGTCCGGCTCGTCGGCGAACCCAGGTAGTCTCCTCTCCCGCGGATTCTCCTCGTTCGATCCGCCTGGAGTTATCACAGGTGAAAGGTTTCGGCCTATCGCGTAAGATTTCTCTTCCGCGCCCATGGCCAAGCGTTCCACATCCCGCTCATCTGTAAAGAAGGCTCGCACTGCGAGTTCGGATATGCGCCTGATTCGCTTGCCCGGATTGCCCGAGATTCACCGCGACGACGATCTCTCCGAACAAATAACCAATGCCGCTCGCAAGGCGCGTCTGCATTTTGAGAACGGCGACGTTCTCGTTGTCGCGCAGAAAATAGTTTCGAAGGCCGAAGGTGCGGTCGTCCATCTGGAATCGGTTGAGCCTTCGACCGAGGCGCAGGTCATCGCGGAGCGGCAAAAGAAAGATCCCCGGCTGGTGGAAGTAATTTTGAAAGAATCGCGGCGCCTCGTTCGCACGGATCCCGTGCTGATTGCCGAAACACGCCTTGGCTACGTGTGTGCCAATGCAGGCGTCGACCATTCGAACGTGCCCGGCAGCGATACCGTCACCCTGCTCCCCCGAGATCCCGACGGCTCGGCCAAAACTCTTGCTGCCGCTCTCCGCAAACGCACCGGCAAACGCATCGCCGTCATCATCAGCGACACGTTCGGCCGTCCCTGGCGCCTCGGTCTGACAAACGTGGCCATCGGGGCGTCGGGCATTCCCGTCCTCCACGATTTGCGAGGCACGCGCGATCGTGACGGCAAGCCTCTCACTGCCACGATTCTAGCCGTCGCGGACGAACTAGCCGCCGCCGCCGGCCTCCTGATGGCCAAATCCGAAGGCTTTCCCGTAGTCCTCATTCGCGGCTATCGTTACAAGTCCTCCACTGAGCCCGCCACGAGCATCATCCGCCCCGCCAACGAAGATTTGTTCCGGTGATGTTCTCTTCTCTGCGGTCCCTGTGTCCTCCGTGTTCTCTGTGTTAAATTCCTTACGTAACCTAAGCTAGCTTGCCATGCAAACGACACTCCATCCCCTGACCCGCGAAGAAGCCCTCCATCAAGCCGCGCAAGCTCCCCTTGCGGACCTCGTGAGCGCCGCCACCGAACTGCGTGCCCAAGGCAAAGGGACCGTCGTCACCTATTCAAGAAAAGTCTTCTTCCCGCTGACGACTCTCTGCCGCGACTATTGCAGCTACTGCACCTTCCGCAAAGACCCCGGCCAGCCTGGCGCGCATTTCATGACTCCCCAGGAAGTCCTCGCCCTCGCCGAACGCGGACGCCAGGCCGGCTGCAAGGAAGCGCTCTTCAGCCTGGGCGACCAGCCCGAAAAGATTTTCCCTGAAGCCCGCGAATTCCTCAGCACGCAAGGCTACTCGCGTACGCTCCACTATCTCGCCGCCATGTGCGAACTCGTCCTGGAAAAAACCGGCCTGCTCCCGCACGCCAATCCCGGCGTGATGGACCGCGCCGCCCTCGTCCATTTGAAAGATTCAAACGCCAGCGTCGGCCTCATGCTTGAAAACGTCAGCCCGCGCTTGATGCGCGATGGTTTGCCGCATGCCAAAGCGCCGGACAAAGTTCCCGCCCTTCGCCTCCGCACCATCGAAGAAGCAGGGAAGCTCTCGATCGCGTTTACCACGGGCATTCTCATCGGCATCGGCGAAACCATGGAAGAACGTATCGACTCGCTGTTGGCCATTCGAACGCTCCACGAGAAATACGGCCACATCCAGGAAGTCATCATCCAGAATTTCCGCGCAAAACCGGATATTCCCATGGCCGCGCATCCGGAGCCCTCTCTTGAGGATATGCTGCGCACCATCGCCCTCGCGCGCCTGATTCTCGGCCCGCAGATGAACATTCAAGCTCCGCCGAACCTGAGCTACGACGATTTCCCCCGTTTGCTCGATGCGGGCATCAACGATTGGGGCGGCATTTCCCCTGTCACTAAAGATTTCATCAATCCGGAAGCCGCCTGGCCACAGATCGCCCTCCTGCAAGCCGAAACGGAATCCCGCGGCTTCGCTCTGCGCGAACGCCTCGCGCTCTATCCCGAGTTTGTCCGCCGGGACGAATTTCTTTCGCCGCGCGTGCGCGATCGCATCGCGGAGGTAGCAGATGCCGATGGCTTCGCGCGTGACGCTGCTCACGCCGCTCGCATCTGACTTCTCTATGCCCGCAAACGTAAAACTGAAGATTACTGCGCTTGCTGGTGGCGTTGGCGCTTCAAAACTCCTGCTAGGTCTTTACGATGTGATGGACTCCGCCCTTTTAACGATCATCGTCAACACCGGCGACGACATCGCCCTTCACCGCCTGAAAATCTCGCCGGACCTCGACATCGTCACTTATACACTTGCTGGAATTGTGGACCCATCAAAAGGCTGGGGATTTCGTGGTGAGACGTTTTACGCTCTGAAGCGCCTCGCCGTCTATGGCCGCCCCGATTGGTTCAATCTCGGCGACCGCGACCTCGCCACGCATATCCATCGCACCGCTATGCTCGGCGAAGGAAAAACTCTCTCGCAAGCTGCCGACTCCATTCGAATCGCCCTCGGCGTCAAATCCCGCATCCTGCCCATGTCAGACAATTCTGTCCCCACGATCATCGATTCGAACGAGGGCCCGCTGCATTTCCAGGAATACCTCGTGAAGCGCCGCGCTGAACCCGTCGTGAAGGGGATTCGTTTTGCGGGCGCAGAGTCCGCGCTTCCGGCTCCCGGCGTCCTCGAAGCCATTCGCGAAGCCGACCGCATCCTCGTCTGCCCCAGTAATCCGCTGATCAGCATCGGCCCGATTCTTTCCGTCCTTACGATCCGCGATGAACTCCGCGCTCACAAAGAAAAAGTCTTCGCCGTCTGTCCCATCGTCGGCGGCAAATCCCTGAAAGGCCCCTCGGACAAAATGCTCGCCCAGCTCGGCCACGATCCCACCGCCCTCGGCGTAGCCAAACTCTACGCCGACTTCACCGGTACATTCATCATCGACCCCGCCGACAAATCCCAATCCGCCGCCATCTCCGCCCTCGGCATGCAAGTCGGTGTCCTCCACACCATCATGAAAACGCGCGCCCACAAGCGCAAGCTCGCCCGCGCCCTATTGTCCCTTTCTTTGTAGTGGCGCAGCACCGCTGCGGCCTTCCTTCAAGCGGAAAAGCATACGGGAGTCGGGCGCAAGCTTCGCGCTGAGGTAAACGCTCATTCTTCCATCCACGGTTTTGCCTAAGCCAGATTTAGGGATTTTTGTCGCTCAATTGGAGTTTACGCCGGATTGTGCGTGCTGCCATCCATTCATAAGCTGCCCACTGTTGTGGCCCCGGAAGCGTTGCAGGTTCGCTGGTGAAGTTGCACGCCCGCGTCCCCAGGTGAGCCAGGAGAAAAACAGGAACTTCCGTGTCCGCTACAAGTGTGCCCGGAATTCTCAAGAGCGGGACACGGCAACACGAAAAAAAAAAGGAGTCAACTATGGGTCAAACAAAACATGGCCGGTCAGCTTTGGTTCTAGTCGCCGTGCTAATGGCTGGCCTGCTCGCCTGGCCTTCCGTCGGCCTCGCGCAGCTCGGCGGCCTTCTGCCGCCAATAGGCAGTTCAACAACAACAACAACCGCGATCACAGGAGATGCGGCTGCCGTTCGCGCAACCCTCTTCGGAGCCCTGGGCCTTCTCACAACCACCACGGCACTCGCCGATACCGGGACACTTAGCGGCGTCAACGACGCCCGAGATGCGTCCATGGACACAGGGACGGTGCCCTCGGTGCTTACTGGGGAAGTCCTCAGCGCGGGCACGATCAGTTGGCCCGACGAGGTTGACTCCGCAGTCTCGCTCGCGAACTTGAATATGAACGTAGCCGGGGTCGGCATTACCGCCGATTCGGTAGTGGCACAGGCGTCGCAGGTCGCGGGTGCCGCGGGTACAGGCAGCACAACAATTGACAACCTCTTGGTCAACGGGACGCCCATCGCCATTACCGGGACCCCCAATCAGATCGTGGGCATACCTGGCGGGCAGATAGTCATCAATGAACAATCCATTTCTTCCACCGGCACGGCGGTGGTTAACGCGATCCACGTCACCGTCACGGGCGTAGCCGATGTCGTGATCGCTTCGGCGACCGCGGGCATCGCCTAGGACTGCGCCTTTACGCACAACGAGGAAAAACAATGAACAAGAGAACAAAATCAATTGTACCGATGCTAATCACGGGACTTTTAACAGGGGTACTCCTGGTAGCGATGCTGGGTTTTAAGAGCACCCCCGTATACGCTCACGTAGTCCCGAGCCCTTGCGACTTCACGACCGGCGGCGGATTCGTAATCACCGACAATGGCAACCACGCGAACTTCGGCCTTGTGGCTGGATGTAAGCATGGCGGGTTCTTCGGTCATGTGAACTTTGTGGACCATGACACAACCGGAACATTCGCCGGGTTGCACGTCAGCAGCGACCAAATTACGGCGTATGTGGATCCTTTCCCAACTTCTCGATACCGCGATATCTGCGGCACAGCGGATACGAACCTTTTTGGAAACGTGTACTTTCGAGTGAGGACTTTGGACGTCGCGGAGCCAGGCTCCGGGTCGAATGGGCCCGACAGGTTCGGGATAGAACTTACCGGTATCAGTCCCCCATTCACTGGTCTCCATGCCGTGGTTGTTTCGACGCGCTTCCTGAGGGGCGGTAACATGCAGTTGCATAAACCCAACAACTCTACCACGGGGCCGAACCTGACCGACGATCAGATCACCGCCGCCTGCGGTGGGCAGACAGGGGATGACTTGGGACTCTGATCCCCCGGAGTTCGTCTCTCAAACGGCGCTTGCCGTTTTTGGATGGATAAACCCGCATTGCTTCTCCTCTCAGGTGGCGATGCGGGTTTGCTGTCCAGGCCGCCAGTGGCCCATCGCAATCTGACTCGCGAAAGCTCGGCGAACAAGAGGCGTCACTTCAAGGGAAGCCCGGTAAAACGTATCCCGGCGGCGTGAACTTTGTAGCGCATGTTCAATCCGATCAGCAGCGCCGTCAGCGATTCCACGATGCGCGCGTTTTCCAGTTTTCCCCCATTCAGCGCCCGCGCGCCTGGAATCTTGCCGACCAATTCGGACGCCACTTGCTTGGCCTTCTCATCGTCGCTGCACACTAACACGTCGGAGTCGACCGGCTCATCGCCCGAAAGCGTTTCCGCGCCAAGGTTCTGAAACGCCGCCGCTAAACTCACGCTTGCGGGCAAAAGTTCGCGCGTCTGTTCCGCTGCCGATCCTTGCCACACTCCAAGCACGCGCGTCGCTGCGCCGCCAACCGTCGCCGCCAGCGGCACGGTTGTATCGATGACGATCGTCCCCGGCTTCCATACACTCTTCAATTGTTTGAGCAACGCCGCGGCGCCGGAGAAGGGAACCGTCAACACCG
>WNFL01277698.1_pt1 | contig 10853 bp, 10 predicted proteins | sample 5400361 | NCBI WGS metagenome assembly WNFL01 (sample SAMN13153351, study PRJNA577476) | soil metagenome | isolation source: 40 cm soil on Douglas fir-dominated hillslope | place: USA:California | collected 2013-09-17 | reverse complement strand
GCGGAGCCAGACGAGCGGGAGGAGGCCGAGCAGAAGAAAAAACTCGGGCCGGCCGAATTGGAGATGGGCGAGCGGGTTCATGCCGCCTCTCCCGACGGTCCACGAGACGATCCACGACCCGCCGCCGGATGGACGAACCATTCGAGCAGCAGGAGCGCCAGGGCGGCGAGCAGGAGATAGGGCCAGAGAGCGCCGTAGGCCGTTTGCGCAGAGGTCGCCCCCGGCTCGTCGCGGAGCCGGACGGGCGCCGGCGCGCTCAAATCCGATTCCTTCAAATCGTCGAAGTTGACGGCGAAATATTTACTCCCCCGCGCGCCGCTCGCCTGGTAGATCCCCTGGGTATAGGTCCGGGCGAAGGCGGCCTCCGCTGGAAAGGAGACTTTTTCCCCGCCGGGGGTCGAGAGCGTCTCGCCCGGTCCGAAGCGGGCGTCGAGCGGCCGGCCGGTGGCGCTCGCGCCGCCGGCCTCCTGGTTCAGCCAGTCGAGCAGGTTGAGCGTGAAGATCGACATCGGCAGGTTTTGCCGCCCGAGAAAGGGAAACGGGTCGAAGCCGAGCGCTTTTTGCTCCAGCGCGACGGCGAGCGGGCCGTCCGGGCTGTCGATGATCGGCGCGCCGAACTGGCGGAGCTTCAACGGGCGCGCGTAAGCGGGCCGGAAGAGGGCGAAGTTGACGTAGCGCGTGAGCGGATGGGGCTCGCGCCAGCCGGATATGACAGGCCGGGCGGCGGGCGCGCCGATTCCGGCGAGCGGGTTTCCGCCCGGCGGCAGGACGAAGAGGGCGCTGCTATCGGGCAAAGCGGCCGGCGCGGCGTAATGAAAGATCTCCAGCGCGTGCGGCCCGAAGCCGCCTTTTCGGTAGGCCTCGGGCGAGACGACTTGCAGCTCGACGCCGGGTATCGCTTTCAGGCTGGCGAGCGCCTCCGGGCGCGGCGAGACCGCCAGAATTTTCAAGCCGCCCGCCGGCGGCGCGGCGGCGAAGCGATGATTGTCGAGCGCCAGGCCGTCGTCCGCGGCGGCGATCTCGGCTTCATAATAGGGATAGACCGGCAGATTCTCGAACGCGGCCGCGGCGCTCTTTCCCGCCGCTATCGTATAGACCCGGCTGGCGACGACCCTGCCGCCGCCTTTCACGTCCAGGCGAAATTTTTCCTCGCGCGGCGAAAAGCTTTTAATCTCCACCCGCCCCGAGAGCTCGGGTGAAGTCAGGGACGAGCGGCTCACCGAGAACGACGCGACGGCGAGGTTCCCCCGCGGCCGCCCGACCGTGACCACCCGGACGCTCGGGCTTTGCCCGTCGGCCGGCCGGTCGGTGAAAAAGTAAACGCGCTCGTAGCCGCGCTCGCGCGCGAGCCGGCCGAGCTCCGCGCCGTAGTCGAGCGCCGGCTCGCCGAGATCGAGCGGCTTCAGCGCGGCGATCCGGTCGAGCGCCTGGCCCGCCGTCAGCGCCGTATTGCCTACGCGCGCGAGGGCCGGCGCGATCAGATAAAGCTCCACGCGCGCGCCGGCGGGAAGCGATCGAACGACTTCCGCCGCCTCGTCGCGGGCGATTTGAAAGCGGCTTTTTTCGCCCTCGGCGGCCTGCATGCTCGCCGAGTTGTCGAGCACGAGCGCGACGCTCGCCGCGCGCCGGGAGAGCGACGGCTCCGCCAGCGCCAAAAACAGGAGCAGCAAAAGCAGCAACTGCAAAAAGAAAACCGGCGGCAGGTAGAGCCTTCCCCAGCGGCCCGCGCGCGCGCGCGCCGCCAGATCGCCGAACAAGAGCAGGCTGGAAAAAACCAGGCGGCGCGGCCGCCGCTTGACCCAATAGGGCACCAGCAGCAGCGGCAGCAGGAGCAGCGAGTAGAGCGCGGCGGGCTGTAAAAATTCCATCGGGCTTCTTCCCGGGCTACCTGAACAGCCCCATCGCCGGCAGGGCCGTGAGCACGTATTCGCTCAAGTCCGTCCCGGCGGCGTAGAGCGAATAATGAACGCCGCTCTGGTGGCAAAAGCTCTTGAGCTCCCGGTTGTGGCGCTCGAGCCGGCCGCGGTACTCGCGCCGCGCCGCCTCGCCCCAGTAGACGTTCAGCGCCGCGCCGCTTTCGCTGTCGATCAGCCGGAGGTCGCCCGAGAGCGGCGGGTCGAGCTCGGCGCGGCTCAGCACCTGGACCGCGGCGATGTCGAGGTTGTGCGCGCGCAGCAGGTTGAGCCCCTGCTGGTAGGCGGCGGCGGGCATGAGAAAGTCGGAGATCAAGATCGCTTTGCCGGGACGGCGGATGCGCGCCAGGTGGCGCGCGAGCGCGGCCGCCAGGTCCGGCGCGCCGGCCGGCTCGACGGCGTTGACGAAATCGATCAGGTCGAGAATTCGGTGGCGCCCGCGGTAAAACGGCGACGCGGGGATGTCCGGCTCCGCCAAGCAGTGGAGCCGGACGCGGTCGTGGTTCGCCAGAACGACGTAGCCGAGCGCCAGCGCGACCCGGCAGGCGGGGGCGAACTTTTCCGCCGGCGACGGACAGGCCATCGAGCGGCTGGCATCGATGAAGACATAGGCGAAGAGGTCCACCTCCTCGCGAAACAGCCGGACGTAGAGGCGGTCGGAGCGGGCGAAGATGCCCCAGTCGACGTAGCGCAGGTCGTCGCCGGGAGAATATTTCCGGTAGTCGGCGAACTCCAGGCTGGTGCCGCGCCGCGGCGCGGCGTAGGCGCCGGGGCGGTTCCCCAGGACCTCTTTCCGCGTGCGGAGGCGCAGGGCTTCCAGGCGGTTTAAAAATTCCGGGGTGAAGGGCGCGGGGAGCATCGTCTCACTTGAAAACTATCCTGAGCACACGGTCGTCGTCCTCCGCGGGCCGGCCGCGGCCGTCGCGGTTGCTGGTGAGAATATAAATCGCCCCGTCCGGCCCCTCGGCGACGTCGCGCAGCCGGCCGAACCGGTGGACGAAGAAGCGCTCGAACGCCGCGACCTTGCGCGGCTCTTTGGCGTCGAACGCGACGCGGTAGAGCGTCTGGCCGCGGAGCCCGGTGAAGAGCATCGAATCGGCCCAGACCCCGCGCGTGACGAACGCCGCGCCGGCCGGCGCCCAGGTTTCGTTGCCGCTTTCGAGCACCGGCGCGACCATGCCTTCCCTCGTCCGGTCGCCGTAGACCACCGGCCAGCCGTAATTTTTTCCCGGCTCGATCAGATTCACCTCGTCGTGGCAGCAGGCCGGAAAGCCGCTCGGGCCGTGCTCGGTCGCGTACAGCCGGCCGGTCCCGGGCTGCCAGGCGAGGCCCTGGGGATTGCGGTGGCCGTACGAATAGACCGGCGAGTTGGCGAACGGGTTGTCCGCCGGAATCGTCCCGTCCGGGTTGAGGCGCAAAATTTTGCCGTTGAGCGCCGCCAGGTCCTCGGCCGAGCGGTCGTTCTGCGCGTCGCCCGTGGTCCAGTAAAGCTTGCCGTCGGGGCCGAACTTGACCCGCCCGCCGTCGTGGTTGCCCGCGCCGGCGACGTCGTCGAGCAGTACGCGGTCCATGACTCCCTTGCCCGTTGCGGCGTCGTCGCGGAGCCGCACCAGGCGGTTTTTGAGCTTGCCGTCGGCGCGGTAGGTGTAGGCGGCGTAGACGTAGCGATTTTTTTCGAACGCCGGATCGAGCGCCAGGCCCATGAGGCCGGACTCGCCGCCCTCGTACGCTTCGAGCCTGATCCAGGGCTCCTTTTCGAGCGCGCCGTTTCTGATCACGCGGATGCGGCCGGGCCGCTCGGTCAAGAAAATGCGCCCGTCCGGCGCGAAGGCGATCGCCCAGGGCGTTTCCAGCCGGCCGGCGACGACCTCGACGTTGGGCCCCGGCCGCGCCGCCGCTTCGACGCCGGGCGCGGCGGCGGCCAAGAAAAAGAAAACCAAGCTCAGGCGGAACGTGGACAGCTCCCAGGGCGCCATGAATCACCGTCGATAAAATCCACTCGAAACAAAAAATTACTTCAGTCGCGCGGGACCTGCTTGATGATCGCGGCCAGGATCTGGTCCGCGGTGACGTTTTCCGCCTCGGCTTGAAAGTTCAGGATCAACCGGTGGCGGAGCGCCGGGTGGATGACCGACGCGATGTCCTCAAAGCTCACGTGCACCCGCCCTTCGACCAGCGCGCGCCCCTTGGCGCCCAGGATGATCGCCTGCGCGCCGCGCGGGCTGGCGCCGTAGCGGATGTAGTCCCCGACCTCGGCCACCGCGCCGTTTTTCCTCCGCCCCTCCGGCTGGGTCGCGTGGATCAGGCGGACGACGTAATTCTCCAGCGGCGGCGCGATCAAAACCTGGCGCAGCAGGAGCTGCATCCGGGCGATCGTCGCCGCGCCGTCGCCGTCGAGCACCGGGGCGGCCTCCTGCGAGCCCGCGCGCGTGGTGCGGTGGAGGATCTCGGTCAGCTCGGCGGGCGTCGGCTGCGCCACCAGCAGCTTGAAGAAAAAGCGGTCGAGCTGCGCCTCGGGGAGCGGATAGGTGCCTTCGAGCTCGATCGGATTCTCGGTCGCCAGGATCATGAAGGGCGCTTCCATCGGATAGGTCACGCCGAAGGCGGTCACCTGGCGCTCTTCCATCGCCTCCAGAACCGCCGACTGGGTCTTCGGCGTGGCGCGGTTGATCTCGTCCGCGAGCACCAGGTGGGCGAAGATCGGCCCCGGCTTGAATTGAAAATCGCGCCGCCCGCCGCTCTCGGAGAGCACCTGCGTGCCGACGATGTCCGCCGGCATGAGGTCGGGCGTGAACTGGACCCGCTTGAACGAGAAGCCGAGCGCGCGGCTGAGCGACTTGACGAGCAGCGTCTTCCCGAGGCCGGGCGCGCCTTCGAGCAGGACGTGGCCGCCGGCGAAAAAGCCGATCAACACCTGGCGGATCACCTCGGCGTGGCCGACGATGACCTCTTTCAGCTCCGCCTCGAGGCGCAAAAACAGATCTTTGAATTCTTCCGGGCTCATGCGATCTCAGCGCAGCAGGCCGCGGTATTCCAGCGGCAGCATCTGCTTCTCGACGCCGGCTTCCGGCCGGGGTTGGGCGAGCGGCAGGTTGCCGGGCGTTTCGACGCCGGCGCCGGCGCTTTTTCTTTTGCCCTCGACGGCCGCGCCCGTCGCCGGGGCTTCCGGCTCGGGCAGCTCGACGACCACGAAGCGCGCGTCTTTGGCCGCGGCCGCCCCCTTTTCGCCGGGGCGGAGAAAGGGCGGGGGCGTTTGGCCGTCGGACTTCGCGCCCGCGCCTTCGGCGCCTTTTGACGCCCCGCCCGCGCCGCCCTGCGCTTCAAGCCGGCTCAAATCCTCGGGCTTCCGCCCGGAGCCGTCGCCGCTCTCGCCTTTTTTCTGTTCGTCCGGCTTTGCGCCCGCTTTGAGCTCGCGGCCGGGCGCGGGCGCATCGGAGCGCGCCTGATTCTTCCCGCCGGCCGCTGGCGCGGGGGCTTCTGCGCCGTCTTGTTTCCCGGCCGCCGCGCCTTCTTTGGCGCCGCCGCCCTGGCCGCTCTGTTTATCCGTTCCCGCCTGGCCTTTTCCCTCGCCCTTTCCCTTTTCCAATCCTGCGCGCAAATCGCTCAGCTGCTTGCCCGCCCGGCCCAACAGATCGCTGCTCTCGCTGCCTTCACCGTTTTGGCCGCCCGCACCGCTCTGGCCGCCCTGGCCGTCTGCGCCGGCGCCGGCGCGGGCGCGGGCGCGGGCGCGGGCGATTTCACTTTGCAGTTGCTCGATCAGAGACTTTTTTTCATCGTCCGAAAGCGCCGGGTCCGCGAGCGCGGCGGCCAGGGCTTTTAGCCGGGCGGCCAGTTTTTCCCGCCCCGGGAGATGCGATAAGCGCTCGGCGATGGGCGCCAGCTCGCCGCCCGGCGCGCCTTTGATAAGCGGCCACAGCTCGAAAAACAAATGGAACAGCAAAACCGCGATCAGCGCGCCGATGAAGGCGTTGAGAACCGGGCGCTCGACGCGAAAGGGAAAATCGCGCCTGAATTCGACGCCGCCGCCGAGCGCCGCCGCTTCCGCTTGCAGCCGGGAGACGAGGTCCGGCCGCCAGAGCGCGGGCTCGATGGTCGCCAGCGTGACGAAGCGGTCCGCGCCGCCGGTCTTTCGGTCGAGCAGCAGCGCCGCGGTTTTTTCCGCCGGCGCGCGCCGCCAGAAGCGCGCCGCCGCCAGCGCGCTCGCGGCGATCAAAAAAGCTGCGGCCGCGAGCATGACGGCGTCGGGGCCGAGCCAGGCGAAGCGGTAGAGGAAAAATACGATGTACCAGGCGGCGAGGAGCGGCGGGATAAAAAACAGCGCCGAGCGCCAGAGCGCCTGCATCGTGAGGCGGCGGCGGAGGCTGTCGATGATTTCGCGCGGTGCTCGGGAGGCGGCGCCCATGGTCCGAATATAACACGCCGGGGCGGGGAATAAAGGCGCGCTTGAGCGGCCGGCGCGCCCTCGGAGCCGCCGATTCCGGGCGGCGGCGATAGTATTGCGCCTTGAGGAGGCCATCACGGAGGGCGGAGCGCGGCGCGGTAATAACGACGCGGCCGGTCGTGGCGGCTGCACGCTTCGCCGCCGCCGCCCCTCACGGGCGGCTCCTGCGGGCGATCCTCCGCTGCGGGCGATCCTCCGCTGTGATTTTACGCGCGCTTAGCGCCCCGCGCGGCGCACCCGCGGCTTGCTTCCGTTGACCGGCGGCTTGGCGCCGCCGCCCTGGTAAGTCTTCACCGCGCTGTTGTGATCGGCGAGCTCGACGGAAAACAGATGCGAGCCGTCGTTCTTCGAGACGAAGTAAAGATAGGGCGCCGCCGCGGGCGCGAGCGCCGCCTTGAGGGAGGAGAGGCCGGGGTTGCAGATCGGGCCGGGCGGCAGCAGGGGCTCTTGTTCTGCAGGTCCTTGTGCCTGATGATTTTCGGCGGCGCGTCCAGGTCGTAGACCGCGGTCGGATCGCTTTGCAGCGGCAGGCCGATCTTCAACCGGTTGTGGAACACCGCCGAGACCAGCGGCCGCTCGGCCTCGGCGCCGGTTTCTTTTTCGATCAGCGACGCGAGCGTCACCACCTCATGCGGGTTCAGCTCCGGCGCATTCGCCTGCTTCATCATCGGATCGAAGGCGGCGTGGAACTGCTCCACCATCGCCGCCAGGACCTCGCCTTCGTTCATCGACGCGGGAAAGTAATAGGTGTCCGGAAACAGATAGCCTTCGATGCCCTTGCCGGCGAGGCCGGTCTGGGCGAGCAGCTCCGGGCTCGCGGCCGCGGCGAGCAGCCGCTCCCGGCCGGCGACCTTCGCGTCTTCCAGGAGGCCGGCGATCTCGCGCACGGTCAGCCCCTCCGGCACGGTCACGCGGTGGAACGGGCCGCGCCCCGGAATCATCTGATCGAGCGCCGCCGCCGGCGCGATCGGCAGGNNGTTCCACAGGCGCGCCCACAGGGAAAAGACTTTCTCGTTGGGGATCGTCCCCTGGTCCTTGAGCTTCCGCACGACGGAGGAGAAGGGCTCGCCGCGCCCGACCTTGACGGCGACGGTCTCCGCCTTGTGCATGGGCGGAAAGAAGAGCGCGTTGACGGCCAGACCGACGAAGAGGAGACAGGAAAAGAGCGCGGCGAGGAGGATTAAGAAAAAATATTTCAGGGACCACCCCGGCGGGTTAATTCTCCGTCAAGTTGGTGGTGATCCAACCTTCGATCTGCTTCATCCAGCCGGCGACCGGGTCGGCGCCCGGCTCGGGGGCGAAGTAGGCCTTGCGCATGTAGTCCAGCGCGCCCGAATAATACTCGAACTTTTTCGACAGCTCCTCGAATAAGATAAATCCGGTGCGGTAGAGCGACAGGTCGAGCTCCGAGACCGTTTGATAGGAGCGCTGTCCTTCCCGCATATAGTAGTCGAGAAAGCCGCTTTTTTCGACGTGGGAGCGGAAGATGCCGCTCATGAAAAGCGTGTAGTCGCCCAAATATTTGCGCAGCTCGCGCTCCGTGAGGACGCCCGCCTGGCCGGCCGGCGCGGGCTTTTCGGCCAGGATATCGACCACGCTGTCGAGCTTTTTGCCGGCCTGCGAATGGATGCGGTAGAGATGGTTCGTGCTGGCGAAGTCGGTGAGCACGTCGGCCACGTAGCGCGCCACGGTCGCGTCGTTGATGCCGAGCTGCCAGAAGCTCCGGCGCGTCATCTCGTGGAAGAAATTGTTCAACCGCTCCGTCGAGACCTTTTTGGCGGTCATTGAAGAAGATGATAGCAAATCGACCGGTCTTTTGGAAGAATTTTATCGGCCGGTGAAAAAAGGCCCGTCCGCCATGGCCGGGGCCGTTCGCCCTTCGACAATGCTCAGGACGAACGGTAAAGTAGACCGTTCGTGGTGAGCATTGTCGAACCATGAACGGAATGGAAGAAAAGTCGCGATCGAATTTTCCGGCCGTTTCCACGCCCGGCCTCCCGGGGCTATAATGAGCCGGGGTTTTCGGACTATGCGCCGCTTCCTGTTGCTCTGCGCCTGCGCTGTGCTCAGCGGGGGTTGCCTTATGGAAGAGAAATTCATCTTCTTTCCGGCCGCGGCGATCGAGGCGACGCCGCGCGACGCCGGGCTCGCGTTCGAAGACGTTTATTTCACCGCCGCCGACGGCACGCGGCTGAACGGCTGGCTCGTGCCCCATCCCGGCGCGGCGGCGACGGTGCTCTGGCTCCACGGCAACGCCGGGAACATCGGCGACCGCGTCGGCGGCCTGAAGCTATTCCAGGACAAAGTGAAAGCCGGCGTTTTCATGATCGACTACCGCGGCTACGGCCGGAGCGCGGGGACCGTCTCGGAGGCGGGCACCTACGAAGACGCGCGGGCCGCGCTGGAATATCTCAAGGCCAGGAAAGACGTCGACGCCAATCGTATTGTCGTTTTCGGCCAGTCGCTCGGCGCGGCGGTGGCGGCGGACCTGGCCGGGCGCGAAGCGTGTCTGGCGGTTATTTTAGAAGCGCCCTTCGCCTCGATCCCCGACATGGCGCGCGCGGTCTATCCGTGGCTGCCGGCGGCGCTCATCCGGACGCGCTACGACGTGGTGGAAAAGATCAAAAAAATAAAATCGCCCGTCCTCGTCGCCCACGGCGAACGGGACGACGTCGTGCCGTTCGAGCAGGGGCGGCGCGTCTTCGCCGCCGCGCCCGAGCCGAAAAAGTTTTACCCCATCCCCGGCGCGCGCCATAACGACACGTTCTACGCCGGCGGCGAGGCGTATTTCACGGTGATAAAAGATTTTATCGAGCGTTCAATTGAAGCGCGAAAGTAGCACCCCAGTCCGTCATTCCCGCATGCTCTTAGCGGGACTCCAGGAATTTCGGATGGACCCCCGATTGAAACATTCGGGGGTGACGGACTGAAAAACTCCGATCAGCGGAGAGATTCTTCGCGGAGTTTATCCTGAGCCCTTCGACTGTGCTCAGGCTAGACTCCGCCGAAGGGCTCAGAATGAAAAAAGCGCAAAGATTCGGCGGACCGCTCAGCGCTTGAGCTTCTCGAGAAAGCCGCTCCTTTTGATCTCCTCCAGAATGCCCGGCTCCAGCAGTCCCAGGCTCTCCGGGGTCTGTCCCCTGGCTTTGGGATTTTCCCGGGCGACCTGCTCGATGACCAGCTCCAGCCCGCGGCGGTCCGGCAGGCTTAAAATGCCGTCGCCGTGCCGGGCCACATAATAGTCGTAGCCGATGCCGGCCATCTCGTCGTCGACGCGGAGGTATCTTTTGATCAGCTGGAGGCCGAAAGCGCGGTCTTTTTTCAGCGTATAGAGCCCTTCGATCGTGGCCTTCATGAAGTTGACGATTTTGGCGCGGCTCGACGCTATATAGCCGCGCCTGGCCGCGAAGAAGTTGGTCGGGAAGACGAGCCCGCCCTCGGCCATGTCGATCAGAGAATTCATCCCGAGATTTTTCACCGCCATGGTCGCCAGCGGCTCGAACATCACCGTCCCCTGGATCGACCCGCCCTGGAGCGCGGCGTAGCGGTTCAGGCTGCCGCCCACTTGCAGGATCGTCACCTGCTTGGGATCGACGCCGAGCTTTTCCAGGGCCATGCGCGTGGCCAGCTCGGTGACCGAGCCGAAGCTGGTGATGCCGAGGGTTTTGCTGCGGAGCTGGCTCGCGCTTTTGATGTCGGGCCGGACGATCAGCTTGTAGGGGAAAAAGTCGAGGCCGCCGGCGAAAATCGTCACGTCGGCCCCCTGGAGATTCGCGTGGACGGGCTGCGGGCCGCCGGACATCAGGGCCTGCACCTCGCCGGCGAGCAGCATCTGCATGCCCGTGGTGCCGCTCTGGATCGCGATATATTCCGCGTCCAGATCGTATTTCTGGAAAATATTCCTGTGATAGGCCGCCCACAAAACCGCGTGAATGGCGGTGCCGAAGCCGCCGCTGGCGGCGCGGAATTTTTCCGCGCCGACGGCGGTCCCGGCATGAAGCAGCAGAATCAACAGGGCGGCAGAGCAGGCGGCCTTGGCTTGGTTCATCGTGTTCTTCTCAATGACAATTTAAAGTCATGGAGTCAAACGGGCGGAGCGGCGGAAGAGCCAAGATCCAAACTTCCGAGGGGAATTGGAACGAATTTTAAACTCCTCTCTCCTGACTGTGCGCCGAGATTCAAGACCTGATCCCGAATCTATGGTCGTCGCAAAAGGTTCCCGGGTTAAGCTCCTTCCACTGGTGCCTGGCGACGGGCTTATCGTAGAACTCAATTTCCGATCCGTTCTCCCGCTCATGGGCCCTTCTCCCGCTCACGGGCCCTGTCGGACTAGGAGGAGCGAACATGGAGGACCTGGTAACTATTCTGCTTGCCGCCGATTGGCTGGAGATTCTGGCGACATATGCTCCCATCGGCTCAGCCGCCTTCCTGGCGATCAAGGCGGCGGTTGATGTCACGAAATATATTAGAAATTACCCCTACAGGTTTGCCGTCCGCTG
>WNFL01255324.1_pt1 | contig 10853 bp, 16 predicted proteins | sample 5400361 | NCBI WGS metagenome assembly WNFL01 (sample SAMN13153351, study PRJNA577476) | soil metagenome | isolation source: 40 cm soil on Douglas fir-dominated hillslope | place: USA:California | collected 2013-09-17 | reverse complement strand
CGCGTAAGCATCACCCAGATGAGGAAGCACGAGTCTTGTAAAACGCTGATGGTGATCCTCGTCTCCGCCCATTCGGCCGACAGCCTCTCATGGTTAACGTGAAACGATAAGGAGACTGGAATAGTTCCATGTTATTCGAGCGGCAGGCGCCGGGGTTCCCGCAAGACCGGATTGGCCGAGCATGAGCCGATTTGCAAGCCTCGGCCTGAACTTTGAATTTTGAAGCGCCACGCCGACCCAATTCCTACTCTGCAGCCCACGTACAGCGAGTCCAAGGTGGATGCGATTAGAATGAGTTGTTTGTGTTTGGTCCATCGAAATCTCGATCCGGATTTGAGAAGGATTGACGACCCAGAGAATCTGATTGGTAGATGTCTCTGAACCGTAGGTATTGAGGCGTTTGGTGCGCGGCAAAACTATAGGTCCGCCGCAATATGCGGGGAAGGGCCCGACTATACGTCTTACCATTCGGCGACGCGTAGGTGGGATCATTTCGCGCGAACGACGACGCCGACGCCAGGGAAAGACCACCAGCAAATATCGACAGGGACATTAGCATTTTCAACGTGACGATCGTGAGGTTCATTTTCATAGCGTGTTCCTCCGGTGTTTGCGACTCTGAGACCCGACATCTTGTGAGAAAATTCCCGTGCGATGGCGGTTCTTGATCCAGCAGTTGCGCATGTTTGACTGGAAACTCCGTCCGATCACGCAAGACGGTCAGTTTTATTCCGGAGCATAACCGCTGGCATAAAATGACCTGGGGTATCGATGCGGCTCGCAATTCTGCCTGTACCGCGCCGCCGAGATGGTGAGGCCGAGCACCTTGGCGGTCAGCAAGTGCGTTTACGTCGAGAGTGTGACGGCGAGTCCAAGTGTTGCTTTGGTGAAGATGTCTTCCTCCTGTTGCGAAAAACCGGCCAGCGCAAAGCTCGCTGCAGGAACGCCGTACCCGAACAGCAGCCAGTTGAATATCGGGGTCGGCGACAAAGCGGCGCCGACGACGCGTAGGTCCCAAGCGAGGCGAGCAGCGACGAGAACTCCGAAGGCTGGCCATACGCCGCGGCCCGCGTCATCGATGGAGTTGTTCGTTCGTCCGACTTGCTGGTCGACATCACAGACACCGGCGGCAAGGTGAGCCGGTCCGTCCCGCTCTGGGAGGCCATCGAGGACGATCAAGAGGAATACAACGATTGCCGGTCGACCCTCCTCGCGGATGGCATGCGCACTACCGGCGGCCGTGCGGCGCCGGTTTACTTCCCGGAATTGGGCGGCAATCTCGTCCTCATCGACCTGAAGGGCGGCACGGTCGTTGCTGTCACCGGCCTGCCGCCGGGCACCGGATACCTGATCCGCTAACTTGAGGCCGCAGCAGGAGGTGGGGAATGAGCGGGGATAACAAGCTCATCACCCTCGACTTGCCGCGCGGGGGACATGTGTTGCGCTAACTCGCAGCGCTCATGCCTTCCCGCGTGACTGGTCATGGTGAGGACTTATCAATGCCTTCGGTGGATTCGATCGTGCCTTTTCGGCGTCGCCTCGCAGCCCGTTGCACCGGCCGAACCGCTGCTGTTTGCCTCAGGGCTGCGTGCATTGGCGTTGATTTCAAGGCAGGTCAGCCATCCGATATAACTTGGCGGACCGGATAATTTTTCTTCCATGTCGCACATCGCCCTGTCGTGCGCCGTTAAGCTCGGCCGATCCTTGATGAGTTTGTCCCGAGCAAATCTCTCCATGCTGAGGCAATCCGACACCGTGGATTCACGACAGCTTGGCCCAACATCGAACTCGGGAACACGACCGGCAACCGTGACGATCAGCTGTGAACTCAGCATCGCAGCGTATACGGAAAACGGCATGGTGGCCTCCTCGATGTCCCGAAACAGACTATTGTCGCGAGGCGATGACGCTTGCGTCTCTCGACGCGACGATGTGTCGATTGAGGCGCGGACGCGACTGGTTGGGCCGACCGCATGAGCGGGTCCTCTTCGCCAAGTTGCTTGGCGTCCCGCAATACCTCAATACAGGACAACAGCTCCACATAACTTGATGGCCCGCCAGTCCTCACAGTCCCGATGCACTGGCTCTCGTCGTCCGCGCTGTATTTCGACCAGTTTTGGGCCAAGATGGCTTCCGCCGTATGCTCATCATCTATGCAGGCAGCCTTGTCCCGTCCGGCTGAGATGGCGTACTGGGATGCGGCATTGCAGGTTGTGGTAACATCCAGTTTGGGCGGCGCGTCTGCAAGCGCGACCGCAACTTGCAGTCCGAGCAACAGCGGCGCAGCGGCAATTCTCTTGAACGTTGACATCATTTCATTCCCCGACAATTTTTGCCATCATGGGAAAAGGCGAAGGTCCAAAGCCCAAGGCTGCCACTCTTATTTGCTCCGACTCTGTTGGCAGCCGGAGCGTCCACGTAACGCACAAACTCTGAGCGCGTTTCATACATAGCGGACTACGGCATACGGACATTTATTCCACGCTGCGCTGCCACCACAATGACGGCGCAGCTCGCTCAGTGCGGCCTGAGCTGCGGGATGCGCCGCAGAACGTTTCCTCGGGTGATTTCTTCCTGCACCCAGCGCAGCATGTCCCCGTAGATGCCAATTGGCTTTCGGCCAAATCAGGCTCCCTTGCTCGACCGTGTTGAAATTGGGGTCCCGGAATTGCCATGCGAATGTCACTTGGATGATGCCGCCGTCGAGACGATAGACGCCCCCGATATTGTTAACGAGAATGCGAGGCGCTGGAGGATTGCGTACGTAAGCATTGAACTCGATCATGTAGATTCCTCCGGATGGGATAGCGCTGCTCCGCACCCCTCCCTGTGAGGGAGGGGTGAAGGCCGGAATCGGCTCAGACGGGGAGCAGATCGCGAACCGTGTCGGCGATCATCGCCAGAAAGCCTGCTGCCGCGTCGTTGAACGTCTCTGTAGCAAAGAGATCGTTTATGGTCGCCCCGACCGTGCGGATCGCGACGTGCAGTTCGGCCACCATTCAGCGTAGAGCTTGAGCTGCTCCATGGCGCACTTCGCGTCCAAATCTCGTGAACAAATTGGAATAACAAGCACCAAAACACAGTCTAGATGACCGAAGATATATGGAGCCCAGTCATGGCCGAGATTCATTCCGTCAAAACGACCAGACTGTCGAACCGACAGCCTAGCAGGACCTTCAGCGACGACGCTCAACAAGATCCGCTCGAAGGGCGCATGCTTTATGTTCTGGGATTGAGCATCGCGGGTGCTATTTTGGCGAACGGGGTCCTTCTTATCTATTTTACTTCGCTCTAGAAATAACCCTCGCCCATTTGAGGCCGACATCGTAAGTCGAATATCAGTACCCGACAGTACGTCGTGGGCGATTGCTACGCGTGGTCATTCAGTGCGAAGCTGGCGAATGGGCACTCTGTACCCGTCGCGCAAATGCGTTGGCCTTCGCAATTGCCTCCGCGCAAGCATGGCCACGGAGGCGACTGCGCCCATGGATGCGCGGTCGGTCCTTACGCCCTCGCCATAGCCGCGGACGTCATTATCGCGCCACATTGCCTTGAACTCGGCGTTCAGCCTGAGCAGCGAATAAAGCTGCGGTGTCCGTGATTGTGGCTTTTGGCGCCGTCCGCGATGTATCGCGTGGTCTCAGCTATGCAGCCGCCGCCCGGTATCATTCCTGGTGCGCTCGCTATTCCGACCGCAGCGTTGTCACCGAGCGCACGTTCGATACTCACGCGCAGTGCTTGGGCGACGGCAGCTGCATTGTTGGCGCCGAAGCCTTGTCGCACTATGGCGCGTAGTGTCGTCACCACTGGCCGCGGCTGCGGCGTGTTTTGTTAGGCTCGTGCCTGAGATGCGTTTCGAGCGGCTCGTTGCCCTGCGGACTTCATCGCGAGTATCGAAGGTCGGGCGGGCTTGTCCCTTCTTGGTAGTCATTTTAGCAGCCAGTTTTCGTTGTTTGATAGTAATACAGTATAAAAAATACCTGAGGTGATTGCGGGGAATAACGACCCTGACCCGTCGAGTCGTATTGCCACCTCGACAGAGGCGCTAATCCAAGAGGGCGCCCGACCTGGGTCGGTCAGATATCCAAACGGTAGGAGCTTGCATTATGTTAGGAAGAATCGCGATCATAATTGCTGCGAGTGTTGCTGTTGGAATTTTATCGGCTCCGATGATGGTTTGGCCAGAGGAGGCGGTGGGCACGGGCGCGGCGTGTTTGGCGGGGGTGGACACTTTGGGGGCGGTTTCGGCGGTGGCGGTTTTGGCGTCGCGGCCTGATCAACTCCGCGCTCGGTCTGAGTCGAGAGATGGGTTGGGCAGAGGAGCGCCCCGAACCTCAACAGCAAAAATAGCACCGAAGCACACCGCTCCACCACATGTCCCTGCCGAAGCCGCTGCTTAATGCCGCGCCGGCCTGCTGTAGCAGGATCGATGTCGCAATGTTGATGGGGCTCATCTCACCAGCTGCATGCGCGTCGGTACCGATCATCATCGGCTTGGCGATAGGAGGGCTGTGCGCAGTTAGGCAACGGCATGCCGGAATTCCTCGTCAAATATCCGGATGTGTCGATTGATCTACACCTGAGCGACGCCATGGTCGACATCATCGGCGACGGCTTCAATGCGGCGATCCGCATCGCCGCATTACCCGATTCATCGCTCATTGCGCGGCGGCCCTGTGGGATGCCCCGGTATTTGCTTGGCCCACCAAGCTATCTGAAGGAGCATGGCCGGCCCCGCCACCCGATGCACCTCGCAGAGCATGTGTGCATCACCTATGGCCACGGCACGGCGGCGGAGACGTGGCGCTTCACGTACAAGAACGGGAAATCAGCGATTGTGCGACCATCGGGCCCGCTGCGCGTCAACAACGGTGATACCATGATGCCGGCCTTGATCGCTGGGTCGGCCTCGGCATTCTGCCTGAATTCATCTTGCGCGACGCACTCGACGCTGGTCGGCTAGAGAGATTGCTCGCGGATTGCGAGCCAAACCAAGCGGCGGTGACGCGGCCCAAGCGAACCCCAGGGCGGGTCAAAAGACCATGAGTTCAGCCGCGCTTCGATGGAAAGCGGTGGCAGCAGGGGATTCCAGCCGCGCGTGCCGCCTTGCTTGCCTTGCCGTCGCTCGCACCGATGCCCATGGAGCTGGGCGTGCGCATGTTCGATGCCGTGACATTCGCATCGGAAGTCATGCCAGCCGATTTCGAGGTGTGCCCGGCCCTCACGGCGGAAGGCCAATGCGACGCCGAAGATCGGCGGCCGCGACCGTGATTTCGTCAGCACCGGCAATGACGTGAGCATTGGTAAGGATGATCCCTTCGCCGGCATCGATCACTACACCGGAGCCGGTCGCTCGGCCAAGATCGCGCGCGCTCGCGGCTCGCTGTGCCCGTTGACCCTTGTTTGGCGAGGAATTCAGCGCTGAGTTCTTCGCGCCGCCCTTGATCGCAATGCTGACAACGGCAGGCGTTATTTGCTTGAGAAGCGGGCCATCGGCAGCGGGACGCTGGCATTGGCGTTTGTGCCTCCGACGGTCAGCGCGAGGCCCAGTGCTGCCATTTTCAGGAATTTCTTCATGTCACCAATCCTCACGTTGAAGTCCAATTGCAAGCTTTTCGCGCCGGAAATGTTAGAGGCGGCCGGCCCGAAGGCTGGCTGCGTTTTCAAGGCTTCGATCGAGTCAGTTTTCCCGTTCCCATAAGCGGACGTTGATATCCGGATCGGTGCCGATGTAGGCGCCGAAGGGGTTGTACACATTGGTGTACGCCGGGTGGCCCGGGTCGACGTTGTAGGTCTTCGTAGCCGCCAATGCGCCGGAGGCCGTGGCGAGGATGACGGCGAGTCCGAGTGTGGCTTTGCTGAACATGTCTTCCTCCTGTTGCGAAAATCATTGGCGCATTTCTGGATCCGGCATTTCGACCGCACGTCAGAAGTTGCTGCCTGCGATGCCCATAACACTTAGTCTCGCGGCCGATAATTTCCTCACGCGGCATCACGTTTTCATGAGGAACAAGTTTTGGTGCGCTAATGCAGGTCAGCCGCAGCCACCGCAGCCTGACAGGACGTCGTCTGATGGGACGAAAGGCGCCAAGTGACGGCGGATGATCCTGAGCGAAATGGGAACTGCTGTAGGGGGTCGATTGGAGGCAAAATGGCGGCGAATCGCCCGCCGACGCCAATTCTAGGCATCGGTGGGCGTTGCAACGTAAGGCAGCAAAACTTGTTCCTCATGAAAACGTGATGTCGCGTGAGGAAATTATCGGCCGCGACGATGAGTGTTATGGGCATCGCAGGCACCAACTTCTGACGCGAGGTCGAAGTTCCGGATGCAGAAATGCGCCAATGATTTTCGCAACAGGAGGAAGGCATGTTCACCAAAGCCACACTCGGACTCGCCGTCATCCTCGTCACGGCTTCCGGCGCATTGGCGGCTACGAAGACCCACAACGTCGACCCGAGCCACCCGGCGTACACCAATGTGTACAACCCCTTCGGCGCCTACGTCGGCACCGATCCGGATATCAACGTCCGCTTATGGGAACGGGAGAACTGACTCGATCGAAGCCTTGAGAACGCAGCCGGCCTTCGGGCCGGCCGCCTCTAACATTTGCGGCGCGAAAAAGCTTGCAATGGGACTTCAACCTGAGGATTAGTGACATGAAGAAATTCCTGAAAATGGCAGCACTAGGCCTCGCGCTGACCGTCGGAGGCACAAACGCCAATGCCAGCGTCCCGCTGCCGATGCTCGAACAGGCCAGCGGCGCCTTCTCGCTCGCCCCGCTTCTCAAGCAAATAACGCCTGCCGTTGTCAGTATCGCGATCAAGGGCGGCGCGAAGAACGCAGCGCTGAATTCCTCGCCAAACAAGGGTCAACGGGCGCAGCGAGCCGCGAGCGCACGCGATCTTGGCCGAGCGACCGGCTCCGGTGTGGTGATCGATGCCGGCGAAGGGATCATCCTTACCAACGCTCACGTCATTGCCGGTGCTGACGAGATCACGGTCGCGGCCGCCGATGGCCGAGAGTTGCAGGCCAAGCTGATCAGCTCCGATGCACGCAGCGATCTGGCCGTGATCAAGGTGCAGGAAAAGATGCCGGCGGCCATTCCCATCGGAAATTCAGATCGGCTCGAGGTCGGCGATTTCGTCCTCGCTATCGGCAACCCATTTCTGATCGGTCAAACGGTGACCTCCGGGATCGTCAGCGCACTGCACCGAAATAAGCTTAAAATTGAGCAATACGAAGACTTCATCCAGACCGACGCAGCGATCTATCCGGGAAATTCAGGAGGAGCCCTGGTCAATCTCCGCGGCGAGCTCGTCGGCATCAATACGGCCTTCGTCGGCGTGGGCAATACCAATCCGGGCATGGGGTTTGCCATCCCGATAAACATGGTGGGGTCTGTCGCAGATCAGATGATGAAAAATGGCGAAGCCCGCCGAAACCAGCTGATATTCTGATTATCTGAAGTTAGAGTAGACTGGCAATTTGTCATCGCCCGCGACAGCGGGCGATCTCGTACGTTAAGGCGATCTTGGCAGATCAAGCTGACATGCGCGGCCCCCGACCTCATGCTGGGGCCACGCGCCTCCTAGACTAGCCTAGTTTCTGTCGCGAAATGCGTTGATTTGCCTGAGGACGGGTGAGTTATGCCGATGAGCTGGGCGTAAAGTTGGCGCTTTGCGGCTGAATTAGCCATGTCATCTCGCTCGTTTTCGGCATTGATTGACATCTGCCAGGCGGAGTTGCAGCCCGGCTTTGCCGGGGGATACTTACTGCCTACCAGGGTGGTACATGCGCAAGGTCATCCTCACAACTGTTTGGGCTTTCACCACACCTGCTCTTGCCGGTTCGGCGGCGGAGTTTGCGGTGAAAACCTGCCTTCCTGCCATGGACGATCTTGGAAAAGTCGAAGTCATGGCGCGGGACAATAATTGGATAACCGTTCCGGGCGATAATCATCTCGCGGTCATTCTGCCCATATCGGGCGGGATGTCGTTATCCACTATCGCTGGCATCCTTTGTACGGACGAACCGCGCGTCGCGTTCAGATTGAGCGGCGCGCGACCGGCGATTTGGTGCACGTCGAGCACACGTCGGGCGTCGTGACGATCCTGCCGGCGTGGAAGCTCGATGCGGTCTATTGCGCCAGCCTCAAGGTCGGTGCACCGCGGGTGTCATTGGCGGCGCTATGCGCATTGCATGAGGTGCTGATCGCCTGCGAATCGCGGCAGGTCTCCGCGGACGGCAACATCGTCACGCAGGAGACGCAGGATGGGATCGCAGCTACCGCTCGCGCGAAGGACGAAGCTTGCTCTGAGGCCGGAACCCGCCCCCCCGACATTACCCCGCCAGCTCGATCTCGTTCTCGACGACGTGCGGCTTTGGGGCATGGCTCCGCCGGAACGCCAAGCGGTTCTCAGGTCACTGGCTCGCCTGCTGCTCGAGGCAAGCGGCGTCGCGACACGGGAGGCCGGCGATGACCACCCATGAGGCGCTTCTCCCGACAACCGTGCTGCGGCGCAAGGCGATCGTCTATGTCCGCCAATCGACGCCCCAGCAGGTGCAATCGAACCTCGAGAGCCAGCGGCGCCAGTACGACCTTGTCGACGTCGCAAGGCGGCGTGGCTTCACTGACGTCGAGATCATCGACGACGATCTTGGGCGGTCTGCGAGTGGCGCTGTCGACCGACCAGGCTTCGACCGCTTGGTCGCGGCTCTGTGCGCCGGGCAGGTCGGAGCTGTGCTCTGCCTCGATGCCTCGCGGCTCGCTCGCAATGGCCGCGACTGGCATCATCTCCTGGAATTGTGTGGATTGGTGGATGCGCGTGTCATCGACCTCGATGGCGTGTACGATCCGTGCCGGCCGAACGACCGCCTGCTGCTTGGGATGAAGGGCAGCATCAGCGAGTTCGAGCTGGGGATCATCCGCTCCCGGATGTACGACGCGGCACGATCGAAAGCGAAGCGCGGCGAGCTGAGGATCTCGGTGCCGATCGGCTATACCTGGGATCGGCGCGTCGGCCTCGGCCTCGATCCAGATCGACGGCTGCAGGAGGTGATCCGGCTGGTGTTCCAGAAGTTCCGGGAGCTTGGCAGCGCTCGCCAAGTGCTGTTGTGGATGACGTCGCAAAACATCCACTTTCCCTATCCGTCGAACGGCCGGACATTGACGTCTTTCGAGTGGCGGGCGATCAGGTATCGCAATGTCATCTCGATTCTCAAAAACTCCTTCTACGCTGGCGTCTACGCGTACGGGAAGAGTGAGACGCACGCATCGATTGTCGACGGCCGCGCGCGCAAGAGCTATGGCCACCACAAGCCGATGGACGCGTGGGAGGTGTTCATCAAGGATCATCACGAGGGTTACATCAGCTGGGTGGAGTATGAGCGCAATCAGGCGCTGCTTGCCGGCAATAACTACGGCAGGGTTGGTGACACGAAGTCTGGACGGGGCGGGCGCGCCCTGCTGGGCGGTCTCATCTGTTGCGCACGCTGTGGCCGTCGGCTCAGCGTTGCCTACACCGGCCGCAATACCCTGCCAGTTTACAGGTGCGACAAGCTGAACGTGCCGCCGGGGCAGCGGCGGCATTGCTTCAGCTTCGGCGGCAAGCGCATCGACGGGATAGTCGCGGCCGAGATATTGCGCGCCGTTGCGCCGATGGCGATTGAGGCGGCTGAGGAGGCCGAGCGCATGTTGAGAGACGAGGACCAGGACCGACGGCGCATCGCCGAGCTGGAGCTGCAACAGGCCCAGTACGAAGCATCGTTGGCAGAGCGTCGCTATGCCGCTTGCGACCCCGACAATCGCCTGATTACAGCGCAACTGGAGAAGGCGTGGGAGGCTGCGCTGCAGCGTGTAGAGGCGTCCCGACAGCGGCTCGACGCACTGCGCGAGCCCGATGCCGGCGATGCTTGTCCCGATCTCTCGGGACTGGCTGATGACCTCTCGGCGGCATGGAAGGCGCCAAGGACAACAATGCGAACGCGCCAACGATTGGTGCGGGCGTTGATCACCGAGATCATTGCCGACGTCGACGAGGCGGCGGGAGAGATCGTGCTTGTCATCCACTGGAAAGGCGGCCAGCATTCCGAGCTGCGCGTCCGCAAGCTGCGAACCGGCGAGCATGGCTGTAACACACCCGAGCAGGCGCTCGCCGTCATGCGCAGCATGGCCGGCCGATGGTCGGATGAGCATATTGCAGCATCTCTGAACCGAATGGGAATGCCGACCGGCCAAGGCAAGACCTGGACAGCGGACCGTGTCGGGTCGCTGCGCCGCGTGCATGGCATTCACTGCTGCCTCTCCGCCGACAAGAACGGCGAGTGGCTGACACTCAGTGACGCGGCTGCAAAGCTTGGTGTCAGCCATCATCAAGTTCGCAAGCTCATCAAGGCCGGAATTCTGACCAGCCAGCAGATCATGCCTGACGCACCTCACCAGATCCGTGCCGCCGACCTGTCAAGCGAACAGGTCGCTGCCGCCCTCAAACGAAAAGGTCGCCCGTGTCGACTAAATTCCGAAAAACAGATCTCACTGTTTTCAGATACTTGAAGAGGGGGTGCAGAATGGATCAGTCATCATGCCGGCGCGAAAGCGCTGGCCTTGCTTGAACGCCGCCGATCTCTCGTAGGCTTGGCGTTGCGGCGTTTTGCTGCCGCCGCGCTGGGGAATACGTACCGTCTTGACGGCACCTTGCACGCACGCCGCTACGTTTTGCTCGCTGAAGAAGCCGCGATCTGCGCCATAGAGTTGCGGGGCACGGCGGAACGCGCGGCGGTGGCGCTTGAGCGACGGCGCCACATGAACTTCGTCCGTAGGGTTTCCCTTGAGGACCTCATACTGGGTGATCAA
>WNFL01098642.1_pt1 | contig 10853 bp, 12 predicted proteins | sample 5400361 | NCBI WGS metagenome assembly WNFL01 (sample SAMN13153351, study PRJNA577476) | soil metagenome | isolation source: 40 cm soil on Douglas fir-dominated hillslope | place: USA:California | collected 2013-09-17 | reverse complement strand
CGGTTTATCTTGGGATGGCACCGGAGGCATGGTCATCGGCGGCTTGTCCGGGGATGGCGCAGGTGGCAAGCCCGGCGTGGACAAACTGTTCCGCATTTCCTGGATTTCGGCTTCAGTACGATCCGTAACCAGCTCGTAGTAAGACCACATCAATTCGTCGGGAATGGACATCATTTTGCCGAACATCTCGGAAGGCTGTTCCGTGATGCCGACGTAGTTGCCGAGGCTCTTGGACATTTTTCGTGTGCCATCGAGGCCGACGAGAATCGGCATGGTCAGAATGGCTTGACCCGGCAAACCGTACTCGCGCTGGACTTCGCGATGCACGAGCAAGTTGAATTTCTGTTCCGTGGCGCCTAGCTCAACATCGGACTGCAACTTGACGGCGTCAATCGCGGTCAGCAGAGGATACAGAAGCTCATGGACGGAAATGGGCTGGCCCTTGTCCAGGCGCGAACGAAAATCTTCGCGCTCGAGCATACGTGCCAGCCGATAGTGAGAACAAACGCGTACGATGTCTTCGGCGGACATTTTGCCGAGCCATTCGCTGTTGTAGCGAACCTCGGTTTTTTCGCGATCGAGGATTTTGAAAACCTGTTGGAGATAAGTCTTTGCATTTGCGTCGACCTGTTCTCGCGTCAGGGGCGGGCGGGTTTCCGATACGCCCGTGGGGTCGCCAATCATCGCGGAGAAATCGCCGATCAGAAAGACGGCGGTGTGGCCAAGATCCTGAAAGTGTTTGAGCTTGCGAAGGACCACGGTATGGCCCAGATGAAGATCAGGCGCCGTGGGGTCCACGCCGAGATAAACGCGCAGGGGCTTGCCGGTTTTCAGGGATTGTTCGAGTTTGGCTTTGAGTTCTGCTTCAGGGATGATTTCAGCGACGCCTTTTTTCAGGTAGGCGAGCTGTTCTTCAACGGGTTTGAATTTTGCTGGGGTCATGAGTCGAATTCAGGTGCTCCGAAGCACGCGGCGGCCTTCAATTTTATATTTTCCCTCGAGGACCATTTTCACTGCTTGAGAATAAATCCGATGTTCTTCCTTAAGGATTTTTTCTGAAAGAGTTGTTTCCGTGTCTTCGTCGAGGACGGGGACAGCGGCTTGCAGAATGATGGGGCCGGCGTCGAGATTCTCGTCGACGAAATGGACGGTACAGCCGGCGAATTTTACGCCGTATTCGAGGGCCTGGCGCTGCGATTCGAGGCCGGGGAACGACGGGAGCAGGGAGGGATGGATATTCAGAATGCGATTGGAAAATTTGGCAACAAAAAAGGGGGAAAGCAGGCGCATGTAGCCGGCAAGACAGATGAGGTCGACTTTGTGTTCGTCAAGAACGGCGGCAACCTGGCGGTCGTAGGCTTCGCGTTCGAGGCCTTTCGAAGGGATCACGCGCGTGTTGATTCCGCGCGATTCCGCGCGCTGGATGCCGGGGGCGCCTTCGCGATTGCTTATGACAATGGCGATTTCTGCGTTGGGAATGCGGCCCGCCGCGACGCCATCCGCGAGGGCTTCGAAGTTCGAGCCGCGGCCGCTTAAGAGCACGCCTATGCGCTTCTTCATAAACGGAAAACGTTAGCACAAGCGCGGGAATCGGCAAAACGGAGGGACGAAGGTTCAAAGTTGAAAGTTAAAAATAAAAGATGGCCGATGATTTTGAGGAGCTCAGGTGACGGACTTGCCGTGGAAGTTGCGAAGCCCGGTGGCGAGCAGCAAGGCGTTGAAAAAGACAAGACCGATGACGACGGCAAGCAAGGGGAGATGCGGAAACTGGGGAATCATGGTGGCGCGAAGGCCCTCGCTGGCGTAAACGAGGGGATTTACGAGCACGGCTTTTTGCAGGACGGGAAACTTTTCGAGAGCGCTCCAGGGATAGTAGGTGCAGCCGAAGAAAATCATGGGTGCGACAATCAGGCTGAACATCAGGCCGATGTGGGTCTGCTGCATGCTGCAGCCAAGCGCGAGGCCGCCGGTGGCGGAAAAAAGCGCCACGAGAATCGCTACCAGAGCGAAGAGCAGCGGATGAGGGACGTGGAGGTCCACGCCGGGGCGGAGGAGCAGCCAGGCGGCGGGGATTACCATGAGGCCCGCGGCGAGCGCTTGGAGCGTGCCGGCGACGACCTTCTCAATGGCGAGCCAGGAGATTTCCATGGGAGCGAGCAGGCGGTCTTCGATCTCGCGCGTGAATTGAAACTCGGCGATGAGCGGCATGGCGACGGCCCAAATGCCGGTGCCGACCATGCAGATGGCCATGATTCCCGGGAGCAGTAGGCTCTTGTATGACGGCGGCATGTAGCCGCTGCCGACCATGACCCGGCCGAAGATGAAGACGAACATCAGCGGCTGCAAAAAAGTTTGAAACAGCAGCGCCACGAAGTTGCGGCGGGCGACGTGAGCGTCGCGCGCGAGCATCGCGATAAAGGCTTTCCAGTTCATTCGCGCAAGCTCCTTCCGGTATGGTGGAGAAAAAGATTTTCCAGGCTGGGCTCGGAGATGTGCACGTCGCACAACTCGACGCCGGCGCCAGAGGCCAGGCTGGCGACTTCGGCAACGAGCGAGCCGCCTCGGTCGGCGTAAAGATCGGCGCCATTGCTGTCGTTGGCGCGGACTTCGCGGACACCGGCGAGTTTTTGCAAGCGCTGAAGGAAATCCGCGGAGTGCAGGCCAAAGCGGAGGCGGAGCAAGTATCCGCCGGGAACGGAATTCTTCAGCTCCTGCGGAGTTCCCAGCGCGATAACGCGGCCATGGTCGATAATCGCGAGGCGCTTGCAGAGCGCGTCGGCTTCTTCCATGTTGTGCGTGGTCAGGAGAATGGTTTTGCCGCTCTGATTGTATTCGCGGACGATTTCCCATAGGAGCAGACGCGTTTGCGGGTCCAGGCCCGCGCTGGGTTCGTCGAGGAAAAGGACTTGCGGGTCGTGCATCATGGCGCGGGCGATCGAGAGGCGCTGCATCATTCCGCCTGAGAAGCCGCGAACCATCTGGTCGGCGCGATCGGTGAGCTTAAAGCGTTCGAGGAGTGCTTCGGAGCGTTTGGCGCGTTCGTGGGAGGAAAGGCCGAAATACGCGCCATGGAAGACGAGAATTTCGCGCGCGGTCAATGAGAAATCAAGATTCGGGCGCTGGGCCACCACGCCGATCAGACGCTTGACGGCGACCTGCTCTTGCCAAACGTCGTGGTCGCCGATGAAAGCCTGACCGGCGGTTGGGCGGACGCGCGTGGTGAGGACGCCGACGGTCGTGGACTTGCCAGCGCCGTTAGGACCAAGCAGGCAGAAAATCTCTCCCGGCAAGACATCCAGGGAGATTCCATCGAGCGCGACAATTTGCGGCTTGGGCTGTTTGCCCTTGGGTTTCGGCGCGCCGAATGAGAAGCCTCCGGTGCCCGCGGCTACGGGAGGAGCCGAGTTGTAGACCTTGCGCAGATCGCGCGTGCGGATGCCAGCTACCATGCCGGAGATTCCTTCCCGAAGAATTCAAGATACGCGGGCTCGCGCCGCAAGTCTTGATGCGATGCCAGATACCACCACGGTCTTATGTACGCATGGGATGATTCCAGAGTATCGGGAGGGAAGTCAATTTCAAGAAAAACACTCAGTCGCGCTAGAATGCCGGGGCTATTTCGGACAAACCGCTCGCGGGAGAGTGACGCATGGGAAATGAATCGAGCAGAATTTGCAGCTTCGCCTCAAAGATTTTGACGAGGGCGGCTGTTGCGTTTGTGCTGACGGCGACGGCAGCTTTCGCGCAGCAGGCAGTGCCGCGGGACCCGGCTGAGCCTGCCAAGGGGAAGCCTCAGCCGAAGATTTTGGCGCGGCCGGCGGGAGCGATTGCGCGAGCGGCCGTGGACGAAAAATCAATGAGGACGCTGATCGGAAAGCTAGTGGCATGCGGGACGCGGCTGACGCTTTCTTCGTGGGATGACCCAAAGCGGGGGATCGGATGCGGACGGGATGCCATCGCGGCGCGATTGAATGAGATTGCGAAAGATTCCGGAGGAAAATTGCAAGTAGTGGTGGACAAGTTCGAATCGACTTCGGAGCGGACTTCGTCGAAGTCCATTCCACTGGAAAATGTTTACGCAATTCTTCCTGGAAGCGATGCGAAGCTGGCGAAAACGGTTTTCATCGTTTCGGGTCATTTTGATTCGCGGCCATCGAACGTGATGGATCCGCAGGTGGATGCGCCGGGCGCGGACGATGATGGTTCTGGAGTGGCGGTGAGCGTGGAGTGCGCGCGCCTTCTGAGCAAGGCGCGGGCGAGCGGGCCCAGCGTGGGAGTAACCTTAGGCGGGCGCGGGACGTATCGGGCGACGATACTTTTCGCGGCGGTTTCCGGGGAAGAGCAGGGGCTGCTCGGGAGCACACATCTGATGGATTGGGTGAAGCAGCAGGGGTACACGGTGGGCGGCATGTTGGATGACGATATAGTTGGCGCCGATCCCGCAGCAGGCGCGCCGCATCGCGTGCGGCTCTTTTCCGGAAATGGCGAAATCGACGATGCGGATTCGCCTTCGCGGGAACTGGCGCGGGCGATTGAAGAGATTGATGGGCGCAGGGCGATTCGAATGATTTTCCGCGTGGACCGGTACGGCCGCGGCGGCGACCACTATCCGTTTTATAAAGCCGGACTGCCGGCGGTGCGATTCACCGAACCGCTAGAAGATTACAATCACCAGCACCAGACGCCGCGGACGGAAAACGGCATCGAATACGGGGACTTTGAAAAATACTTGAACTTTACGTTTATGGGCGACGTGGCGAGGGACGAAGCTCACGGGGGCAGTGACGCCGGATGCGAAAGTGTCGTGGTCGGCTGAGGATGATCCGGAGCGGGAGGGATTCGAGATTCTGTGGCGCGAAACGACCGATCCACGCTGGCAGGTTTATGATTTTGCGGCTTCGCCGGGCGAAACGGTTTTGAAGGGCGTCTCCACGGACAATCATTTCTTTGCGGTGCGCGCGGTGGGCAAGAATGGCGCCCGGTCGATTGCTGTGCCCACGGAAATAGAACGGCGGCCGCCGCCACTGCCCACACCATCACCGACTAAACAGTGATGCGCCCGACCTATTTTTGGAAGTGGTCGGGATACCAGATTAACGCGCACTCGGGGCACATAGTGTGCGTGAACTCGGCTTGCGAGCGATCGCGGATGTAAGACTCAATCTGCTGCCAACTGCCATTTTCTGCGTGGATTTTTTTGCACGAAGCGCAGATGGTCAAGAGGCCCGTCAAGGTATCGAGTTTGGAGATAGCCTCCTGCAATTCAGCAATGACGCGTTCCTTCTCGGCTTCTGTCTGAATGCGCTCAGTGATGTCGCGGCCGTTGATGAAGACGCCGCGAATGTCGGGATGATCCAGCAAATTGTAAGCGACGACTTCCAAAGAGACCCAGGAGCCGTTGGCATGGCGGGCGCGGTATTGGATGGAATCCCTAGCGCCAGGATTCTTCCAGAATTCGTTTAGCGCGTTTTCGACGGTGGAACGGTCTTCGGGGTGAAGCAGCTCGAAACCAATGGAACCGATGATTTCTTCCTGCCGGTAACCCAATACACGATGGATGGATGGACTGATGTAACGGACCCGGCCGTCGGCATCGCGGATGGTGAGAATGTCCTGGCTATTCTCCACGATGAGGCGGAAGCGCTGCTCCACTTCGCGAGACGGATGGTCCGATGACTTGGGATCAGCGATTTTCCGCAGGACGCAGCACACCAGAAGGCCATCCTGAACGTCCACGGAACACAAACTCATTTCAAGAAGGACTTCCGTTCCATCCTTGCGCAGACCTCGTAGCTCCAACCCTACGCGGCCGGGCCGGAGTTCCGGAGCGCGCGTGTAACCGGCGATCTGTCGTTCGTGCTCCTCTCGAAATAACTGAGGCAGCAAGACGTTGAAATGCAGGCCGACCAGCTCGTTCGGGCCGTAGCCGAAAAGCTCTTCGCTCTGCGCGTTCACGTGAACGATGTGGCCCTCGCGATTCGCGACGAGTATTCCTTCCGGCGCGGAGTCGAGCACGGCTCTGGACGCAGCATCACTGAACGCAGATCTTCCTTGAGACATGATTCCTTTCCCGGAACGAACCAGCAGGCCTGAGGTTTAAATCGATTCAGGAGGCCGCTGCTCTGGACGAGAACGAACTGCAATGGGAACAAGAGTAGATTTGTGCGTGTGGGCTGTCAAATCTACTTGTACTGGTACCCTGAATAGTACGAGTACAGGTAGGCGGCGGCTGACGTCGAATGCTCGGACGAAGGCCGACTTGACTTCGAAGAAAATCGGTTTAGTCACCATCTGTGTGGTGCCGTCGAAGCGATTTACCTTCATTCGGTTTAGTGCTGGGGCGCGGCGACGGGCTGGGCGAAGGTGATGAAGTGGCCGCCGGGATCCTGGACACTGAATTCTTTCATGCCATAGAAAGCGTTGCGGACGGGCATCACAATTTTGACGTCCTTCATGGCGGCGAGGACGGCGTCGAGGTTGTCGACCTCCATGTAAAGATAAGTGGGGCCTTTTCTGGCTTCAGCGGACATGGACGATGGCGCGTCTTTCTCCACGCTGGCGTAGGTCTGGTACATCACTTCGGCAGTACCTTTCTGAAAAGTGACAAAACCGAGTTTGTTGCCGTCGGGAACTTCGATGGTTTTGGCGAAACCAAGGCGATCGACCCAGAAAGGAACGATGGGCTCGATTTCTTTGACGAGCAGGACTGGAGTAATGCGTTTGACGTTCATGGATTTGATCTCCTGAGATAGATTAGCTTGCAGGGAAGAGAAACCCAGAAAGAAAGCAAGAGCGATAAAGGCAAGGGCGAAGTGGCGCATGGCGCAGATTCTCCTTGACGGAACAACTAGTCTAAATTAGACTAGTCAGTCTAAATGATCCGAAAAATAAAGTCAAGGAGGTTTCCGATGGGCGGAACGGCGCGGCAATTGGGAGACTTGGTTTCCATCGGGCCAGCGATGCTGCGGGATTTCGAGCAGCTAGGAATTCGAAACGTAGCGCAACTGGCTCGGCAGAGTCCGCAGAGGATGTATGACCGGTTGAGTCACGTGACCGGACGCCGCCAAGATCCTTGCGTACTGGATACGTTCTGCGCCGCAGTGGCTCAGGCGAGGAATCCACGCCTGTCCGCAGAGAAATGCCAGTGGTGGTGGTGGAGCAGAAAGAGAAAACGAGAGGGAAATGAAGAGAAAAGATAACGCAGAGACACTGAGAGCGCTGAGGAGCGCGCAGAGACCACGAAGAATCGCACGCGCAGGCAGAAAGTTAGCGCTGACGACGCCGGATCTGGTGCTGCTGAGCCTGCTGGCGGAGCGGCCCATGCACGGATATCAGGCGAATCTCGAACTGGAGCGGCGGGAGATTCGGGATTGGGCGGGGATATCGCGGCCACAGGTTTACTACTCGCTGGAAAAGCTAGCGCGCAAGGGGCTCATCCGTGTATTGGAAACAGATGAACCGGCGGCGGGACCCGAGCGCAGCACATTTGAAACAACGGCGAACGGCAAAGCCGCACTCGCAACAGCTCTCGAACGCGAAGAATGGACTGCTCAGCGAGAGCGGCCGCCATTCTTGACGTGGCTTGCGCTTTCCTGGCAGGCGCGGCCGGAGGCGATGCGTTTACAATTGCGGCGAAGAGAAGAATTCCTGGAGCGGGAGCTGGCACGGGAAAAGGAAACACTCGAATCGATTCTGAAGGAAGTCGGACATCCTTATCATGAGGCCGTGTGGATGGTGAGCTTGATGATCGAGCAGTTTGAAACGGAACGGAACTGGCTGAAACGCGTACAACGAGAGATGAATAGGCGAGGGCTGGCGAAGAATCCGGAATATGCTAAGGGAGAATAGAAAAGATAAGGCAAAGACGTCCCGACCGAGCCGGGGCAAGCGCCGCAGGCTGAGATTCGCAGAGAGGAGAGCAACGTGGAGAAGACGTGGAGGAAAGGGGGCACGTTCCTAATCACATCGGTAAGCCTGGTTTTGATCGCGGATGCGATGTGCGGATTGTCAGCCGAGGCCCAGGAAAAGCGGCCGACGGCGGGAGAGGTAGTGGCGGCAATTCAGGAGCACGTTGGCGTGCCATGGAAGACGGAGACAGTGGATACGTTCAAGGCAGGAAATCCAGGGACGCGCGTTACGGGGATCGCGGTGACGATGATGGCGACGCTGGACGTGCTGCAGCGGGCGGCAGCGAAGGGGCAAAACCTGATCATCACGCACGAGCCGACGTTTTACAACCACCTGGACCGGCCGGAAGGAATGGATGAGAACGACGCAGTGTGGAAAGAGAAGCGGGCGTTCATCGAGAAAAACGGGCTGGTGATTTGGAGATTTCACGATCATTGGCACCTGCGAAATCCTGACGGAATCCTTGCGGGAATGGTGAAGGCACTGGGCTGGGAGAAATATCAAAGTGCGGAAAACCCGCACCTTTTCACGATGCCGGAAACCACGCTGGAGAAACTGGCGGCGGACGTAGCGAAGCGGCTGGAGACGCCGGTGTTGCGAGTGGTGGGCAATCCGGAGATGAGAGTGACGAAACTGGCCCTGAGCCCGGGAGCGGCGGGATTCCAACGAGAGACGCATGCGCTGGAGATGGAGAACGTTGAGGTGCTGCTCGTGGGCGAGACGCGGGAATGGGAAACGGTGGAGTACGCGGCAGACGCGGCGTCTGAAGGAAGGAAGAAGGCGCTGATCGTGATCGGGCACGTTCCGTCTGAGCAAGCGGGGATGGAAGAATGCGCGAGATGGCTGAAGACGTTCGTGAAATACGTGCCGATCGAGTTTGTGCCTACGAAGCAGCCGCTCTGGACGCCTGGAGAGAGAACTGTACGGCGCTGAATTAATTCAAAATTAAAATTTACCCGAGTCCGTCGAGCACTACCTCACTGGTCTTAGCGCTGGTCCCTGCGGTACCGTCCAAACCACGTCGCCTTTGTCATCGAAGAATTGAAGCGCCGGCTGGCCTGGAATCGCTTGCGAGTCACTCGGAAAAAGGTAGGTACGTCCTTTCTGCGTTATTTTTGGCAGTGATGGGTTCAGACTCAAGCGCGCATAAACGTGGCCAGTCTCATCCTTCAAGATGAACTCCTGGGCTTCGACGGAGGCAGCGCGAATGACGTTAGGCTCAAGGCGGTCGGCGGGTTTCGCCCCCATCACGACGACGGAAGCGACGGAGAGCACGAGCAGGGCGTTCAGCAGCTTCCAGCGGTGATTCGAAGCTTCAAGGCTTTGCACCCGCGCGGCCAGAAGATTGAGGTTCGCTTGCGAAGAATTCATGGCATACCTCCTAGGTGTCGGCTGGGGAACCCTTGTGGATGTTGGACGTCCGGCAACTCCGGCAGTGAGCATAGGGTCCCCGAACGCTGCTGGCAAACGTCACGGACAAGTCCTATGCTAGGCATATCCGCCCAAATGGCTCAAGCCCCAAACGGAGGTCGCATGCGTTCTCATTTTTGGAAATATGGCACGGCGGTGTTGATCACGAGCGCGCTCGTCATAACGCCAGCATTTTCACAGGGGAAAGGCAAAGGAAAAGGGCACGACAAGCACGATCAAGGCGACGGCGAAGGAAAACACAACAAGTACGAGTTTGGCGACCACGACCGGGAAGTGATCACGCGCTACTATTCAAATCGGGGATCAAACCTGCCTCCTGGACTCGCGAAACGCGGAGGGAACCTGCCGCCGGGGCTCGAGAAACAACTGGAGCGAAACGGCACACTTCCACCAGGACTGCAAAAACGAGTTGAGCCATGTCCGGTGGAACTCGAGCGCCAATTGCCGCCACTTCCAACGGAGTACCGGCGTGGGGTAATCGGGGCGCACATCGTGATCTTCAACAGGAATACGAATGTGATCGTGGATGTTCTGAAGGATGTGGCGCACTGAGGGTGACTAGTGCAAGTTTCCGATTGTCACAGATCACAGCTCAAAAATTGAGAGTGCCCGAGTAACTCACGCGGGCTTTGCCGGATTCGCCGCGCTCGATGCGGCCGATGAGGAAGAATTTTTCGCGATGCTTTTTCAGGTCGGCTTCGACAGAACGAACGTTCTTCGGCGGCACGACGAGAATCATGCCCACCCCCATGTTAAAAGACTGAAGCAATTCGCCGGTGTCAATTTTGCCGAGCTTGGCAAGGTACTTGAAGATTGCAGGCACGGGCCAGGAAGCGAGGTCAATTTCCGCTTTCACGCCACTGGGCAGCACGCGGGGCAAGTTTCCGGGGATGCCGCCGCCGGTGATGTGCGCGAGGGCGGAAACCCAGCCGCGCGCGACGATGTTTTTCAGCGCGGGCGCGTAACACAAGTGAGGCTTCAGCAATTCCGCGCCAATTTTATTTCCGACTTCCGCGACATAGGTATCGGGCTTCAGCCTTGCCACTTCAAAAACAAGTTTGCGGGCAAGTGAATAGCCGTTAGTGTGCAGGCCGGCTGACGGCAACGCGATCAGAGTGTCTCCGGGCTGGACGCTCTTGCCGGTCAGAAGTTTTTTGCGCTCGACCGCGCCAACGATAAAGCCCGCAAGATCGTACTCGCCGGAAGGATAGAAACCGGGCATCTCGGCGGTTTCGCCGCCGATGAGTGCGCAGCCGGCCTTGCGGCAGGAACGGCTCATGCCTTCGACGAGCTGCTCGACGACGTGGGGATCGAGCTTGCCCATTGCCAGGTAGTCGAGAAAAAAAAGAGGCTCGGCGCCCTGCACTAGAATGTCGTTGACGCAGTGATTGACCAGGTCGCCGCCGACGGTGGAGTGCACGCCCATGGCCATGGCGATCTTGAGCTTGGTGCCGACGCCGTCCGCGCTGGAAACGAGCACGGGCTCTTTCCATTTTTTCCGGTCGAGCGCGAAG
>WNFL01065895.1_pt2 | contig 10854 bp, 9 predicted proteins | sample 5400361 | NCBI WGS metagenome assembly WNFL01 (sample SAMN13153351, study PRJNA577476) | soil metagenome | isolation source: 40 cm soil on Douglas fir-dominated hillslope | place: USA:California | collected 2013-09-17 | reverse complement strand
GCGTGCCACCCTCGATGCTCTCGACGCGCGACCCCCCGTACACTCGGCCACCGAGGCGCTCGATTCCACTGGCGAGTCCAGCGAGATACTTCAACGGATGGAGGCGCCCCTGTCCTGGAAAGCGAAGCACGGGTCCGCTCGCGAAACCGGGAGCGCTCTGCTTGCGCGAGACCCCGATCAACCCCGCACGGTGTGCGGCGGCGAGCTCATCGCTCAATAGCTGCTGCGTGTCGTCGGCGCCGAGGAAGAGGTAACCGTCCACGCGCGCGAAGTCGCATTGGATCTGCTCGTCCCGAATCGTCTGTTCGATCACGTCGATTGCCGCCGAGTGCGCTTGGGCCGCGAGACGCGACATCTCGAGGCCGCGCGACTTCTCGAGCACGAAATAGTGGTCGTCGAGCGCGTTCACGAGATGCGCCGTCGTACGACCCGACTCTCCTGCGGCGATCTGGTCCCCAACCCCGCGATACCCGCACCGACGACGCACACGTCCACGTGCGTGGATTTCGCGATGGCGCGATGCTTCGGGAGGGAAGCGGTGTCGAACCAGATCGAGCGCGTTCCCGACATGCCGGACGCTCCGGAAGAGAGGTGGCCACCAATGCAAAAAGCACGTCCATTCCCCCTGTGGTCGCCGTCCCGCTGGCGAATGATCTGTCCACTGCACATGTTCGCCACATGTCCCTGACGGAAGCGGTCGCCGTCTTTTCGGCTGGCGCGATACTGGGTGCGCTGATCGTCGTGGTGGCCGGCATGCTCCTCCGTCGCTCGCCGTCGGCTGCGACGGAGCTGGGCGCGATGCTGGAGCCACTGCGGGACGAGCTGGATCGCTACGACCAGCGTCTCACGAGCTTCGACCGCGAGCGCGCGATGCAGTTCGGCGCGTTATCCGAGCAGTTGCACAACGTCTCCGCCGTCAGCGAGGGCCTGCGCGACCAGACGCATCAGCTCGCGTCCGCGCTCCGGTCTCCCGGCACCCGTGGCCGATGGGGCGAGGTGCAGCTCAAGCGTGTCGTCGAGCTCGCCGGCATGACCGAGCATTGCGATTTCGACACGCAGGTCACGCTCACGAATCGCGATGGGGACGACCGGGAGCGCACGTCGCGTCCCGACATGATTGTCCGCCTGCCCGGCGGGCGGAGCGTCATGGTCGACGCCAAAGCGCCCATGTCCGCGTACCTCGATGCGATGTCTGCCCACGACCGCCAGCGAGAGCCGCTCCTGAGACAGCACGCTGTGCAGTTGCGCGCGCACGTGGACGTTCTCGCGAAGAAGGGATATTGGGAGCACGCCGGCAGCGGCGCGACACCGGAATTCGTCGTCATGTTCCTGCCTGGGGAGGCGTTCTTCTCGTCCGCCGTGCAGCAGGACGAGGATCTGCTCGACGACGCGGCGGCGCGCGGTGTGATCATCGCGACGCCGACGACGCTCATCGCGCTGCTTCGCGCGGTTTCGTTCGGATGGCGTGAGGCGCGCATCGCCGATGGTGCGCGGGAGATCAGTGTGCTTGGCGCAACGCTGTACGAGCGTATCGCAACGCTGGGCGGACACTTTGCCGAGGTGGGAAGCGCGCTGGATCGGGCGGTGACGAGCTACAACCGCGCGGTCGGTTCGCTGGAGTCTCGCGTCCTCGTCTCCGCGCGCCGCTTTCGCGAGTTGGGCGCCGCACCGGACCGCGCCGGCATTGCCGTGATCGAGCCCGTGGGTGCGCGCACTCGCGGCGTGCAGGCGGCGGAGCTGGTGACGCCGTCGCTCGTGACATCGGCAAGCGTACAGGACACCGGGCTCCACTGATGTCCTCGGCGCACGAGCACCGGTGGGCAGTGGATGGCATCGAGGATGGTGTCGCGCGCATCGAGGAGGACGGTGCACGCATGCGCACGGTGCCAGCATATCTGCTTCCGCCGGGCACGAAAGAGGGGCAGTTGCTCCGCGTCGTGATGGATTCGGGAAAGGGGGACGCCGTGATCGCGACGATTTCGATTGATGCCGCCGGTACGGCGGCGGCGCTGGAGAAATCCAAGGCGGCAACAGATCGGGCGATGCGCGACTCGCGCAAGCGCGATCCCGGAGGCAACGTCACTCTCTAAGCGTCAACGGGATCCACAGCGTTCCCAGCCCGGTATGCGTCAATTCATAGGAAGATCGTTCCCGCCGCCATTCGTTTGGCGAAGCCAGGTCGTCCCACCTGAAGCACACCACCATTTCATCATGAAGATCCGCCTTCTCTCCATCGCGGCGTCTGCCACGCTCGGCGCGTGCGCGAGCGCGCAGCCGGAGCCCGCGCCAGCGCCCGCTCCGCAGACCACCGCTACGCGTGGCTCGGTTGCCGGCGTGCCGCAGGGCACGCCCGCTCAGGATACGGCCGGCCGAGCACCCGGCGCTGGCGGAGCCGCTCCGGCGCCAGCCGCGCCGCGACCATATAACCGCGTCGTCACCAGTGAGGCGAAAACGCGGCGCGGGCTGTTCATCACGCATCGCGTGGGTGACCGCCTGTACTTCGAGATTCCGGCCAAGGAGCTGAACAAGGACCAGCTCGTCGTTGGCCGATATGCGCGGGCGGCCGCGTCCAATCCCAATCTGCCAGTTCGGTGAATCATCCCTGCGCTGGGAGCGGACAGGCAACCGCGTTCTCCTCCGCGCGCCCTCGTGGGCCATCGTCGCTGACACGACGCTTCCCGTGTATCGCGCCGTGGTGGCGTCGAGCTACGCACCCATCGTCGCCGCCTTCAGCGTCGAGACCTATGGTCCCGACAGCGCCGCGGTGGTCGACGTGACGCGGCTGTTCACGACCTCGATTCCAGAGCTGCAGGCGATCCGCGGACAGGTGGATGCGACGCGTTCGTTCGTGGAGCGCGTGGTGGCATTTCCGGACAATGTCGAGATAGAGGCGACGCAGACCGGCACGACCACGGCGTTCGGACTGCCCGGCCTTCCGACCGCAGGTGCAATCGCTCCCCGACCGGCAAGCTCCGTGCTCGCACACTGGAGCATCGTGCGTCTCCCCGAGCAGCCGATGACGCCACGTCGCCACGATGAGCGCGTCGGATTCTTCTCGAACAGATATGTAGATTTCGGCGCCGACTCCCGCGCGGCCCGCCGGCAGTACAGGGTCCCGCCGGTGCTGACGGTCTCTGTGCACCGAAGCAGCCCATCGTCTATTACGTCGATCCCAACACGCCGGAGCAGTGGAAGCCGTGGGTTCGGAGGGCCATCAACGACTGGAAGCCTGCGTTTGAAGCGGCAGGATTCCGCGATGGTATCGTCGCGGCGGATCCGCCAGCCAACGATCCGGACTGGTCGCCCGAGGACATTCGCCACACGGTCATTCGCTGGCTGCCGAGCACCGTGGAGAATGCGGTGGGACCGCATGTGAGCGATCCGCGCACTGGCGAGATCCTCAATGGCTCCGCGCGCATCTTCCAGAACGTCATCAACCTGAATCGTGACTGGTATTTCGCGCAGGCGTCGCAGCTCGATGCACGCGCGCGGACCTTCCCGTATCCCGACTCGCTGACGGGCCGGCTGTTGGAGTTCGTCGTCGCCCACGAGATCGGACACACGATCGGGTTGCGGCACGACCAGATCGGCAGCTCCACATATCCGGCGGACAGCGTGCGGAGCGGGACCTGGGTCCACAGGATGGGTCACTCGCCATCCATCATGGACTACTCGCGGTTCAACTATGTCGCGCAGCCGGAGGACCGGATTGCAATCGAGGACGTCATCCCACGCGTGGGCCCGTACGACAAGTGGGCCATCATGTGGGGTTACAAGCCGATCGCAGGTGCGAAGACGTCCGATGACGAGCGCGCGACGCTCGACCGGTGGACGCTCGTGCAGGACACGGTTCCGTGGTTCCGCTTCTCCGAGAACAACGAGTTCGGCGGCTTCGGCACGCTCAGTGAAGCGGTTGGCGACGCCGATCCCGTGAAATCCACGGCGCTGGGCTTCAAGAACATCCAGCGCGCGCTTGGCTACGTATCGGCGGCCGCCACGCAGAAGGGCGAGGATAACGCCGATCTCGCGGAGCTTTACAACCGCACGGTGGGGCAGTGGGCCACCGAGGCAAACCATGTCGCAACCATCGTCGGTGGCGGCACGGTCCAGTACAAGTCGGGCACGCAGAGCGGACCCGTGTACGCCAGCCTCTCGAAGGCACGGCAGGTGGAAGGGGTGAAGTTCCTGAACGAGCAGGTGTTCAAGACGCCGTCCTACCTCATTCGTCCCGAGATCGCTTCGCGCGTGGAGGCTGGCGGCATGATCGAGCGCATCACCTCCGCGCAGAGTCGCGTGCTGACATCGGTGTTGAACGACGGGCGGCTCAACCGGTTGCTCGAGTCCGAGGCACTTACGCCGAACAAGGCGAGCGTCTACACGTTGGCGGGCCTGCTCGACGACCTCCGGCACGGCATCTGGTCGGAGATCTACAGCGGCCAGTCGGTGGACGCGTTCCGCCGCGAGCTCCAGAACGACTATCTCACGCAGATCGACCGGAAGCTCAACCCGGGCCCGGCAAATCCCCTGCTGGCGCAGCAGCTTGCGCAGTTCGGCCTCCGGCAGCCGGTGCTGAGCAGTGATGCGAAGTCCCAGTTGCGGGGCACACTCGTGGCGCTGCGCGACGATCTTCGCGCCGCGCGTGGTGGAGACCGGTCGACGCAGCTCCATGTCGCCGGCGCCATCAAGCGGATTGGGGATATTCTGGATCCGAAGAAGTAGTCCTCGGAGGATGAGCGGGAGGGCGGGGGCGCACGCGTGCTCCCGTCCTTTTGCTTGTTACTGCATACGTCTTATCCGTAGGTTCCGCCATATGAGACTCCTACCATGCCGACCACGTCCATGACCAGAACTCTCCTCGCAGCCGCTCTGTTCACGTGTTTGCCAGCGCTCGCCGGCGCGCAGGCGCCCGATCCGCGAGTCGAGAATCTGCTGCGCCAGATGACGCTCGAGGAAAAGGTCGGCGAGATGACGCAGATCGACATCAGCATCGTGACGCGCGTCAACGGAACCGCCACCACGCCGCAGCAGATAGACTCGGCGAAGCTCGAACAGCTTCTCGTCAAGCGGAACGTGGGATCGCTGCTCAACGTCAGCTATGTGGCGCTCACGCCGGCACAATGGGTGGACCTGACGTCGATGGTGCAGCGATTCGCGGCGCGCCGCCGACTCCCGATTCCCGTCATCTATGGAATCGATGCGGTGCACGGCCACCAGTACATGCGTGGCGCCACGATCTTTCCGCAGAACATCAACATGGCCGCGACATGGAATCGCGACCTCGTGCGGCGGGAGAATCAGATCACCGCCTACGAGACGCGCGCGAGCGGTATTGCATGGAACTTCTCGCCGGTGCTCGACGTCGCGCGACAGCCGCTCTGGTCGCGCATGAACGAGACGTTCGGCGAAGATCCATTTCTCGTGGCGACGATGGGCTCCATCGCTGTCGCAGCCGAACAGCGCGACCCCCAGCCGGCCATCGACTCGTTGCTCGGCGCCGGAAACGTGACGCAGGCCAGCTCACCGCCACGACAGAGCGATGTCTATGTCGCCACCACCGGAAAACACTTCCTCGGGTATTCCATGCCGCTCAGCGGCAAGGATCGCACGGCCGCGTGGATTCCGGATCGTCAGTTACGCGAGTACTTCCTGCCGTCCTTCAAGGCCGCGATCGACTCCGGGATCCGCTCCATCATGGTGAACTCGGGAGAGATCAACGGCGTTCCCGTGCATGCGAGCCACGAGCTGCTCACCGATCTGCTGCGCACAGAGCTCGGTTTTCGCGGCGTGGTCGTCAGCGACTATGAGGACATCCTCCGCCTCTCCACGGTGCATCACGTGGCACGCACCCGGAGAGACGCGGTGCGCATGGCCGTGAACGCCGGCATCGACATGAGCATGGTGCCGCTCAGCACGAACTTCATCGATGACGTGATCGGCCTGGTGCACGCGGGCGAGATCAGCGAGGCGCGCATCGACGAGGCGGTGCGCCGTATCCTCCGGCTGAAGTTCGAGGTCGGTCTCTTTGCGAACGCGTCGGCAGATCCGGCAAAGCTCGCGAATGTCGCCTCGCCTGCTTTCACGGCAGTGAGCCGCAAGGCGGCAGAAGAATCGATCACACTGCTCAAGAACGAGCGCGACCTGCTTCCCCTGGCTACCGGTACGCGTATCCTCGTAACGGGTCCCGGCGCCACCGCCGTTCTCGCGATGCACGGAGGCTGGACCTACACGTGGCAGGGGACGGACAGCTCCATGTATCCGCGGAACATCGTGACGTTCCTCGATGCGCTGCGCGGAAAGTTCGGCAGCGCCTCGGTGACGCATGTCGCCGGTGCCGGCCTGACGACAGACGGGAATATCGACGCCGCGGTCGCCGCCGCGCGGAGTGCCGATGTCATCGTCGTCGCGCTTGCGGAGCCGCCGTCCGCCGAAAAACCGGGCGACATCGACGATCTGTCGATGCCCGCCGCCCAGCTCCGTCTGGCGCTTGCGATGGAGCAGACGGGTAAACCTGTGGTGCTCACGGTGTTCGAGGGTCGCCCGCGCACCATTCACGACATCGTCGGTGGTGCGCGCGCCGTGTTGCAAGCCTTTCTTCCCGGTCCCTATGGCGGCGAGGCGCTTGCGAGTGTGATTGCGGGCGCTACGAACCCGAGCGGCCGTCTGCCGTACTCGTATCCGAGAAACGCCGGCGACGTGGAGCACTACGATCGGACGGCCAGCGGCGACGCATCGTCGTCGAAGCCCGACAACGGCTATCGGCCCGAATGGGATTTCGGCGCCGGCCTCTCGTACACGACGTTCGCATACGACTCGATCGCGCTTGCGAAGAAGACGCTGGCGGTCGGCGACACGATCGTCACATCGGTCACGATCACGAACACGGGCAAGCGTGCTGGCATGGAGGTCGTTCAGGTGTACAGCCGGCAGTTCTACGCATCGGTGTCGCCGCCGATACGCCGTCTGCGCGACTTCGACAAGATTACGCTCTCACCGGGCGAGCGACGGACAGTCACGTTCCGTATTCCCGTGCAACGGCTTGCGTTCGTCGGACGCGACAATCGACTGGGCGTGGAGCCTGGCGAATTCGAGCTTCAGATTGGAGGGAAGACAGCACGATTCATTGTGGAGTAGTGACGATGACGACGTAACAGCAGCACCCGGAGGGAGCCCCAGTACTCGGTATCCGGCATCCTGTACGAGGCGTATTCAGTACACGGCGATGTTAGTCGGGCGTCGGTAGTCGTACCGGATACGCTCCTTTACCGGGTTCCGGATACCGGATACTGGCCTTCACTACTGTTCTTCACAGGTACTGGCCTTCACTACTGCTCTTCACAGGCGGCCGCACTTGCACGCCGATCGCTCTGCCCGTCAGCATTGTGTTCCCCTCGCTCCACCGAAATCGTGTAGCTCGAATTTAGCGTGCCCCGCGCGCGAATGGTGATTGTCCCATTCTCGTCCGTGCGATACCACGACACGCGATGGCGTCGGTAAATCGTCTTGGCCTGCAAATGGACATGGCCGTAGTCATTCGCCGAGCCGACTGAAACGAGCGCGATCGACGGGCGAATCGCGTCGAGATACGCATCGCTCACGCCGTTGCAGCTTCCGTGATGATCGGCCTTGAGTACGTCCACGCGCATGCCCGGAGAACGATCGTACCCGGCGCTCGAGAACCAGCGTATCTCGTCCTGTTCCGCGTCGCCGGCCATCCACATGGTGAAGGATGCCGAATCAGGGCCCACGAGCTTGATCGCCGCCGAGCGATTGTTCGGTTTCTGGCCGTCCGGATCGGGGCGCATGATGTGGAGCTTCGCTCCGCCTTTGAGCGTGACGGTGCACAACGGCGCGCCATTGGCGCATGGATCGTCCGTGTCGCGATAGATCAGGGATCCGCGGCGCACTCGCGCCGCAATGGAATCACGCAGCCTGGCCAGCGTTACGTTCGGCGACGGATCCTGATTTTCCCAGAAGTAGCGAACCGTGATGTTGCGACGCGTCGCAAAGAGCTCGCGCAGCCCCTGATAGTGATCGGCGTGTTGGTGCGTGAGGACGACGGCGTCAATCGTCGTTCCGTTCAGAGCGAGTTGGTCGAGGTATCGGCCGAGGGTGGCTGGCTTCGGGCCGCCGTCGACGAGGACTGTGGAACCGCCGTTCTGGATGAGGATCGCATCTCCCTGATCGACGTCGAGCATTCGAACGACGAGCTCGGCCGGTGCTCGCCCATGGTCCTCGGCGATACGGGCATCGGTGTCGCCCGGCACGCAGGCGCACAGCAGCGCGGCGAGAGCGAAGGGAATGCGATGTCTCACATCGCGAACGGTACCGATGCGTCTGCGCCGCACAAGCGCAAAAGTACGCGTTGAGCATCATCCGACGGCCTCCGGACTGGACTTTCGTCACGTCCGCACGGAAGATTGACGAACTCGCGCCAGGACCGCTGCCATGCCATCGCGCCGTACGTTCGTCCATTCTCTCTTCGGAGCATCGCTCGCCGCGCCGGTCATGCGCGCCGACGCCTTCCGGCGGATCTTCGACGCGACCGATGTCGCCGGCAGCAGGCCCGCCGAAGGCGTGGCATCCGACGAGGAGTACTGGGAACAGATCCAGCGGGCGTTCGATCTCGATCGCACGATGGTGAACCTCAACAACGGCGGCTGCAGCCCCGCGCCGACGCATGTGCTCGAGCAGATGATCCGCGACCTGAAGTTCTCGAACGAGCTGCCCGTGGATCACATGTGGCGCGTGCTCGAGCCGCGCATCGAGTCGGTTCGGCGCGACCTCGCGAAGGATTTCGGCTGCGACCTGGAAGAGATGGCCATCACGCGCAATGCGTCCGAGTCGAACGAGACGATGATCTTCGGCCTCGATCTCGCGAAGGGCGACGAGGTCGTCATGACGACACAGAACTATCCGCGCATGCAGAACGCGTGGCGGCAGCGCGAGCGCCGCGACGGCGTCATCCTCAAGCGCGTGAAGCTCGAGACACCCGTGAAGAGCTCCGCGTCATTCGTCGAGCAGATCGCGAACGCCATCACGCCGAGGACGAAGGTCATCGAGGTGATGCACATCAGCTTTCAGACCGGCTACATCGCGCCGGTGCGCGAGATCGTGGACCTCGCGAAGCCGAAAGGCATTCAGGTGTTCGTCGACGGCGCACACGCGTTCGCGCACTTTCCGTTCACGCGTGACGATCTCGGCTGCGATTACTACGGCACGAGCCTGCACAAGTGGTTGCACGCGCCCATCGGCACGGGATTTCTGTACGTACGGCGTGACCGTATTCCGAAGCTCTGGCCGCTCATGGCGGGATCCATCGAGCAGGACGCGGACATCCGGAAGTACGAGGAGATCGGCACGCACCCGGCGGCGAACCACAACGCCATCTCGGTCGCCATCGCCTTCAACCGCGGTATCGGCATGCAGCGGAAAATCGCCCGGCTCCGCTACCTGCGCGATCGGTGGGCGAAACAGGTGCTCGCCGCAAGCGACCGCGCGTTCATGATCACGGACATCGCACCGGGCAAGTCGGGTGCGATCGGCGTCTTCGGCGTGAACGGCATGGATATGGGCAAGCTCGGCGGATGGCTGCTCGACAAGCACCGGATCGTCACCACACCCATGGTGACGGACGAGTTCAAGGGAATGCGGATTACGCCGAACGTCTACAACACGGTCGATGAAGTGGATCTGTTCGCGGATAGAGTGATACAGGCGATCAGGCAGGGAGTTGCCTGACTGCGCTGAGGTCAGTAGTGAAAACCAGTACCCGGTATCCCGCACTCGGTAAACGAGCGTATCCGGTACGACCACGGGTCGCAGCAGACGACAACCGTCAGGAGAACGCCATGATGCGGCGTTTCGTCATCGTGCTCGTCGGAATTCTTTGCGCCGTGCTTGCTCGCACCGCTTCGGGCCAGGCGCGACACTACGCCCTGGAAACGACCGAGGGCCTGCAACTCCACAACACGACCGCCGAGGCGGTGACGTTCCAGGGCAAGCGTGGCGTGCGAGTGGCCGTGGCGCCCGAGGTCATGCGCCGGCCGGAGTACATCTCCGGTCAGATCGAACCAGAATCGTTCGTAAGGATCGAGGGCCTCGAGCTCTCGAACGGCGTCATTGAGGTGGAGGTCGCGGGCTCGCCGGCAGAAGGCGCGTTCGCCGGCGCGCGGGGCTTCGTCGGCATCGCGTTCCGAGTGCAGGCCGATTCCACTCCCGATGCGTTCTACCTCCGGCCGACGAATGGACGCGCAGAAGATCAGGAACGCCGGAACCACTCGGTCCAGTACATCTCACATCCCGACTGGACCTGGTTGCGCCTCCGTCGCGAGACGCCGTCGCGCTACGAAGCGTACGTCGATCTCCTGCCGGATACGTGGACGAAGATCAAGATTGAAATACGGGGTGTGCAGGCCCGGCTATACGTGCATGATCAGCCACAGCCGGTGCTGATCGTGAACGATGTCAAGTCGGGTCCGTCAGCCAAGGGAGCCGTCGCCTTGTGGATCGGCCTGGGTGCAATCGGGCACTTCCGGAATCTTGTGGTTACGCCCTAACCTTGTCTGAACCGCTCCCACTCTAAGACTCGGCCACCGACGCCGGCCGCTGCGGCGATGGGACGTCAGACGGCTGAAGGCAGAATCCGGACGGCAGACTCTGACCCTGAAACGTCGTGTACAGGATACGCCATTTTACCGAGTGCCGGGTACCGGGTACTGGTCTTCACTACTGCTCTTAGTCTTAGCGTGGTGACTCTGATCCCACGAGCTTTCTCGCCGTTTCAACGATCTTGTCGACCGTGAGTCCGAGCTCCTTGTAGATCGTCTCGTACGGCGCACTCGCCCCGAACCGCTC
>WNFL01000296.1_pt1 | contig 10855 bp, 7 predicted proteins | sample 5400361 | NCBI WGS metagenome assembly WNFL01 (sample SAMN13153351, study PRJNA577476) | soil metagenome | isolation source: 40 cm soil on Douglas fir-dominated hillslope | place: USA:California | collected 2013-09-17 | reverse complement strand
AGCTACGCCGGCGTCACCACGCCCCTCACCTTCAGCTTCGCGCGCGCGGTGTACGAGGACGTGTACCGGCAGTTCTGCCGCGCGCTGGGGGTGCCGGAGTCGCGCATCCACGACAGCCGCCGCGTGTTCGAGAACATGCTCGGGCTGCAGCGCGGGCGCGTGTACTACAACCTGCTCAACTGGTACCGGCTGCTCGCGCTGCTGCCGGGGTTTTCGTTCAACCGCGGCTTCATGGAGCGCATGATGGGGGTGCGCGAGCACCTCGAGGATCCGCCGCCCCCGCCCAGCACCGGGCAGCGGCTGCTCGACCTCGCCCAGCTGGTGCGCGGGTGGAGCAGCATCGCGATCGAGGCGCTGCGCCTCGGCCACGAGGTGCCGGCGTTCCACGCCCGGGTCGAGTCGCGCCTCGCCCCGCTCGCGGAGCGCGACCTGACGGCGATGCCGCCGGGCGAGATCGTGGCGCTCTACCGCCGGCTCGAGGACGAGCTGCTCCATCACTGGCGCGCGCCGCTGGTGAACGACTTCTTCGCGATGATCTTCTTCGGCACGCTGTGCCGGCTGATCGAGACGTGGTTGCCGGGCTCGCCCCCGACGCTGGCGAACGACCTGCTGTGCGGCGAGGGCGGCATCATCTCGACCGAGCCGGCGCGCGCGGTGATGGGCCTGGCGCGCAAGGTCGCGGGGAACACCGCGCTGTCCGCGGCGTTCGCGGAGCTGCCGGACGACGGCGCGCTGTGGCGGCGGCTGCACGAGGAGCCGCGCTTCTCGGCGTTCGCCCACGAGCTGGACGCCTACGTGCGGCGCTTCGGCGACCGCACCATGAACGAGCTCAAGCTCGAGACCCGGACCCTGCGCGACGATCCGGGGTTCCTGCTGCAGGTGATCCGCAACTACGCGCGCGAGGGCACGCTCGATCCCCAGGCGGCGCGCGAGCGCGAGCGCACCATCCGGCGCGACGCGGAGGCCACGGTGCGGGGCAAGCTCACCGGAACCCGGCACCTGGTGTTCACCTGGGTCACGGCCCAGGCGCGGGCGCGGGTGCGCGATCGCGAGAACCTGCGCTTCGAGCGCACCCGCGTGTTCGGCCTGGTGCGCCGCATGTTCCTCGGCCTCGGCGCACATCTCGCCGCGGCCGGCCGGCTCGACGACGCGCGCGACGTGTTCTACCTCACGGCGCCCGAGGTGTTCGCGGACGCCGAGGGCACCGGGGTCAGCGCGGACCTGCGCGCGCTGGTGCGCGAGCGGCGCGCGGAGTTCGAGCGCTGGGCCCGGGAGCCCTCGCCACCGGAGCGGTTCGAGACCTACGGAACGCCGGCGGAGTGGACGCCGCCGGACGCGGGTGCCGCGGCGGGGACGGGCGCGCCCGGCGCGGACGTCTCCGAGCTGCGCGGGCTCGGATGCTGCCCGGGCGTGGTGCGCGCGCCGGTGCGCGTGGTCCACGACCCGACCCAGGCCCGCGACCTCGCCGGGCACATCCTGGTCGCCGAGCGCACCGATCCGGGCTGGACGCTGCTCTTCCCCGCCGCGCGCGGCCTGCTGGTCCAGCGCGGCAGCCTGCTCAGCCACTCGGCGATCGTGGCGCGCGAGATGGCGCTGCCGTGCGTGGTCGGGATCGCGGGGCTGCTCGACGCGCTGCGCGACGGCGAGACGGTGGAGATGGACGGCACCACCGGCGTGGTGCGCCGGATCGAGGCCGCGTCGTGAGCGCCGCCGACTCGGCCCTGCCGCGTCTCGGCGCGGTCGTGGACCGTGCCGGCCCCTCGATCGCCGTGCGCGCCTCGTTCGACCTGATCCGCTACGGCAGCTCGTGGGAGGACGCGGACGTCCTGTGCGAGGCGCTGGGCCCGCGCGCCGCGGGCGGCCGCCTGCTCTCGATCGCCGCGGCCGGGGACAACGCGCTGGCGCTGCTGACCCTCGATCCGGCGGAGGTGGTGGCGGTGGACCTGAGTGCCGCCCAGCTGGCCTGCGTCACGCTTCGGATCGCGGCGTTCCGTCTGCTCGACGACGACGCGCTGCTCGAGCTGCTGGGGGTCTCGGCGTCCACCCGTCGCCCTGCGCTCTACCAGGCCCTGCGCGGCGCGCTGGACGGCGGCGCGCGGGCGTTCTGGGACGAGCACCCCCAGGCGATCGAGCAGGGCGTGATCCACGCCGGCAAGTTCGAGCGCTACCTGCGCGCGTTCCGGTACCGGATCCTGCCGCTGGTGCACTCCGAGCGCACCGTCGGCGAGCTGTGCGCGCTCGATTCGATCGAGGCGCAGCGCCGCTTCTACGCCGCGCGCTGGGACACCTGGCGCTGGCGGCTGCTCTTCAAGGTGTTCTTCAGCCGCTTCGTGATGGGGCGGCTGGGGCGCGATCCGGAGTTCTTCGCCGAGGTGACGGGCCCGGTCGGCGAGCGCATCCTGGCGCGCACCCGCTGGGCGCTGACCGAGATCCCGCTGCGCACCAATCCCTACTTCCGCTACATCATGACCGGCAACTTTGCGCCCGAGGCGATGCCGCGCTACCTGCGCCCGGAGCATCGCGCCGCGATCCGCGCGCGGCTGGACCGCGTGCGCCTGGTGCGCGGCCCGGCGCAGGAGGCCGAGGGCGCGTTCGACGGCTTCTCCCTGTCGGACATCTTCGAGTACATGCCGGCGGCCGAGGCGGCGCGCACCTACGAAACGCTGGCCGCGAAGGCGCGGGCGGGGGCACGCCTGGTCTACTGGAACATGCTGGTGCCGCGGCGCCGCCCCGAGTCGCTGGCCGCGACGGTGCGCCCGCTCGACGATCTGGCCGCCACGCTGCACGCGCGCGATCGGGCGTGGTTCTACCAGTGGCTGCGGGTGGACGAGGTGACCGGGTGAGGGCCGCGGGCCGCGGCGTCCGCTGGTGAGCCTCCTCCCCCCGTTCGGCACCCCGGCCGGCGAGATCGTTCGTGCGCTGCTGGTCTCGCTCGCCCTGGGCGCGCTGATCGTCTCGGCCGAGATCTGGCACCGCACCCGCAAGCCGCCGGCGGAGTGGACGCGCAAGCTGGTGCACGCCGGCGGCGGCGTGGCGGCGGCGTTCCTGCCCTGGGTGTTCACGTCGCACTGGACGGTGCTGGCCATGACCGCGGTGCTGGCGGCGCTGCTCAGCGGCCCGACGCGGACGCTGCTGCCGAGCGTGACCTCGGTGGAGCGCAGCTCGCGCGGCGAAGTGTGGTTCCCGATCGTGGTCTACCTGCTGTTCGTGGTCGGTCGCCACCAGCCGGTGTTCTACCTGATCGCGCTCTCCTCGCTGGCGGTCTCGGACACGGTCGCGGCGCTGCTCGGGCGCGTGTACGGCCGCCGGGCGTTCACGGTCGAGGGCAGCCGCAAGAGCATCGAGGGCTCGGCCGCGTTCTTCCTGGTCACGTTCCTCGCGGTGCACCTGGTGCTGCTGCTGGCGACGCCGCTCGAGCGCGCGGTGTGCGTGATCGTCGCACTCCAGATCGCGCTGCTCACCGCCAGCGCGGAGGCGATCAGCGTGGGCGGCAGCGACAACCTGGTGGTGCCGCTCGGGACCTACTACCTGCTGCTCAAGATGGCGCACAAGCCGGCGCCCGAGACGATGGCCCAGCTCCTGGTCCAGATCGGCCTGCTGCTGCTGATGCTGGTGGTGCTGTGGCGCACGCGGCTGGTGACGCTGGGCGGCGCGATCGCCGCGCACCTGGTGCTCTACGCGGCGTTCAGCCTCGGCGGTCCGATGTGGGTGGCCGCTCCGGTGGGGGCGCTGGCGGCGTTCATCGTGCTCGACCGGCAGCGGGGCGGGCAGCACGGCGTGCCGCGCGGCGGACACGAGGTGCTGGTCATCTACTACGTGGCCGTGGTGGCGGTGCTGGTGTTGTTCGCGGACAACTCGTTCGCGACCCTGCTCCCGCTCCACCCGCGGCTCCAGTCGGGTCACCCGTTCTATCCGCTCTACGTCGGCGCCCTGGCGGCGACGGTGGCGATCCTGGCGTTCGAGATCCGCGAGCGGAGTCCGGCGGTGCGGCGCGTCCCGACGCCGTGGCGGGTGGCGGCGGCGCTCGGGATCGGCGCGGTCGCGGTGGCGCTCCCGGGGCTGGCGGCTCTCGGCCGACACGCGGTCGTCGAGACCGTGGCCGTCACGGCCCTCCCGATCGTGGTAGGAATGGCGGCCTACCTCGCGCTGCGCGGCCACGTGACGCTGGGCGATCCGGTGCGATCGCACCTCAGGCTCCAGGCGTTGTGCGTGATGCTGGCGGTCGCACTGACCCTCCCGGCGCACCTGGCCTGGATCGGGATCGAGCTCTGGAGGATCGGACGTTGAGCGCCACCGCCCTGCGCATCGAGCGACTGCCGGCCTCGGAGCCTGCGCCCAAGCCGTTCGCCGCGCTCGGCGAGCGTATGAACGGCGCGCCCGACACCGATCCGGTCCCCGAGGAGGGCGAACGCTGGATGGCGCTGCGCGGGGACGATGCGGTCGCGCGGCTCACCACCGCGACCGCGACCGACCTGCGCGACGCTCCCGGAGTTTCGGGGCTGGTCGGGCACTACGAAGCGTCGGATCCGCTGGCGGGCTCGGTGCTGCTGAGCCGCGCCTGCGACGCGTTCCTGGAGCAGGGCGTGCGGCGGGTGATCGGCCCGATCAACGGCACCACCTGGCGGCGCTACCGCCTCGCGCTCCCCCCGCTGCCGGGCGATCCGGTCTTCACGCCGGCGACGTTCCTGTCCGAGCCGCGCAATCCTCCCGAGTATCCGCGGGAGTTCGAGACCGTGAAGTTCAAGCCGCTGGCCTACTACGAGAGCCGCATCGAATCCCCGATCGTGCCCAACGACGACGCGCGGCGCGAGACCTGGGTGAAGCTCGAGCGGTCGGGATTCGTGGTGCGGAGCCTCGATCCCTCGCGGTTCGACGAGGAGCTGCGCGCGCTGTGGGAGCTGAGCCTGGCGAGCTTCGCCGACAACGCGTTCTACGCGCCGATCGAGTTCGAGGACTTCGCCTCGCTCTACCGCCCGATGCGCACGCTCATCGATCCCGACCTGGTGCTGCTGGCGCACGATGGGGAAGGCCGGCTCGCCGGCTTCATGCTCGGATTCCCCGACCTGATGAGCGACCTCGGCCGCGGGCCGACGCGGCTGGTGGTGAAGACCCTGGCGGTGGCGCCCGACGCGCGCAGCCGGGGGCTGGGAGGATTCCTGATGGCCGAGCTGCGGGCGCGCGGCGCACGCAAGGGATACCAGGCGGCGATCGACGCGCTGATCCACCTCTCCAACCTCTCGCGCCGCATCTCGCAGCGGTTCCGCACCACGGTGTTCCGACGCTACGCGCTCTACCAGTGGACGCCGTAGCCGCGGGCACTCGGGCGCGACACCGATGACCGACGCCCCCGCGATCAACATCGCCGCCCGGCTGCTCGAGCGCGCCGCCCGGCATCCGGACCGCGTCGCGTTCGTGTCCTGGCGCGGGTCGCGCGCCGAGCGCGTCACGTTCGAGCAGCTCGCCCGGCGGGTGGCGGGCTTCTCGTCGCGGCTGCGCGGGCGCGGGGTGACGTCCGGGGACCGCGTGCTGCTGTTCGTGCCGATGTCGGTCGAGCTCTACGTCGCGCTGCTCGCGATCCATCACGCCGGCGCCACCGCGGTGTTCGTGGACGCCTGGGCCGACCGCCGGCGTCTGGAGGCCGCGGTCGACGCGGCCCGGCCGCGCGCGTTCGTCGGCACGCTGCGCGCCCACCTGCTGCGCCTGGTGAGCCCGGCGGTGCGCGCCATCCCGCTCTCGTTCGTGGTCCGGCACGGGCTCGGCGGCGGGCCCCGCAAGCCGTGGGTGCCCGAGCCGGAGTCGATCCCCGGCGCGGCGCCGATCCCGCCCTCGATGGCGGCGCTGGTCACGTTCACCACCGGCAGCACCGGACGGCCCAAGGCGGCGGCACGCTCGCACCAGTTCCTGTGGGCGCAGCACCAGATCCTCGCCGCCCACCTCGGCCAGCGCGAGAGCGACGTCGACATGCCGACGCTGCCGGTGTTCGTGCTGAACAACCTCGCCGGCGGCATCACCAGCGTGCTGCCGGACGTCGACCCGCGGCGTCCGGCGGAGATCCGTCCGGAGGTGATCCTCGGGCAGATCCGCGCCGCGTCGGTCACCACCGCGAGCGGCTCGCCGGCCTTCTTCGAGCGGCTGTGCGAGCACGTGCTGGGGTCGGACGGCACGCTCCCGCTCCAGGCGTTCTTCACCGGCGGCGCGCCGGTACCGCCGGAGCTGGCGCGCACCTTCGCGCGCTGCTGCGCCGGGGCGCAGGTGCTCTACGGCAGCACCGAGGCCGAACCGATCGCGGCGCTCACGGCACAGGAGCTGGTGCAGCGCACCGACGCGGGCGGCGGCATCGGGCTGTGCGCCGGCACGCCGATCCGGGAGATCGAGCTGAGCGAGTGGCGGCAGACCGGCGGCGAGCCGGGCGAGATCGTGGTGACCGGCCCGCACGTGCTCGCCGGCTACCTCGACAACCCGGAGGCCGATCGCGAGAACAAGGTGCGCGACGGCGAGCGGGTGTGGCATCGCACCGGCGACGGCGGGTTCCTCGACGATCAGGGCCGGCTGTGGCTCACCGGCCGCGTGAAGCATCGCGTGCGGCGCGCCGGGGAGACCTGGTGGGGCCTGCCGGTCGAGCTGCGCGCGCTGTCGGTGCCGGCGATCGCTCACGCCGCCTATCTCGGGCTCCCGGATCCGCGCCTCGGCCAGCGCGCGGTGCTGTGCGTCGAGATCCCGCCCGCGGCGATGGGCCCGGCCACCGAGCGCGAGCTGGTCGCCGCGGCCGCGCCGGCGCCGGTGGACCAGGTGATCGCGCTCGAGCGCATCCCGCGCGACCCGCGGCACGCGTCCAAGACCGACATGGAGGCGCTGATCGCGCGGATCGAGCGGCGCTGAACCGCGGCCCCCGCAGCCGGGTCGTGGCTCGCTGGCCCGGCGCCTTCCGGGACGCTACTGTTGCGCCTCTCCCCACGGTCCGGAGCGACATGGTCGAGCGCACCCTCTCCCACTACACGCTGATCGAGCGCCTCGGCGCGGGCGGCATGGGCGTGGTGTGGCGCGCGCGCGACCAGCGCCTGGAGCGCGACGTGGCCCTCAAGGTGCTGCGCGAGGACGCGCTCACTGACGATCAGGCCCGCGCCCGGTTCCGGCGCGAGGCGCTGGCGGTCGCGCAGCTCCTCCATCCCAACGTCGGCACCATCTTCGACTTCGACCGCGAGGACGGCACCGACTTCCTGGTCATGGAGTACATTCCGGGCGAGTGCCTCGAGGACCGGATCGCGCGCGGGCCGCTGCCGATCGCCGAGGCGGTGGACCTCGGACTCCAGATCGCGGTCGCGCTCGAAGCCTCCCACGAGCTCGGCGTTGTGCACTGCGATCTCAAGCCCGCGAACGTGGTGGTGACGCCCAAGGGCGTGGCCAAGGTGCTCGACTTCGGCCTCGCCCGGCTGCTGAGCACGGACGCGCGCTCGTTCGCGAGCCCCACCAGCACCCCGCCCACGCTCGCCGGCACGCTGCCCTACATGGCACCCGAGCAGCTCACCGGGGGCCGGCTCGATCCGCGCACCGACGTGTGGGCGCTCGGCGCGATCCTCTACGAGATGCTCACCGGGCGACGCGCGTTCGACGACCCGCAGCCCGCAGCGCTGATCTACACGATCATGAACGCGACGCCGGTCGCACCCTTGCGCCTGCGCCCGGAGATTCCCGCCGCGCTCGAGGCGACCATCCTGCGTGCGCTCGAGAAGGCGCCGGAGAAGCGTCACGCCACCGCGGCCGCTCTGGCCCTCGAGCTGCGCGCGGTCCTGCTCGGGCACGGCGCCGCCGCGCCGGCGGTCGCGCCGTCCGCGGCCCACGCGATCACCTCGCTCGCCGTCCTGCCGCTCGCCAACCTGTCCGGCGATCCCGGCCAGGAGTTCTTCGCCGACGGCATGACCGAGGCGCTGATCGCCGATCTGGCGCGCATCCGCGCGCTGCGCGTGATCTCGCGCTCCTCGGTGATGCAGTACAAGGACAGCCGCCTGCCGGTCTCCGAGATCGCGCGCCGGCTGCGCGTGGACGCGGTGGTCGAGGGCTCGGTGGTGCGCTCGCCCCAGCGGGTGCGCGTCACCGCCCAACTGGTGGATGCGGTCGCCGACCGCCACCTGTGGGCCAACAGCTACGAGCGCGACGTCGGCGACGTGGTGACGCTCCAGAGCGACGTGGCGCGCGCGATCGCCGAGGAGATCCGGATCGAGCTGACCCCGCGCGAGCAGGCGCGGCTCACCACCACGCGCACCGTGGACCCACGTGCGTTCGACGCCACGCTCGAGGGCCGCTGGTACTGGAACCGCCGCAGCGCCCCGGAGGTGTGGAAGGGCATCGAGTACTTCCATCGCGCGCTCGAGATCGACCCGTCCTACGCGCCGGCGCACGCCGGTCTGGCCGACTCGTACATGATCCTCGGCGACCTGAACGTGCTGCCGCCGCGCGAGGCCACCCTCCGCGCGCGCGAATCGGGGCTGCGAGCGCTCGCGCTCGACGACCAGCTCGCCGAGGCGCACACGTCTCTGGGCTTCTTCCTCCATTTCTTCGAGTGGGACTGGGAGGGCGCGGGCCGCGCCTTCCGCCAGGCGATCGCGCTCAACCCCGGCTACGCCACCGCGCACCAGTGGCACGCCGAGCTGCTGGTCGGCCTCGAGAACTTCGACGAAGCCCTGGCGGAGTCCAACCGCGCGCTCGAGCTGGACCCGCTCTCGCCGGTGATGGCCAACTCGCTCGCCGACGTCCTCTACTTCTGCCGCCGTTTCGACGAGTGCATCGCGCTGCTGCGCCGCACGCTCGAGGAGCGCCCGGAGCTGGTCGGCCTGTGGTCCGACCTGGGCAGGGTGTGCGCCCAGGTGGGACGTCACGCCGAGGCGATCGACGCGTTCCGTCAGCTCGCGCGGCTCGAGGGCGTGGACGCCGACGAGATCGCCGGGCTCGGGCACGCCTACGCCGCGGCCGGGCGGGTGGAGGACGCGCGCCGGGTGCTCGCCCGGCTCGAGGAGCGTGCGCGTCGGACGTTCCTCTCCGTGCACGCGATCGCCGTGATCCACGTCGCGCTCGGCGAGCACGAGCGCGCGTTCGAGTGGCTGGAGCGCGGGCTCGAGGAGCGCGACCGCGCGCTGGTGTGGCTGCGCGTTCATCCACGGCTCGACCCACTTCGCGGTCAGCCGCGCTTCGACGCGCTCATCCGGAGGATGAAGCTCGCATGAGACTGGTGCTCCCGCTGTTGCTCTCGCTGATGACGATCGCCGCCACGACGCCGCCGCCCCATGTCCCGCCTCCGGCGCAACTCGACGTCACCTATCGCGACGCCGCCGCGCGGCTGATCGGCGCCGCGCTGGCCAGCGATCACGCCTACCTCCGGCTCTCGCAGCTCTGCGACGGGATCGGCAACCGGCTCTCGGGCTCGCCGAGCCTGGACCGCGCCGTCGCCTGGGCCGCACAGTCCATGCGCGAGGACGGGCTCCAGAACGTGCGCCTGCAACCGGTGATGGTCCCGCGCTGGGTGCGCGGCGAGGAGCACGCCGAGATCGTGAGCCCCGCTCTCCAGCGTCTCTCGATCCTCGGCCTCGGCCGCAGTCCGGGCACGCCGCCCGGAGGGATCACCGCCGAGGTGGTGGTGGTGGGCAGCTTCGGCGCGCTCGACTCGCTTCCCGACGATGCCGTGCGCGGGAGGATCGTGCTCTACGACGTGCCCTTCACCAACTACGGCGTGACCGGACGTTACCGGACCCGCGGCCCCCGGCGCGCCGCCCTGCGCGGGGCCGTCGCGGCCCTGGTGCGCTCGGTGACGCCCACCAGCCTGCGCACCCCGCACACCGGCGCGACGTCGGATTCCCTGCCGCTGGTCCCCGCCGCCGCCGTGACGCTCGAGGACGCCGCGATGATCCACCGTCTGATCGCGCGCGGCGAGCGCGTTCGCGTTCATCTCGAGATGGGTGCGCACACGCTGCCCGACTCGCTCTCGCACAACGTGCTCGGCGAGATCCGCGGGCGCGAGACGCCCAACGAGGTGGTGGTGATCGGCGGTCATCTGGATTCATGGGACGTCGGCCAGGGCGCGCAGGACGACGGCGGCGGCGTGGTGATCAGCCTGGAGGCGATGCGCCTGATCCGCCAGCTCGGTTTGAGGCCACGCCGCACGCTGCGCTGTGTCGCATGGGTGAACGAGGAGAACGGAGGCCGCGGCGGCGATGCCTACGCGGACTCGCTGCGGTCCGCGGTCGCGAACCACGTCGCCGCGCTCGAGTCGGACGGCGGCGTCGAGCGACCGCTCGGCTTCGAGGTGGCGGTACGGCAGGTCGGCACCGACTCGCTCGACAAGGCCGCCGGCCTGGGCGCGGGGCAGATCACCGCCGGCGGCGGCGAGGCGGACGTGTCCCGGCTGATGCGCTGCGGAGTCCCCGGCATCTCCCACCGCACCACGATGGAGCACTACTTCGACTGGCACCACACCCAGGCCGACATGCTCGACAAGGTGGACCCGGTCGAGCTGCGCAAGAACGTCGCGGTGATGGCCGTGATGGCCTACGTGCTCGCCGACATGCCCGAGACGCTGGCGCCCCCGGCGCGGTTCGTGCCGGGAGCTCCGCGGCCGCGGTAGACGGGACGTCGCGGTCGCCTGGCCGGTCAGGTTCCCGTCCGCGCGATCTTTTCGGTGGCGCGAGAGCTTGCGACGGCCGGCGAGTTCTTGTCGTGGGCAGCCGCAGTTCGGGCGCCCAGACGTTTCTGGTCCATGAACCCGGCCCCGAAGGCGCGCTCGGCCTCGAGCTGATTGTGAGCCCGGCACCGCAGCCGGAGGTTCTCCAGGTTCGATCCACCGCCGCGCGCGACCGGCTCGATATGA
>WNFL01428139.1_pt1 | contig 10857 bp, 10 predicted proteins | sample 5400361 | NCBI WGS metagenome assembly WNFL01 (sample SAMN13153351, study PRJNA577476) | soil metagenome | isolation source: 40 cm soil on Douglas fir-dominated hillslope | place: USA:California | collected 2013-09-17 | reverse complement strand
AGTTGTCTGCAGCGGATGACTTCAAGGGAAACCACACGACTACCTCCCTCGTCCTTGAGGCCGACATCAAGGCGACCGCCATGTTTGCTCGACTGCAAGACATCTTGATCTTCAAAGCCGTTTGGCTTGATGGCTTGTCGAATACGTCGCTACCCCTCGCAAGAAGCGAAACCGCCTCGGAACGAAAAACACAGCCAATATCCGATCATCAATCGCGAATTGACGATTCCAAACGCATAATTCTGCGACCGTGGGTCACTACAGCCATGTTCAAAATTCGGCAGTTAGAGACACAATTGGATCTCGGTCCCTCAATTTCCACGGTTTCGTTGAGCATGGAGTCGATTATTCTACAGACGTTGCTTACGGAAGCGCTTTCGGAGCTCTTCTTTTCCGTGGGTCAACTCGATATACAGGCCCGTCGTTCCTTTTCCGGGCACGCGCGCGTTCCCGAGTTCTTCTTCAGGACGGCTCGAAGTCGCTTTGGCAACTTCGCGAAACGTCAAGACAGGGAAACGATGTTGAATATCGACATGTCGAGTGGTCCACTTGACATTGTGCTTGCACACGAAAATAGAACAATCTTACTTTATCAGTGAGTAGACTCTCACTGTCCTCTATAAATGACTGACCTGATTGTCAAGCTCCCAACCACTTCGAGTGTCCATCTACGATGATTGGAGCCGTCGTCTTGACCCGACAGATAAACAGCTTCATCTTCACTTCTCGGTGTTTGCGACAAGAGTGGATGTTGTCGGTCTCGTCACGACGGTTGCGATTTTCCTGGATTTAGCCCACCGCTTGCGAACGTTGTTGCAAGCTCAGTTTGACGGCGCAACTCGAGAGTCTGGTACCTTCCGAGCAACGAGCGCAGCCAAACGCGATTTGCTTGATGTAGCGACGGCACTCCTTCCTCAAACTGAGGGGCAAGAAAGCGGGCGCCAACGAAATGCCGATTTGCAGTGGGCCGTCATCCAGCACATGTCTGTCCGTCTACAGAACCTCACCATCGGTGTCCTTCAAGATCGATTCGACAATGCCCAACGATGGGGGAAAATCACTCTGGAGGGTGTCGAGGCAACGCTGGAGCGGCGTGTAGCTGGCCAGTCGGACCCAACGACCAGTACCGTCCATTTAGCACTGGGATTGCTTGACATTACCCGGCAAATGAGGAAACCAACCCTTGAACAACTGAACGCTCTGGAATGGAACCAGAGCAGCTTCCCTACCAAGGGCCGCGACTCTGGCGTCAACTCTGTCATCACTGTCCCAGCTATGCAGGTCACCATGCAAGTGAGGGAGCAAACGCGTGATGATGGTACACCCATTCTGGAGTATGACCTATGGCAAGAGTTGGGCGAAGCGAATCGCGGGCTAGTCCGCATTTCCACCTTCGTCCCTCTTTACGAATGGGCCCGTGATATGTATGCAAAAGCCAGTCGGTCCACCTCAGATGCTCTTGAAAGATTCGGCTACACGAGCGCAATCGGAGAGCTCCCAGCAACGACAAGGAAAGATCTGGGCTTCAAACTAGCGGAAACTGGCGCGAAAGTCACCTATGAAGCTCTGAAACCCTTTGTACACAACCGCAAGTTGTGGAAACCTGGTCAAGTCTTGCTGGATTTACCTCAGCTCGAACAAGTTGGAAGGCTTACACCTGGTCAAACTTTCGCGCAAGTTGTGCTCGATACAGATTTGCGACAATCCATTGGGGTTTGGGTTCACGACTTTGCGACAACTCCAATCTCAGAGCTGCTGGGTGTCCTCCTCACCGTCTACACAAAGCAATTACGGCTGGACAAGGAGACAACGGAAACCGTGGATGTGCTAGAGTAGAATACTTGAACACAATGTCTAATCCCGTGTTCCATCCGCACGTATCGAATATCAATATGCAGTGCCTAGTTTAGGAGCACCGTCTGGAAAATACATCTCAAATGTCTCAGGATAGTAGCATTTTGCGACGTCTGGGTGAGACCTAGGAACGCATGGGTAAGTCCAAGGTTGCATTAAAGAAAATGATCCCAACTTGATTCGGCCCGCCAGGGAGACCACACCTGTGACTTCCTGGTCGTACTCTTGATAATTTACAGCTACTCTCATATAAGGGAAGGTCACTACCATGATGCGCAGACGAGGCCCACCGTCAGTCTTGCCCTCAGACCCATTTCGAACTAGGGCGAGGCTCTCATTCGGAACTAAATACTGAAGTGAGTAGGTAATATGAACAGAGATTGATCTGGACCCACGTCTGAGGTCAATATCATGTAACCTGATTGACTGGCTAATACTCTGGAACCACGGAACACTGTAGCGAGGCCCATCGCCAGGTCTCGGTGAGAGCACTCGATGACATATCGCACGCGCTACGTAATGGGTAACATTTTCTAGAGCTTGAGCTTGTCTCAGTACTATTTATTTGAAGGCAACCCTCCGCGGACCTTTTCCGAAGTTGACGACCAACGTGTTGTTCTTTTGAAGGTGTTCGGTGTTCGTCATTTGAAAAGGAACGTCGTACCTTGGGAGGGACAGGGATCCATTCGCCCTCGACGTTTTGAACTTCCAGACCCAACTGTTCTGATGCTTGCAGCAGCTATGAGGGGATGATCAGAACGGCATCCTTTATGCTCCTCGTAGAGCTACCGACAAAGGTCAAGAACCCGCTATCGTAGTGAGGCCCAACTCCCTGTTCGCTTTCGGAGGATGCCTCTGGGTACTTGACAATCTTCGATCGATGCTGCATAGCACCTTTGGGTACATCGTAAAACCCATCGAACGCATTGGCAGGGAGCCCAAGTGATGCGGCGAAGAGTTGAATGAACCCGAAACTGAGATCCTCCACTTGTTGGATATATCTCGTGAATGTCTCTCTAAAGCCCGGAAGGGTATCCTCAGGAGGCCACTGAGTTTCCAGTTCAGAGGTATCAATGCAGCCAGTCAAGGTAGTCTAACCTGGGGTGGTCCCCACAGTTTGGTGTACTCAGGCTTTCCTGTCGAATACTGGCATTCAAAAGGCTTGCCGAAGTCGAATTGCTCTCGAAAATCGATCTTCCCCTTGGTAATTTCTGCACCCAGCCTGGAATATCCGAGGAAATGAGGCGAATTGATCATTGAGATACTGTCCTTGACCTCTTGAGAGAGTTCAAATATCTTGACGGCATAAAGTTTGATCGCATTTGTTAATTCCTTGATTAATGGTTTTGATCATTGAGCCGAATTGGAGTGCATGCAACATACGACGTCAACGGGCGGATTCTGTAGATACAAAAAGCCGATAGAAGCTGCGTGCCGCAATTGTAAGAGAAACTGATCCCTGTGACCTAGTTCGATGAGTTTCCAATCAAGAACAGGTACATTCGAAAACGAAGCCATCGCGAACGGGTCCAAGAAGAGGAAAGGCTGAAGGCACGACCTCGCTGACTAATCGTGATAAGCTTCGGTCTGGTCTCTCTCTCTCTCTCTGATGTCTCACGAATACCATGCACATGAAATACGACAGTCGAGTACACGCAACATAAAAATTATACGACTGTGGGTCGGGCAATAAGATAATAGCCGATACTAGAAGGACAGTAGACTCACGAAGAACAGAGTTGATACAGCCATCATTTTCCTGCAATAGAAAGTGTTAATGCGTATCCGATCGATGCATGAGTGGCATACAGGATTGTTTGTGACTTGCGCATACTTCGCAACGACAGCTTTGCCACCAGCGGTGACCATCCCCAACTCAGAAACGTTGACTTCGATAACCGTACCCTTGGTTAGGACTCCCAGTTGAGTATACATGGGGGACTGAGGGTTCTTCTTCACACCCATGATCTGAAGCTGGAAGGTGGCCTTCAAGTCGGCTGCACAACAAGATGAGCACGTCCACATTGACGACAGATACGACCTACGATGTGTTACATTCGCCTTTTTGTAACGTAGGGCCATTGGTCGAATAAACCTCTCCATCTTGACCGGTTTTCGCGTGAAGCCCTCGCCGACGAATGTCGCTTTGGTCACCATTCGCTTCCAGGCCTTTGACTTCGATTTTCCGGTTCTAACGACCTTGAACATCTCGTCTTCAGCGATGCCTCGTACTTTTGGTAATGGCACTGCATATTTTGCCGCCTTATCCTTTCGTTTCTGCTTGAGTGCACTCGATAGTGCTTTTGCATCTCGTTGTCCTTCACGGTCGAGAAGGTATGTTGGTAGCGCGCCTTCTGGTACAGCACCAGAGTCTGCTTGCTTGACGTTTCGCTCATCGTGGGCCTTGAGCGTCTTCTTCATTTGGACCTTTTCTGAATAGCGTTTGGCATGCAGGAGCTTTGCCTTCAAGCCATGGACTTTTTGTGCAACCGCAGAAGCGTGGTGTGCTTCACGGGCTGCCCGCTTCCGCCTTCATGATAAATCAGCGACTCAAATTGCCGTTGTAAGACGAAAAGAGTTTACTTTCGCTCATAGTAGTCTAATCGTCGCCCGTGACGTTTGATATGCTCCTCGATGTACTCGTTCTGTGAACAGTTTCTCAAAATGGGCTCTTCGACGCGTGGAGTGAGAAAGAGAGTACCTGAGGCTGTAAGGAAACGTCTATCAGTAGATTGTTAGTCGACTAAGAGAGATTCACCGACCATTGCGGACGTTCAGGAAAGATATCAAGGCGAAAGGTGAACAAATATTTGGCCCTTGGGCTGATTCGATATCTCGGTGGCTGGCGAGTCATCTGGTGCATCTGGTGCATGTTCTCCTATCTTACGCGCAGGACGCATCTCATTCCCAACCACAGCCGTCCATTACTCTTTCTCGCCTCATCCGCCAGCAGATCACAGAAAAACCACACTATGACTATCGTAAACAAGACGGCACACCCGTTTTCCAAGACAAACCTTGAGGAACTTCTCATAAAGCGCTTCTTCTATGCGCCTGCTTTCGAGATTTACGGTGGTGTCGCTGGTCTTTACGACTATGGCCCACCAGGCTCCGCCCTCCAAGCAAACATAATCGCGGAGTGGCGAAAGCACTTTATCATCGAGGAAGCAATGTTAGAGGTTGACACTACCATCATGACTCCGGAAAAGGTCTTCATCGCCTCTGGACACGTCGCAAAATTTGCCGACTGGATGGTCAAGGATGTCAAGACTGGTGAGGTTTTGCGGGCAGACCATCTTGTCAAAAATGTCCTGGGTGAACGTTTAGAACGTGATGCTATTGCTCGCAATCCGAACGCTGCCTCCTCGGACGCTAGCAAAAAGAAACACAAGGAAACACCACTTGATGACGACGTCAGAATCGAATACGAGGCGGTCCTGAATAGGGTAAATACGAACCTTTGTGTATCTTGGCCATGATTGACGCGCTTTTGCTAGCTTGACGAATACAGTGGGCCTGAGCTTGGCGAGCTCTGCAAAAAATACGCGATTGTGAATCCGGCGACCAGCAACGAAGTGAGTGAACCAGTGGAATTTAATCTCATGTTCGCCAGCAACATTGGTCCTGTCGGTGGTCAAACTGGGTGCGTATCATATCCTTCTACTGAGTATTTTCTGAATGTGTATCCAGTTACTTGCGGCCAGAGACCGCACAAGGTCATTTCGTAAACTTCCAGCGCTTGTATGAGTACAACAATGCCGCCCTTCCTTTCGCGTCCGCCCAAATTGGACGCTCGTTCCGCAATGAAATCTCCCCTCGCAATGGCTTGTTGCGCGTGCGGGAGTTCACGATGGCCGAGATTGAACACTTTGTGGATCCTGCGGACAAATCCCATCCACGCTTCAAAGAAGTTGCAGACACGAAGATGCGCTTCCTCCGCAAGGAGGTTCAGAGTGCTGGCAGGAGCGACATTTTGGAGATGACCATCGGAGATGCCGTTTACTCCCAAATGGTAGCGAACGAGACCCTTGGTTACTTCCTAGCTCGCATCTTTCTCTTCCTCACCAAAATTGGTATCAATCCCGAAAGATTGCGCTTCCGGCAACACATGGCCAACGAAATGGCCCATTATGCCACCGACTGTTGGGATGCTGAGATCCATGTCTCGTCTGGATGGGTTGAGTGCATCGGATGCGCCGACCGATCTGCGTACGACTTGACCCAACATATGAGGGTATCTGGCAAATCGCTCGTTGCGAGAAAACCTATCGATCCGCCAAGGATCATCGAGAAGGTTGAGCCAGAGTGGAACAAGAAAGAACTCGGCCAGGCTTTCAGGAAGGATTCTGTTGCAATTCAGAATGCTGTGGCGGAGTTACCTACCGAGGAGCTGGAAAAGATCAGTGCAGCAAGTGAAGAGAAGTGAGTGTTACTCCTCTATATCTGTATATTCAATCTCATCGCTCCGCAGCCCATACCAGCTCACTGTTGGTGAACAAACGGTTGCACTCTCACCCAAATACCTCAAAGTCGTTCATAAGACAATCAAACAGACAGGTAATGTTACTCTATGCGCTGGTATGTCGCACTAATTGTTTCTGCCTACTCTAGTTGAGGAATTCACACCAAATGTCATCGAACCTTCGTTCGGCTTGGGCCGTATCCTCTATGCACTTCTGGAACATAGCTACTGGGCCCGAGACTCCGACATCAACCGTGGTGTACTTTCCCTGCCACCTCTGGTCGCTCCAGTCAAGGTCTTGATAGTACCTATTTCCTCACAAGAAACATTCGACCCTCTTATCAAGGAAATATGTACGCAGAACTACTTTCGTACCTCGATGCATACCGTTGACTCGAGTCCACAGCTGCCAAGCTGCGCAAGGCTGGTGTCTTTTCGAAAGTAGACTCCTCTGGTGTCTCAATTGGGCGAAGATATGCCCGTAATGACGAACTTGGCACACCCTTTGGTATCACCATCGACTTTGCTTGTTAGCATATTCCCATTTCTATCCCTTTAATGACACTGCTGAGACCCTTGCTTACAGCCGTGAAGAACGGTACAATAACCTTGCGGTAAGCCCTTGAAGCTCGCTACACCATACTTACGGTGTCTAATGACTATATTCAGAGAACGAGACACACTCCTTCAACGAATTGGCCCGGTGGACGAGGTGATCGCGACGGTGGTCGAGCTCGTCGAGGGTACCATGGGCTGGGAAGCCGCATGCGCTAGACTCCCAGCATACAGTGGCGTCCAGGACGTCGAATGAATGTCTCAATCTTCGACCATAAATACTCTTGTAGAGTTCATCGCACCAAAGTTCATATCTGGATTTACTCGTGCACGAGATAATGTGATAAGAGAAGACATAAAACACAGACAAGCAGATTCGGGTCCCTACGCGAGCACATTAAAAACGAGAGAAAAGGGATAGACCCGAAAATTAGAGAAGCAGGCGATCGTCCAATTATCCAAGGTGGGTGTCATGCAAAGGGGCCCTTCGAGAGCTCATCGACACAGGGACGTGAAACCACGCCATAATACATGTAGAAAGGGACCGTGAGCGGTGGGATACCGAGAAAGAAGTACACCATCGATAGGCAATGTTCAAACTAGGGAGATGCCTTGAAGATGGGAGCGGAGTATAGATTCTCCGACTGCGCCCGATCAGTTCCTGCCACCCACAAGGAATGAATGCTCACCTTTGCTCAGGATCGTTTCTGTAGCTCGAGTGTCCTGTGCACGACTATCAAGATTTGACGTATATTAAGTAAGGGACGACGTACGACAGCGGAAGTGAGGAAGCAGTAAAAGGGTCGCGGTTCAGGCGAGTACTCCCGCTGTATCGCGTGGAACTTCTCCTTGAAGTCTACGGAGAGCGGTGAGTGAGTGATGTGAGTCCCATGCGCACAATGCACCTACATTTTGCCGCAGCATCCACGGTGTTTGGCCGGTCCCGAAAACTACGGACGTACTTGTTGATCTTGACACCCGTTTGCAGCTTCGATTTGAGTACGTCGACTTTGTTCAAGAATAAAATGAAGTCGACTTTGGCCAACAACTTATTTGCGCAGACATCCTTCCACAGGAGCAGGCTGTCCTCCTATACCACAAATTTAATACCGAGGGACCGAGAAGAGATTGTGTATACACCCACCAGCCTATTCACTGATCGATCTTCCGCAAGCTTCTGATCGAAGGCGCCAATGGGGGCGAGAAAGATGATCGCCTGGCAGTCGTCGAAGAATTGCATCCAGGTATGCCGCTGGGTCCTCGACTACACAACTCAGGTGAGAATACGCTCCGCTTGGAGTGACACAGGAAAATGGTACGAACCCCGCCGACGTCAAATACGCGCCAAAGCGTTGATACACCTAGGTTAGCCGTTCCAGTCTTAGTAGCATAACGCGAGCGGTGCACGAGAAACGCCACTCGCACCTCGGTTGACCACGAAGGAGTACTCGGAGACTCCCAGTGTCTTTAGCCGTGCTCTTACGACATCATCTAGTGCGCATGGGGTGTCTATCTCTATCTGTTATCTTCAGGGGCGAACGGACTTACCCTGAGTTGGCACATAATCCTAAGCTCGATGGGTCAGTATACGCCATTGCCAGAACACGCATGAGGTGCCTACCACTGCGGTTACACGTTCCAGGTCATTCAGAAAGCTAATCACTGGGTCAGCCTTCAACCCTTTCGGCACCTATAAAACCATGGGACAATTCTCACAAGCCAGGCCACTCATGCCATCGCAACTTTTTGCGGCGGAGAATCTCTTGCACGGATGGGTCGTTCCAGAGTGCAACCATGTCCTCCCTGCACATACACACGATGTGTACGGGGTCGTCAGGGTTGGATGCATCAATCCCTCCATCACGAACGAAGGTTCCGAAGGGGTGCTGCTGGTGGGCCATGTCCAGGCCATAGGTTGGGGCTTCTCGGAGTGGGCCGTGCCACCCAGCGCGGCTCTGGACAAAGACTTCGGTCTCCGCTTCCTGGTCGGTCGGCGGAGCAGAAGATGGGCGGGGCCGTGGGAGAGAAGACCGAGGCTGTTGAAGTGCGTGATTGCGGTATGCTGGTGGAGATGAAATACGGGATCGGAGGATGCGCTCGGCATCGCCTAATGGAGTTCGGAGACGACCGCAAAGCCGGATGTGTTCGTCGGTTACCAAAGTTGACAGGGGCGGTCGCAACGACGGGGATCTTTCATCACCAGAGTCTGGTCCTTCGTTGTCCGCTTCTGCCTGATCGATTGCGTCCATTACTCTGCTAATAGACCGGATGACATTAAGGATAATAACACCTCGCCAGCTTGCTCGCTCTTTGAGGAATATGTCCCTTGCATAAAGGAGTTGAAAGTCTGTCAGTGGGGTAGGAGAGTCAATACAAGAGCCGTCACGTCAAAAGAGAGTCATGTCGATCAACGGGTCGACGCGCGGTTATCGCGCTGTTGGCTAAGATGCCCTATTTGCCTCAGGACCAAAGGTGAATCAGACCCAGATACATGAAAGAGGCATCATGGGCGTGGAGACGTGACGTATGGGGGTCCAGGCCGTTGGACAGCTATCCCACCACGAAACGAGCGGCATGAACCAGCCACACTCGCGACGCCAGTTATGATAGGACTGAATAGGCGCTTGTACGTACTCTTGAGTATAGTGCTTTTGCCTGGGGCGAAAAAGGATGTGAGGACGGGAAGCTCACAGGAGATATTCCATTCATGAGACATACCTGACTCGCTTTGGCCTGTAGAAAGGGTTGGGGAGAGAAAAGGAGTGTTAACGACGAATGTCTGAGTTTATATAGGGCGAAGGTAGCCACGTGTAGTGGTCGCCTGCGACGTACCCAGAAGGAGTATCTTAACGATAGTGTGGTGCTTCGCCTGGGCTGCGCGTTCTTCGTCGAGCATAGCGTCGATACGAGCGGAGGCCTGCCTGGCGGCCTCTGCCAATGCGCGCGTGTGTTGCCTGTCATGTTCCCTCGCAGCCCGACTAGAGCTGGAGGACCCCGACGGGCGGGTCGGGGACGACGGTTTATAGCGGAAGGGATTCGTGACTGGGAGTTGATGTTGCTGCGATCGAGTCGCAGCTCGTCGTTAATTAGGATATTCAGAGCGCGCGGGATCGCTGCTCTGGAGCTGGACAGAAGACTGACAGCAGTCGGCAAATCAAAGCCTTTGTGCACCACCGCTCCACAGATACGCCTGGATTCATCGATGTTTGATGAGAAGCTGAGAACATAGAGGGTCTTGCGCTCGCTCATGTTCAACTTCTCACCGGAGCAGCGGTGACAGCCCCGAGCAGCCTCAATGCCATACCATGTGCGGAGGCGGATCTGTGCGGATTGCGGATCCGGTCTTGCGCACGGCACGCACGCGGCCCGGATCTGCGACGTGCGACGTGCAGAACCGCAGAACCCCTGGCGGGCGGCGGAGACTGGCCCAGACTGGCCCAGACTGCAATTGGGACTGTAGGTAGATAGGTACGTAGGTGCGTAGGTTAAGGAACTGGATATGGTGATATAGAGTAGAGTAGAGTAGAGTAGAGAGTAGTGGCGACCGCCGATGGATCTCGACCTGCACGGCCTGCTCGCGTTTGTCGTTGACTGGACATCCTTACTCGACGCCCTTGTTCGACCCTGAGGCTTCTGATGGGATTAATGGACTGTCTCTTGTTGCCCCTCAAGAGGTTCCTGGCTGCGCTGGCTTCTCTCAATGCGCTTGAATGCGGTGGCTGGCTGGGCCCGGTAAGTGCTTAGAGGACTTTATCTAGACGAGCTGGTGCTACAACGACAACGACAACGATCAACCACCCACCGTTTTCTGTGTCTTGCGTCTGTACTCGTCCACTAGTCCCGCCGTCAGCGTCAGCGCAGCGTCGTCAGCTAGTGGCTAGTGGTCGACTCGACTGTCGCTGCCCGCCCATCCGGCCTCGAACGCGAAAAGAGTCCGCTGCTTGCCAATCAATCAATGAGTCACTCTCGCCGTGACCCATCTCCCA
>WNFL01237618.1_pt1 | contig 10857 bp, 13 predicted proteins | sample 5400361 | NCBI WGS metagenome assembly WNFL01 (sample SAMN13153351, study PRJNA577476) | soil metagenome | isolation source: 40 cm soil on Douglas fir-dominated hillslope | place: USA:California | collected 2013-09-17 | reverse complement strand
GAGCCCGACGACTATCTCGCGTTCCTCGGCCGGATCTCGCCCGAGAAGCGCGTCGACCGCGCGATCGAGATCGCCGTGCGCGCGGGGCGGCGCCTGCGCATCGCGGCGAAGATCGACGCCGCGGATCAGGCGTACTACGAGCGCGAGATCCGCGGGCTGTTCGAGCACCCGCTGATCGAGTACGTCGGCGAGGTCGGCGACTGCGACAAGAACGAGTTTCTCGGCCAGGCCGCGGGCGTGCTGTTTCCGATCGACTGGCCCGAGCCGTTCGGCCTGATCATGATCGAAGCGCTCGCCTGCGGGACCCCGGTGATCGCCTGGCCGCACGGCTCGGTGCCCGAGGTGATCGAGCACGGAGTCTCTGGCTTCATCTGCGCCGACGTCGACGCGGCGGTGCGCGCGGTCGGCGAGCTCGAGAAGCTCGACCGGCGGCGCTGCCGGGAGGAGTTCGAGTCGCGCTTCAGCGCCGAGCGCATGGCGCGCGACTATCTCGCGGTGTATCGGCGAATGCTGGCATGACCCCCGAGCCGTCCGGCTTCGCGATCCTCGCCGAGGAGGGTGGGACCGACGAGCGCTCGCTCGTGCTCGCGCGGGGCGACAGCTTCGCGCTGTTCGATCGCCATGGGGATCTCCGCCCCGGACCGAGCGGCCGGCACGGGCTCTTCTACGACGGCACCCGCTTCCTGTCGGCGCTGATCGTCCGCCTGGCGCGGCGGCGTCCGCTGCTGCTGTCGTCGGGCACGCGCGGCAACGAGGGACTCTCGATCCACGCGACGAACGCCGACGTGCGCGAGGAAGGCGTGCTTCACCTGCCGCGCGAGAGCGTGTACCTGCACCGCTCGATCGAGCTCGACGACGGCGGCCTGCGCATCGCGCTCGCGCTGCGCAGCTTCGCCGCCAGCCCGGTCACCTTGGAGCTGGACTTCGCCTTCGCTGCGGACTTCGCCGACGTCTTCGAGGTGCGCGGCGCCCGGCGCGACGCGCGCGGCAGCATGGCGCCGCCGATCGTCGACGCGTCCAGCGTCGAGCTGCGCTACACCGGATTGGATCGGGTCGCGCGCCACACGCGGCTGCGCTTTCACGAGCCACCGAAGGCCATCGGCGCCGCCTTCGCGCACTACGCGCTCGAGCTCCTGCCCGGAGCGCGCCAGCCGCTCACGATCGCGATCGAGTGCGAGATGCGCGCCGCCGAGGCCGTGCGCTCCGGCAGCTTCGCGCGGCCGCGCGCGCCCCGCCGCGAGCCGCCGCCCTCGCTGTTCATCCACTCCTCGAATCCCGCCTTCGACGACTGGGTGCGCCGCTCGGCACTGGACCTCGGCATGGTGACGGCCGAGACGAGTCATGGCCCGTTCCCGTACGCGGGCGTGCCCTGGTTCAGCACGCCGTTCGGCCGCGACGCGCTCGTCACCGCATTCTCGGTCCTCTGGCTCGACCCCGGCCTGGCGCGCGGCGTCCTGCGCTTTCTGGCGGCGACTCAGTCGCAGAAGAGCGACCCGGCCGATGAGGCGGAGCCGGGGAAGATCGTGCACGAGATGCGCGGCGGCGAGATGGCGGCGCTCGGCGAGGTGCCCTTCGGCAGATACTACGGAAGCGTCGACGCGACCCCCTGGTTTCTGATGCTCGCGAGCGCGTACCACGAGCGCACCGGCGACGACGACCTCGTGCGCGAGCTCTGGCCCAGCTTTCAGCGCGCGCTCGGCTGGCTCGACGGCCCCGGCGATCCCGACGGCGACGGCTTCGTCGAGTATCTGCAGCGCTCGCCCTCGGGCCTGGCGAATCAGGGCTGGAAAGACTCGCGAGACGCGATCATGCACGCGGACGGGTCGCTCGCCGAGGGGCCGATCGCGCTCTGCGAGGTACAGGCCTACGTCTACGCGGCGAAGCTCGGCATGGCGCGCTTCGCGCGGCAGCTCGGTGACCCGCGGCTGGCGCAAACGCTCGAGCAAGCCGCCCTGCGCCTGCGCCTGCAGTTCGAGAGCGCGTTCTGGTGCGAAGAGCTCGGCTCGTACGCGCTCGCGCTCGACGGCCAGAAGCGCCCGTGCCGCGTGCGCGCCTCGAACGCGGGGCATGCGCTCCTGACCGGGATCGCGTCGCCCGACCACGCGGCGCGCGTCGCCGAGACACTCGCGAGCGACGAGCTCTTCTCGGGCTGGGGCGTGCGCACCTTGGCCACGTCGAGCCGCCTCTTCAATCCGATGTCCTACCACAACGGCTCGGTCTGGCCGCACGACAACGCGCTGATCGCCCACGGGCTCGGCCGCTACGGCGCGACCCCGGTCGCGAACCGCATCCTGTCGGCACTGTTCGACGCGAGCTGCGCGATGGAGGACGCGCGCCTGCCCGAGCTCCTCTGCGGCTTCGCGCGCGTCGCCGGTGAAGGCCCGACCTTGTATCCCGTCGCCTGCTCGCCGCAGGCCTGGTCCGCCGCCAGCGTGTTCCTGCTGCTGCAGGCGGTGCTGCGCCTCTCGATCGACGCGCGCCGGCGTCAGATCCGCCTGTCGCGACCCGCGCTTCCGCGCTTCATCGATCGGCTCGTGATCCGCGAGCTCGCGGTCGACGGCGCGTCGCTCGATCTCCTGGTCGAGCGCGCGGGCGACCACGTCGACCTGCGCGTGCTGCGGCAGACCGGCGAGCTCGATCTCGTGGTGTCACTCGCGTGAGCGAGTCACTCGTAGAGCGTGCGCGCCCGCGTCAGGTGGTCGCGCAGCCTGGGCAGGGTGCGCTCCGCGAAGTCGCGCAGCGAGGAGACCCCACCTTCGTTCGCCTCGCCCTCGTAGAGCGCGACCGCCTCGCGCTGGACGTCGACCTGCACGCGCGCGAACGCGCGATCGAAGGCCTCCCCCTCGAGCTCGCGCAGCTCCGCGAGCAGCGCCGTGTGGCGGGCGTCGAGCTGCTCCGGCAGCGCGAGCTTCTCCTGCGAGGCTATGCGCTCGAGCTCCCGCTGCGACTCCTGGTGATCGCGCCGGATGCGCGCGGCGAACGCGCGTGATGCAGCGTCGCCGCGCTCCTTCGCCAGCTCGGCCAGCGAGAGCTCGAAGCGGTCGCTCACCGCGGCGCGGTTCACGAAGTCCTGCGCGCTGTCGAGCGCCGCGTAGCCCGTGGAGAACGCGATCGCCGCCACGAAGCTGCCCAACCGAATCAGGGTGTCACGCATGGTCACCTCCTGGAGCTGGCGCGGGATTTGCTCGTCACCCTCGCGTCGATTCAGGGATACGGACAGGAGAACGGACATGGAGTCGACCTGTGAGGTTTGTGGGAATCACTACGACAAGGCATTCCAGGTCGTGATCGCGGGCAGATCGCACGTCTTCGACTGCTTCGAGTGCGCGATCCACCTGCTCGCGCCGACCTGCGACGACTGCGGCTGCCGCATCGTCGGCCACGGCATCGAGACGAAGGATCGGATGTACTGCTGCAATCACTGTGCGTCCCGCGACGGAGCGCAGTAGCTCCCCTCGCGCTCCTCCTCGGGCGGCGGCAGCACCGCGGGCAGCCCGAGGTCGAGCAGCCACAGCTCGCGACACCAGCCGGCGGAGTGATACAGGTGCTCGTCCTCTTCGGGCTCGACCTCGCGCTGCGCGCTCGCGAGCGCCTTCGCCTGCGCCCTGGGGGCGTTCCTCGCGAGTCGCATTGCGCCGACCAGGCTCTCTCCGATCATCCGCACCGCGCGACGCCCGGGTGTCTCGAGCTCCTCGAGGCCGAGTTGCTCGAGCAGCCTGGCCACGATCCGCTCGTGGCGCCGCGTCTGCTCGAGATACTCTTCCCATTCCTCGCGCAGGTCGTCGTTCAGCGCGCACTCGATCGCCGTCTCGTACACCCGGAGCCCGCCGCGCTCGGTCTCGAGTGACTGCAGGAGCAGCTCCTGCAGCTGGCGTTGCCTCAGCGCCATCGCTCGTCCCTCCTGGGATGTCGGAGCTGCACGCGTCATGCCGGGTGCGCCGGCGGCGCTTGCACGCTCGCGCGCACGAGAGCTTGTGGCGTGTAGAAACGAGCATGTTCCGCGGTCCCGCGGCGCGCGGATGCGGCGGATCCGTGGCACGTCGCTTGCCGACTCGCGCGAAAACAGCGGGGCGCCGCTTCAAGCAGGTCGCATCGGGCCCGCCCCGCGCAGGCCAAAGGGAGCGGCATGGCAGGACACGTCGACAAGGCGAAGGGGCGCGTGAAGCAGGCGATCGGAAAGGCCGTCGGAAGTCGCCGGCTCGAGCGCCGAGGCAAGCGCGATCGGGCCGTGGGAACCGCCAAGGAGAAGGTCTCGAAGCTCGAGCGCTCGATCGAGAACACGATCGACGAGAAACTCGACGAGCTCGAGGGCGACGATCGCGGCCGCGGGCGCGCGAACGGTTGAGGCGCGCCACAGGTCGAGCACCGAACCACTCTCTCCGCCGAGCACCGCGCTTCCCCTGCGCGCGGCGCCCGCTCAACTCGGCGCCAGCGCCTCGAGCGGCTCCCCGCCGCTCTCACTGCGCGTGATCGGCGTGGGCGCGAGCGAGGCCACGAGCGCCGCGCACGAGCCCATGATCGGAACGCCGCCCACCGAGGTGAGTCCGCGCGCGTCGAGCGCGGCGGCGAGCACGAAGACGTCTCGGCCGCGCACGCGCGCCCGGCCGCGCGCGGAGCCGAGCGCTTCCAGGATCGCGCGCTGACCGACGCCGGTGAGGACCAGGGTCGCCGCGTCGTCCGTCGCCGGCCCGGCGCCGCGGCGGCCTTGCTCCTGCACTTCGAAGCCGCAGCGCTCGAGCAGCGTCGCCGTCCAGTCGCGTGCGAAGCGGTCGATCGCGCTCGCGCGCAGCTCCTCGACGCGCAGCGCGCGGTTCGTGCCGACGCGCGGCGAGACCGGAACCGAGGCGATTCGCTCCGCCAGCAGCTCCCGCAGCCTGCGCAGGCTGCGCACCAGGTCCGCGCGCGAGCAGCGGCCCGCCTCGCGCTCGGCGAAGAGGTGTGCGAGCAACGGGAGGACGAGCGCATCGGAGAGCTCGACCAGGTCGCCGTCCTTCGCGGCATGGCGCAGCAGCGCAGCCGCCTCGTCGTCGTCGCGCATGGCGAGTCGCTCGTACAGGCGCGCCGCCGGCGACGCGACCGAGTCGTGGCCCAGCAGCGCGGGGAGAAACGCGAGCTGCGGGACATGGCGGCCGACGACCGTCAGGCAGGCGGTCAGCGGGATCGCCAGAAACAGCCCGGGCGCGCCCCAGAGCCAGGCCCAGAAGCTCGCCGAGAGAATGACACCAAAGGGTGTCAGGCCCGCGCCCCGGCCGAGGACGTGCGGGTCGAGCACGTTGTTCGTGAAGAGCTCGAGGCAGACGAAGAAACCGGCGGTCCAAAGCGTCATCTCGAAGCCGCGGAACGCGGCCAGGCAGAACGCGATCGGCAGCGCCGCCGCGGTCGTCGGGCCGAAGTAGGGAATCGAGCGCAGCAGCGCGGAGATGAATCCGAACAAGAACGCGCCCGGGACGCCGATGATCCAGAGCCCGAGCCAAACGACGACGCCCTGGAACAGACACACCAGCGCCTGCCGGCCCAGGAAGCGACTCACGAGCTCGCCCGCCTCGTCGAGGGCGCGCGGAGACAGGCGCGAGTCGCGCATGGCGAGCAGCGAAACGATGCGCTTGGGCAAGTCAGTCTGCACCAGCATGAAGATCGCGATCACCGTGACCACGGCGGCGGTACCGAGCACCGGAACCAGCGGCGACACGAAGCGCGACATCAGCGACAGCGCCCCGGGCTTCTCGACGATCTCGACCTGCGGCGCCTGACCCTGACTCGCGGCGGGATCGATCTCCTTGCTGAGCCGATCGATCCAGCCCAGCGTGTCGGCGAGCGAGCGGATCGGCCCGCGCAGCGTGCGCAGCTTCTCGAGGAAGGTGGCCTTGAAGTCGGGGAGCTGTCCGACGAGGTCGGTCACTTCGCCCGCGATGAACCAGGCTGCGAGCGCGCCCGCGGAGAGAATCGCGACGGCGACCAACGCGACGCCGGCGAAGCGCGGCACGCCGCTGCGCTCGAGGCGCTTCACCAGGGGATTCAGCAGAAACACCAGCAGCGCGGCGAGCGCGACGGGGATCAGGAAGTCCCGCGCGAAATAGAGCAGCGCGCCGACCATCGCGATCGCTGCGATCGCCGCGAAATCGGAGCGAGCGTCCGCCTCCCTCGCCATCGCGCGCATTCAGTGCACGCGGTGTGCCCGCGCGCTCGCCGACTTACGGCCATCCGGCTCGCAAAGCGGAGTAAATCTCGCGCGGCCGATTGTAAGAATCGGCGCCGCAGGCCGCGTCGTTCGAGCCGCGGGATCATGAGTGCGTGGCACGTCGCTTGCTCGCTCGAAGGCCAGAAGCGTGGGAGCTGTAATCAACGACCGTCTGAAGGGTGCTCCCCCGAAGAGTGGAGGAAGGTCACGATGAAGCTCGAACGAATCACTCCGAGCGCGGCGACCATGCGGGGAGTCGAGCGCTGGGTTCGCCGGTTCACGCCGCGCTCCATGCGACGTTCGCCGCCAGTCCCGCGCGTGCTCGGCGGCCTCGGGCTCGCGCTCGCGGGTGCCGCGGCGGCGCTCTTGTTGTCGCCGAAGACCGGGCGCGAGATGCGCGGCATCACGCGCAGGCGCTTCGCCGCGCTGCACCGCACCGCGCTCGCGCTCAAGAATCGAGGCGTGCGCCCGGGGCTGCGCAACGGTCGCGCAACGAGCGCCCGTCCCGGGGCACGAGACTCCTGAGTGACTGGGCGGAGCCCAGGCGACTAGTCCTGCGCTCTGGCTCTCGCCCACCAGTGACTCCGGCGACGCGCGCCCTTGCGCTGCTCGCGTCGCACGATCAGGAACGCGGCCACGCCCAGCACGCCGATCGCCCAGGGCAGCGGCCGGCGACGGATGCGCCGCGGCAGATCCAAGGCGAAGAACACCGACACGCCGAGGTCGCGCAGTGCACGGCGCAGCTCGGTCCTGTCGTCGGCGATGTTCTGCTCGAGTCGCTCGCGTTCCGCCTCACGCTCCATCGCTCGGTCCTTCCCTGCCGCGGCGCGCGGCGACGAACAGCCCGGCGGCGATGCAGAGCTGGACGAGCGACGCCGCGGCGATGCGCCAGACGAGCGGCACCTGGTCGAACGCGACGATCGCGGCGGCGATCACTCCGAGCCACGCGCTGAACAGGAACACGAGCCAGGCCGCGACCAGGCCGATGCGCGTCGCGAACGAGGCGATCTGCTCGCGCGATTCGAGGCGGACGAGCTCCGCGTGATTGACGAGCAAGCGCTCGCCCGCCTCGAAGACGCGATACACGCCTGTCAGGAACGAGCCGCTCGCGACGCCGTTCGCCACGTCGACCTCAGCTTTTCTCGGCTCGATCGTGGCCGTTGGCCGCGTATTCGTTCGCGCTGCGCCAGTACTCCTCGAGGCGGGTGCCGAGCTGGCTGCGCAGCTCACTCCCGCGGGAGGGCGCGAACAACAGCGCCAGCCCTGCCCCGATCAGCGCCCCCGCGACGCCGTACATGACCAGCTCGGCCCGCGCGGGCCGGCGCAGCGATCCGACGTAGCGCGCGAGCCGCACGAGATCCTCTCGCGGCGGAAGATGATCGACGATATCCTTGATACCCATCGAAGTGACTCCTCTCGGTGTATGGCCGCGCTTTGGCGCGCACGGTCTGCGTACGCGCGCGAGCGGCGGCGGCAGCGCCACCGAGATATGAGCGAGCAATCGCCATGCCACGCGCGGGCGCGCCCAAAGGCCCGGGCTTCGGGCCGATTCGCCCTCTCGTCACCGTGGCCCGATCTACAAAGCTCCGCGCGAAGGCGCGCGCGAAATCGGGCGCGGCGGAGGAGTCTTGTGGAGCACGAGACCGGGCTCGAACCGGCGACTTCCACGTTGGCAACGTGGTGCTCTACCAACTGAGCTACTCGTGCGTCAGACGGGCGAGTTTATGGGCTGCGAGCGCAGGCCCGTCAAGGGGAGGTCGGCGGCCCGTTCGCCCCGAAGTAGGCGCGCACGTAGGCGTAGCCGGAGATCAAGGTGAGCGCCGTCGCGATCACGAGAAGGCCGAGGCCGAGCTCGTGCGCGGGCAGGCCGAGGAACGGCCAGTGCACCAAGAGCGCTGTGGTCGCGGCGATCTGAAAGCCCGTCTTCCACTTGCCCAGCGGCGAGGCTGCGATCACCACGCCCTCGCTGCCCGCGACGCCGCGCAGGCCGCTCACCGCGAACTCGCGCGCGAGGATCGCGATCACCAGCGGCAGCGCCCAGGGCGGAATGCGCCCGACCGCGACCAGCATCACGAACGCGGTCATCACGAGCACCTTGTCCGCGAGCGGATCGAGCAGCTTTCCGATGCGGCTCTCGAGCCCGTGCAGGCGCGCGAGATAGCCGTCGAGGATGTCGGTGAGAGACACCGCGAGAAACGCGAAGCCGATGATTGCGCTCCAGGTGCGCCCATGGAACCACGGCAGCGCGATGAGCAACGGGGACAGCCCGATGCGCACCAGCGTGATGCCGTTGGGCAGATTCCACAGAGTTTCGGCCACGTCGCGCGGTAGAGTCGCCGTTTTCTCAGCGGAAATCTGCATGGTACTTCTCGTACAGCCTGAGCACGCGTTTGACGTAGCCGCGTGTCTCCGCGTATGGCGGCACGCCCTGAAACTGGCGGACCGTCTCCGGACCCGCGTTGTACGCGGCCAGCGCGAGCTCGAGCTCGCCCGGGAAGCGGTCGATCATCTCGCACAAGTAGCGAGTTCCCCCGTCGATGTTCTGCCACGGGTCGTAGGCGTCGTCCACTCCGAGCTGGTCCGCGGTCGCCGGCATCAGCTGCATCAGACCGCGCGCGCCGCGGCGCGATTCCGCCAGCGGATCGAAGCCGGACTCGGCGGCGATCACCGCCTTCACCAGCGCGGCGGACACGCCGTGCTGTCGCGAGGCGCGGCGAATCGCGAGATCGTAGCTCTTCGCAACCTGCGCCGAATCCGCCTTGGGCGCGGCGCTCACGCGCTGCACGGCGTTCTTGGGTCGATACGCGGCGTAGCCGTCGTGGGGCGGCGTGTCGGTGAAGTAGGTGCGGCCGAACTGATCCTTGTAGACGTAGATCTGCGCATCGGCTGCGCCTGCCAGAGCGAACAACGCCAGAGCGGCCAACGCGGCCAACAGCCACGTCGCTCCGCGTACGCTCTTGCTCCAGACGCTCATGCCCTCTCCTGCCGCTCCGTGTCGGCGCGAGTTCCGCCAGACGTCCATCGGCGAGATGCAGGACGTAATTGAGGGCCCGGACTAGACTCCTCAGATGGGGCGCACCTGCGACATCTTGGTGATCGGCAGCGGCATCGCCGGCCTCTCGTTCGCCCTGCGCGCCGCCGAGCACAGCTCGGTGATCGTGGTGACGAAAAAGGGCACCGCGGAGTCGGCCACGAACTATGCGCAGGGCGGCATCGCCGCGGTCCTGGGTCCCGAGGATTCCTTCGAGGCGCACGTCCAGGACACGCTGAGCGCGGGCGCGGGTTTGTGCGACGAGGCGGCGGTGCGCTTCGTGGTCGAGAACGGACCCGATGCGGTGCGCGGCCTGATGGACCTCGGAGTGCGCTTCGATCCGAGTGAACGTTCCCCGGGCTACGACCTCGGGCGCGAGGGCGGTCACTCACAGCGCCGCGTACTCCACGCCGCGGACTTCACCGGTCAGGAGATCGAGCGCGTCCTGATCGAGCGCTGCGAGGCGCATCCCCGCATCGAGCTGTTCTCGAACCGCATCAGCGTCGACCTCGTGACCACGCAGAAGCTCGGCGTGTCCGGGCGCTCGCGCGTCTGCGGTGCGTACGTGCTCGACCCCGAGACGGGAGTGGTCGAGAGCTTCCGCGCGCGCGTGGTCCTGCTCGCGACCGGAGGCTGCGGCAAGACGTACCTGTACACGAGCAACCCCGACATCGCCTCGGGCGACGGCATCGCGATGGCGTTCCGGGCGGGCGCGACGATCGCGAACATGGAGTTCATCCAGTTCCACCCGACCTGCCTGTATCACCCGGACGCCCGCTCGTTCCTGATCAGCGAGGCGGTGCGCGGTGAAGGCGCAGTGCTGCGCAATCGCGCGGGCGAAGCCTTCATGACGCGCTATGACCCACGCGCCGATCTCGCGCCCCGCGACGTGGTCGCGCGCTCGATCGACCTCGAGCTCAAGCGCTCCGGCGACGACTGTGTGTATCTCGACTGCACCGCGCTCGATCCCGGCTTCGCGCGCTCGCGCTTCCCGAACATCTACGAGCGCTGCCTGCGCTTCGGCTTCGACCTGACGAAGCAGCCGCTGCCCGTCGTGCCCGCCGCGCACTACTGCTGCGGGGGCGTGCGCACCGACCTGCGCGCGGAGACGGACATCGAGAACCTGTTCGCCGCGGGCGAAGTCGCTTGCACGGGGCTGCACGGCGCGAACCGACTCGCGTCGAACTCACTCCTCGAGGGGGTGGTCTTCGCCAGGGCCGCTGCGGCTGCCGCCGCGGAGCGCCTCTCGGCGGGCGTCGCGACGCCGCCGGAGTTTCCCGAATGGGACCCCGGCAAGGCGCTCGATCCGACCGAGACCGTCCTCGTCAACGCGAACTGGGACGAGATCCGGCGGCTGATGTGGAACTACGTCGGCATCGTGCGCAGCGACAAGCGGCTCGACCGCGCGCGGCGCCGCATCGTCAACCTGGCGCGCGAGATCCGCGAGTACTACTGGAACACCGTGCTGACTCCCGACCTGGTCGAGCTGCGCAATCTCGCCACCGTCGCGGAGCTGATCATCCGCTCCGCCTCCGCGCGCGCCGAGAGTCGCGGCCTGCACTACACGGTCGACCACCCCGACACCGCAGCCACCCCGCGCGACACACTCCTCAGGTCTGACTGACTTCGTTCGCCTGCGGCTCACTGC
>WNFL01214641.1_pt2 | contig 10857 bp, 10 predicted proteins | sample 5400361 | NCBI WGS metagenome assembly WNFL01 (sample SAMN13153351, study PRJNA577476) | soil metagenome | isolation source: 40 cm soil on Douglas fir-dominated hillslope | place: USA:California | collected 2013-09-17 | reverse complement strand
GCTGTTCTGGACCGTGCCCGCGCGCGGAAGCCTCGATGCGGTGGTGGGCGAAAGCGAAAGTGCGGAATATTTTCGACAGAGCAGCACCATCGTTGACCTCTGGGGTGCCGCCGGCGTCGCGACACGGTTCGGCTTCATTCCCGCCGCCAATCATTTCACGGCGATAGCGCCGCTGGCTGATCCTGCCTCGCCGATGGTGTTGCGTTTGCTGCAGTTGGCGACGCGCTAGGCACGCCTTCACACGCATCGAAAAAGCATTGGACTGCTCAAATTCCGCACTTGCGCGAATATGTTTTAAGCCTAAAATGATATGAGATAACGCTGCCGGGCGTCCTGCGAAGGTGAAAGGAGCGTGCCATGGCTAGTGTCGCCAAAGCTGAGCCGCACGTCACGAAGGCCCATACCGCCCACGTCGACACATTCGCCCGGGATCATTTGCCGCCGCTCGATCTCTGGCCGGAATTCATCTTCACACGGCCCGAATTCCAGTATCCGGACCGTCTGAACTGCGTGTCGCATTTTCTCGATCGCTGGGTTGAGCAGGGCGGCGGCGATGAGCCCTGCATTCTTAGTCCCGACGTCAATTACACCTATCGCGAACTGCAGCAACTCGTGAATCGCATCGCCAATGTGCTGGTCGGCAAGCTCGGCCTTGTCACCGGCGGCCGGGTGCTGTTGCGATCGGCCAACAATCCGATGATGGTCGCAGCCTATCTCGCTGTGCTGAAAGCCGGTGGCATCGTGGTCGCGACCATGCCGCTGCTGCGCGCCAAGGAACTGGCCTATCCGATCCAGAAGGCGGAGGTCGCACTGGCGCTGTGCGACGGCAAGCTTGCGGACGAAATGGAAAAGGCGAAAAGCATCGCGCCCGCCCTGAGACACATCGTCTATTGGGGCAGCAGTGAACCCGGCTCATTGGAGCAGCTGGTCTCGGACGCAAGCCCGGAATTCTCGGCAGTCGATACCGCCTCCGACGACATCTGCCTGATCGCGTTCACGTCGGGGACGACAGGCGAACCCAAGGGGACCATGCATTTTCACCGCGACATGCTTGCGGTTTGCGATGGTTATGCCCGCAATGTGCTGCGGGCGAAGCCGGAGGATCGCTTCATCGGTTCGGCGCCGCTGGCGTTCACTTTCGGATTCGGCGGCGTGCTATTTCCGATGCATATCGGCGCGTCCTTCGTCGTTCTGGAAAAGGCCGGACCGGACGACCTGCCGATGGCGATCGAACGCTACAAGGCGACGGTCTGCTTTACGGCGCCGACGTCGTATCGTGCCATGTTCGGGAAAATCGGGAGCCACGACATCTCGTCGCTGCGCAAATGTGTTTCCGCCGGCGAGACCCTGCCGAAGGGTACATTCGACGCCTGGTTGAAAGCGACCGGCATCAAGCTGATGGACGGCATCGGCTCGACCGAGATGCTGCATATTTTCATCAGCGCCACCGAGGATGAGATCCGCCCGGGTGCCACCGGAAAGCCGGTCCCGGGTTACGAGGCAAAAATCGTTGACGACGAGGGCCACGATTTGCCCGCTGATACGATCGGACGGCTGGCGGTGCGCGGCCCGACCGGCTGTCGCTATCTTGCCGATGACCGGCAGCGCAAATACGTCCAGCACGGCTGGAATGTCACCGGCGACACCTATGTCATGGATGGCGACGGCTACTTTTGGTATCAGTCGCGATCCGACGACATGATCATTTCCGCCGGTTACAACATCGCCGGCCCCGACGTCGAGGCTGCATTGCTGACCCATTCGGCTGTAGCCGAATGCGGCGTTGTCGGCACACCCGATGAAGCGCGCGGCATGATCGTCAAGGCTTACGTGGTTCTGGCGCCTGGCGTCGCAGCCGACGCCGCGCTGACGACGGCGCTGCAGGACCACGTCAAGCGCGAGATTGCGCCTTATAAATATCCGCGCGCGATCGAATTCGTCGCGCAACTGCCCAAGACGGAAACCGGCAAACTGAAGCGATTTGCCTTGCGGCAGATGGCCCAGGCCGGCGCGGCGTCAACGTCGGCAGGTATGGCCGCGGAATAAATGTCGCGGAACAAATCTCAGGGAGGAATTTCAGTGAGCACGTCAAAAGGGCCCACGCTTGCCGTGCTGCCGGTTGCGAAGGATGAGACTTCGGCTGCCGGCGCGCAGATCTTGCAGCCGAGCGGCTGGCCGGCGCCGAAGGGATATGCCAACGGCATGGCGGCCGACGGCCGCCTCGTGGTGACCGGCGGCGTGATCGGCTGGAACAGTCAGGGTCATCTGCCAGCCAACTTTGTCGCTCAGGTCCGTCAAACCCTGAGCAATATCTCAGCCATTCTTGCCGAGGGTGGCGCCCGGCCCGAACATCTCGTTCGCCTCACCTGGTATGTGGTGGATATGGAAGAATATCTGGCGAACCTGAAGACGCTCGGGCAAGTCTATCGCGATATTTTCGGCACGCATTATCCCGCGATGGCGCTGGTCCAGGTCGTGCGTCTCGTTGAAAAAGCGGCGCGCGTCGAAATCGAAGCGACGGCGGTGGTGCCGCGTTGATGATTCTGCCGGTTGCGATCGCGGGCGGAAGCTCAGGCCGCGACATCCCATAAGCGCGTCGAGCCTCTCACCAGGACCTTGCGTCCCCACGGTGTAATGACCGGCAAATTGTCGCTCATCGCCGCGAGGCCAAGTGCGATGAGATCTTCAAGAACATATCTGTTCAACGCGCGGATCCTCAACGAGGGGGCGCGAAGCGCTTTCAGCGCTTCCCATTGATCCGGCGTCAGGTCGTAGTCCAGTTCCGTGTTCATTGCACCTCAATATCCCTCTGAACTTCGCGGTCCTCTTACGGGGTGAGCGTGAAGTCTTTGCGACCGAAACGAGTCAGGGATTCGATTTGATGCGTGACATTCTGCCGCCGACAGTCGCTTCGGCTGGAAAATCGCAGGTAACGCGGCTGTCACATCAACATGTCAATGGATCCTATCGAACTCCCCGAATCAGGCGGCGCGATTGCAGACGTCGTTGCCCGAATGGATGGATGCTCTGAAAGCCATTGTGCTGCCCAAGAGACATGGCTTCAGCGCCCGACTGAAGGGCCTCGGGGTCGTCGCCGGCATTGCCATCGCTGTGGCGGCTGTATTCGCACTGACGCACGCCCTCAAGAACGTCAATTACGGCGATGTGTTGGAAGCGGTTCGCCACACAAACGCCAGCCACATCGCGCTCGCTCTGATGCTTGTGGTCATCTCATACGGCAGCTTGACGCTCTATGATGTGCTGGCGCTTCGCACGATCGAGCGCGCCGACGTTCCTTACCGGATCGCCGCTCTCGCAAGCTTCACCAGTTATTCAATTGCGCATGGCGTCGGAGCGGTTTCGCTGGTCTCGCCTGTGGTCCGTTATCGAATCTATTCGTGGAACGGTCTTGGCGTTGTCGATGTGGCCAATATCTGCTTTCTGACCGGACTTACGTTCTGGCTGGGAAATCTGACGGCACTCGCGCTCAGTCTGCTTGGCGAGCCCGGCGCCATCAGCCTGATCGATTACATACCGCCAGCGGTCACTCGATTGTTGGCAGCGGCGCTGCTTCTCGGGATCGTCGGCTTCCTGGTCTGGAGTTGGCTTTCCTCCAGGAGCATCGGGAACCAGCGGTGGTCGGTCAGGCTACCGTCCGGGCCGGTTGTTCTGCTGCAGATTGCGATCGGAATTGTCGACCTCGGCGCCGCGGCGCTGGCAATGTATGTGCTGATCCCAGGCGGGATGAATATCGGGATTCTGCGCGTCACAGCCGTGTTCATCGCTGCCATATTGCTGGGCTTTGCCAGTAACGCCCCGGCGGGTATCGGTGTGTTCGACGCGACGGTACTGATCGGGCTCGGCGGCCAAGACAAGGAGCCGCTGATAGCCGCACTTCTCATCTTCCGCTTTCTCTATCACTTGCTTCCTTTTGTGATTGCGCTCGGCTTGCTCGGTGTGGTGGAGGCAGTGCGAGGTTTGCGCGCCAGGAATCTGCCGTGAACCGTTCCGGCGCTCATACCGGCGAATTGAGCTTGAGCCCGACCATCCCCGCGACGATCAACACGAGGCAAACGATTCGAACCGGATCAGCCGGCTCGCTGTAAATCAGGATTCCAACGATGATGCTGCCGACGGCGCCGATCCCGGTCCACACGGCATAGGCCGTGCCGAATGGCAGCGACTTCAGCGCGACCGCCATCAGCACAAAACTCGCTGCGATCGCAAGCAGGGTCGCGGCAGTCGGCCAGAATCGGGTCAGGCCGTCGGAGTATTTGAGACCCAGGGCCCACGCAATCTCCAGCAAGCCCGCCGCCAGCAGCGCGAGCCATGCACTCACGAAATCCCCGCAGTCGGTAATCTCAAAACCGCATATTGCGCGTAGCCCCAGAACGGACGTTCGAATTTCAGCGTGGCGCCAGAGCCCTCAGCCATGGTTGCCAGCACGCGCTCAAGGTCGTCGCGTGGCGTGACGTCGAAGATCGCAAGCCATCGCAACAGGGCCGCACGAACGAACCCCGGCAATCGCTCCTGGGTGCCAAAATCGACGATGTGCAGCTGCCCACTGGGCGTGAGGTGGCTCAAACCCGCCTCGACGACGCGACGCCAGTCCGGGATCATCGACAGGCTATAGGAGATCAATACGTGGTCGAACGACCGGATGCCGAACAAGAGTTCCGCGTCGAAAGCGGTGCCATCGCCGTGCGCGCCGCGAATTCGATTTGTCAGGCCGCGCCGCGAAATGGCTGAGACCGCGGACGTCAGCATTTCCGTCGAAACGTCGATGCCGAAGAATCGCGCCTCGGGGTGTAGTCGTGCCGCCAGCACAAGGTTCCGGCCGGTTCCGCAGCCGATTTCCAGCACGTTTGCGCCCTTGGCGGGCCGCAGGCCTGATATCAACTGGTTTCGGCCGAGAAGGTAGTATCGCCGCGTGGCATCGTAGATGTGGCGTTGCCAGCGGTACATCCTGTTCATGCGATCGGTCGCTTCGACCGGCCATGAAGTATTTGCCTCGGCATCGGCGCGGAGCGCAGGCATGACATGCGACTCATATTGACGGTTGATGGCCTCACTCCCTTCCGATGTTCGCGCGACAGGGGTGTGACAAGCACGGTTCCTCTCGGCGCCTTTTGGTTCGGCCCGTTGTCGCAAAATTGCAGTGAGCGCGAGATAGCTTTGTCAGATTGCTGATTCGGAGGATGGATGAACACGCAACTTATCGCTGACGCGCTTCGCAACAGCAGGAGCGACGCCGAAGCGACAATCTGGGACAGGCTCTTCGCGTTCTGGTTCCGTCGCCTGGTCTACACCCAGATCTGGGAGGATCCGGAAGCCGATCTTGCGGCGCTGCAGTTGCCGCTGGGATCGACCATCGTCACCATTTCATCCGGCGGATGCAATGCGCTGTCGTATCTGACGGCGCAGCCGGCCCAAGTGTACGCCGTCGATCTCAATGAGGCTCATCTTTCACTGCTCGAACTCAAGCTCGCGGGCCTTCGGGCCTTCTCCAACTACGCTGACTTCTGGCAGTTCTTCGGCGAAGGCGCCTCGGCCGCCAATGCCGGGCTTTATCGCGACCGGCTAAGACCGGTGCTCGACGCGAACGCGCGCGCATATTGGGACAAGCGGAATTCGACCGGCCGTCCGCGCTATGCCTATTTCACCGACGGCTTCTTTCGCCACGGCGTGCTCGGCCGGTTCATCGGCATGACCCATGTACTGGCCAAACTCGCACGGATCGATCTCGCGGCGCTGTTGCATGAAAAAATCGGCTCGCCCGCGCGCGTTGAAGCCCTGGATCGGCTGCATCGCCTGTTTCATTCGCCATTGGCCCGCCTGATAACCCGGACTCCTGCGTTGCTGTTCAGCCTTGGCATTCCGCCCCAGCAGCGGGCCTTGCTGGGAGCAGGCGCTCCGCTCAACGAAGTGCTGCATCAGCGGCTGCTGCGCCTGATCGATGTTCATCCCAATGAGACGAATTATTTCGCCTGGCAAGCGCTCAGTCGCAAATACGCGGGCCCGGAGGATCGCTGCCTACCGTCTTACTTGCAGCGCAGCCAGTTCGAACGCATGCGCAGCGGTGCCGGCTTGATCATTCCGGTGCACGCCAATCTTCGGCTGTTCCTGGAAAGCCTTCCGGCGCGCGAGGTCGATGCCGTCGTGCTGCTGGATTCGCAGGACTGGATGGCGCCGGAGGAAATCCGGGCGCTCTGGAATGCGATCGACCGTACCGGCAGCGACAACGTCCGCGTGATCTTTCGAACCGCGGGCACGGAGTCTCCGTTGGACAGCGCTGAGCTTGCGCCGCTCCGGCAAGTCTGGTGCCGCGACGAGGCCAGAAGCGCGATCGGATTCGCGCGGGACAGATCGGGAATCTACGGCGGATTTCACTGCTATGGACGGCGAAGCGCGAACAGGTAATACCGTAGGTAGCGCGCCTTCGTCGATTGCGCAGCAGAATTACCGACCGTCGCAAATCCTTCATACGCGGCCTATACTTGGTCGCCTCGTTGGTGTTGAAATCCCGATCTTGCGGGTGCCTTCCTTTTTAACTCGGAGCTACCTTCATGAAGATCATCCGTTTTGTCCTGGCCTTGCTTGTGCTGTCGCTCCTGGCGCCGCTGCAATCTGCCAAAGCGGCTGACGTGATCTGCTACAACTGCCCGCCGGAATGGGCGGACTGGGCCTCCATGCTCAAGGCCATCAAGACCGATCTCAACTACGACATACCCCACGACAACAAGAATTCCGGTCAGGCGCTGGCGCAAATCCTTGCCGAGAAAAGCAACCCCGTCGGCGATATCGGCTATTTCGGTGTCACCTTCGGCATGAAAGCCAAGGCGCAGGACGCGCTGGAGCCCTACAAGCCCGTCAACTGGGACCAGGTGGCTCCTGGATTGAAGGATCCGGACGGCTACTGGACCACGATTCATTCCGGCACGCTCGGCCTGTTCGTGAACAAGGATGCGCTCGGTGGCAAACCGGTGCCGGCCTGCTGGAAGGATCTGCTGAAGCCGGACTATCGCGGCATGGTCGGCTATCTCGATCCATCGTCGGCCGCGGTCGGATATGTCGGCGCGGTTGCAATCAATCTGGCGCTCGGCGGCTCCGCATCCAATTTCGATCCCGCAATTGCCTTTTTCAAGGAGCTGCGCAAGAACGATCCGATCGTTCCCAAGCAGACATCCTATGCCCGGGTGGTTTCCGGCGAGATGCCGATCCTGCTGGATTATGATTTCAACGCCTATCGCGCAAAATATTCCGAGAAGGGCAATTTTGAGTTCGTGATCCCGTGCGAGGGATCGGTGGTGTTTCCCTATGTCGTCGGCCTCGTCAAGAACGCGCCGGACAAGGACAAGGCCAAAAAGGTGATCGACTATCTCCTGTCCGACAAGGGGCAGGCGATCTGGACCAACGCTTACTTGCGCCCGGCGCGTCAAATTGAGCTGCCTGAGGCCGTCAAGGCGAAGTTCTTGCCCGATAGCGACTATGCCCGCGCCAAGAGCGTCGATTGGGGCCAGATGGAAACCGTGCAAAAAGGCTTCGTCGACCGCTATCTCGCCGAGGTCCGCTGATGCAGGATGGTGCCTAGAGCCTCTTCGGTTCTGATGGAATCAGAACCGAAGAAGCTCTATCTCTTTGTTTGACGCGTTTTCTTCACGCGGACCGGTTTCCACCCCCGGATCAAGTCCGAGGGCGTGCTTCGCTTGAAAACGCCCTTCATTAGGGGCACCATTCTTTCATGCCGCATAGATCGTTTGTCTGGCTGTGCCTGCTGCCGCTTGCCGTGGTGACGACGGCCTTCTTTCTGTTGCCGATGGCACGGCTCGTGTTAACGGGCGCCGAAGGTCCGCAAGGGCTGGCCGGATATCTGGCGATCCTGACCGAGCCGCGTTACCGCGCAACCCTGATCAACACCATTGTGCTGGCGACCGCGACCACGATCGTCACGCTCGCCATTGCGACGGTTGCGGGAATGTTTCTGCAGCGCCATCGCTTTCCCGGCAGGGCCGTGTTGATTGCGATGTTGACGTTTCCGCTGGCGTTTCCTGGCGTGGTCGTCGGCTTCCTGATTATTCTGCTCGCGGGGCGCCAAGGGCTGATCGGCGATCTTTCGAGCCGGCTGTTTGGCGAGAAGCTGGTCTTTGCCTATTCAATCTACGGGCTCTTTCTTGGGTATCTGTATTTTTCGATTCCACGCGTCATTCTCACCATCATGGCCGCGGTCCAGAAACTCGACGTTGGCCTGGAAGAGGCCGCGCGTTCGCTCGGCGCGGGCCCCTGGGCGGTGCAGCGCGATGTCGTGCTGCCGGCGCTGGGGCCGGCCTTCGTGGCATCAGGCGCCATTGCCTTTGCGACCGCCATGGGCGCGTTCGGCACGGCGTTCACGCTGGCGACGAATATCGATGTGCTTCCGATGCTGATCTATACCGAGTTCACTCTTGCCGCGAATTTCGCGACATCGGCGGCTTTGTCTGTCGGATTAGGCATCATCGCCTGGGCGATCCTGGCGCTTGCCCGCTCATTCAGCGGCGGCACCGTCGCGGCGGCTGGATGAGCGGATGCGCGATCGCCTGATTTTCAGCGGCCAACTCCTGTTTACGCTGATCGTTGCCGCATTCCTGGTCGTGCCCGCCATCCTGTCGATTTCGGCTGGCGTCACGGTGAACTACTTTCGAGGCATTTCCTCGGGCGTGACGCTGCAATGGGTATTTCAGGTCTGGGACCTCTATGCCGGCACCATCCTGCTGTCGTTCGTGATTGCATTCGCAACGCTCGCCGTCACGCTGCTGGCTGGGGTTCCCTCCGCCTATGCCTTGCACGTGCGGGGAGGGCGGCTTTCGCGTATCGTCGAAGAGATCATCACTTTGCCGCTGGCTATTCCCGGTCTCGCACTCGCGCTGGCGTTGCTGCTGACCTATGGCAGTTTTGGGGATTTCCGCCGTTCGTGGCTGTTCATCCTCACGGGTCATGTCATCTTCACCATGCCGTTCATGGTGCGGTCCGTCATGGCGGTGTTTGCGACCGTCGATATCAAAACGCTCGACGAAGGGGCGGCGTCGCTTGGCGCATCGCCATGGCGGCGCTTTCGCGATGTGATCGTTCCCAATGCGGTGCCGGGAATTCTTGCAGGCAGCCTGATGGTGGTGACGCTTTCGCTGGGTGAATTCAATCTGACCTGGATGTTGCACACGCCATTGACCAAAACCCTTCCGATTGGCCTTGCCGACAGCTACGCGTCGATGCGGCTGGAAGTGGCTTCGGCCTATACGTTGATTTTCTTTGTCATGATCATTCCGCTTCTGGTCGCCATGCAGATGTTTGCCGACAAGGAGCAGAAACGATGAGCGTGGCTGTGGGGCATGGCGCGTCGGTCCGCATTGAGGCCTGCGGCAAAACCTTTGCCGATGGTACGCGCGCGCTGGAGCCGGCAACCCTCGATATTGCGCGCGGAGAAACGCTGGTTCTGCTTGGTCCCTCCGGCTGCGGAAAAACCACCATGCTGCGCATCATCGCAGGGCTGGAATTGCCAGATCCGGGCGGCCGGGTGCTGTTTGATGATAAGGACATGACGTCGGTGCCGATCGAGCGGCGCAATGTCGGCATGGTGTTTCAGTCCTACGCGCTTTTCACCAATATGAGCGTCGCGGACAATATCGGCTACGGCCTGAAGATCCGGGGCATCGGCAGGCAAGAGCGTGCGTCGCGCATCGCCGAACTGGTCGAGCTGACCAATATCGCGGGATTAGAGAATCGCCGCATCGACCAGCTCTCCGGCGGCCAGCGCCAGCGTGTGGCGCTGGCGCGCGCGGTGGCGATCCGGCCGGGGATCCTGCTGCTCGATGAGCCCTTGACTGCGCTTGACGCGGCGCTGCGCGATCGGCTGCGCGGCGAACTCAACCGTTTGCTTCGCGCGCTCGGCATCACCGCGATCTATGTGACTCACGATCAGTCCGAGGCCATGGAGCTCGGCGACCGGATCGTTGTCATGCAAAAAGGCGCGATTGCCCAGATCGGCGCGCCACGGGAGATTTATTTCCAGCCCAAAAATCGCTTCGTGGCCGAATTCATTGGGGCGGCGAACATCATCGAAGCTCCGGTCGAAAACGGCCATCTTGTCCTGCCCGGCGGTCGGCAGCCTATCGGCGGCGATACAAGCCTGCCGGCCGCCATCGCCATGATCCGTCCTGAAACGATCCGGGTGGTGGAGGCCGCAAGCGCGCCGCTTTCGGGCACCATCGACAGCGTCAGTTTTATAGGCGACCGGCAACGGATGGTCATCAGCGGCGCGTCCGGTAAACTGCTCACGGTCGATGCTCCGAATACCGTTCGAGCCGAGGCCGGTGAACGGATCGGGCTTTTGATCGCGCCGGATGCCATCAGGCTTTTGCCGCCGGAAAACTAGGGATTAGAGATCGATGCGGCCAAAACCAGTTCTCATTGCGCAGATTTCCGATCTGCATATTAAGCCGCCGGGTGCGCTCGCTTACCGGCGCGTCGATACCGCGAAAGCGCTCGAGCGCTGCGTAATCGCCTTGAACGAATTCATACCAAAACCCGACCTCGTGGTGATTTCGGGCGACCTTGCGGACAGTCCGACGCCTGAGGAATATGAACATCTCAAGCGGCTGCTGGCGCCGCTTAAGCTGCCGTTCGTCAGCATCCCCGGCAATCACGATTCACGCGAACTGATGCGCGCCGCGTTTCCGCTAGCCTCGTATGCCCTTTCATCCGGTGCGCTCAATCAGCGGGTCGAAATCGGTGGACTCGATCTCGTGTTGCTGGATTCGAGCGTACCCGGCAAACCGCACGGCGAACTCGAAGCGGCGACCTTGCAATGGCTCGAAGAAATTCTCG
>WNFL01151178.1_pt2 | contig 10859 bp, 10 predicted proteins | sample 5400361 | NCBI WGS metagenome assembly WNFL01 (sample SAMN13153351, study PRJNA577476) | soil metagenome | isolation source: 40 cm soil on Douglas fir-dominated hillslope | place: USA:California | collected 2013-09-17 | reverse complement strand
ACAGCAGGCCGCCGCGCGTGACGATCGGCCCGCCGTACTGCTCCGTTCCCGTGACCGCCATGCCTCGTGCCGTGAGCGGGGCGAACTCCCCCAGCGGGATCCTCCAGCGGTATTCGCCGCTGTTCAAATCGATCGCGCTCAGCGCGCCCCACGGCGGCTTCACCGCCGGCAAGCCAGTCGAGTCACGCCAGCGCTCGTAACCGACAAACTCGTACGGCGCGCTGTGAACGCGTTTCGGTCCCCATTCCGACGTGTCAGCCGGATCGGGAGCATATCCGAGATACTCGAGCACCGCCCGTTTCTCCCCCGCGGGCACGCTCGCGAATGACGGCATAAACCCGCGTCCCGACTCGAGCACCACCCGAATTCTGTCGCGTGGCAAGCGCTTGCTGATGTCGACCAACGACGGCGCGCGATCGCGGCCGCGGCGATCGCTACCGTGGCAGGCGGCGCACGTAGCGGCGTACACGGCCGCACCGGTGCGCGGAGCGCCTGCGCGAGCCGTGGGACGGACCGATTCGCGCATCGCGGCGATCCAGGGGACGTCGCTCGCATTGACGTAGAGCGTCGCGGAGTCAGGGTCCACCGCGGCGCCGCCCCACTCACCGCCGCCATCGAAGCCGGGCAACACGATGCTGCCCTCACGGCTCGGCGGCGTGAAGAAGCCATTTCGCAGGGTCCGAAATCGTCGCAATTCCTGGTTCGTCACGTCCGCAGCGCTGATCGTCTGGCGCGCGAACGGCGCAGGCTTCACCGGGAACGGCTGCGTGGGCCAGGCGTGCTCGCCGCGCAGGTCCGAGGCAGGAACCGAGCGCTCCTGGATATCGAAGAGCGGCTTACCGGACTGGCGGTCGAACAGAAACACGAACCCGCTCTTCGCGATCTGCGCGACGGCGTCGACACGCGCGCCGCCGCGCGTGACCGTCACGAAACTCGGGGCGGTGGGAAGGTCACGATCCCAGATGTCGTGGTGCACGGTCTGGAAATGCCACAGCCGCTTGCCTGTTCTTGCGTCGAGCGCGAGCAGCGAGTTCGCGAACAGATTCGCACCAGTCCGGGCGCCACCGTAGAAATCGGGCGTTGCGGATCCGGTCGGCATGTAGACGATCCCTCGGCCGGTATCCACGCTCATGCCACCCCAGCTGTTGGCGCCCCCCGCCGTCTGCCACGCGCCCGGGGGCCAGGTGTCGTACCCGAATTCCCCAGGATGCGGGATCGTGTGGAACGTCCAGCGAATCGTGCCGGTGCGGACGTCATAGGCGCGGACGTCACCCGGCGCCGATCCCTCCTCCTCGCCGACACGCATGCCCTGGATCAGCAGGTCCTTGTAGATGGCACCGGGGCTCGTCGCGACGAGATAGGCGCCGCCGATCTCGCGGGACAGTCCGGCGGCGAGGTCGACCGATCCCGAGTCGCCAAAGCTGCGTATGGGGCGGCCGGTCCCTGCGTCGAGCGCATAGATGCGGCGGCCTGCCGTGAACAGGATCCGGCTGTCACCGCCCTCCGACCAATACACGACACCGCGATTGACATGGGAAAGGTCCGTGCGTCGTGCGTCGTGCGTGGTGCGTGGGTCGAAGCGCCAAATCAGCTTGCCGCTCTCGGCGTGAAGGGCGATGACGGCGAGCGCGGGAGTCGTGGTGTACAGGACGCCAGCAACGACGATCGGAGTTGCCTGGATCTCCCCGTGCTGATCGGGTGGGAGATCGCCGGTGTGGTAGACCCACGCCACGCGCAGCTGCGCGACGTTGGCCCGGTTGATCTGATCGAGTGTGGAGTACCGCGTGTTGCCCGCGTCGCCGCCCGTGACCCGCCAGTCACTGTTCGGTCCCTGGCTTGCGCATCCCGCGGCGAAGAGTAAAAGCGCGATGGTACGCACCTACGGATTCTTCCAGAGATCGATCGGCTTCTTCACCCCTTTCGGATGAAACGGGAACATGATCTTGCGGCCCTGTCCCGCCGACGCGTACGCGGCGTAGAGCACCTCCTGCACCACGCGCCCCGTCTCGCCGTCGGAGATCGGCGTCTCCTTGCCGCGGACGCAGCGGGCGAAATGCCGCATCTCCTGCGGGAAGCCGTAATTCCAGTGCTCTTCGAACACCGGATAGGTCCAGCCTTTGGTCGTGGCTGCCTTTTCAACCGCGTAGCCGAAGCCGACCTCCGAGTAGGTCGGGAGCGCGTTCCCCATCAGTATGTCGGCGTATGTCTGGCCTTTGTCGCCAAAGACCTCGATGCAGTCGTCCATGCCGCCCGGGCGATTCCAGCTGCTTTCGACCATGCCGACGGCGCCAGTCTCGAACTCCACGATCGTGATGGCTTCATCCTCGCCCTGCGTACGATCGCGATGCACCTGCATCGACATTTGTGAATAGACGCTTTTGACTCTTGGCTTGCCGAAGAACCACCAACAGAACGCGATGCCGTGGCAGCCGAGGTCCATGACGGCGCCGCCCCCCGATTGCTCGACGTCCCAGAACCAGTCGGCGTGTGGGCCGGAATGTTTCTCACCTTGTTTCACGAGGTGCACGCGGCCGAACGCGCCCTCGTCGGCCATCTGCTTTGCCTTCAGGTATTTCGGCGCGAAGAACAGCTCCTCCGCGTACAGCAGCAGCACCCCGGCCCGCTTACACGCGTCGATCATGGCATCGGCCTCTTCGAGCGTGATGCAGAGCGGCTTTTCGCAGACGACGTGCTTGCCGGCTTTGGCGGCGTCGATCGTGATCTGCGCGTGCAGCCGGTTTGGCGCCGTGACCGAAATCAGCTCGACCTGTGGATCCTTAAGCATCTCGCGGTAGTCGGTGTAGGCCTGCGGTACGCCGTGGCGCCTGGCGAACTCCGCCGAGTGTCCTTTCGTCGGTGAGGCCACGGCGACGACCTCCGCGTCCTCCGGGACCGCCTTTACTGCCGCAGCGATGCAATCCGCCTGAAAGCGGGAGCCGACGATGCCGACTCTTACCTTGGACATTGCGGTATCCTGGTGGTGCAGCGTCCGACCGCGACGCGTCGCACCAGCCGGTGCGAGGGCAATTCGCGGAGATCGCCGACCAACGAGTCGCCCCCCGCCCCCACCGCGAATGTGAAGCGGTTCCAGGACCACGTCTTGGCGGCCGAATCGTATGTGAACGTCGAGATGCCCATGAGCTCGCGCACGCCGTTCACGATCTTGTCGGCTTGCCACCGCACAGGCCCGTGTGGGCCGGCCGCGGAGTCGATTATGTAGATCACTTCCTCATCGTGGCAGGCTCGGTCGACTTGCGTGTCGGCGCAGAGCGACGTGCCGTGCCAGGCTCCCACGATCGCCGCCGCCGGTGTCTGTGCCTGCAGATCCCAGACGGCGACGCCCACGCGTGAATCGGCGGTGCCGTAGTAGAGGTACCATCGGCCTTGGAACGACACCAGCGCTTCGACGAATGTCGTGCCGGCCGCGTACTGCCCCGTTCGCTCGTAATTCTCCGTCGGTTTGATAAACGCGCTGTCGGATCGCGCGATCAGCCTGGTGGGATCACGCGCATCGAACAGCGCCTGCCCCGCGGAATACGTCCGCGACGGCAGGCTCCCTGCATTGTACAGCACGAGAATCCCGGCCGGCGTCATGAGTGCGGGCGGCCCTGCTTCGACGAGCCAGGAATCGAAATGGTTCGGGCGGGCCGACAGCACGGCAACCGCCTTCCCGGCCGCATCCTCGAGCGGTGTCCAGTCCAGCAGGTCGTCCGACGTCGCGATGTGGAGCACCGGCACGCCGTAGTACATCCAGTACTTCCCGTTCACTCGTGTGGCGATCAGTCGATCGCCTACGATCCGACTCAGAATCGCCCCCGATTTGGACTCGGTCCGCATGTACTGGCCGCCAACACGCGCGAATGCCGGTCCGTGTTTGGTCCACGAAATCAGGTCGCGCGACGTCGCCACCGCGAGCCGCGGCACGTCACGGTTCCACTGTGTGTAGGTGAGGACGTAGCGCCCATCTTCCGACTCGACGACCCGTGGATCTTCCACACCGCCCGGCCACTCGTACTGCCGCTGCGCGTCGGTGTCGGGATACAGCACCGGCGTGGGGCGCCGCGTGAAGTGCAAGCCGTCGCGGCTCTCGGCGAGACCGAGGCGGGATGTGTGGCCGCCGATCTGCTGCATGCCGGTCGTATCTTCGGCGCGGTACAGCAGAAAAACCCTGCCGTCCTTCACGACGGCCGCGGGATTGAACGTGGCGAACGCCTCCCACGCGACAGCGGGGTTCGGTGAAATGACCGGATTCACCTGCGCGGGCTTGGTGAACGGACCCAGGATCCACGACTGCTGCGGCGGTCGGGCGCCGGTGAGGGCGAGCGTGAGACAGCAGGCGGACAAGAATCCCACCACCACAACTGGCAGGAGCAACAACCACGAGACAATGGGGACCAGCACGTAGACGCCTGCACGCCGCGGCGGCGGCTGGAGCGCGTCGCGCGCGTAGATCGCGAGCGCTGCCACGGTAACGAGGAGTATCGTGATGTCGAGTGCGCGCTGTGTCGCGGCGGACCAGCGGCCCGAGAACCTGCCTACCACTGCATAGCCGAAAAATGGCGCGAACACCCAGCCGGCCATGAGGACCATGACGAACCGCTGCGGGCTGCTGCGGCCAGCGTAGAGAGTCAGCGCCACCGCGCCTACCGCCCCCACAACTGCGGCCAATCGAGCAACCTTGTGCATCACTGCACCCCGAGCACCCGCAGTGCCAGCCCCGCCAACACGCCACCCAGCAGCGGTCCGACGACCGGGATCGTCGCGTAGCTCCAGTCCGAGTCGGCTTTGCCGGCGACCGGTAAGAGCGCGTGCGCGATGCGGGGACCGAGGTCGCGCGCCGGATTGATCGCGTAGCCGGTCGTGCCGCCGAGCGAGAGACCGATGCCCCAGACCAGGCTACCCACGAGGTAGGCGCCAAGGCCGGGCGCCGGTCCTGTGGCGCCGACGGCCTTCGAGAAGATCGCGCCAACAACGAAGACGAGCACAAACGTGCCGATCACTTCACTCACCAGATTCGGGATGAGCTGCCGGATGGCGGGCGCGGTGCAGAAGCAGGCCCGTTTGATGCCGCCATCCGGCGTCTCCTTCCAGTGCGGCAGGTAGTGCAGCCACACCAGGGACGCGCCGACGATCGCGCCGAGGAGCTGCGCGACCACGTAGGGGACGACCTTCGAGAAGTCGCCGGCCCGCGCGGCAAACCCCAGAGTCACGGCGGGATTCAGATGCGCATCGCTGCTGCCGCAGGCGATCGCGGTAAACACGCCGGCCATCACCGCGAACGCCCACCCGGCGGTGATGACCATCCACCCACTGCCCTCGGCCTTGGACCGTTTGAGGAGCACACCGGCGACGACGCCATTCCCGAGCAGAATCAGAACCATCGTGCCGAGGAATTCACCCAGCAGTGGAGATGTCATGAAGCCCCTAGTTGTAGAGAACCTACACCAACCTTCACCAACCTCCACCATCCTCCGCTCAGCGACACAGCCGGTACGCCCCGATTCGCGTCGAGTAGGTCGTGGCACCCTTCTTCAGGTAATCGCCCACGTACCAAATCGTACAGTCATCGGTGGGGTCGATCGCCGTCTGGCTGTAGTCCTCCCACCGCAGCGTGCTGATCTGGGGAGCTTCGCCTTCCGCGAGCACGGCTTCATGCAGCGTGAGAACGCCGAGCGGGTCGCCGGCCAATCGCCCGGCAAACCGCTGTCCCGCAAAATTGGGCGTTCCGCCGAACGAATAGCCGATGCCGATGTTCCCTTGACCGTCAATGGCCGGGCTCCCCATCCAGCGATAGTAGCCGTCGGGAGCATATGTGCCCTGCTGCCGCAACTGCAGCGTGCGATCCGCCGCAACGCCGAACTCGTACCAGCGCACGCCACCACCGAATACGGCCGTGTTCACCGAATGCACCGCGACGATCGACTCGCGGCCGTTGACGTTGCGGTACACCACGCGCGCCATGAGCTTGTCGCCTTGCGCGTCGAGGTGCTGGTCGGTGCCGGGCTGGCGCACACATGTCGTGAGCTGGCCGTCGCACAGGTAATGGTAGGGCGCGACGGGAATCTTTTGCGGACCGGTCAGCCGGGTGTGGGCGGGGTCGTTCCAGTCTACCGCAAAGCGCCAGGCGTAGATGCCGTCGTCTTCGAAGTCGCCGCGCAGCTGCGTGCCCCCACCGGCAAGGACGACATTGGGCGCACCGGCAGGCGGCAGCGCTTGCCCATCGAGATCGACGTTGTTCAGAAAGTTCACGCTGTCCACGATCATGCACTGCTCGGCCCGTCGCCGGTGCTGGTCGGCACGTAGTACCCGTCCGGCCAGACGGCTGGGCGCGGGTAGTCGGGGAAGAGTGGCCGCAAGAATTCGTAGCGGTAGTAGGAGCCGAGCGGATCGGGGCTGCTGCTCACCGCATAGCACATCGAATACGGGCCCTTCTCCTCGGGCGGGCGCGGCGGGCGGGCGCGTGGCGTCGTGTCGGGCGGCCCCGGCGCCACCTGGGGCGGCACGAACAGCGGCACCGCGGGGCCGGGTTGGTCCGGTACACCGGGAGGGCTGAGCCACGCGCGGTCCCGCGCGTGCCACAGCTCCGGCTGATCGGGACGCTCCTTACTCCGCGTGAACACCGGCATCACGATGAGCCAGCGGTCGGCCAGCTGATCGTAGCGCACGACGGCGTCGCCGTTGTTGTGTGCTTCGCACGCCCCGCCGAAGTCTTTGAACAGCGTGTTGGTCGCGACCGGGCCGTAGACGATTTCACCGTTCTTGCGGAAAATCGCCATGCGGGTGTTGACGATCTGGAAGACGTAGTCGCGGCCCACCGCGAGCGCGTTGTCGGACGGGTTGCGCACTTCCCAGCGGCCGTGCGGTCCTTGCAGCCCGACGCCCAGGCCGTCGAAGCTCGCGACGAGCGTTGCAGGCGGCCGGCTTCCCTGCTCCCTCTGCTCGACCCCGCCCGGTGAAACGGTCCCTTGGCGCACTGGGGAGCACGCGGCGATCGCGATGGCACCCAGTGCGACGAATCGCGGTTTGATCGTCAGCTCGGGTGCGTGCTGTCGTACATGGGAACCAATTCGTAGAGCGCCGGCCACCCGTCAATCAGGAACAGGATTCCCATGCCCGCGAAAGCGCCCAGCAATGCGCCAACGACCCCGCCGATCGTTGGACTCGCGCCGATGGGCGGCGCGACGAGCGCTCNCGACCGCCGTTCCGCCGAGGAGTACGGCTAACCAGAGGGACAGCGCTCTTCCCATCCTGCGCCGCATATGGCATACAGAGCGCACGCGAGATAACGGCAGGACCACGGCGTCTCGGCCGGTGAGCGCGCGACCAACGAGCACTTGCTTGTCGAGATCTACGTCCAACAGACGGCATTCCACGGAACCGCCTCCTTCGGTCTCGACCCGTACGTCCACGTATTCTTGACCCTGGTTTGCGCTGAAAAAGCGGAGAATCTGCGATCGACCGGCGCGCTCGACGGCATCAGCGAAGGCTTCCCACCGCAACTGCTGTACTGAGGGCATCGTGTCTTAGCGTGTCGGCGACTGGCGCGCGATGCGCAGCGTGCCCGCGGCGCACGCCGCGCCTAATCCCGCGGTTAGGACGAGCGACAGACCCGCGAGTCGTCCCTCGATGAGCGCCCCTGATTGGATCGCGTCCCGGACCATGAATGCCGCCGGGAGCGATAACGATCCCACAGCACCCCAGAGCGCGGTACGCGTGAACGACAGCTCGGCCAGGGACCGGCGCCGTTCGGTGATCATGAGGACGATCGCGAAGACCCCGCCGCTCACTGCGCCCCACAGGGTCCACCTGAGCACCAAAAACGGAAACCAATCCCAGAACGGCGGGCAGTAGAGGCAGATCACATCTCGACGCGCGTTGAATGCTATCAATGCCATCAGCACGCCGACGGGCAGCCACACGACAGCCCACGTGATCGCCGTTCCCAGGACACCGCGGAGACGATGCATACGAGTTGATTACCTGGCCTGAAGCAGAGGGGAAAACGCGGGGAATTCCCGCGCCACAAAGTGCAGCCAAGCTGTACCACCAGGCGGCCCGGATGGTTGGCGAATCGGAAACCCGGCTAGCGCCGGAGGCGTCTCGCCACTGAACTGTTCGATTCGAAACCCGCGGCGGCGAACGGCGAAGTCGACCAGGAGATCGCCCTGCGTGGTCGCGAGCAGCACGGGGAGGAAATGCAGTGCATCACAGCGACTCTTGCCGAATGTGGTGGCGACGTCAGCATCGGCAGGCACCAGCCGTCCGCAGCTGAACACGACCACCGGCAGCTCCGTCTCTACACCTGCCGCGCTGCGGAAATACAGGCGAGCCAGGGGCAACTCGACGCTGTCTTGCGCCACGACGGTCACGACGATCGCGCCATAGCCGTTGAGCGCTTCGTACTCCGCGGAGCTGCTCGGATACCCGATGTTGTAAACCGCGATCCGTGGAATTGGCGCGTACTGTCGGTACTGACTCGCCGCCGCTCGCAGGCGCCCGGTCATCTCGGCATCCGTCGCCGGATTGCGGCTCCAGCCCTGACTGACCTCGACGTGGGTGACGCCCTGACCGGACAGGATCGCTGGGACCAATCCGGCGGTCAGGAGCCAGACCGCAGCGAGGCGCGATCCAGTAGCCATGCCGTAATCTAGGGGCGGAGCCGGCTTCCGGCGATCGGACGCGCAGGCGCAGCTCCTTTGCACCTAAATGAGAATCACGATGCCGGTGACCACGATCGCCAAGAGCAAGGATTTTACGTGGACGGCACGAGCTTGACGTCTTACCGGCGCCAGCTCCGCCGCATCGGTGATTGGTGCAACGCCCAGATCCATGTCGCGCAGACCGCGCGCCGCGAGCCGCACTCAGCAAAGAAGAGCACGACGGCAAGGAAGGCAGGGGCTCCGAACGCAACGACTCCCAGTCTGAAGCGGGATCGTTGGCCGCGCGGGCCGATGTTGGGAATCACTTGTCCAAAGCTTGGCGATCCCGCGCCTGGGTCAAGAGTCGCTCGGTAAAATCGACGCGTTCGTTGAGCTCCGCCAGCTGTGCGGCCTGACGCGCGAGCTCGGCCTGCGCCTCGTCCAACTGCTGTTGCATGCTGGCTGACTCGCTCCTGCGGTCACCCGCCGTGAGGCGCTGCGCCGCAAACGCGAATGCCAGCGCCAGCGTGACGTGAATGCCGGCGTGCCAGCCCTCCCCCGCCGCAATCGCGAAACCGGCGCCGGCGACGTTGAATACGCTCGCCACGATGGCGAGGCGGCGCCACATCAGAGTCGTCACGTGGCCTCCTGAGGTGCCGCGCCTTTGGCGATCAGCCACACCGCGAGCACCAGCTCGAACGCGGCGACGGGCAGCCAGATGAGCTGCGCCACCAGGTCGGGCAATACGTCCATGAGCTGCAGCGGCAGACCGAGCGCGACCACGGCAGAAGCGACCACACCGACGCCGGCCAACCAGACTGGCACGATTCGACCGCGGAGGAGCAGCCACGAGAAGATCGTGCTGCCTACAGCGAAGAAGGTCGCGCCGATGAGCCAGGGCTGTGCGAGTACGAACGCGCCGACTGCCCCCGCCGCCGCAGGATCCGGCGTGTTGGCCCCCCCTGCGGCAGCCGTGGCGAGCGCGAGCAGTCCCAACGTTGTGGGGATCGAAGCGGCGCCCGTGACGCCCTCGGCGACTCGACAGGTCAGCGCCAGCAGAGCGAGATCACGGTCCTGCTCGCGCGTGATCGCATACAGCGTCACCGCAAGCACGAGCGCACAGAAGCAACCGACCAGCGAGAGCACCGCGGCGAGACGCACATCGCTCGCGTGCAGAGCCATTCCCGCGAGCTTGGCCGCCATCCCGTCTCCGCTCGTGGCGCGATTGGACAGCAGCATGGCGGGAAACGCGGCGGCGATGTAGACGAGATACGTGATGCCGGCAAGCCGTGCGTTGGTCCTGCGAGTCATGTGTGCTCGAACCGAAGGTGTAGAGGGCCCTACGGGAGCCGATGTTGCGGGATTCAACATCTTGCCCGCAAACTAGCACCATGAAGAAATCGATCGGCGACAACATGATCCCGAAGGACTGGGGATTCGAGCGCGGCCTCGAGCTCGTGAAGCGCGCCGGGTTCGACGGCATCGAGCTGTGGCTGGGTGACGTGCCGTGGTTTCAGATGACAACGACCGACGCGCAGGTGCGGGAGCTGCGCCGCAAAGTCGAAAGCGCCGGCCTCGTCGTCTCCAACGTCTCGACCGGATTGCATTGGGCCACGCCGCTGTCCGCGCGCGATCCCAGCGTCCGCGCGCAGGCCGCACGCATCGTGGAGCGCCAAATCGAGATGGCGGGACTGCTCGGCACCGACGCGATCCTGGTCGTCGCCGGGCTGGTGACGGAGGAAGTGCCCTACAACGAGGTCTATCAGCGCTGCGTCGATGCCTTGAAACCGCTCGGTGAGAAGGCCGCACGCGCCGCCGTCAGGATCGGATGCGAGAACTGCAACTCCGAGCAGCGCTTCCTCATCAGCCCGCGGGAGTTCTGGCAGTTCCTGAACGACGTGAACAGTCCCGCGGTCGGCATTCACCTCGACGTCGGCAATATCCACGACACGGGATTCGCCGAGCAGTGGATCGAGATCCACGGGCCGCAGATCACGCGCATTCATTTGAAGGACGTGCTGAAACACCGCGGGCGCAGCGGCGATCAGAGCGTGTATACGAATCTGTTCCTGGGTGACAACAACTGGCCCGCGATCCGCGCCGCGATGACCAAGGTGGGTTACGACGGCTGGCTCATCGCGGAGATGGAGGCGCGCTACCGCTACGCGCCGGATCAGCAGTTCTACGACACCTCGCAGGCGATGGACCGGCTGATCACCG
>WNFL01084408.1_pt1 | contig 10859 bp, 4 predicted proteins | sample 5400361 | NCBI WGS metagenome assembly WNFL01 (sample SAMN13153351, study PRJNA577476) | soil metagenome | isolation source: 40 cm soil on Douglas fir-dominated hillslope | place: USA:California | collected 2013-09-17 | reverse complement strand
CAGGTGAGCGTGTCGGCGCTGGTGTCGTAGCTGAGGTCCCCTTTGCAGCTCGGACACACCAGCATGCTCAACAGGTCGGGAGTCAGGGGCATGCGAAGCTCTCTCCTCGGGCGCAGGGTCCCGGGCATGGGGGTCGGGCGCGTCGCTCGCGGGCCCTGGGTTTCACGGCGAAACGGCACGGCGTGGGGTTCGTGGAGCTCCTCGGCGTGGATGCCCGGCGGCCAAGTATATCAGCCCCGGGAGGGCCTTCAAGCCGTGCCCTCGCGGAACACGCCCATGCGCCGGTACTTGAGCAGGCGCTGAGCTCGCGCGGCTTCTTCTCCTGCAGCTGCTTGAGCGCTTCGGCGAGCGCCTTGCGCAGCGCCTGCCCGGTGGCCTGCGGGTCGCGGTGCGCGCCGCCGAGCGGCTCGGGCACGATCTTGTCGATCAGGCCGAGCGTCTTCAGGCGGGTCGAGGTGATGGCGAGCGCCTCCGCGGCCTCGGGGGCCATGTCGGCACTGCGCCAGAGAATCGAGGCGCAGCCCTCGGGCGAGATCACCGAGTAGATGGAGTTCTCGAACATCAGCACCACGTCGCTCACCGCCACCGCCAGGGCCCCGCCCGAGCCGCCCTCGCCGATGATCACGGTCACGATCGGCACCTCGAGGCGCGCCATCTCGCGCAGGTTGACCGCGATCGCCTCGGCCTGCCCGCGCTCCTCGGCGCCCAGGCCCGGATAGGCGCCGGGCGTATCCACCAGGGTCAGGATCGGCATCCGGAAGCGCTCGGCGAGCTGCATCAGGCGCAGCGCCTTGCGGTAGCCCTCGGGGTTGGGCATGCCGAAGCGGCGCGCCAGGTTCTCGCGCGTGTCGCGCCCCTTCTGCTGCCCCATCACCATGATCGGACGGCCCTCGATCAGCGCCATCCCGGCGACCAGGGCCGGGTCGTCGCCGAAGTGGCGGTCGCCGTGCAGCTCGGTCCACTCGGTGCAGCAGCGCTCGATGTAGTCGAGCGGATAGGGCCGGCGCGGGTGGCGCGCGAGCTGGACGCGCTGGTAGGGCGTGAGCCCGGCGTAGATCTCGCGCCGCAGCGCATCGGCCTTGCGCTCGAGCTTATCGAGGTCGCCGCCCGGGGCGTGGCGCGCGGCCGGGTTGGCCTTGAGCTCCTCGATCTGCTGTTCGAGCCCGTCACGACGCACCCTTCGACCAGCGCGCCGCCAGCCACGCGCAGCGCTCCTTGAGATGGTCCACCACCGCCGCCTCCTCGGCGACGTGGTAGCGGCGCGAGCGCATCGCCTGGATCGAGCGGTCGCGGTGCACGATGTAGACGTACACCTCGGCCGCCCCCGGGTGCGCCGAGAGCACCTCGTCGATGGTCTCGAGACGCTCGACCGTGAGCTCCTCGACCCCGATCTTGAGCTGGAGCGTGGCGCGGTAGCGGCGCCGCGCCTCCTCGAGCTCGGCCGCCTCGGCGAGCAGCAGCTTGGCGCCGCGCTCCTCGCGCACCTCGAAGCGCCCGCTCACGACCACGATCTGGTCCGTGGCCAGCACCGCGCGCGCCGTCTCCCACAGCTCCGGGAACACGGCGGGTGGTGATGCTCTTGGTCTCGAGCACGATCCCGGCGAGCCGGGCCTCGGCGCCGTCCTCTTGCTGGAGCAGCTCGGCGACGGTGTGGGTCGAGAGCCGCGCGAGCTCCTCGCGCAGGTGCTCGAGCGGATGCTCGGAGAAGTAGAAGCCCAGCACCTCCTTCTCGCGAGCGCTGCGATCGCGGCTGCTCCACGGCGGCACCGCGGGCAGCGGAGGCGCGGCCAGCGTCACCGTGGCGCCGCCGTCGCCGCCGAACAGCGACGACTGGCCGCTCTCGCGCTCGCGCGTGAGGCTCGCGGCCTGATCGAGCGTGCGGCCGGCGGCGGCGTGGAGTGCGGCGCGCTCGCCGCCCAGCGCGTCGCAGGCCCCGGCGGCGATCAGGCTTTCGAGCACCCGGCGGTTGAGCGTGCGGCCGCCGATGCGGGCGGCGAGATCGTGCAGGTCGCGGAACGGGCCGGCGGCAGGCGCGTCCGCGGCGGCATGCGACGCCGCGGCAGTGGGGGCGTCCGCGGCGCCGGCCCGCGCCCCCACCAGGGCCTCGACCACCGCCTGGCCGACGTTGCGCACCGCGCCGAGACCGAAGCGGATCGCGCCCTCCTCGAGCGTGAACTTCCACTCCGAGCGGTTGACGTCGGGGGGCAGGATCGAGAGCCCGAGGCGGCGCGCCTCCTCGATCAGGGTGACGATGCGCGCGCTGTCGCTCATCTCGCTGGTCAGTGTCGCGCACATGAACTCGGCCGGGTGGTGGACCTTGAGCCAGGCGCACTGGTAGGCGAGCAGGGCGTACGCGGCGGAGTGGGAGTTGTGGACGATGAGACCGTTGGCAATGAAGTTGTGGTCCCCCTCGACCGTGAGATCGTAGGTTTCCTCGACGCCGCGCGGCTCGATCGAGGCAATCCGGTCCCAGTACACGTCCGACGTGGCCAGGTGCGCCAGGCGCAGCGAGCCAAAATAGCGGGCGATGCGCGCGATGGTTGCGCGACGGAAGCCACGCTTGACGTGCGAGCCCCGGCCGGTGAATTCCCTCATCGAGACGCCGGAACGGGATTCGAGGTCGACCCAGGTGAGCCCCACGCGCCGGCGCTCGGCATCCACCCACGTACGCACCTCGCGGGGGATCGTGTCCTTGCTCGTCATTCCGCGCGCCGACGAGCTCAGGTGGCCCCTGAGGAGCTCGACCTGCGCTTCGCGGCCCAACGCGTGCGGAGCCACGCACTCCAGGAACCGCTCGCGGTACGCTTCGCCGAGCAGCCTCACCGTGAATCCGGGGCGCTCGGTGCCCCGATACTTGAACAATACCCGGCGCAACCGGCCGACGATTCCCAGCCGCAACAGCAGGAGCTGCACGTCGCGCGCGAGCCCCTCGGACGAGGTGGCGTAGAACGGTGCGTCGTGGCTGCGCCCCGCGATGCTGCCGTCCCCGGCCCAGAGCCGCCCCAGGAACAGCGCAAGGTCGGCGTCACGGAGCTCGAACACCGGGGGCGGGACGCGCTTCGACGTGGCTTTGACGCCGAGGATGCCCAGCCGCTCGGCCCAGCGGAATGCGCCGGAGCGCAGGCCAGGTGCGTCCTCGACCAGCGCCAGATTGCCGTCCATCGCAACCGCGTAGGGAGCGGCCGCTTCGCGAGCTCGATAGTCCTTCCCGAGGTTGGCGCACACCTCGAAACGTCCGCCCTCGCGCGCGTAGGCGCGGGCCACCGTATCCGGGAAGCACGAAATGGCCGCGACGAAATCGTCGATCAGCTTCCGGTCGTTGTTGAAGTAGTAGAGCGAGCTCGGGTGGCACGTGTTGCCCTCCGCGAGCAGTCCGGCAAGCGCAATGAGCTCGTGTCTCGGCCAGCTGCGGCGCGACGCGACCGGGACTCGGCGTGGGGCGGCGATCCGATCTCCGGGACGGAGGTCTTCCAAATTCTTCCAGCCGTCGAGGGTGCAGAACGGGTGGTTGCCGGTCGCCACGATGTGCTTGCCCAGCCCGGTCCGGAGCTCGAATACTGGCTTGCGTCCGTTGCGAACCACGTCGGTGACGCTGCGCACGCCGAGCTTGAAATCCGAGCCCAGCGCGTGAACGTGGAAGGGCTCGCGTTCCGTGAAAAGCGCCGCGATGCTGGTTGACCGCCCGGTCCGGGCGTCGGTGATCTCCGTTGCCCCGGCCAGGCACTTGTTGAACCCGTAGCCTGCGAACTTTTCCATGGTTGCGAAGATCCGCTCAGCCTTCGCGGGAGGGATCTTCCGGTGCTTGCAGCCGTCGATGAACGCCAGCCGCTTGGCTTCCATCTCCTCGGGGCGCTTCTTCCCCATCGCGCGCCGCAGCTCGTCGGCCTGCGCCATCGAGAACCCGGCCAGCGCGTTGGCCGCCTGCATGACCTGCTCCTGGTACACGAACACGCCGTAGGTGTCCTTGAGGATGGGCTCGAGCCCGGGGTGGTCGAAGCGCGCGACCTGGCGCCCGTGCTTGCAGTCGATGAAGTACGGGATGTTCTCCATCGGTCCGGGACGGTAGAGCGCGTTCATCGCCACCAGGTCTTGGAACACGGTGGGCTTGAGGCGCCGCAGGTAGTCGCGCATGCCGGTGGACTCGAACTGGAAGATCGCGACCGTGTCGGCGCTCTGGAACACCCGGTAGGCCTCGGCGTCGTCGAGCGGCAGCGCCGCGAGATCGAGCCGCCGCCCTTCGCGCCCGGCGATGAGCCGGACCGCCTCCTCGAACACCGACAGGGTGCGCAGGCCGAGGAAGTCCATCTTGAGCAGCCCCGCCTTCTCGATCGCCACCATGTCCCACTGGGTGGTGACCGACTCGTCCTTCTGGCGGTAGAGCGGCACGTAGTCCACCAGCGGGCCGGGCGTGATGAGCACCCCGGCGGCGTGGGTCGAGGCGTGGCGCGCCAGGCCCTCGAGGGTGCGTGCGGTCTTGAGCAGCCGCGCCGGGCCGGGGCCGCGCTGCGGCAGGTTGCGCAGGTCGGGCGACAGCTCGAGCGCGCGCTCGAGCGTCATGCCGAGCCCGTCGGGCACCAGCTTGGCGATGCGGTCCACCTCGGCGAACGCCATCCCCAGCGCGCGGCCCACGTCGCGCACCACGCCCTTCGCCCCCATGGTGCCGAAGGTGATGATCTGGGTGACGTTGTCCTCGCCGTAGGTGCGCTTGACGTAGTCGATCACCTCGCCGCGCCGCAGATCGTCGAAGTCGATGTCGATGTCGGGCATGCTGACGCGCTCGGGGTTCAGGAAGCGCTCGAAGATCAGCCCGTGCTGGAGCGGCTCGATGTCGGTGATGTGGAGCGCATAGGCGACCAGCGAGCCCGCCACCGAGCCACGTCCCGGGCCGACGCCGATGCCTCGCGAGCGCGCGTAGGCGATGAAGTCGCGCACGATCAGGAAGTAGGACGCGAACCCCATGCGGCAGATGACGTCGAGCTCGTACTCGAAGCGCTTGTGGATCTCCTCGGTCACGGTCCCGTAGCGCTTGGGCAGCTCGGCGCGCGCCAGCTCGGCGAGGTGGGCCTCGGGGCTCGCCGCCCCGGGCGGCAGCGGGAAGGCGGGCAGCAGCGGCTTGCCGAAGGCGAGCTGGAGGTTGCAGCGCTCCGCGACCGCCAGGGTGTTGCGGATCGCCTCGGGGCAGTCGGTGAAGGCCTGCTTCATCTCCTCGGCGGAGCGGAAGAAGAGCTGGTCGGTGTTCATCTGCATACGCTTGGCGTCGTCCACCGTCTTGCCGGTCTGGATGCACAGCAGCACGTCGTGCGCGTCGGCGTCCTCGTGGCGCAGGTAGTGGCAGTCGTTGGTGGCGACCAGCGGGATGCCGGTGCGCGCGGCCAGCGCGCGGGTGCGCTCGCGGATCCGATCCTCGATCTCGAGCCCGTGGTTCTGGATCTCGAGGAAGTAGTGGTCAGCGCCGAACATCTCGCGGTACATCCCCGCGGTGCGGGCGGCGCCCTCCTCGTCGCCGGCCAGAAGGTCGCTCGCCACCTCGCCCTTGGGGCAGGCCGAGAGCGCCAGCAGGCCGTCGGCGTAGCGGCTCAACACCTCGTGATCCACGCGCGGCTTGTAGTAGAAGCCCTCGAGGAAGGCGAGCGAGGAGAGCCGCATGAGGTTCTTGAAGCCGCGCTCGTCGCGGGCCAGCAGCACCAGGTGGTGGGCGGTGTCGCGGGTGCGGTCCTGGCGCTTGCCGCGCGTGACGTAGGCCTCCATGCCCACGATCGGCTTGACCCCGGCCTTGAGCGCGCCCTGGTAGAACTCGACCGCGCCGAACAGCGAGCCGTGGTCGGTGAGCGCCAGGGCCGGCATCTTGAGCGCGGCGGCGCGCTCGAGCATGCGCGGGATCGAGCTGGCGCCGTCGAGCAGCGAGTAGTCGCTGTGGTTGTGGAGGTGGACGAAGTCGGCGTGCATGGTCGGCCCTTCCGGAGCGGCGCCAGCGCTAATCTATCACAAAGCTCGCGCGCCGACGGGTGACGTTGCCGGTGCGATCCACCGCGACGATCTCGTAGCGATGCGTGCCGGGCGCGGGCCGTCGCAGCGGGCGCCAGCGCAGGATGCCGACCGAGCCGTCCCACTCCGAGGGCATGCGCGTTCCGGCCACCTCGAAGTAAGAGGCGCGCGCGTCGACGTCGCTGCCCGCGTCCTCGAGCTTGGCCTCGAGCGCCCAGTGGCTGTAAGGCTTGAGCGCGGCGTGACGCCGCGGGCGCAACGGCGTCACCCGCGGCCCGCGCGTGTCCTGGAGCAGCGCGAACACGCCGAGGCTGCGGTGCTCGCCGCTGATACGCCGCGTCGTCGAGTCGTAGTCCGAGGAGACAAACTCCCAGCCCTCGCCCGAGTCGCAGAACAGCCCGACGTGGTCGGGCGATGCCCCGGCCGGGAGCGCGAGGCCGGGAGCAGCGCGCTCGCCTCGCCCACCGCGGCCAGCTCGCCCGTGGCGCGCGCCGGGGCGGGCGGGGCGACCAGCAGCAGCTCGGGCTCGAAGGCGCCGGCGCGCAGCAGGCGCCACTGTGGCGCCGCGCTCGCCGGGAGCGCCGCGACGGCGCCGGGCTCGAGCGCCACCAGCGTGTAGTGCTCCGACTCGGCGCTCCACGAAGCCCCCACGCCGTCCTCGCCGCCCACCCGCACGGTGAGGGTCGCGGGCTCGGTTCCCGGGTCGGGGAGGATCGCGGTCCAGGCCGGCGCCTCCCCCGCCGCGGCGGGTGCCGCGCTCGCGGGCTGGCGGCGGGCGCGCGGGCTCTCGAACCACACCGCCCGGCTCCCCGCCGGGGCGCCGCGATAGATCACGCGCAGGTGGCGCCCGGGCAGCGCCACGAACGCGAACCCCGACGCCGGGGACGGGCCGCCCGCCGGCGCCGCGGCGGCCGCCCGGCCCGCAGCACCCGGCTCCGGGCCGCGCTCGGCCACGGTCGGGGCGCGCAGCACGACGCTGCGCACACTCGCGTGCCCGGCGACGTCGCGCGCCACGATGCGCACGGTGCGGAGGCGCTCGCCGGGTGTCAGCATCAGCGTCCCAAGCGAGGGTTCGCTGGCGGCGCCGCGCAGCACCACGGGCTGGAACTCGCGCGGCGCCCACAGCATCATCGAGAAGCGGCCCACCGCGGTCACGCGGCCGCGATCGTAGACGTAGTCCACCTCGGACATGTCGGTGGTCCACGAGGCGCTGTCGAGGCGGCACTCGACCCGCGGCTCGTCGCCCCACTCGAGCGCCAACGACCACGGCGCCATCGAGCGGCGCGCGCCGTCGGTGCCGTCGGTGACCTCGACGATGGCCCGGGCGCGGCCCTGGAGGATCAGCGTGTCGGCCCCGGACCCGAGCTCGACCAGCCGCGGCGCGGCGCTGCGCTCGACGAACGAGGTGTCGTCGAGCGGCTCGAGCGTCACGCGCGCGATCGTGGGCGCGATCGTGTCCTCGAGCGCGATCCCGGCGCGCAGCGGGTTGTAGGCCACGTCGCCGCGACGCACCTCGAAGTGGAGGTGGGGCGGGATCGTGCCGCTGCGCCCGCTCCAGCCCAGCACCTGGCCCGCCTTGATCGGGAAGCGCCCGGCCTCGGGCCACAGGTCCTGCTCGTACTGGCCGAGCGAATCCTGCGCGGCCGCGACGTAGGCCGCGATCGGGCGCGCGAACTGGTCGAGGTGGGCCATGACGATGAGCCGCCCGTCGCGGGCGTGAAGGTAGAGCGAGCGCCCGTAGCCGGCGCCCGAGGTGCGGACGCGCTCGATATAGCCCGGGAGCGCCGCGTACACCGGGCGTCCGGTGGTGCCGCCGGTCGAGAAGTCGAGCCCGGCGTGGAAGTGGCCGCCGCGCAGCTCGCCGAAGCTGCCCGTGACCCGCAGCGGGGGGTGGAGCGGCGCGTGATCGAGCGGCGGCAGGAGCGGCGGCACCGGTTCGATTCTGGCCGGCTCGGCCGCCCGGGCGCTGGCCGCCCAGGCCACCAACATCACCGCCGATCGTGCGAAACGCATGAGCCGGCGAATCCGGGAGTGCGTGGCGCACGCCTTAAGGCAACCCGTGGTGCGACCTGCACGTGCGCGGGGGGCCGGTCCGGCATCGAGATGGACCGTTGCGCCCGGGGTGGAGGGTCTGGCATCGGGCTTGCTGAACGTCCCATCCCTCGTGGCAGGCAACTGGGAGTTCTCCTTCCCTGGAGCGTGGCGCCGTCCGCTGGCCGGCGCCTCACACGGCGGAGGGGCCCGAATCGGCTCGCGGCTCCGCGGGCGGCAACCATAGCGCATTCGTGCGCCGGGTGCCGGGCGGACCCGGAAACCGCCATCGACACGACGTTTCAACGTGCTTCACGGAAGAAGCACGACGCGCGCCTGGGCGTGGATGGACCCACTAATCAGGCGTGCGAAGTAGATCCCGGCCGGGACCAGGTGTCCTTCATGGTCCCGGCCGTTCCATTGCGCCACGCCGTTGCTCTCGGGGCCGAGCGGGATCTCGCGCACCAGCCGGCCCTGGAGGTCGAACAGCCGGATGCGCTGCATCCCCGCCCCCGGACCCGCGCCCCTCCAGAAGAGCGCGAGCGGCGCCCGCGCCGGCTGCACCCCGCACGCGATCGCCACGCCGGGGCGCGCGCGCAGTGGCCCGCCGACGTCGGCGCGCACCCCGTCGAGCACCGCGAGCGCGGAGTGCGCCCCGCTCGCATCCACGACCCGCACCGCGACGCTGTAGTCGCGCAGGCGCGCGAGCCCGGCCAGGGTCTCGCGCTCGGTGCCGCCCGGCGACGCCGAGGCGGTAAGGCTCCAGGCGAGCGGCGCCGCGTCGAAGCTCGCGGCGTCGAGCGGCGCCGGCGCGGCGCGGATCTCGTAGCGCGCGGCGCGGATCAGGCCGCCCTCGGCCGCGGTGGCGGTCCACGCCAGCGTCACGCCGGTCCCGGTCGCCCCTGCCACCTGCAGGCCGGCGACCGCGGCCGGCACCACCGGGCCGGTCGTGATGCGCGCCACGTTCGAGATCGTGCTCCAGCTCCCGGCCCGGTCGCGGATGCGCACCGCCAGCTCGTAGTCGGTGCGCGGCACGAGCCCGGTGACCCGCACGCGCCGCGCCTCGCCGGCTGAGCCGGGTGGTGCCACCCCCGGCACCGGCGCGCCGAGCGGGAAGCTCGCGGTGGTGAGGACGAAGGTGGCGTAGCGCACATCGTAGGCCGAGGCCGGCCCGGCGCCGCGCGGCATCGCCGGCGTGGTCCAGCGCAGCACCGCCGAGTAGGCCCCCACCGAGTCCGCCACCAGATCGCTCACCGCCGGCGGCGGCGTGTCGTCCAGCAGCGTGATGCGTGGGTAGTAGAGCCGGCTCCCGGTGCGCGCGTCGTTGCCGCGCAGGGTGGGCCACGGCGAGAGCGTTTCGTCCCACGTGCCCGGGCCCGCGTCCACCACCATCAGGCGCTGGTCGGGCGACTCGCCCGGGGCCGGCGCCGAGCCGGCGATGACCTGCGCCGCGCCATCGCCGCGCAGCTGGGTGGCGACCGGCCAGGGCCCGGCCTGGAGCGGCGGCGGGAAGCGCAGCAGCGGCGCCGTGCCCACGTCGATCCCGATCAACCCCGCGCCGCCGTAGGCGAGGATGTCGGGGGCGTTCCCCGGCGCCACGTGCGCCAGGATCGGAGAGCCCTGCGCGGGCTCGAAGGCGGTGGTCGGCCATGGGGCCGGGAAGCCCACGCCGGTGTTGGGATCGAGCACCACGGTCTGGCCGCGGCCCGGCAGCATCAGAACCAGGTCGTCCTGGCCGTCGCCGTTGAGGTCCCCGACCGCGGGCTCCAAGTCGCGCGCCCCGCTCAGCACGAATCGCCCGCGCGCGAGCCCGTCGGCGCCCACACCGATCGCCGCGTCGAGCGTGGTCGTGAACACGGTCGGCACGCGGTCGGGCCCGGTGGCGCACACCACCGGCGGCGTGTAGCGCCCCACCCCGACCGGCGACGGCCAGCCCGCCGCCTCTCGGCCGTCGAAGCGGAACGCGTGCAGCGTAATCGCCGAGACCACGATGATCTCGGCGCCCGGATCGGCGTCGATCGGCGAGATCGCCAGCGGCTGGCTCACGCCGACCGACGGCAGCGGGAACCCCGGCATCAGCGAGCCGTCCGCCCGCCACGCCCAGATCGTGCCGTCCACGGTGCCGCCCACGATCTCGGTCGTGCCGTCGGCATCGAGGTCCCCGAGCGCCGGCCCCCCCACCAGCGTGGTCGGCGTGCCCCGGGTCACGCTGACCGGCCAGCCCGGGAGCGGGTCGCCGCCGGCGTCGAAGCCCGCGACCTTGCCGTTCGTGGTCGCGATGAACAGGCCGTTGCCGCGCCCCGCGCCCAGATCGGCGGCCGCAAGCCATCCCAGCGGCGGCCCCGGGAGCGGCACCCGACGCAGCGTGTCGCCGGTGACGCCGTCGAGCAGCACGAGCTGGGCGTCCGAGGTCGCGATCGCGATGCGTCCGTGCCTGCTCAGCGTCGGCAGCGTCACCGCCGGTCCCACCGCCGCCGCCCCGCCGCGCACCGCGAACGAGCTGGGCGGATCGGTGAGCGCGCGATAGAGGTCGAGCCGGCCCAAGCCGTAGCCACCGCCCGGGTTCAGCGCGGCGATGTCGTCGGCGGTGTCGCGGAGCCGGAACAGCATGTCGAGCGGCGGCAGCGGCGGCAGGCCCTGGGCGTGGCGGCGCGACTGGACCAGCGCCGCCGCCGCCGACACGATCGGCGCCGCGAACGAGGTGCCGTTGGCGTCCGGGAGGTAGCGGGGCTGGCGCAGCATGACGCTGTCGGGGGCCAGGCGCGCGATGGTCGTGGTCGGGATCTCCTCGCCGGGCGCCGAGAGGTCGATGGCGGGGCCGCGGTTCGAGAACGCCGCCATGC
>WNFL01394898.1_pt1 | contig 10861 bp, 9 predicted proteins | sample 5400361 | NCBI WGS metagenome assembly WNFL01 (sample SAMN13153351, study PRJNA577476) | soil metagenome | isolation source: 40 cm soil on Douglas fir-dominated hillslope | place: USA:California | collected 2013-09-17 | reverse complement strand
CTACTGCCAGGGCCTCAACCAGTCGATCAACGGCACGTACAAGAACTCGGCGCTCATCAACCTGCACCTCGCCACCGGCCAGATCGGACGGCCGGGCGCAGGGCCGTTTTCGCTCACCGGCCAGCCGAACGCCATGGGCGGGCGCGAGGTGGGCGGCATGGCGAACCTGCTCTCGGCGCACCGCGACCTTTCCAGCGAGAAGGACCGGGCGGAAGTGGCGAAACTGTGGGGCGTTCCCTCCGTCCCGGCAAAGCCCGGCAAGACGGCCGTGGAGCTCTTCGAGTCTCTTCTTTCCGGCGAGGTTCGAATGGTGTGGATCGCCTGCACCAACCCGGCGCAATCGATGCCGGATGTGATGAGCGTGCGCCGCGCGCTCGCGAAGGCGGAATTCGTCGTGGTGCAGGAAGCCTGGCTCGACGCCGAGACCTGCGACTACGCGGACGTCCTGCTGCCCGCTGCGACCTGGGCGGAGAAGGAAGGCACGGTGACGAATTCCGAGCGACGCATCTCGCGCGTACGCGCCGCAGTGCCTGCGCCCGGCGAAGCGCGGCCGGACTGGAAAATCGCGGCCGAATTTGCATGGCGCCTGGGCGGCGGAAAGCTCTTCCCGTATGAAAAGTCGGAAGACGTCTTCGACGAACACCGCGAAACGACGCGCGGGCGAGATCTCGACATTACCGGGCTGTCGTACGCAGTCCTGGAGGAGCGCGGGCCGCAGCAGTGGCCGTTCGTGGAGAGGGGGCGAGAGCGCCTCTACGAGGATGGCGTGTTTCCGACCCCGTCAGGCCGCGCACGGTTCGTCGCTACCGAGTATGTGCCGCCCGCCGAGGCTCCCGATGCCGATTTCCCGCTGCGCCTGACCACCGGCCGCCTGCGCGACCAGTGGCACACCATGACGCGCACCGGCCTGGTGGCGAAGCTTTTCGGCCACAGCCCCCAGCCGGAAATCTGCCTTCATCCGATGGACATGAAGGACCTTGGCCTGGCCGACGGCGAGTTCGCCCGCGTCGCGAGCAAGCGGGGCGTGGCGATCCTCAAGGCACGTTCGGGCGATGACCTGCGCCGCGGCGACGCCTTCATCGCCATGCATTGGGGTTCGCGGTTCATCAGCGGGGCGGGAGCGAACGCGCTCACCCTGTCCGCTTTCGATCCTTTTTCAAAGCAACCCGAGCTCAAGCACGCCGCGGTGCGTGTCGAACGCGTCGAGCTGGGCTGGCACAAGACATTCGCGTGCCCGGCGACCGCCGATTCGCAGCGCGCGGCGTCCGCGCTGCTTGGCCGTTTCGACTACGCAGGGCTTTCGCTGTCCGGAGAGCTTCTTTGCGCCGAATTCGCGGCCGCCGCTCAGCCGGAGGCGCGGACGCTCGCCGCGCTCGAAGACATCTTCGGCGCGGCCGGCATGGACGCGCCGCTGGAACGGTCGGTCTGCGCGTGCTTCAGCGTCAGCGAAGAGGCGATCCGGTCCGCGGCGCAGGCCGGCGCGACGCTTGCCCGCCTGCAATCCGATCTCAAGTGCGGCACCAACTGCGGCTCCTGCATGCCGGAGCTGCGCCGGATGCTGCGGGACGAGGCCCCGGTTACTACCTAGCGGCGCGCGCTGCCTTGCGCACGCGCTTCGGCGCGCTGTGCCCGCGGCGAAGAATCTTTTTCTGCAGCGCGGATAAGGTGCCGTTGCGGCTGGCGAGGTACAGCAGGGCCGCCGCGACGCCGGTGCCGAGGGCAACGGCGCTCGCGGTCCCGGGATGGTCGATCGCCGTTCGGTAGACCTTGGTAGGAAGTGCCTTCATTTGCTGCGTCGTCATCGGGACCTCCTCTGTGTTGGATGCCCCGAAGCAGCAAGTGGCGTGCCTATTTGCTCCCGCCGAGCAGGAAACTGCGGCGCGGCACGCGCTGGGACACTCTCGGCTCCGGGCGGGGCTCGGTGCGCGGCTGGGCTTGCGGCTCGTACGGCTCATCGAGCGCCGCACGCGCGCGGCGCCGGCAGGCGACGATACTCGGACGCCTGGGCATGCCGGTGACGCTGAGGCTGGCCTTGGCGCTGCGGCTGGCCTTGGCGCTGAGGCTGACCCTGGCGCTGCGGCTGGCCCTGGCGCTGGGCTTGCCCATGCCGCTGCGGCTGCCGCTGTTGCTGCTGCGGCCGTCTTTGTCTTTGCTGCTGTCTCTGCCGCCGGGGCTCCTCGGGCGAGGGATGCGCGCTGCGCGTACCCGGCTCGAAGCCGGCAATGACCTTCTGCTCCACCTTGCGGTTCATCATCCTCTCGATCGCAGCGAACAGCGGCCGCTCTTCCGGGCTGATGAACGACACCGCCTCGCCCTCGGAGCCGGCGCGGCCGGTTCTGCCGATGCGGTGCACGTAGTCCTCGGAAACGTGCGGCAGGTCGTAGTTGACGACGTGCGGCAGCGCCTCGATATCGAGGCCACGCGCGGCGATGTCGGTCGCGACCAGCACACGGGTGCGGCCGTCCTTGAATTCGGCGAGCGCGCGCGTGCGCGCGTTCTGCGCCTTGTTGCCGTGGATCGCGTCGGCGTGGACGCCTTCGCGCGTCAGCTGCTGCGCGAGGCGGTTGGCGCCGTGCTTGGTGCGCACGAACACCAGCACCTGCTTCCAGTCGTTCGTCTTCACCAGGTGTGCGAGCAACTCGCGCTTGCGTACGCCGTCGACCGGGTGCGCGACCTGCGCCACCAGCTCGGCCGGCGTGTTGCGCCGGGCGACCTCGACGGTGACGGGGCTGTGCATGAAGGAGGAGGCGAGCTTGCGGATCTCGTCGGGGAAAGTGGCGGAGAAGAGCAGGTTCTGCCGCTTCGCCGGCAGCAGGGCGAGGATCTTGCGGATGTCGTGGATGAAGCCCATGTCGAGCACCCGGTCGGCCTCGTCGAGGACGAGGATCTCGACTTGTCGCAGATCGACCGTCCTCTGCTGCACATGGTCGAGCAGCCGGCCCGGGGTGGCGACGACAATATCGACGCCGCGGCGCAGCGCGTCGACCTGCGGCTGCATGCCGACGCCGCCGTAGACCAGGGTGGATTTCAGACCGATGTGCTTGCCGTAAAGGCGCACGCTCTCTTCGACCTGCGCGGCGAGCTCGCGCGTCGGCGTGATGATCAGCGCGCGCACCGGGTGCCGTGCCGGCGAATGGCTGGCGTTCGCCTTGGCGCCCAACAGCTGAAGCATAGGAAGAACGAAGCCCGCAGTCTTGCCGGTTCCAGTCTGAGCGGCACCGAGCAGATCCTTGCCGGCGAGTACCACCGGGATGGCCTGGGCTTGAATGGGGGTGGGCTCGGTATAGCCCTGTTCGGTAACAGCGCGAAGCAGCTCGGCCTTCAGGCCGAGTGAAGCAAACGACGTAGTGATGACTTTCTCCTGCACTTGGCCTGGGGAGGGCTTCGCCCTACGACCGGTTCAGGCTGGTGCGATTCTTAGCTTGTTATTCGGGTCCAGGATGGACCAGGAAGAACGGACTGGAACGCTAACCGGAAATGCGCGTAACAGAAGCTTGGAACGGCATTATACAGCATCTGCGTTCTTACATCGGCGAGCCGGGTTCCAGTCCGTGCTTCCGAAGGATCGGTGCCGCGGAGGGCGCGGCGATGAACTTGACCAGCGCCTTGGCTGCGTCCGCCTGCTTCGCGCCGGAGTGGATGCCTGCGGAGAACACCGTCATCCGCTGCAGGTCGCCCGGCAGCGGGCCGACGTAGTCGATGCCGGCGAAATGCACCAGCTCGCTGATCTGCTGGAAGCCGATCTCGGCGTCGCCGCTGGCAATCAGCGTGCCGACGAACACGCCCGACGGTGTCTGCTTGAGCTTGCCTTTGACCTGGTCGGTGATGCCCATCTTCTCGAACACGCTCAGCATGTAGAGCCCGCTCGGGCCGGTGGTATAGCCGATCGATTTCGCCGCGAGCAAGGTCCGCTTCAGGGCGTCGGGCGAGCTGATGTCGGGCTTTGCCGCGCCCTTGCGCACCGCGAGGCCGGTGCCGGATTTCGCGAAATCGACGCGGCTGCCGGCGACGGCCCTGCCGAGCTTGATCTGCTCGTCGATCGCCGGGCCGGCCATGATGATCATGTCGCAGGGCTCGCCGTCGGCGAGGCGCTTCTGCACGTTGAGCGTGCCGGTGAAGCTCGTCGTTACCTTGTGCCCCGAGGCTCTCTCGAACTGCGCCACCAGCTCGAGATAGGCCTCCTGGGTGGCTTGCGTGGAGAGCACTCTGATCTCTTCGGCGCGGGTCAGCCCCGGCAGGAGCAGGGCCGCAGCCAGGACGAGCGACGAGGTTTTCATGGTGTCGCAGTCTACATTGACCGAACGCTGCGCGACGGGGCAACATCCGCTCCTCAATTCCCCAGGAGGAGTCATGCTGAGAACCCTCGTCTTGTTGCTGGCCGGCATCTGTACGAGCGCACTGGCGCAGACGCCCGAAGTGACGCTGACGCGCCTCGACTGCGGCAGCGGCGCCAACGACCCGCGCCGCTTCAGCGACAGCTATGCCTACACCGAGACGACGAAGCCCTTCTCGTTCAGCTGCTACGTGATCAAGCACGGTGGCGACTACATGGTGTGGGACACAGGGTACCTGCCGGGCTCGGTCCCCAACGCCACGAACAAGCCGCTGGCCGATCTGCTGAAGCAGATCAACGTCAATCCCGATCAGGTGAAATACGTCGGCATCAGCCACTTCCATGCCGACCACACCGGCCAGCTCGCGCCCTTCAAGAACGCGACGCTCCTCATCGGCAAGGGCGACTGGGACGGCGTCAACGCCAACCCGCCGATGGGCGGCGCGAATGTGAAGGGTTTCAGCGAGTGGATCTCCGAGAAGCGGAAGGTCGAGCCGCAGAGCGCGGACAAGGACGTGTTCGGGGATGGCAGCGTGATCATGCTGCGTACGCCGGGCCATACGCCGGGGCACAGCAGCCTGCTGGTACGGCTGAAGGACAAAGGGCCGGTGATCCTGGTCGGCGACGCGGTGCATTTCCACGAGAACTACGAGCACGAAGGCGTGCCCGGCTTCAACTACGACCGCGCGCAGACCATCGCCTCGATCCAGCGCATCAAGCAGATCGAGAAGAACCTGAAGGCGACGGTGATCATCCAGCACGACCCGCGCGACATCGGCAAGCTGGCGGCGTTCCCCGCCGCCGCGAAGTAACGTCGCGGCGCTACTGCGCCGTCGAGACCGCGTTCACGCCGCAGGTGCGCAGGTCCGCCTGCCCGCCGGCGGCGATGCCCTGGTAGAGCGTCCACAGGTGCTCGTCGACGCGCTGCTCGCGCGGGTGCGGCGGGTTCTTGGCGAAGCGGCCGACCGCGCGCGGGCCGGCGTTGTAGACCGCGTAGGCCGCGCGCGCCGCGTGATCGGGATCGCCGCTCTTTGACGCGTAAGGGATGGCGTAGTCCTTCGTGTAGCGCATCAGGATTTGCGCGCCGGCCCGGACGTTGTACGACGTGTCCCAGCGCAGCCGTTGGATCTCGTAGAACCCACGCCACACCACTTGATTGACCTGCATGATGCCGATGCTCCCCGACTGGGAGCGCAGGTAGCTCACCTTGCCGCTGCGCGTCACGTACTGGCGCCAACAGCTCTCGATCAATGCAGTGGTCGGCACCATCGACCGATACATCCGGTCGTAGGGCGCGGCGAGCGTGGCGCGCTCCAGCTCGGTCGCGGCCGCTTTCTGCAGCAAAGCGCCGATCCGCGGCTCATACGCGGCGAGCTGCTCGCGGGTCGGCACCCAGCGGTCGAGCGGCGGCTCGGCGGCGAAAGCGCTGGCGATGAAGAAGTCGAGCCAGCTCCGCTCTGGAAGGAGCTCCGATCGCGGCGGCTCCTGCACGTCGAAGAGGCGCCCGAGCTCCGGGTCGACCGCCCAGCCGTGCGCGAGCGGATCGGCAGGCGCGCCGGGCTCGAGGCTGCGCGCGAGCTGGCGCAGACCGTCGGCGCTGATCGTCGCGCCGAGACCGGGCGCGGTGCGATCGAGCGCGAGCAGCGCGTCTCCCGCGTCGATGAACAGCGAGTAGCGCGCGTCGGCGAGGATCGAGCGCAGCTCGCCCCAGGCTTCGATGAAGAGCGCGCGCACCGGATCGCCGCTCGTCGTGACTTCGCCGGCGAGGATGGCCGCGAGCCGGTAGCGGCTATCGAGCAGCAACGTGAACAGGCGCTGCCGCAGCTCGGGATCTTCGCTGTCGCGCGCCGCGTGCTTGATGACGTACGCGAGGAACGCATCCCAGGGCTGCAGGGTCTTGTCGAGCGCTTCGAGCTCCGCCTCGGTGAGCGGCGCCGCCGGCGGCGAAGGAGCCGTCGCGCCCGCGCCCGCGGGCGCGAGCCAGGCGTCGGGGAGTTCGATGGCCACCGGCACGACGATCTGCTCCGCCGCGACACGCGGTTGCAGCACCCGCAGGCTCGCCAGCACCTGCTCGAGGGCCGGGGCCTGCCCGGCGGGCGCCGCGCCGCGCAGCACCGAGAGCAGGGTGCCGCGCGAGGCACCGATGTCGTAGCTGAAACTCTCCAGCCGCGGATGCACCTGATTCTTGGCAAGCTGCCAGAGCATCGGCACGCCTTTGCGGCCGCGGGAATCGGCGAGGCGCGAATCGAGCACGCGCAGGCGCAGGTGACCGGCCCCGTCGATCCACGGCACGAGGCGAACGTGCATGATGCCCTGCCAGTCCGCGACGCTCTGGCAGCGGCCGAAGAGCTCGGCGCCGAGCGCCGCCGACCCCGGCGTGGCGAGGCGAAGCTCGCCGCTGGCGGCGGCAATCGCGGGCGCGTCGAGGTTCAGGAAGCGGCACGGCCCCTCGCGATAGATCGCGTTCGGCGAGGCCGGGAGCTGCGCGGCGAGCGATTTCTGGATCGCCTCGAGCGGCACGCGCAACGGAATCTCGAGCTGTCCGGCCCACGCCGCCGGGGCGGCGAGGAGGGCGCAGAGGAAGGTGCGGATCACGGCCATGCGTACCTCAAGTACGCGGCGAACCGTGTGAAACGTCCATCCGTCGCGCGTAGGGCTTCCGGCGGAGCCGTCGTAAGCTCCTGAAATGTCTACCGGTCGCGCCTCGGCTTTCGCGCTCCTTGCCGCCGCCAACCTGATGTGGTCCGGGAACTGGGTCCTCGGCCGGGCGCTGCGCGAGTCGTTCGACCCGATCGCGCTCAATTTCTGGCGCTGGCTGGTGGCGCTGCTGATCCTGGCGCCGTTCGCGGCAGGCGCCGCGTGGGAGAAGCGGGCGGCCATCCGGCGCCGTGCCGGCCTGCTCGCATTTCTCGCGCTCGCCGGCGTGGTTGCGTTTCAGAGCCTGGTCTATCTCGGGCTCGAGAGCACGACCGCGATCAACGCGGTTCTGATCAACGCCTCGGCGCCGGTTTTCATCGTCATCTGCTCATGGGTCGTCGACCGCGAGCGGGCGGGGTGGCGGCAGATCGCCGGCATGCTGATCTCCTTCCTCGGGGTTCTCGTCATCGTCTGCCAGGGCGAAGCCGCGAGGCTGCTGCAGCTGGAAATCCACCGCGGCGACGCATGGATCCTCCTGGCGATGCCGATCTGGGGGATTTATTCGGTGCTGGTGAGGCGCTGTCCGCCGGAGCTGCGCGGCGCCGCGCTGACTTTTGTCCTCGCCGCGATCGGCGTGGCGATGCTGCTGCCGCTCTACTTCGCGAGCGCGGCGCGCGGCCCGTTGCGCTGGCCGAGCGCGGCGGAAGCCGGCGCGGTGCTCTACGTAGCCATCGCCGCGTCGGTGCTCGCGTTCATTTGCTGGAATCGGGGCGTCGCGGTGGTGGGCGCGAACGCAGCGGGCTTCACGCTGCCGCTCCTGCCCGCGTTCGGCACGGTGCTTGCGATCCTGCTGCTCGGCGAATCGTTCCGCGCCTTCCACGCCGCGGGCTTCGCCACCATCCTGGCCGGCGTGCTGCTGGCCACCTGGCGGCCCAGGTTGCGCACAGACGGCCGCGTGCCCTCGTAATACACTGGGACGCAAATGGCCGAGGCGCGCTCCGCATTGGTCGTCGAGGACGACGACCAGATCTGCTACATCCTGAAGTTCATCCTGGAGCGCGAGGGATTCGTGGTCAATATCGCGCGCGACGGTCGGGCGGCCGAGGACCTGATCGGCAGGATGCAGCCGCCCGCGATCGTCACGCTCGACGTGATGCTGCCGCACGCCGACGGCTTCACGCTCCTGAAGCGGATCCGCGCCACGCCCGGCTGGGAAGCGGTGCCGGTCATCCTCCTCACCGCCCGCTCGCAGGAAAAGGACGTGGTGCGCGGCCTGGAAGCGGGTGCCAACGATTACATGGTCAAGCCCTTCAAGGCGGACGAGCTGCGCGCCCGGGTGCGGCGCCTGGTGAAGCCGTGAGGCTCATCCTGCTGGCGCTCGCCGCGCTGGGCGCGAGCGCGCAGGCGCAGGACGCCTTCCTCGACGTCGAGGCCGGGGGAACCTACGAGCATCTGAGCAACGGGCGCGGTCCCTGGAGCAGCGTCTATCTGGAGGCCGCGAAGCAGTTCGCGCCGCGCCAGACGCTGTACGGCGGCGTGCGCGAGACCGAGCGCTTCTCCTTCCGCGACAGCGAGCTCGGCCTCGGCTACTCGCAGCCGCTGGGCGCGAAATGGACTGCGGTCCTCGAGGGGACCTACAGCTCGCAACACAACGTGCTGGCGGAGAACTCCGTCTACGGCCAGCTCGCCTGGGCCGCGCCCGAGGGCTGGGTTTTCAGCGGCGCCGCGCGGCGCAGCGAATACACGACCAGCACGGTGAATCTCCTGATCGGCGGCGTCGAGCGCTACTGGAGCGCCTGGCGCGCCGGCTACACCATCTACAACGGCAGGCCGGAAGGCTCGGGCTCGGCGACGTCGCACCGGCTGGCGCTCGACCATTACTACAACGGCGAGCGCAGCCGCGTCGGCGTAAGCGGCGCGTGGGGTCGCGAGGTCGAGAACCAGGGCCCGCCGACCGGCATCATCACCAGCGACATCTGGAACTTCTCGCTCGTCGGTCGACACTGGCTGAGCGACGGCTGGGCTGTAACCTGGGACGCATGGACGCAGCGGCAGGGAGACCTGTACCGCCGCACGGGCCTCCGGCTTGGCTTTCGGCACCGTTTCTGACCCGCTCGTCGCCGCGGCGCTCTGGACCGCCTGCGGCGCTTTCGCGACTTCGCTTTCGCTCCTTGCCGCCATCGCGCTGATGCGCTGGCGACTGCTGCGCCGGCTCGCGCGCGAGGCACGCCTCGCTGCGCGGTGGAATCCGCTCATCGCCGAATGTGCGGAGCGCGCGCCCGGGCGCGTGCCGGCAGTCGCGGTGCGAGACGCGGGGGCGGTGCTGATGCTCTGGGCGCGGGCGCAGGAAACGCTGCGCGGCGACGCGCGCGGCCACCTCGTTCAGCTCGCCGTCCGCGCCGGCCTGGACCGGCACGCCGAGAAACTGCTGCGCTCCCGCCGCCCGAGCCGGCAGCTGCTGGGGATCGTCGTGTTCGGCCACCTGCGCGACGCGAGCAAGATCCCGCTGCTCGAGGAGCTCGTCTCCGGGGCGGGCCCGCTCGCAAGCCTCACCGCCGCACACGCGATGCTGCGAATCGACGAGTCGCGCGGCGTGGCGCGGTTGCTCGCCGCCGCGCCGCGGCGCGACGACTGGCCGGTCGGCCAGGTGGCGGCGATCCTAAAGGATGCGGATCCGGCGCGCGTCGCGGTGCACCTCGTGGCCGCGCTCCGCACCGAGCGTCGCGACCCGGGCGACGGCCCCGGCCTGGCGCAGCTCGTGCGCCTGCACGGCACGGCGCACGCCGAGTCGATCCGTCCGGCGATCCTCGAGGTGCTGGCGCACGCGTCCGACGCCGAAGCGCTCGTCGCGGCGCTGGACGCGCTCTGGCATCCGGCGGACGTCGAGCGCGCGCGAGAGCAGCTCGCGCATCCGGAGTGGATCGTGCGCGTCGCCACCGCGCACGCGCTGCGCCGCGTCGGTGCGCGCGAGGACCTGCCGCGGCTTGCGCGCCTGCTGACGGACGGCAACTGGTGGGTACGCCACCGCGCCGCGCAGGCGATGTGCGCGCTGCCGGGAGTGTCGCCCGAGGAGATCCGCGCGCTCGCCGCCTCGGTCGGCGACCGCTTTGCCGCCGATGCCCTCGTCCAGGCGATGGCGGACCGCGCGCCATGACCTACGAGGCGGCGCTCGAGGCTGGACAATGGTTCCTCTTGACCTACTCCGTCCTGATCACCGGCGGTTACCTGATGCTCAACCTGCTGGCGCTGCTCGCGCTGCCGCGCCACCTCGAGTCGCGGCTCTTCGACGCGCTGCCGCGCCGCTATTCCGGCTTCGAGCCGCCGGTGAGCGTCCTCGTGCCCGCCTACAACGAGGAGAAGACCATCGCGCCGTCGGTGCGCTCGATCCTGCAGCTCGACTATCCAGACTACGAGGTGGTGGTCGTCAATGACGGGTCGCGCGACGGCACGCTGCAAGCGCTGGTCGTCGAGTTCGCGCTCGTGCCCTATCCGGAGGCGTACTGCGCCACCCTCGAGACGAAGGCGGTGCGCGGGATCTACCGCTCGACCTTGTTCCCCAACCTGCGCGTCATCGACAAGGAGAACGGCGGCAAGGCCGATGCGCTCAACGCCGGCATCAATGCCGCGCGCTTCCCGATCGTCTGCGGCGTCGACGCGGACTCGGTCCTCGAGCGCACCAGCCTGCGCCGCGTGGTCGCGCCGTTCCTGCACGATCCTTTGGTAATCGCCTCGGGCGGCACGGTCCGCATCGCCAACGGCTGCGAGGTGCGCGACGGGTTCCTCGAGAAGGTCGGCCTGCCGGGGAAGATGCTGCCGCTGCTGCAGATCGTCGAGTACCTGCGCGCCTTCCTCTTCGGCCGCCTCGGCTGGGTGCCGCTCAACGCGGTGCTG
>WNFL01214308.1_pt1 | contig 10861 bp, 7 predicted proteins | sample 5400361 | NCBI WGS metagenome assembly WNFL01 (sample SAMN13153351, study PRJNA577476) | soil metagenome | isolation source: 40 cm soil on Douglas fir-dominated hillslope | place: USA:California | collected 2013-09-17 | reverse complement strand
GTGATTTCAGAAAATGGAGATACAGAAATCTCCTTGACTTGTGCGGCTGCGTAACTAAGTGAAGCCGCTAGAATAAGTGTAAAAATGGTGCGCATATTTAACATTTTGGGTTAATACTAAGACGCACGAATTCAAGTAAGGGTTGCATCCGGAAAGCGTTTTAACCTGTTCGTTGCGTTCACTTCCGAACACAGATTTTCGTCCTCCGAATTAAGACAGTTGTGCAACGCATTTGCATGGCATAGGAAGTGAGTACCAGCGCGGAAAAAATTACTGTCATACGGGACAGCATGTGTATTGGAAGAGCGTGTTCCGGTATCCCCAGTTCGTGCAACGTATTAGGATATACGAGCATCATAATTCAGAGCTCCGTCTTGGAGATACCGGAACTCGCACATGCCCTCACTCTTGCCGTCCGATATGACAGCTAAAAAGGAACGGGTGTAAATACCGATTGTTCAGGGAAGATTCGTCCTATCCTAATTCGCCATTGCTCCCCGCACGATTTTCAAGAGAGACTTATCGTTTGATTTTTGAAGCACGATGGCATCGCATTGGTTGAACTCGGCAAAAATTTTGATTGCATCGCAAACTTTACCGACCATCGACTTCGTAAGTTTGATTGGCTCAAAGTACAGATTATAAATGGTGAGTATCCGCTGTTTGCGATCGGCCTTGGAATCCATCCGGGCCACAAACGTGTCACCGATCAATACAGGCAAAGAGAAATAGCCATACTTGCGTTTCGGCTTGGGCACAAAACATTCCACCTGGTAATCGAAGTTGAAGAAGTCGCGCAGGCGGTGGCGGTACACATTCAGCACATCAAAGGGCGAAAGTATAAATGCGTCACCAGATAAAATGATCTTCTTCTTTTTATAGGTAGCAAGCATAAAAAGGGGAGAGGACTTCAACGCAGTAACCTCCACCTGGATTACCTCCCCTTCATCTACCATCTTTTGCATTTCGGTTTTTACTGAGCTTTGTACATACCGGGTGCTGAACACAATCTCTTTTAAATAAGCAATACCCAATGCTTTCAGCGACCGTCTGATCACATGCCTTGCATATTCTTCTGCAGTAGGCATGGTCATATCAATATCTGCTGGAAGAATATTCTCAGGCAAGTCATATACTTTCTGAAAATTTTCTTTTCGAAACGTCATCAGTTTTCCTTCGAGGTGCAGTCTTTCGAGCGCAAGTTTGGAGGGACGCCAATCCCACCATCCGGTGCTTTTGGTGACACGGTCATTTTCAAAATCACGCGCCATAAGTGGCCCTTCCCGCCCGATCCTGTCAAGCACCTGTCTCATCAGGTTTGATTCAGCTGGCGTCAACGGTTTTCTTCGCTGCAGGAAACTTGCTTTCACCGGCAGCGAGAAGCGAAAGTCATGCATCGGAATGTATCCTGTGGCATTGGTCCAGAATTCAAAAATCCTTCCCTCAGCCTGAAGTTGGTCAAGCCACTCCAACTTATACTTTGGCACGCGGGCAGCTATCAGGTGATGATGCGCCCGCTCCACCACATAGTTGGTATCGATCTGCACGAAGCCGAGGTGATCGATGAGTTTGTACACCGCCTCTTTGCCTTTGCCAAATGATACTGGCTTAGCTAATCCTGCTGCGTGCAAAATGATTTTTCGTGCTTGTGATGGGGTGAGTATAAGCCGCTCCATGAATTAACAACACTTTTTATAGGAACTCGAAAACTAAAAATTTTCATTGAACCCTTCAAATAGTGATTGTTAAAAAAAAGTAATGAGGGAAAGAGTTATGCATTAGGTTTTCTGAATACAGAATACAAAACGATGTGTGAATGGTGAAACAGTTGTTTTAAAAAGGTCATTGTCGACAGCGTATTATCGCAAAATTCTTTACTAACTATTAATTTTGAGACCTTTTTACAAATTGCAAATATTCAGAAGGAGGGACTCCAAATTGTTTCTTAAATGATTTCGAGAAGTACGAGTGATCTTCAAAGCCAACTTTAAAGCAAATTTGTGATACGGAATCCGCCTGATGAAGAAGTAAAGAAGCTGCTTTTCTCAATCTGATATTCCGGATTAAGTCACTCGGTCCAAATCCTGTAATCGCCTTTACTTTTCGATGCAAATTAGTTCTACTCATACCAATCTCGCGGGCCATTTGTTCTACACTAAATAACGAATCACTGATATTGTTCTCAACCACCTCGATTGCTTTTTTTAATAATCTTTGTTCAATCGATTCGATGGGCTTATCAATTTCACTGACCAGCAAGTCTTTGTATTTCTTCGACAGCTCTTCATGCTGACCGGTAAGATTGTCTATTTGAAGATTAAGGATTCTTCTATTCTTTCTCTCCCTGAACAATAGAAAATAATAAATGGTCACCGCAAAAATGGCAGTCAGCGCCAATACTGCAATCAGGATATTTGTCCAAAGTTTCTGAATTTCTTTATCACGCTCCAACAATTCCAATCGATGTTTATTCTCGAGCTCTACAATTTGCCGCATTCTAGCCACATTTATGATACTATCATTCAGGCTATAATATTTCCTATAATACTCTAAGGCTTCTGACGCTTTTCCTTGCAGAGTTTTTAATTCCAAAAGGCCGGCATAAGGATATCTCAATGCCCTTTTTACTCCTACCAGTCGTGATAATTTAAGGCCTTCGAGAAGGTACAATTCCGCCTCTTTCTGATCACCGATAGTTACAAGCAGACGACCAATTTTACCGGTGGCAATAGCTTCCGCATATTTATTTCTTGTTTCTTCAGCTCTTGATGTCGATAACGCTTCTTTAAACTTTTTCAATGCCAATTCGGGTTTTTGCAGACTCAAATAGCACTCTCCAATATTTAATTGCAGCACCGATAAAAAAGATTTAGAGGAGGCCTTCTTAATTACTTCGATGGCTTTGGTGAATTGCATCATAGCACTGTCATTCATGTCTTTAACCAATAGAATTACTCCGGATAAATTATAAATCCTTGAAAGTAAATCCCAATTTTTTGTTTGCAAGGTTATTTCTTCAGCTTGAGTTACATACTGCTTTGCTTTATCAAACCCCACTTGGTCAATGTAGGCGCGCGCAAGTATGGTATAACTTTCCCCCAATATGGATTTAAAATGGTTTCTCTCCGCAATCTCCTCAGCTTCAAGCCCTCTTTCAATAGCCCGGTCGTTTTCTCCCAATCCCCAGTAACAATGTGCCATTCTATAATCGGCAATAGCAATCCCTTTTTCAAAATGCAACGCTCGCGAAATTTTTAAAGCTTGTTCAGCATATCGCTGAGAAGCATAAAAATCGACCCACTTGCATTGATTGCTAAGTTCGTTCAGGATATTAACTTTTAGAGTGTCCTCTTGATGGTGTTGATTCAAAACCGATTTGAGACTATCGAGTGCTCTTGTTTGAGAAAAAACAAACGGGGAGAAAATAGTTAAGAATGATTCTACAAAGACGAGTATAACTTTAAATTGAAATGAATTCAAATTAAAAATAGAGCTTGTAAATGTTGCATTAAACATCTTGATTAGTAGAGTCGGCACTTTGATTTTTTAACTGCTTGTTCCTGCATTGGAACAACCGACAATTTAGCTAAAATACAAGGATCTCCTTAAAGCAGATTTAACTCCGGAAGGGAAAGCTAATTTGTTTTGATATTGATTAGCACAAAGTTTACCCGGTCTTCAATAGCTCCTTTTGGCAGAGGTAAGCAGCTCACCAGAATCTTATCAAATACGTTGACCTAAATGAAAACGTTTGGTTTTGTTTAGCAATCAAAAACCAAAGGCCAATGAAGTGTAGTAAAATCCCCCAATGGAGGGCCCGCCTAAAAATGAGTGATAGTATTGGTTAAGAATATTGGTGCCGCCAACTTTCACTTTCATTTTATCGATATTGAAACTGACTTGAGCGTCTACAGTTTGATAGGCCGGTACGTTGCCATTGACCAAAAACGATTGCCAATAATACGTACTCTGCCAGCGATAAGTAACCATAAACCCCAATGACTTAAAGACCCGATCATTCGCAACAGACAGATTCGTGATCCATTGAGGTGTATTGAATCCATCTTCAAGTCCATCGGTACTTGATCTGTGCTGAAGAGTTGAAAAGGTAAAATTGCTCATTGCCTGAAAATCTTTATACAGTTTGTATTTTATACCAAGACTTGATCCGTAGTTGTAGGCCACTGTTTTTGAATTCGTCCACATGCGATAGCGGTTTTGCTTTGTCTTATCTGCAAGGTAAAAAGCAATTGAATCAGGGTTGGAGGTTTTGGGGATATTCATTTCGACTTGCGCAATGAAATTATCATACTTATTAAAATAGAAATCGATATCGAATTGGAGCGCGTCATTGAACCACATGCCCCGATAGCCAAATTCAAGTGAGCGGATATGCTCCGGTTGGATGTAAGAGTAAGTATTCTTAGTGATCAACCCTTGTTCTTTTAGGATCGCCTGATCTTTAGTCAGGCCCTGTTGATTGATGTCATTATTAACAGCGGATTGAAATGCATCGATTGAAGTTTTGTAATAGGCATTTTCAAAAATCCCATTTGACATCACCGGAAGCCCACCCACACGCTTGACTCCTCCGCTATTCACATTAGAGTAAGCTTCAAAAATACTGGGGAACCGATAGCCTTGCTGATAAGAAAATCGAAAGTGGTGGGCGTACGATTTGGAGTAAACAATACTCAGCCTTGGATTCCACTTCGTTGAAAAATAATCATTCTTGTCAGCCCGAATAGTTGCCCCGACTTTCAGTTTGTTAGAAAAGAAATTTTTTGATGATTGAAAGAATCCTCCGGTCTTGCCATACAGAATATTTTTGTCCGGCTCAGTCGGGTTGATAAAATAATTACCGTCAGGAGTAATGATGTACGTGCGATGATCAAAACCCGTTAAGATTTCTATTCCTGTCGCATTGCGAAAGGAGCGAAGCAATTGTTGTGTTAAATTGATTTGTCCTTCACTGTGAAACATTTTTGACTGCACGCGCAAGGCTGCGCCATAATCCCAGTTGTTAATGTTTCGCAATTGATTCATCAGGTACTTGAAGTTCTCAGATCCGGGCTGAGGTCGTCCCGCATCTGCATTCTGTCGTGCCAACTGATGCGCATCAGAGACACTTGATCCGGATGTAATCGCATTTTGGAAAGCCGTAGAGTAATCACCGAACCATTGTGTAGAAGGCTTGAAACTGTTATCGATATTTTCAGCCATAGAGCGGGCGTTGTAAGAATTCCCCGTATTCTCAAGAGTGATGTAAGTACGCAGTTGAATGGACTTGCCTTGAAGTGCCAGGCCGTGTTGTTGAAGTTGATAATCATCAAGCCGGAAACGGTTTGCCCGCTGGTAAACACTGTTGATGTTGGCATAGCGATAAGAATAAGTCAGGCGTAGATCCGGGCGAATTAAATAGGAGAGAGAAGCATCGGATTTTATGTTCTGTATACTGTAATCAACTACATCATGCTCAAGGTATCCTGTTCTTGCCACTACATAATTCTTTCCATTAAGTGAAAGCGTCTTTTGATCGGATGATTCATTGCCGTAAGAATTGATTGGATCAAGCCCTGGATTATTGGCGCCAGTCAATCCTGTGCTAGCATTAGCTTTAGTGTTAATATCTGTTTGGTCATTGGCCTCCCAATCTGTTCCCTTTAAAAAAGTGCCATTGATTTTGAATGCAAGTTTTGAACCTATTGTCCTTGCCCAACGAAAGCTGGATTCAGAAAATGGTGTTGCTCCGCCTTGACTTCCCACTCGATTGACTCCGGTCTTCTGCAAGATGCTTAGTCCCGTATTTTTGAAAGGATCTTTTGTTATGAAATTGACAAGACCATTGATGGCGTTCATGCCGTACAGCGCTGAGCCAACTCCCGGAACAATTTCCACACTTTCAATATCAAGATCATTTGGACCGAGTGCATTGGCAATGGGTGCTCCGATGTGTGGAGCCTGGTTATCCATGCCGTCCACTAATTGCGAAAAACGCACATTGGTCGTATTGGCAAAGCCACGCGTATTAATCACTTTGAAGCCGAGGCTGGGGGTGATCATCTGAACGCCCTTCACATTTTCAAGTGCATCAAAAAAAGAAGGGGAGGCCGATCGTTGGATGGAAGACTGCGTCACTTTCTCAATGCTTACCGGAGACTTCCTGATATCTTCCTCGATGCGTGAGGCGGTTATGATTACTTCATCCAGCGTAAAGCTCTTGATTATGTTTTTAGTGGTATCCGGATTAGTTTGTGCCGAAACCGAAAAAGAAAGCGTTCCGATCAAGCCAAGCAATGTAATTATTTTCCCGGCAGGCAATCGATAGGTACGGTAATACATATCGAAATATAAAAAAAGGTTTCTTCCTGCAGAAGAAAAAACAGGTGAGTGGTTAAATCAACTTTAAGAGTTGAGATTCCTTTTTAATGATCGTCTGAATCTTCTTATTCAGTTGGTTAAATGAATTGAGCACTTTCTTTCCAGTGGGCGTAAGTTGAGCTCCGCCTCCTTGTTGGCCGCCTTGTTGCACAATTACATACGGCTTTTGTCCGCGTGCATTCATATTAGAGACCATGGCCCAGGCTTTTTTGTACGACATGCCCATCTCTTTTGCTGCTTTTGAAATGGAGCCTGAATTAGAAATAAGTTCAAGGAGTTCGGCAGGGCCTGGCCCGAAGTGCTTGACTCCATTGATTTCAACCCAGCATCGTGACCTGATTTCTTTCTTTTTCATGTGGAGGATTGTTCGCGAGCTTAAAATTACGAAGATGCGCGATTACATTGAAGAAGATTTGATAACGCCAAGCTTCGGGACGGTATCCCCATTTTAGGAGACTGTAAGTAGATGTAGTCCGTACTTACGGAGCTCGCTCACGGGGGTGCCGGATCTCACAAGTGCCATCACATATGCTGGCATGACAGTTAATTTTATATTTTGCCTACGAGAAAGGGGTTTATTCAATACTGTCCAGTATAACATGAAGTTTTTTAGATCAGTGTTTCGACTAATCACCTTCTAAAAGATCAGCAGTTCACATCTTTAGGCAAGTCACCGCTCCATTTCAACCAATGATCGCCTGAATCGGCAGTTCATCATTGCACAACTAGATTTTTTCCAAAGGTTTGCGTTTAGGTACCATAGAAACATCTCTCCAGAGCGCTAAAAAATTCTAAAACAAATTCGTTAAGGATTAATGCTCGTCTTCCTTTTGAGGAAATCAATTTTGCTAAATCATAAAACGTAAAGTCATGACAACTGTAAAAAGTGTTAATGCTAAGCGAGAAACTAACAGCAGCTATTTTCATAGATCATTTTTATGGATTTTATTTTTAGCTGCATCCACAATGGTTTCCGCGCAAAGCAAACTTGAAACCGACCAGGGTTTATCCGAAGCCATTGCACCCTATGATGCGAATGTGCGCCAGTCCATTTTGGTGGCCAGTGCGTATCCTTCCGTTCTCACGCAACTCCAAAAGTCGCAAGACCAAACGATGGATTCATTCCAGAAAATGATCGGCAGGTACAGGCAGAAAAAGCAAGAGTGGTTTTATACCATCACGCGTTACCCTGATGTGATGCACCAACTGGCAAATTTGCCAGCCAAGCAAACACAGGAGGCAGTGTACAAATTGTTGCCCAATCAGGATGCTGACCTGAAGGAGGCCGCATGGCGCCTGTACAAATTACAGCAGAAGAACCTGGCCAAACTGGATAACATCCGCATGACGGCCAACATGGAATTTGAAAAGTCGATCGTGCACCTCAACGCTCCCGCGCGAGATGCTTTTCGCCAACTGCAAAACAAGCCTGATGTGCTCACGCTGCTCACGAATAATATTGACCTCACAACAAAATTAGGTGAGCGCTATAAAAATAATTCGGCCGAGGTTATTGGTCAGTTAGCGGCACTTCACGACAAGTTGGAACTTCAGAATGAACGCGAGGCGGCTGCATTTAAAAAGCAGATGGAAAGTGATACGAAAGCGATGCGCGAATTACGCGAAGCAAAGAATGCGTATGCTGCTAATTCCTACTATAGCAACCCATATTATTATCCGTACTCATATTGGTTTGGGTATCCTTATTGGTATTACTACCCGATGTGGTATCCCGGTATGTATTGGTATAATCCCGGCTTTTATTTTGGAGTAGGAGGGCTGTATGGTTTTCCTTCGTATGGGTTTTCATTTTGGTTTTATAACGGAGGCTACTACACAAGCTATCCGCACTTGTATCGAAGGCTTGGAGACTACTATCAAAGAAATGTCGCTACTGCTACAGTGACAACTCCGGTGACTCGCGGTTTCGTCAATGTTGCCACCACACACTATCAACCTACAAATACCCGATTGAGTACACTCAGTTCACCCTATGAGTACAAACAAAGTAACGTGCTGAGACAAACTCGCATGGGCTACAATAGCAACATGAATTTAAATACCTACCATGCTCAGTCATTGGGTGGATTTGGTGGCAGAGGTAGTGTGATGGGTGGAGGTTCAATAGGCGGTGGTGTGAGGATTGGTGGTAGAGGCAGGCGTTAGTTCTTGGTTGTTCGCTATTCGCTGTTTGAGGCAACGGGACTACACTTTTCCAAGGGATATGTTCAGAAGGTTGAGAGTTTTACTCTTAAACTTATTTATTACAACTTTTAACCTCGTTGAACAATCATACCTTTGAAAGTAACCTAACCTAATGAGAACCCTGTCCTTCATTATTCTTTTTGCATCAGCTCTAATTGCAAAAGCTCAACCCTCTGAACAATCCACTCAGAAAATCGGTTTTGCGGATACGGATTATATCCTTACTCAACTGCCCGAATTCAAAAAAATGGATAGCGAGTTAAAGACTTTCTACAGTCAGCTCGAGAACCAGATGAAATCAAAATATGAAGAGTACCAGGCCAAGTTGAAAATCTACCAAACGCTGCCTGCTACAACCCCTGATGCCATAAAGGCGGACAAGGAGCGGGAACTCGCTGCACTACAACAATCGCTCGAAAAATTCAAAGAAGACGCTCAAACTTCCTATCAGAAAAAGCAAGCCGGTTTACTTGATCCTCTTTATAAAAAAATTGGGAACGCCATAGAGGAAGTAGCAAAAGAAAACGGGTTTGCATTTATCATCAACCCTCAAATTGCCAATGCTGGACAAATTTTGATGACGCGAGATGAAAAGTTCAACATCTCCGACTTAGTGCTCAAGAAATTAGGGATTACGCCAGCTCCACGCCAAACATTAAAAATAGATTGATCAAGGGTTTATTTTCAGAATCATATTACTGAATTTGTTCCCTCACGCCTTTGACCAGGAACCACAGCTGAGCCAGGATATATGCCAGAGTCGTGTACATCAAAAATGAGCGCACCATCAAATAGTCTGTTCGCTGCAAAAGAATAGAGAAGCAGCAATCAGCGACATAACCTACTCCACAAATGATCAGCAGTATTCCAATGATCCCCGGCACTAACCTGGATCGGAAAACAAGCACTCCAAAAGGAATGAAACACAATCCGGCAAAGAGCTTGCCCATACCAACTCCAACTCCATACGAATGCATCCGCAGCAACCAATAGACAACCTCCTGTTGTTGGGCGACATCAAAACTTGGACGTGGCCCACTTTTAAGAATCATGAGGGCTGTGAAGTTGGCGACTTCAAAGACAAAGACAATGGGGACATAGGCGAGTACTGAACCTAGCATAAACCCCGACAGCCATTTATCTATCGGCCGGAAGATGCGGTAGAACAACAGCACGATGAATACAAAAGATAGTTTATCGATGAGATGGCAGACAATCGACATTCGAAATAGAAATTCATTCGAGAGTAAATTAGTAGCAGTCCCAACAGGATCCTGTGGCACAAAGATCTTACCCAGCACATACGACTGGCCCCACAGCGACAAGGGCATACCCACAAAGAAAAACAATGCGGCTGCAAGCCTCGCTGTTTTGCTGTTCGAATTGAGAATTGTTTCCATATAATTCAGGTTGATAAATTTTAAATCCCTAATCCCTAATCCCTAATACCTAATATTGACTCCCTTAATCAAAAACCACAGCATGGTCAGTCCGCCACCAATAAAAGTGCTCACGATGAATGGCCGCACCATCAAATAGTCAGGTCGTTGAAGCAGAATGAAAGCAGTAGTATCTCCGACATAACCGACTCCGGTGATCATCATCAGGATCGGAAAAATTCGTGGGATAAATCCTGATCGATAAACCAGCATCCCAAAAGGAAAGAAGTACAATCCCCAGAAGAATTGAGAAGCTCCAATTCCATATCCATGCATGCGCAACAGCAAGTAGACAAACTCCTGTTTCTGAATAATATCTAAGTTCATCAACATTCCACCTTTGAGGATCATCAGCGCAGTGATCCTGAAGAGTTCGAGAACAAAGACGATCGGCACTTGCGCCAGGATGGGCGCCAACATGATTCGCGAGAGATGTTTGTCTATTGGCCGGAAGATGCGGTAGAACAACAAAACCACAAAAGCAAAAGTTATGTTGCTCACGAAGTGGCTCACGATGCCTGTTCGAAAAAGGAATTCATTCGCAAGGAGATTGTTAGCTGTCGCAGTTGCGTTCTGAGGTACAAAAATCTTCGAAGGCACATAACTCAGCCCCCAAGTCACAAATGGAACACAAACCGTGAAAAACAAAAGCGCTCCAAGCTTTGCTGTTCTTGCTGCTTGCCTGTCGTCAGGAAGGTTTGATGAGAGTGTGGCTTCCATGTGATTCAGCTTGATGCTCGAACAAGAATAGTTCTTTCTGCCCGATGAAAAATCGGTAGTCAACAGACTACAGTGTGATGTCAATGAATGACGTTGGGATGTAAATGCAAAAGCTC
>WNFL01179924.1_pt1 | contig 10861 bp, 14 predicted proteins | sample 5400361 | NCBI WGS metagenome assembly WNFL01 (sample SAMN13153351, study PRJNA577476) | soil metagenome | isolation source: 40 cm soil on Douglas fir-dominated hillslope | place: USA:California | collected 2013-09-17 | reverse complement strand
GGCGGCTCATTCCCAGGCGTTTCGCCATCCGCGCGCCGATTTCCTTCACGCGGGATTCGAACTCGCGTTGCCGCGGCGATTGCGGGCCGGGCGCGAACTCATCGCTCGAGACCGGCTGCACGGGAATCGGGGAGGGGAACAACGATTCGGCGCAAGCGAGTCTTGCGAGGTCTTCCGGGGAGAGCATGCTCATGGAGGGCTCCTGTCGCGATCGAACGCCGAGATTAAAACAAAAAGGCCTGTCGCGAGACAGGCCTTTTTGTCGGAGGCGACTAGAGGGGCGGTATCAGGCGGCCCACTCGGCTGCGGCGCGCGCCGCGGCGGTGCGCGTGTAGAAGAAGCCGTTGCGCACGAAGCCGGAGATCAGCGTGGCCTTGGCGGCGATGACGCGACCGTTGGGCGCGCGATCGACCACCACTTCTTCGGGCAGGCCATCGAGCAGATGGAAGGGCGCCAGGCGGCCGTCGGCGAAGCGCGACGGGTAGATGGTTTGCGTCGCGAAATCGAGGAAGGCCGGCTTGAAGCCGAGTCCCGCACTTTCCTCGCTGCGTCCACCGGTTCCGGTGTGGACGACGTTTTCGCGCCGGAGCATCTCTGCATTCACCAACCGTTTCACTTTGCACCTCCTTCAGGGGTGAAGTGTTACGCCTGAGTAGTGCCCCCAGTTTCCACGCGCGGGCCGTTGGGCACTATGGGAAATGTCTCAATCGCACACGCGACATTCGCCGATTCGGGGGATAGGCGGTCGCGTTGAACCGACGTAGGGTGCTGTCCTAGGCGGTTCTTACTGCTGAAACACGGCTTTTGTTTTTCGAATTCTCGATGGCCTGGGCGTACGCGAGCGGGTTTCATGGCGGGGCTGGACGGCGCGTGTCGCATTGCGCCGCCACGATTCCACCCACTGAAACGATGAGGACCCCGTGAAAGCCAAGACTCTATATATCGTCGTATTCGCCGTTGCTTCAGCCCTCCCCGCCACGCCTTCGCTCGCCAACGAAAGCGAGCACAAGGCGACATCGCAGCAAAGCCGCTTCGCCGCCTGCGCCCACGAATCGAAGGGCTTGAAGGCCGAGGAGCACCACCACTTCATGAGCGATTGCCTGAAGCGCCACGACGGCACGGAAGGCGCGCATAAGAAGGATGCCAACCACCCCACCTCCGCGGAGGGCAGCCAGCAGAACCGGATGAAGAGCTGCAACGAGGCGGCCGGCCTCAAGGACCTGCACGGCGACGAGCGCCGCGCTTTCATGAGCACCTGTCTCAAAGGTTGAGGTCAAACCCCTCTCCCGCGGGAGAGGGGCTTCCTGGAACTGGCACGTCCTGTGCAGGTGTGAGACGGGGCCCGCAAGAATCGGTAATGGGTTCCTACTGCGGCCCCAGGAAAGGACAACTTTGCACATCGAACCGGCAATTTCCGGCAATACCTCCCCCGCGCCGATGGCGGAATGGCAACGGCGCGGGCTCGCTCCGCACAAGCTGCAGCAGGTGTTGTGCTTCATCGAGGAGCGCATCACCGAGCCCATCGGCATCCGCGACCTGGCCTCCGAAGTGCGCATGAGCCAATTCCACTTCGCGCGCATGTTCAAGGAAGCGATGGGCGACCCGCCGCATGAGTACATCACCCGCGTTCGCATGGAGCGCGCCAAGCGGCTGCTCTCGGCGAGCGACCTGCCGCTGCGCCTGGTGGCCACCAGCGTGGGGTATCAGACGCAAGCGCACTTCACCGGCGTGTTCCACAAGCGCGTCGGCGTGACGCCGCGGACCTTCCGGGTGAAGGCGAGCGAGCTGTCGCCGTTGCCAGAGCGAGTCGAGGACGGCGCCTAGGACAACACCGGGCTGCCGGCCTTGGCGGCCGGCAGCGGATGGTTGGCGAAACGCTCGCGCAGCGCGGTCTTCATGAGCTTGCCGGTCGCGGTGTGCGGCAGCTCGTCGACGAAGACCACGTCGTCGGGAATCCACCACTTCGCGACCTTGCCGTCGTAGAAGGCGAGCAGCTGCTCGCGGGTGACCTCCTGGTCGGGCTTCTTCACCACGATGAGCAGCGGCCTCTCGTCCCACTTGGGGTGGCAGCAAGCGATGACCGCGGCCTCGAGCACCGCCGGATGCGCCATCGCCAGGTTCTCCAGCGCGATCGAGCTGATCCATTCGCCGCCCGACTTGACCACGTCCTTGCTGCGGTCGGTGATCTTGAGGTAGCCGTCGGGATCGATGGTCGCCACGTCGCCGGTCGGGAACCAGCCGTCGATGAGCGGGCTCTTGGTGCTCTTGTAGTAGTCGCGGATCACCCACGGGCCGCGCACCAGCAGGTCGCCGAAGGCTTCGCCGTCCCATGGCAGCTCCTTGCCGTTGCCGTCGACGATCTTCCAGTCGACGCCGAACACGACGTGGCCCTGCTTCTCGCGGATCTTGCGCTGCTCCTCGGGACCGAGCGCGCTGTGCTTCTCCCGCAGCTTGCAGACGCTGCCCAGCGGCGAGAGCTCGGTCATGCCCCACGCGTGATTCACCTCGATGCCGAACTCGTCCTCGAGCGCGCGGATCATCGCCGGCGGGCATGCCGCGCCTCCGATGATGGTGCGCTTGAGCGTGGTGAGCCGCAGCTTGTTCTCGCGCATGTACTGGATCAAGCCGGCCCATACCGTCGGCACGCCCGCGGAGAAGGTCACCTTCTCCTGCTCGAAGAGCGTGTGCAGCGACTTGCCGTCGAGGGAGCCGCCCGGAAAGACGATCTTCGCGCCGACGAGCGGCGCCGAAAATGGCAGGCCCCACGCGTTGGCGTGGAACATCGGCACCACGGGCAGGGCGCAATCGCGCGCCGACAATCCCATCGCATCCGGCATGCAGCAGCCGTACGCGTGCAGCACCGTCGAGCGATGGCTGTAGAGAGCGCCCTTGGGGTTTCCGGTCGTCCCCGACGTGTAGCAAAGGCCGCATGCCGTGTTCTCATCCAGCACGGGCCACTCGAAATCGTCGGACTCGGCCGCGACGAGCTCCTCGTAGCAAAGGAGAGTCTTGGCGTCGGCGGGCATGTGCGCGCGGTCGGTCATCACGACGACACTCTTCAGGTGCTTGCAGGACGGCGCGATCTTCTGCAGCAGCGGCAGGAACGTCGTGTCGATGAAAAGGACCGTGTCCTCGGCGTCATTCAGGATCCACGCGATCTGCTCGGGAAAGAGCCGCGGGTTCACGGTGTGCATCACCATGCCGCTGCCGGCGACGGCGTAGTACACCTCGAGGTGGCGGTGGGTATTCCAGGCGAGGGTTGCGACGCGGTCACCCGGCTTCAAGCCGAGCCGCCGCAGCGCGTTCGCGAGCTGCCGAGAGCGCTTGTGCGCATCGCGGTAGGTGTAGCGGTGCAGGTCGCCCTCGACGCGCCTGGAGACGATCTCGGCGTCGTGGTAGTGGCGATCGGCGTGGCGGATCAGGTCGGACACCAGCAAAGGGGTGTCCATCATCAGGCCCTGCATGGCGATCTCCTCCCGGGAGTTCGCCTGATCTTAACTCGGGTTGCTAGGCCCGGGTGGTGCGCTGGAACCAGTAGGCGCGGGTGTCGTGGCTCCAGCCGGCCGAGATGGGGACCTTGGGCTGCTGGGCGTGCATCCTGGCCAGTACCCAGCGGGCGCGCGCCTGGCGCGACCACGTCGGGAAGAACTGGCGGGCCAGCGCCCGGGTGTGAGAGAAGCTGTCGAGTCTCATTGCGATGAATCTCCTTTGTGGAGACCATCATTCCAATTTCCGCGCCGCCGATCTGTCGGAGCGCAGGCAAACCTCGCCAACGACAGCGCTGAATCCCCTATCGGACTTGTCTGGCAAGGAATTCAGCGGCCGACCGCAAATCGGCGACAAATTGCGCATGGGCTTCCTCACCTCCGGGCCGGCCCTTCAGGCGCAGGACGTAGGACGGATGGAACGTGGCCAGGGTCGGCGGAAGGCCTTCGCGCTTGATCACCTTCCCGCGCTCGCGGGTGATGCGAAAGGCGGGCCCGAGGAGCGCCTTGGCGGCGGTGGCACCCAGGCACACGATGAGAGCCGGCTTGACGGCCGCCATCTCGCGCTCGAGCCATTGGTGGCAGGCCTCGATTTCCCGCTGCGCGGGCGTCTTGTGCAGCCGCCGCTTACCGCGCGGTTCCCACTTGAAGTGTTTCACCGCGTTGGTGATGTAGGTGAGCGCGCGATCGATCCCCGCCTCGCTCAAGGCCTGGTCGAGGATGCGGCCGGCGGGGCCCACAAAGGGATGCCCGGCGCGATCCTCGGCATCCCCTGGCTGCTCCCCGACCAGCATGATCCGGGCCTTGGGATTGCCCTCGCCGAACACGGTCTGGGTAGCGTTTTTCCACAGCGGGCAGCCACGGCAGCCGGCGGCCTCCCTACGCAGCGCTTCCAGCGTCAACGCAGTCGGGAGGCGCGGCGTTTTCATCGGAAAAGGTGAACAAAATCACAGCTTTCATGTCGGTAAACGGAGACGTCCGCCGATTGTCGGGCACCCCCGTCCGACCGTCGCTGGGAATGGCGGCGGGGGGGCTTGAAGCCGAAAATGCAGATACGGCGTGGAACGCTTCTTAGAGCCCGCCGCACTGGAGCAGAAGATGTATCGGATCGTCGCAACGGCAGTGTTGGCCTCGCTCGCTTTCGCGGTGCAAGCCGCGGACGGAGTTGAGCTTTCGCTCCGGACCAAGGCCCTGGCCTCGTCCAGCGTGGCGCCCAAGTCCGATGCACCGTTCACCGCAGGCCGCGATCCGTTGCCCCAGCTTTTGCTGACCGAAGAGCTGGAGCGCCGTGGGCCGAATGGCACCGGCTGCGAATTCAGCGCGAGAGCCGTGTGCTACGACCTGACGGAAGGGCGCGTGGTCTACCGCGGAGCGCGGGCGTACATGCCCGCAATTGAAGGCCTGACGCCCGAGAGCCTCTCGCTGCGCGCCAACCGGGTGACGTTCAAGTACAGCTTCAAGTAGAAGCGAGCTTCGCCTCGGCGAGCGCCTTCGCCTTCTCCGCTCGCGCCGAACGCAGGCACGAGATCCTGTCTTCCGAGCGCTGGTCGGCGCATTTCACCTTCGCCACTTCGTACTGCGCCTTCGCGCGCGCGAACTTGGCGTCGGTGGCGGCGGTGACCGTGCCACGATACTGCGCCTCGAGGTCGGCCTTGCGGACTCTCTCCGCGGACCGCGCTTCGGCCTTGCAGACTTCCCGGTCCCGGCTTTCCTTGTCGCGGCAGATCTCCAGCGCCGTGCGCGCCTCGGACTCGATGGCTTTCTTCGCCGCGCCGTAATCGATGGGCGACATGAGGGAACGCGGCGAGTCCACCGCCGTGCTGATGCCAAAAGCCGTGGCGCTTACCGCCAGGGCTCCGACGAGGCTTGCATAGAGGGTCGTGAGTTGCATGGTCCTTCCCCGTTTCTTCACCGGTTGCGATTGCCTGCGGCGGAAGCCGCTCACTCGCGCCGGATCTGTAACGATGATGGCTCGCGCGCCCAGGCCGATCTGTCGGCGGGAGCGAACGCGCAGGGGAGGATTCTCTGAATCGGCCCTCAGGTAATTCCTACGCGGAGAAGCACACAGGGCTGGCCCGGAGGCCAGCCCTTGCGTGATCGGACCCATGCCTTGCCTTGACGCTCGTTGGTTCTACTTCGTGGGCGCGGCGGCGACGGTGCTGCCCTGCTTGGCCTCGGCGATCGCCTTGGCCTTGTCGGCTTTCGCCTGCTTCTTGCACGCGGTCTTGTCCGCACCCTTCAGGTCGTCGCACTTCTCCTGCGCGACTTCGTAAGCGGCTTCCGCCTTGGCCTTCAGCACTTCGTATTGCGAGTGCGGAGTGCCCTTGCGCTTGGCATCGAGCTCGGCCAGGGCGACTTTCTCCTTGCCCTTGGCTTCCTTGATGCAAACGTCCTTGGCATTGGCGGTGAGCGATTTGCACACGGCCTTGTCGGCCTTGTACGTCGTCTCGATCGCCTCGTGCTCCGAGCGATACTCCTTGCTCATTGCGACCGAGGCGTTCGCGATGGGGTGCTTGAGGTCGCTGCCGGCCGGGGCATTGCTGGTCTGTGCCTGCGAAAGTGCCGCCGTACCGAGCAGGAAGGCCCCAGCAAGGGCGGCGTAAAGAGTCGTCATTCTCATCGTTTATCTCCTTATGCGATTCCAGTCACTGGACCCACTGATTGCGTTCGCACTTGGCCGTGAAGTCGCTGATCTGCTTCTCGGCTTCGTCCTTGGCAATCCCGTAGGAATTCTGGAGGCTGCCCGCGAGCTTGTCGCGCCGGCCGGCGATCTTGTCGAGCTCGTCGTCCGTCAGCCGGCCCCACTGTTCGCGAATTTTTCCCTTGAGCTGCTTCCAGTTGCCTTCGATGCGGTCCCAATTCATGGCGTCACCTGAGTTGGAAAATTTTGTCCGTTGCGTGAGCGAATGCACGGCGGGGAAGAGCTTCGCCGCAGTTGGAATCATCGGACGCGCGCCGCGCGCGATCTGTCGGCGTAAGCGAATTTCCCCTGCGAATTTCGCTGATAGGCGCGTCGGAAAGGTCCTACATCGCGCCGCGCGCCTGTGGGACTCGGCCGACTCGATATCACCCGTTCGTCTGCTTCCAGCAACAAGCCCGCGCGGCTTACTCTTTCGAATGGCCAAAAGGAGAATCGCGCATGGAAAAGAATTCCGGACCTTTCACGCTGCCGCCGCTTCCGTGGGATGAGGGCGCGCTCGCGCCGGTGATCTCGGCGCGAACGATCGGCCTGCACTACGGCAAGCACCACAAAACCTACGTGAGCAAGCTGAACGAGCTCACCGCGGGAACGCGGTTCGCCGACATGCCCCTCGAGCTCGTCATCGCCTCGACGGTCGGGGGCGAGGAAGACCGCAAGATCTTCAACAACGCGGCGCAGGCCTGGAACCACACGTTCTTCTGGAATTGCCTGCGCCCCGGCGGCGGCGAGCCGCCACGCAAGCTGGCCGCGCAGATCGACGTGGACTTCGGTGACTACGCGGGTTTCCGCGAGCAGTTCTCGAAGGCGGCCGTGGAATGCTTCGGCAGCGGCTGGGCATGGCTGGTCTCGCGCTCGGGCAAGCTCGAGATCCTCGCGACCTCGAACGCCGCGACTCCGATCACGATGGGTGCGACACCGCTCCTCGCGATCGACGTCTGGGAGCACGCCTACTACCTCGACTACGAAAATCGCCGTCCCGAGTTCGTCGATGCGGTGGTCGACCGGCTGCTCAACTGGGATTTCGCCGCCGAGCAGCTCGACAAGGCGCGCGAGGGGTATCGCAAGGCCGCATAAGCCGCGCGCGTCCGGGGTCAGGCACAATGCCGGCCTCGGACCATGAGCCCGTACATTCACATCGAGCCGTCGCACCGCGCAGTCGCGGTGTGGCTGCTCGCCTGTTGCGCGCTCGTCTTCGCCATGGTGGTCGTGGGCGGCGTCACGCGCCTTACCCATTCGGGGCTGTCGATCGTCGAATGGCAGCCCATCGTCGGAACGATTCCTCCGCTGGACGACGCGCAATGGGAGGAAACCTTCGCCAAGTACCGCGCGACGCCCGAATTCCGCCTGCGCAACCACGACATGAAGCTCGCGGCCTTCAAGGGCATCTTCTGGTGGGAGTATGCGCACCGCCTCCTCGGGCGCGTCGTGGGGATCGCCTTCTTCGTGCCCTTCGCCTTCTTTCTCTGGCGCCGCATGCTCGAGCGGCGGCTCGCGTGGAAGCTGGGCGCCATCCTGGCGCTCGGCGCCGTGCAGGGCGCGCTGGGCTGGTACATGGTGAAGAGCGGCCTCGTCGACGATCCGCGCGTGAGCTCGGTGCGGCTGGCCGCGCACCTGGGGCTTGCCTTCATCATCTATGGATCGATGCTTTGGCTGGCGATGAACCTGCTCATCCCCGCCGAGGCGCGCGCCACGCGGGGGCCGCGCGCGGCCACGGCAACACTCGTGCCGATCGTCTTCGCGATGGTGCTGTCGGGAGCGCTCGTCGCGGCGATCCGCGCGGGCTTCGCATACAACACGTTTCCGCTGATGAACGGGCACTGGATCCCGCCGGAGATCCTCCTCATCGACCCGTGGTGGATGAACTTCGTCCACAACATGGCCACCGTGCAGTTCGTCCACCGCGCGCTGGCGCTCGCGATCGCGATCCTCGTCGCGATCCTGTGGTGGCGCGTCGATAGCGACCGCAATGTCGATGAGCGCACCCGCAGGTGGTCGCATGCGCTGCTCGCGGCGGTCGTGCTGCAGATCGCGGCGGGCATCGGCACCTTGCTCCTGCGCGTCCCCCTCGCGCTCGCCGCGGTCCACCAGGCCGGGGCGGTGATCGTCTTCACCTGCGCCCTCGGGATGCTGCACGCCCTCTCCGGAAGGCGACGGTTACAGCCGTAAAGGCGAGCGCCGCGGGACTGTGACGCAGTTCACGCGGGTTTCGAGGCTTGTGCCGCGATAATCCGCCGATACTTCAATCAGAGGCGGCGATGACCGCAGCAACTCTGCACCTGGGAAACAGCAAGCAGGCGGTTCGCCTGCGCCGTTTTCTCATGGCCGCCGCAGCGTACGGCGTATGCATTCCGCTCCTCGCGTTCGCCAACTGGCTCGGCTTCATTCCGCTGCGCGCGGTGAGCGTGGCCATTGGCGCGCTGCTCTTCCGCACCAATCTCAACGAGCGCTTCAAGGATCCCAGCCTCACCTGGCTGCAGACGGTCGCCGCGACCGTGGTGCTGATGTACATCGTCTACCACGCGGATCTCGACCGCGGCCTGGCGCTCATGATGTGCCTGCTGGTGCTGGCGTTCGGGGCCTTCCGCTTCACGACGCGTGAATTCCTCAACGCTGCCGGCATCGTGATCGCCGCCTACGCGCTCGTGATCAACCTCCTCATGTGGCTCAAGCCCGAAGTGGTGCACGTCCAGAAGGAAGCCTTCCAATGGACCCTGCTCGTCCTGGTGCTGCCGTGCTTCGCGGTGGTGGGCGGAAGGATCAGCGAGCTTCGCCAGCGCCTGCGCCGGACCAACCAGGAGCTTTCCGAAGCGCTCGAGATGATCCAGAAGATGGCCACGCACGACACGCTGACCGCACTGCCCAACCGCGCCCTCTTCAACGAGACGCTGAACCACGCGATCGGCCAGGCGAAGCGCCACGACCGCTCGCTCGCCCTTCTCTTCATGGACCTGGACCGCTTCAAGAACATCAACGACACGATGGGACACGGCGTGGGCGACAGGGTGCTGCAGGAAGCCGCGCGCCGCCTCCTGGCAGCCGTGCGCTCGAGCGACCTGGTGGCGCGCCTGGGCGGCGACGAGTTCGTGCTGCTCCTCGAGGAATCCCACGATGACGGCGACCTGGTCGAGATCGCGCAGAAGATCCTCAAGTCCTTCGAGCCGACCTTCACCGTCGACGGCCAGGAGCTGGCGCTGTCCGCGAGCCTCGGCATCTGCACCTTTCCCAGCGACGGCGAGGATGCGGCCACACTCCTGTCGAACGCGGACATCGCGATGTATCGCGCCAAGGATCAGGGCCGCAACCGCTTCTGCTTCTACGCCGCGGAGCTGAATACCCTGTCCCAGGAGCGGCTCTCGCTCGAGGCGGGCCTGCGGCATGCGCTCGATCGCGGCGAGATCGAAATCTTCTACCAGCCGAAGATCGGTTTCGGCAGCGGGCGCGTGAGCGGCGTCGAAGCGCTGATCCGCTGGCGCCACCCGCAGCTCGGCCTGCTCCTTCCCGATCGCTTCGTGGCGCTCGCCGAGGAGATCGGCGTGATCATTCCGATCGGCTACTGGACGTTGAACCGCGTGTGCGAGCGCGCGCGCGTCTGGCAGGAGATGGGGATGCCGCTTCCGGTCGCGGTGAACCTTTGCGCGAGCCAGTTCCACGAGCGCGACCTCGTGACCGAGCTCGCCGCGATCTTCAAGGCGACGGGGGTGTCGCCCGGCACCATCGAGCTCGAGATCACCGAGAGCATGGTCATGCGCGATCCTGACCGCGCGGGCAAGATCATGGAGTCGCTGCGCGCCATGGGCGTGCGCATCTCCATCGACGATTTCGGCACCGGGCATTCGTCGCTCGGCTACCTCAAGCGCTTTCCCATCGACCGCCTCAAGGTCGACCGGTTGTTCGTTCGCGACCTGCCGCACAACGGCGACGACGTGGCGATCACGCGCGCGGTCATCGCGATGGCGCACAGCCTGCGGATGACGGTAGTGGCGGAAGGAGTGGAGTCGAAGGACCAGTTCGACCTGCTGCGCGCCGAGGGCTGCGACGAGTTCCAGGGCTACTACTGCCGCCCGCCGCTCGAGGAAGAAGACCTGCTGCGCTTCCTCGCCGAGGAGCGCTCGCACCATTCGCGCGCCGCGCTGCGCTCGCTCGACACTCCGATCCTGCGTTAGGGGCGAGCCGCCCTACGAGCGGTTTTCGTAGCCGGCCGCGAGCTCGAGAAGCGCGCTGCCGCGCGCGGCGTGCGCTGCGATCAGGCAACCATCGCGCTTCGCTCCACCCACCGCCGCGCACTTCGCGCGTACGACGTAGTACCGCGCCTCGACACGCGCGCGCTGCGCCGCGCGCGCCGCGTCCTGGGTGCCGCGGAAGTGGGCCTCGAGATCGGCGGCGCGGACCAGATCGTCGGCGGCCGCCTCGGCGCGGCAAAGCTCACGATCGGCGGCCGCGCGCTCCTCGCAGCGCGCGAGGACTTCCTCGCGCCGGGAGTCGAGGGCGGCGAGCCCGCGCGCGAACTGGGTACGGCTCACGGGGACGGGTTCGGGCGCCAGGGCGCTCGAGGCTCCGATCCCGATGGCGGCGGCGCTCGAAATCGCCGCCCCCGTGCCCAGCGCGACCCACATGGCTCGCTTCATGAACCCTCCGCGATACGCCAAATGGCGACATCTTGGTCGGAGGGGATGCG
>WNFL01046828.1_pt1 | contig 10861 bp, 12 predicted proteins | sample 5400361 | NCBI WGS metagenome assembly WNFL01 (sample SAMN13153351, study PRJNA577476) | soil metagenome | isolation source: 40 cm soil on Douglas fir-dominated hillslope | place: USA:California | collected 2013-09-17 | reverse complement strand
TCGAGGCCGTAGAGCGCCAGCGGAACGTAGAGGATATGAAAGGACGGGGTGAACACGCGCCGGTAGAGGAGATAGCCGACCATGACCATCGTCGCGAATGCGAAGATCTCGGACGAGGCCACCCAGCCGGCGCAGAAGAGATGGCCGACGTAGAAGAGCACCGCCAGCGCGACCGGCTGGGGCGTCTCTTCAGGAAGGCCGAGACGTCGGGCGAGGAACACGGGCGGGCGTCACGCTTCTTCGAACGCTTCGTCGACGAGCATCACCGGGATGTCGCTGACGATGGGATAGACGCGGTGACACTTCACGCACTGCAGGCCCTCTTCGACGACCAACTCCTCGCCGCGCATCTTGTCGCGGAATTTGTCGCGCACGGTAACGCGCCGCGCTTCCGAAAGGGGGACGGGCCGGACCTCCTCTTTGCAGATCGGGCAGGCCAGGATTTCGAGGAGTTCGGGCTGGATTGCCATGGCGGCGCGGAGTGTAACATCGCGTTCTCGCAGTTGCGAAGTCGCGCGAGTCCGCGCAATCACGACACCTCATGAAAGTTCTCCACCTTGCTGCCGGCAACCGATGGACCGGCGCCGCCGCTCCCGCCTTCGCCGAAACCGAGGCCCTTCGCCAGTCGGGCATCGACGCGCATTACGCCTATGTCGGCGGCTACAAGCTGCAGCAGAAGATCGGGCACCACGATTTCGCGCACCCCATCATCACCAGAGCGCAGAACCCCCTCTCATTCGCCCGCACGGTCGAGGCGCTCAGCCGGCTCGTCGAACATCACCGCTTCGACATCGTCCACGCCCATCTCACCTACGACCATTGGCTGGCGCAATTCGCGGTGCGGGGAACGAGGAGCGCCATCGTGCGAACGTTTCATGCGCGGCGCGTGCTGCGCGGCGATCCGCTCACGCGATGGCTGATCGCCCGAGCGGCCGGTATCTGCGTCGTCAACGACTCGTTCGTCGATGCCTCGCCAATCCGAGGCCGCACGCCGGTGTTTACGCCTCCACCGATCGACCAGCGTCAATTCACTCCCGACGGACACGACGTCCGCGCCTACTACGGCATCGGGTCCGACACGCTGCTGTTGCTGGCCATCGGCAAGCTCTCGAAGGGCCGTGGCTTCGAAGAGGTGCTCCGAACCTACGCGGCTGTACGGCGGGAGATCGCCAACGCGCGTCTGATGATCGTCGGTCACGGCGAGCATCGCCCGGCGCTGGAAGCGCTCGCTCGCGACCTGGGCATCGACGTGATCTGGGCCGGCTATCACGAGGATGACCTGGCCGGCCACTATCGCGCCGCGGATGTCCTGCTTTTTACCGCCCGCGGTTCCGACGAAGGACACCGTGCCGTGCTCGAAGCGATGGCTTGCGGCGTCGTACCGGTTACGTTCCCGATCGAGGGGATGCGTGCACTGCTCGGCGACCTTGCACCGTCACTGATCGCGGATGCCCGGACCCCGGACGCGGCCGCCTCGAAGGTGATCGCCATCTCGCGCGGTGACATCGCGGAGCTGCGTCGCCGGACGTACGAGCAGTCGGAGCGTTTCGGGTATGAGCAGGCCGCGGAGAGGTTGATGGCTTTCTACGAACAACTGTCGATGAGGGTCATCGTACGGAGGCGATGATCTTCATTTCGACCGAGATCGGTGTGGGCAGCGAGTCGATACCAACGGTCGTCCTGGTCGGTTGAATCTTCCCCAGGACTTCTGCGTAGACGCGGTTGAACCGCTCGAAGTCGCCTTTCATGTCGGTGAGATAGACAGTCACATCGAGAATTTTCTCCAGGGAGCTGCCCGAAGCTTCGAGAATCGCCCGGACGTTGTCGATCGTGGCCAGGGTCTGGGCCTCGATCCCGGTCGGGATCTCATTCGTGACCGGACGCCGCGGCCCGATGCCGGAAAGGAACAGCAGATCGCCGATGCGGCGGGCGGGTGGATAGGCACCAACGGGTGACGCGGCACCTGCCGCCATGATCGGGGCCGCTCGGTCCTCCGGCCACTCTTCCTGTGACGACATCTCGCTGGCGCGGCCTGCATCCGGGCCGGCTTCGGCAACGTTGTGCGACTCCAGTCCCGTTCCTGCCTCGACAGGCCCTTCGTCGAATTCCTTCTCGAAGTCGAGCTCCTTGAGCGGGTTGGGCGTCAGCTCGACGAGGGCGTTTCCCGTGCCCCAGACCGGCTGGTAGTCCCAGACCTTACCGTCGTACTTGTTGTTCTCGCCGGCCAGTGCAGCCAGCCACCAGATGGCCTTGAAGCCCATGTCCGCGTTGGCCTCGCGGCCGAACTCGCGAGCCACCTGGGCTACATCCTCGAGCCGCCCTTCGCCGAGCATCTCCAGGATCTTGCGGTTCCACTCATCGTCCTTCGACGACGAGATGTGGTCGTGGGCGGGATCGATCTCGCCGACCTCATAGCGGTTGGATAGATTCGAGACCACCACGACGATCGTCTTTTTGCCGTAGCGGTCGATGGCGGTGCGGGCGGCGCGGCCGAGGGCGCGCGTCTCGTCGCGCTCCGCGTAGATGTTGCACGACACCATCGACGCGGGGACCGCATTGTTCGGGTTGAGAAGCTTCAGCGCGACGACCGTACCGGTATCGATCGGAAAGCCGTGATAGTCGACGGTCGCTGTCTGCATGCCCAGCTCCTTACAGACGCCGGCGTAGAGTTTTCCGAACTCGGGATCGACGCGGAACGAATACGGGATCTCTCCCAGCTCGTACCAGTTCTGGTCGACGAGCGTCCATCGAGGATTCGCGGCAGTCTGGAAAAGATGGCCGATGACGGAGAACCACTGCGTCGAATAGAGCAGCATCAATTCGGCGCCGGAGCGCTCGATTTCCCGGCCGATGGCCTCGTAGCTCTGCTCGAGCGACGCCCAGCCGGGGTTGCGGTCGGGCGCGAGCAGAATGTGCGGTTGCCCCGGAACGAGGTAGGCCTTCTGAATCAACCCGCTCACGATCAGTGGACGTAGGCGTCGGATTCGACGTCCGCGTTGCGCGACTGCACGATCGACTTTGCCAGCAGGGCACGGCGGCCGATCTCTTCCCACTGCTCGCTCTTCACCAGGTCCGGCACGGCCAGCGACGCGCCGAGGTTCACGGCGATGCACCCGGCATCGAGATAACTTTCGATGGTGTCGAGCGGCACAGGCCCGCCGGCCAGCAGGGCCACGTCGCGGATTGGGCCGCGCAGGGTGCGGATGTAGTCGGGCCCGCCGAGGTAGAGCGCGGGATAGACCTTCACGATGTCGCAGCCGGCTTCCCATGCGCGAATGATCTCCGTGGCGGTACCGGCGCCGGCGACGCAGAGAAGATCGTTTTCCGCGGCGTACTCGATCACGCGAAGGTCGGTGTGCGGCGAGACGATGATCTGCGCGCCGGCACGGTGAGCCTGCGCGGCATCGTTCCCGTTCCGCACCGTCCCCGCGGCGATGACGACGTCGAGCGCCGCGTACGTCTGCGCGAATCGGGAGATGAGGTCGAAGGCGTCAGGAGTCGTCAACGTCACCTCGAGGATGCGTATCCCATTTCGCGCATACGCCTCGGCGACCGACTCCGCGGCCTCGACGCTTTCTTCGCGCACGACGCCGATGATCTGCTCCATCGACACTTTTTCGAACAGTTCTTTGCGGGACATGGGGGAAGGATATCGCGGATGGGGTTGCGGGGTCTCGGGGTTGCGCGGTCTCGAGGTTGCGCGTTCTCGACCGAGAACATCTCCCCCTCAGCAACCCAGCAACCTCGCAACCGCGAGACCCCGCGACCTCGTAGTAAGCTAACAATCTCCATGGTCCTCATCAACAAGGCGATCAACGAGGTGACGGTCAAGCTCGTTTACTACGGGCCCGGACTCTGCGGCAAAACGACGAATCTGGAGAAGATCTACGGGAACCCGAAGCTCGATAACAAGGGCAAGATGATCTCGATGTCGACAGAGACCGACCGCACGCTCTTCTTCGACTTCATGCCGATGGAGCTCGGCACCATCGGCGGCCAGAAAGTGCGCGTGCAGCTCTATACCGTGCCGGGCCAGGTCTTCTATGACGCCACGCGGAAGCTGGTGCTGCGCGGCGCCGACGGCGTCGTATTCGTGGCCGACTCGCAGTCGTCGATGCGCGACTCCAATCTCGACAGCCTGGAGAACCTGAAGACGAATCTCCGCAGCAACCGCATCGATCCGCGGAAGGTGGCGCTGGTCTACCAGTACAACAAGCGCGATCTGCCGAACGTCGACTCCGTCGAGGCCATGAACGCGTACTTGAATCCGAACGGTGCAACGACCGTCGAGGCGTCGGCGATCAACGGCGCCGGTGTCACGGCCACGCTCCGCGCCGCTGTTGCGCGCATCCTCGAGAATCTCAAGAACAACGTCGATACAACGCTGCACGAGGAGCCGGAGCTCGCCGCGCCGGATATGACCGTGAAGTCGGGCGTCACGGCGTCGTCGGCGGGAACCCCGAAGCTGTCGATGAAATCGACGTTCGATGCCGACGAGACGGTGACGGTGTCACCATTCGATGTCGAGCCGATCGACGTCGCGGCGGCGGAAGAAGACGATCCGTTCGGTGCCATGGCGGCCGTCGAAGTCGAGCCCGATCACACGGACGATCCCTTCGCTGCTGATGCCACGGAAATCCACGACGCCCGCGCCGAGCGCGTCGCGCTGCAATCGCTGCTGGCGTCCGCGAGCGAAGTTGTCCGCGGCCTCGAAAAGGCGCTCGACCGTGCCCGTGCGCATGAAGCCGCGCTGCGCGCGAAGATGTAGGTTCAGCTCCTCCGAGCACCGCACAGATAAGAGTGTCTGTGCCATGCCACATTGGCCGTCGCGATCGGCAGAAGTGTGGAGTCTTGCCGGATCGAAGGTGGCACAGACACTCTTGTCTTGTGCCTCGCTGGGAGTCTGCGCGGAAGAACGATAGAGCGAAGATGGTGGCCGAGCCTTGGGCAACCAGCGCTGCCGGCCGTGCCGGCCTACGCCTCCCCGTACGGTACGCAGTACGGATCGTCGGTATCGCAATTGGCGAACTCGAACTGGATCGTCGTATGGGCGATGCCGTACTGGTGCGCCAGCAACTCGTTGACCTGCGCCAGGACATTGCCTGTCGATCGTACCGGGATGTCGCCGACCATGAGATGACACGACAACGCCGGCCGGGATGGCCCGAGGGCCCAGATGTGAAGGTGATGGACGCCGTCGACGCCTTCGAGCGCAGCAATGGCACGGGTCACCTCGTCCGGATCGATTCCGGCGGGCGTCCCCTCGAGCAACAGGTTGATCGCTTCGCGCAGAATCCCCCAACTGCTCCAGAGAATGAGCACACCGATGGCGATCGAGACCGCCGGATCCCAGAACTGTTCGCCGGTGACGGCGATCAGGATCGCCGCGCCCATGATGCCCACTGAGGAAAGCGCGTCTCCGAGCATATGAAGCACGGCGCCGCGGATGTTGAGATCGTGCCGGCCATGGCCGCGAAGCCAGATCGAGCCGTTGAGAACCAACGCCGCGGCGGCCGTGACGAGCATGGCCTTGCTGTTCACGCCGGCAGGGGCGCGCAGCCGCTGCGCCGCCTCGACGAATAGGAAGATCGTGAACGCGGCCAGCGCGCCGGCGTTGATAAAGGCTGCCAGAACCCCGGCGCGATGCCATCCGTACGATTTGGCGCTCGTGGCCGGCCGCCGCTCCACGCGGACCGCGAACAGCGCCAGCAGAAGCGCCAGCGTGTCGGTGACGTTGTGCAGTGCGTCGCCGATGAGGGCCAGAGAGTTGGCGCGTATGCCGACGGTCACTTCGACCGCGACGAAGACCGCGGTGGCAGTCGAAGCGATGATCAGCTTGCGCGATACGATCGCGCTGGCGTGCTCGTGACGATGGTGGTGGTCGGACATGAGGAAGTGGATCAGTAGATTAGTGGATTAGTGGATTCGAAGAGAGTCACGCATGCCTGATCTACTAATCCACTGATCTACTGATCCACGAATCCACGAATCCCACGGCCACCTACGGTCTCGTCGACCGCTCGACCTTCTTCGACTTCTGCGCCACCGCCTCCGCCATCGAGACCCGCTGTTCGCGCAACCGCGCCGCGAGGCCCTCATCCGTCAGCGCGATGATCTGCGCCGCGAGAATGCCGGCGTTTCGGGCGCCGCCGACGGCGACCGTCGCCACGGGAATCCCCGGAGGCATCTGCACGACCGCAAACAGCGCGTCGATGCCCTGCAGAGCTCCTCCGGCCAGCGGCACGCCGATGACCGGTTTCGTGGTGAATGACGCCACCACGCCCGGCAGATGCGCCGCCATTCCGGCGCCGGCGATGAATACTCCCGCGCCGTCGCGCTCGGCGTCGGTGATGATCTGCTTCGTCCGCTCGGGACTCCGGTGCGCGGAGGCGACCTTCATCTCGTACGCCACGCCCATCTCATCGAGTGCCGCGCACGCCTGCGTCATGACCTCGGCATCGGAATCGCTGCCGATGATGATGCACACCCACATGGCGTGAATGGTAGCAGGGCTCAGCAGACGGGCGCTTTTGCCTCGTCGGCCGGGGGAGGGACGGTCGTACGCGCCGGACTGTTCAACGGAAGGCAGCTTCGTACCAACGCGCTCAGGGCGCCGATGTCGAACGGCTTCGGCAGGAACGCGCAGATACCTTTGTCGACCGCCGTGGCGACCTCTGGCGCGCGATTGGCGCTGATGATGATGACCGGGATCTTCTTCAGATCGGGCTCGAGCTCGCGCGCCTGGAGTACGTCCCATCCGGAGAGGACGGGCATCATCAGGTCGAGCACCACCACGTTCGGGTGCTCGCGCCGCATGAGGTCGAGCGCATCCTTCCCGTTGGGAGCCTCCTGGAAGACGTAGCCGTCTCGCTTGAGTGCCGCTACGATCATGCGACGGATGCTGGGGTCGTCATCGACGACAAGTACGCAATAAGGAGGTTCTTTCGCCACGTCTTCACCGGTTTGGACCACGTAACGGAGAGATGCACAACGGATGCCTTGACGGAATATCACGCTCTCCGCGGGTGCTTCTGGCAAGGCCGTGAAAGTCGCAGTAGCCATGTCGGGCGGGGTCGATTCGTCGACCGCCGCGTACATCCTCAAGTCTGCCGGACACGAGGTTGTCGGTCTGTCGATGCAGATGTACGACAACCTCGCCAACGCCGATACGGCCTACGGCGGATGCTGCACGATCGACGACCTTGCCGACGCGCGCCGCGTGGCCTGGAAGCTCGACATTCCCCACTTCACCCTGAACCTCGAACAGAATTTTCATGAGAAGGTGATCACGCCGTTCGTGCAATCGTACCTGAGTGGCCTGACTCCGAGCCCCTGCGTCCTCTGTAACACCCACGTGAAATTCGACCTTTTTCACGAGAAGGCGCGCGCCGTCGGCGCGGAGATGATCGCCACCGGCCACTACGCCCGCATCACGCGCGACGCCGCCGGCCGCTTCGAGCTGCGCAAGGCGCTGCATCTGGCCAAGGACCAGTCGTATTTTCTCTTCGAGCTGACGCAGGAGCAGCTCGGCGGCGCCCTTTTTCCGCTCGGTGAGATGACCAAGCCGGAGGTACGTGACGTCGCCGAGGAGGCGGGCCTGGTGGTGGCGCGGAAGAAGGAGTCGTACGAGATCTGCTTCGTGCCGCGGAAGGACAGCTACGCCGCCATCGTCGAGCGCGAGGCCGCGATCGCGCCGGGCGACGGGGCCGGGGAGATCGTCGACGTCGACGGTAACGTGGTCGGGACGCACGACGGCTACTACCATTTCACGATCGGCCAGCGACGCGGTCTCGCCCTCGGCGGAACGGCCGAGCGGATGTACGTGGTCGACGTGAACCCATTCACGAAGCGCGTCGTGGTCGGCGAGGCGTCCGATCTGGAGCGCGACGAGCTGATCGCCGAGCGCGTCCACTGGATCGGGGAGCCGCCGTCAGGACCGATCGAGATTCAAGCGCGCGTCCGCTCCCGCTCGGCGGACGTCGCCGCGACGGTTACCCCGCTTGCCGATGGCCGCGCGCGTGTGCAGTTCGCGCAGAAGCTGCGTGCGGTCGCGCCCGGTCAGGCCGTGGTCTTCTACGACGGCGATCTCTGTTTGGGTTGACGTCAAGTCAATTGTTGCAGCTTCGCGTCGACGTTCTCGGCCCATTCCGGCGAGCATTCGGGATGATGTCGCGCCTTCGTCAGCGCGTCGCGCGCCCCGGCCGTATCGCCGGATGCCTTGCGCAACGTGCCGAGCTTGACGAGCGCGCCAATGGCGTTCGGGCCCGTCGTCTCGATGTCGCATAGCGACTCGTAAAGGACGATCGCCAGATCGCGGTGGCCATGCCGCTCCGCGAACTGCGCCGCGCGCGTCAGGAAACGCGGCAGCCGCTCCCTCTGCAGCTCGTGAATGAGATCGACGGCCAGGTCGTCGTATTTCTCTTCGATGTCGCGCGTCAGCAGGCGTGTGGCATACCCGTCGCGCTCCCGGTCGTCTGCCGCGGTGTCGACGGCGAGACGTAACGCGTCGATGTTGCGTGGCTCCTCGGCCAATAACGCGTGAACCGCGGTGCGCGCACCGTCGATATTTCCGGCATCCTTGGCGGCAACCGCCTTGACCAGACGCTCATCGGCGTTCCATGTCGTTTCCTGCTCAACCACTGGAGTGACGAACCTCTCCTCGAAGCCGATGAGCTTGATGACCAAGGCGAAGCCCACGCCGTAGAGGAACCCACCGACGTGCGCGGAGAAGGCCGTGCCGCCGCCGGACGTCTCGGTCGCTGTCTGGAAAAACTGCTGCGCGAACCAGAGCGGCAGGACGATGAAGGCCGGTACGTGGAAGCGGAAGTTCCACCGCCACCGCAGCAGAAATGGGATGAAGATGAACTCGACCTTCGAGGTAAAGAAACGCACCAGGTATGCGCCCATCACAGCGGCGATCGCGCCCGAGGCGCCGGCGAGCGGGACGGTGCTGACCGGATGATTGGCCGCGAAAAAGAGCGTTGCAGCCACACCACCGCTGAAATAGAGGAAGGTGAAAAGCGGACGGCCGAAGACATCTTCGACAAACGGCCCGCTGATGAAAAAGAAGAGCATGTTGCCGAAAAGATGCAGGAATCCGAAGTGGATGAACATCGACGTGAAAATGGGAACGGCACCTCCAACGGCTGGGACGTATCCGAAGCGGATGCGCGGTAGTGCGCGGTATGCGCGCAAGAGCTCTTGCGCCATCCCGTCAAACGTCGACTGCTCACCCGGGACGTCGACCGATGCCGCCGGCGGGGTGGCCGAGGCGACGATGCGCGCATGCAACGAAGCGGGAACGAGGTTCTCGATCGACGGCGGCAAGTGCAGGTACGGATGTGCGATGTAGAAGCGTATGGTCCGTACCCATTGTTCTTCAACGGCGGCATTGCCGCCCGTCGAGTCGAACACCGCCATCGCCAGCCAGACGACGATATTCAGGGCGATGATGGCGTAGGAAACCCACGCATGGCGGCGGATGACGGCATCATCGCGTCCGATGGGAAGAAGAATCATGGATGCCGCAAAGTCTACGCTGAACCACTCAGAAAAGCGTTTGGCGGGCCTCGAGCGCGAGCAACTGACGCTTGACGTCGAGCCCGCCGCCGAACCCGGTCAACGAGCCGTTCGCTCCGATCACGCGATGACACGGAATGATGATCGGGATCGGATTGGCGCCATTCGCCGCTCCGACCGCCCGCACCGCCGCCGGCCGGCTGATCGTTGCGGCAATCGCTGAGTAGGTCGTCGTCTGTCCATATGGAATCTCGAGCAGAGCGCTCCAGACAGACCGCTGAAACTCCGTGCCGCGCGGCGCAAGCGGGAGATCGAACGCTGTCCGATCACCGGCGAAGTACGCGCGCAACTGGACGGCCGCTTCGGCGAAGGCCTCGTCATCGCGAATCCAGTCCGGCTTCGGTCGCGCACCTGCGAAGTAGGTTTCGATGATGGAAGTGCCGTCGCCGACGATGAGAATCGCGCCAATGGGTGTGTCGACGTAGCTGAACTTCAAGCCAGGCTTCTCCACAACAACATCGTCGCATAGGCCCGGTACGGCCGCCACGCCTCGGCGCGCGCCAGCAGCTCTCGGTCGCTGGTCACGCCGGCCGCTCTGCGGAGAACGAGGTCGCCGTGCGGGAAGGCATCGGGCTCGCGGAGGGCGCGCATGGCGACGTAGTGCGCCGTCCATGGGCCGATGCCCGGCAGCGCGGTCAGTCTGGCGATCGATTCCTCCAACGTTGCTCCGCGTTCGAGGGTCACCTCGCCGCGCGCCACCGCGCGGGCCAGACCGCGAATGGAGTCCCAGCGCGCCTGGGGCATCCCGGGATTCGTCCGCGCGCGCATGAGCGAGTCGGGAGTGATGCCGTGACGCGAGGCGATGCGGGCCATGATCGTCGTCGCTCCGGCCACGCTGATCTGTTGCCCGACCATGGCCCGAATGGCCATCTCGAATGGATCCCACGTCCCGGGCACGCGAATACCTCGATGCGCTCGGACGAGGGAACCGAGCATCGGGTCGCGCGCGAAACGTTTCTCGATGGCGATGATGTCGGCATCGATGTCGAACATCGCCCGCACCTGTTCCGCTTTCGAAGGGTCGCTGACGATCACCGCGTGGTTGACCGCGTCATGAGTTACGCGCACACCCTCGCGCTCATACGCATCGGTGCTAACTACCTCCACACCGGCGAAGACGCGCGGGCGGAGGAAGGCGAGGATCTCGTTCCACGCATAGGGAGGGGTGTAGGCAAGCGCAGTCACGTTAGTCATCGGTCTCGGGGTCTCGGGGTTGCGCGGTCTCGGGGTTGTTCGATTTCAAACGCGTCGGGCTCGTCCACACACCGCGACCGCGCAACCT
>WNFL01056108.1_pt2 | contig 10863 bp, 13 predicted proteins | sample 5400361 | NCBI WGS metagenome assembly WNFL01 (sample SAMN13153351, study PRJNA577476) | soil metagenome | isolation source: 40 cm soil on Douglas fir-dominated hillslope | place: USA:California | collected 2013-09-17 | reverse complement strand
TGGGCGGCGGTTATGTTGGGCTCGAGTTGTCCCAGGCGATCCGCCGCTTCGGCGGCCGGGTGACCATCATCGAGCGCAACCCCCGGCTGCTCCATCGCGAGGATAAGGACATTTCGGCAGCCCTGCAGGAATTGTTCAAGGATGAAGGAATCGACGTGGTCACGAGCGCTCATATCACCTGTGTTGAGGGAAAATCTGGTGAATCGGTGAAACTGCAGGCGAACCCCGAAAGCTTTCGGCGCTCAAAAACTGTCCTGGAAGGCACGCATCTTCTCGCAGCGACGGGTCGCACGCCCAACACCGATGGTATTGGTCTGGAACAAGCCGGAGTGGAAAAAACCGACCGCGGTTACGTGAAGGTCAACGAATGCCTTGAAACGACGGCGTCCGATGTCTGGGCTGTGGGTGACTGTGCTGGCAGCCCGCATTTCACCCATATATCATTCGACGATTTCCGCACCGTGCACGATAATATCCTGGGCGGTCATCGCGTGACCACCGGACGTCAGGTACCGTTCTGCATGTTCACGGACCCCGAGTTCGCCCGCAGGCGAACGAGCGCGGTATTGCCTATCGACTCGCCAAAATCCCTCTCGTCGCGGTATTGCGAACCCGAACGCTTTCCGAAACCCGAGGCTTCATGAAAGCACTCATCGAAGCGAAGAGCGATCGCATCCTTGGCTTCACCGTCTTCGGAGTCGAGGCAGGAGAAGTCATGGCTTCCGTGCAAGTCGCGATGATTGCAGGACTCCCCTACACCGCGTTGCGTGATGCCATCTTCACCCATCCTACGATGCTGGAAGGACTCATCCCGCTTTTTACAAATGTGCCTCCCGCCGCCGCTGTTGTTGCCAAGCAAACAATATGAAGGCACTGCGATTCAGCGCTTACGGTCCGCCTGCCGTCTTGTCTATCAAGGAGATTCCAAAACCGGAGCCCCGCACAGGAGAAGTGCTCATTCAAATCAACGCCACAGCCATCAATCCGAGCGACGTAAAGAATGTGGCGGGCCATTTCAAAACACCGTTGCCAAGAGTGCCGGGTCGCGATTACGCGGGCGTGGTTGTCGGCGGTGATGCTGAGAAGGGGTTGGCGGTGTGGGGCAGTGGCGCCGGGTTCGGCGTTGCTCGCGATGGCGCTCATACCGAATTTGTCGTCGTGCCTGCAGACTGGATCGCGCAAAAGCCACTACAGCTCTCGATGGAGCAAGCTGCGGCAATCGGAGTTCCTTTTCTGGCCGCGTGGTCAGCACTCGTGGTGGTTGGTAATGTCCAGGCCGGAGAAACGGTGCTCATTGTTGGCGTTTCCGGCGCCGTGGGCCGGGCGGCTACACAAATCGCACACTGGAAGCAGGCGCTGGTAATTGGCGCGTCCACCAGTTTGGACAATCCATCCAGGGCGGATGCTATCATTAACACTGCCACGCAGGACCTTCCCCTTGAGGTTCGGGCATTGACTTCTGGAAAGGGCGCCGATCTTGTGCTCGACGCGGTCGGAGGTCCAATGTTCGAGCCTTCTCTGAAATCGCTCCGCTTTGGCGGCCGCCAGATCGCGATCAGCAGCACAAAAGATCCGCGGGTCAGTTTTGATCTCGTCGATTTTTATCACAATGATTCACGTCTCCTTGGCATCGACACCATGAAATTCACGGGCACGGAGATCGCGCACTTAATGAGTGATCTCCGCGCCGGCTTTCAGGAAGGTTTTTTGCTGGCACCCGCGATAAGAACATGGCCACTCGAACGCGGCGTTGAGGCGTATGAATTGGTGGCGAACGGCGGGGCATCCACGAGGCAAGTTCTGATTCCCGGCACAACAAAACAGCGTTGAAGCAAAACAAAACGAAAGAAATAAATATGCAAAGCGCGCTTATTGCTCTGGAGCAGAATCCCGCGTCTCAGGAAGAAGCAAAGGCAATCTACAGTTGTCCGATGCATCCTGAGATCCGCCGGGAGGCCATCTGTGGGGCATCCGTTGTAGCTAACGCCCTGCGTCTCCGGAAAGCCGGATTCTAACGCGAAGAATATGTCCGGTAATTATTCTTTTTGTCTCACTACATCATCCATCCACGAAAACGTTTTCATCATCGTGGGAAACCCGAGTGTCGTCGTACCCAACAAAGCCACATGGTAAATTTCGTCAGGGGAACACCCCGCTTCGAGGGCCCGCCGCGTATGGCTGTGCACAGCACCCTCCATCTGACCACCCGCTGCGATGGCCAATTTTACCAGCGCGCGCGTCTTATCAGCCAAAGGACCCGCGTCCGCGGTCGCCGCGCCGAGCGCATCGTACGCCTGGAAAACCTGTGGATACCTTTTCTGAAACTGGAGGTAGCGTTTTGGTAATTTGTTCGGCCCAGGAGTGCGTGATTGAGTATCTGCAGGCATAAATTTCCCTTTCGCTGATTTTCCCCAGCGTAATTCTTTCACGCTCACTGGCAAACTTTCATTTGCAAAAATTTAGCAGGGTTAACAATGCAAACGGAGGCGGAGTTCAGCATCCCCATTAGCTATGATCTAACGATTTTCTAACTGCTTCCAGGAGATCATGGGCGGTGTACGGCTTGGGCAGGAATATGCGCTGGACGCGGCGGAAAAATTCGGTGCCTCGGCCAGCGACCTCAGGGCTATAGCCACTAGTGAGAATGGCTTTGAGGGAAGGCTTGAGGCTGGTAAGCCGATCCGCAAGTTCAAGGCCGGTCAGGCCATCGGGCATGATGAGGTCGGTGATCAGCAGATCGATTTGAGGGCCGTGCTCGCGCCAAATTTCCAAAGCGGCTTTGCCAGACGCGGCCTGAAGAACATTGTAACCCATGCCGCCCAAAACGCGGGCCGTCAGCGAGCGCACAGAATCCTCATCCTCGACAAGCAGGACGGATTCGTGACCGCCCTGAACTTTGACTTGGGCGACCTGTTGGGTGTCCGCCGGCACGGTTGTCAAAGCCGGCAAGAAAACCCGGAAGGTAGTGCCCAGGCCGATTTGGGTGGCCACCTCGATCCAACCCTGGTGCTGTTTGACTATGCCATAGGCTGTAGCCAAACCGATTCTTTTGTCGTGAAAAAGGGCTCAAAGATGCGCGGCAGATGCTCGGGGACAATGCCTGTGCCGGTGTCACGCACCATGAGACAGACGAATTCGCCGCTTCTTCCCTCAGGGTGAGAGGCGAGGTCTTGCGGACCAATGGTAACTCGCTGTGTGGTGATCCAGAGTTCACCGCCGGCAGCCATCGCATCCCGGGCGTTCACGACCAGGTTCATGAGCACCTGTTCCAGCATGCCGATATCAGCATGGACAACGGCTGCGCCGCCACAGTAGTTGCGTTGGAGCCGAATGTCTTCACCAATGATGCGCCCTAGCATTTTGGTCAGATTCCCGATGACTTCATCGAGATTCAAGGGCCGCGCTTGCATAATCTGTTTGCGACCAAACGCTAACAGTTGGCGGGTCAGACCTGCGGCGCGATCGGCGGCGTCGGTGACATGCTTGAGGCAGTCGCTCGCTTCCACACTCAGCTTCTCGGGCTGCATCAAAGCCAATTCGGCGTTACCGCGAATAACACAAAGAAGATTGTTAAAATCATGCGCGACACCACCTGCCAATTGTCCGATGGCTTCCATTTTTTGCGACTGGCGCAACTGTTCCTCGAGCTGTTTGCGCTCGGTGATGTCCTCGGCGATGCCGACGAGGCGATAGAAGAGGTTTTGTTCGTCGCGTACCGGAAAACCGCGATCGTGTATCCAGCGAATCTCGCCATCCGGGCGAACGATGCGATATTCCTCGTCATATGGCGCGGAAAGTTTCTGCGCTTCGAGCCGGCACATAATACGGTCCCGATCATATGCGCTGTCACAGGAGCGGCCCCAAATTTTCTCATAGGCAGGGCTTACATAAAGGATTTGCGCCTTGTTCTTATCGGAGATCCAAAACACCTCGTTGATGTTCTCGGCCAGCTGGCGGAAGCGCTCCTCGCTGCCACGCAGTAGTTGTTCAGCGCGGAGGCGTTCGGCGCGTTCCTTGGCCTCCCGCAAAGCGCGGCGCACTGTCGGGCCAAGCCGGTCAAGGTGCCCTTTGAGCACGTAGTCCGTCGCGCCACGCTTCAGGCTCTCCACAGCCAGCTCTTCGCCAATCGTGCCAGAGACGAAAAGGAACGGAACGTCCGGTTTGGCATTCTTAGCCAACTGCAGGGCCGCAGAACCGCTGAAGGACGGGAGTGTGAAATCGGATAGAATAATGTCGCACGGGAAATTACCCAGCGCTTCGGTAAACTGTTTCTCGGTCGCGGCATACGCGAATTTGCAAGTGAGACCCTCGCCATACAATGCCGCTGCGACGAGTTCCCGATCCAATCGGTTATCTTCCACATACAGAATTCGAAGGGGTTCGTTCATTTCAAGGTAACGCCCGCTCAGCTTATCCGGGCATTCTTGGTCTGGCCGTCGTCGGCAGGTTTGGGGTCGCTCGCCCCTATCCCTCGAGTGAGTTCCGAAACGGTCAACCCCAGTCCTCGGGCCATCGCCAAAAGTGAGAGAAAACTCAGGTTGCGGGACCCTCTTTCCAGGTCGCTCAGGTACGTGCGGTGAAGCCCGCAACGCTCGGCCAGGTCTTCTTGAGAGAGTTGGAGGTTTCGACGGAGGCGGCGAATATTTACGCCAAGAGTTTGGAGTTCAGTGTTCATACCAGACCTTGTGTCATTGATAATCTCCTCACCGACAGCCGCTTGTCTTCAGGGCCAGATTGATGGCACCGAGCAGTGCTGTTTCACTACACGGCTTTCGAAGAACTGCGACCGCGCCGTGTTTGAGGGCCTCGGTTTGGGTCTTTTCGGTGCAGTGCGCGGAGAGGAAAATAATTGGAATCCCCAAATTGGAGTCACCTATTTGCATTTGCAGCGCAAGGCCATCCATCCCCCCGAGTTTCACATCTAGAATCATACATTCGATTTCCGACAAGCGTTCCGTGTCCAGGAATTCTTCGGCTGAAGCAAAACTTACGGTCCGGTACCGTACGCTTCGCAGCAGACTCTCGGTGGCAACGCGGATCGATTCATCATCGTCAACGATGGCCACCAACGGTTTGGTGAATTGATTTGTCATCTGATTGTTTTGATATCGCGCAGGCAGAAGATGGGACATGGATGGGGTTGTGCTCAATTATACCTTGGTTTGAAACCCGTCATTGGCAGACGGGCCGAAAGGCGGCAAGGACCGAAGAGGCCGTTAAGGAATCGCTGTGAAGTAAGGATTGCCGCTCGGGCTTTAGACGCGCTCTTGCGCGTCGCTGGAACTACGATCCTGCCGCAATTCCCAGTTTCTCTGCCAGCCGCACGAGGTCTGCAACTGAGGCGACCTTCATTTTTTTCATTACATTACCTCGCTGAATCTTAACCGTGATTTCTGTGGTGCCTAACCGGTCGGCGATCTGCTTGTTCAACATACCCGCGACGACCAGGCTCATGACTTCGCGCTCGCGTGGCGTGACCTGCTCATACCGAGTGTGCAGTTCAGCTAATTCTGCCCGCCGCTCCAGTGCGCTCCGATCGCGATCGAGCGCCTGGTGAATGGCATCGAGCAAATCCTGATCTCTGAATGGCTTGGTCAAGAACTCGATTGCGCCACCTTTCATCGCCCGCACACTCATTGGGATGTCTCCGTGGCCGGTGATAAAAACAATCGGGATCGCCCGCTCGGCGCTAAGCAACTCGCGTTGCAGTTCTAGTCCGCTCAGGCCGGGAAGCCGCACGTCGAGCACCAGGCAAGCAGGCGATTCCGGCGCTTTCTTCCGAAGGAATTCGCGGGCCGACGAGAAGCCTTCGACCCGCAGTCCCACTGAGCGGATCAGGCTGTCAAGTGATTCACGCATCGCGGCATCATCGTCCACAACGAAAACTATCGGCAGGCTTTCCGTGAGCGCGGGTTTCATGCCCCGCCTCCGTTCTGGATCGGCAAAGTGAACTGAAATGTAGTGCCGGGACCACGGTTATCTGCCATCCAAAGCCGTCCTCCGTGCGCCTCAACAATCGAGCGGCTGATTGCCAGCCCCATGCCTAATCCGTGAGGCTTGGTCGTGAAAAATGCCTGAAATAAATGAGCGCAGTGCTCACGATCCACGCCGATGCCGGTATCCTGCACCGCAACACGCACGAAATTCGGAGGATCCACATCCGCCTGGATCGTTAGGATACGCCGCCGGTCGATTACTTCGCTCAGCGCGTCGAGCGCGTTCATCATCAGATTCATCAATACCTGCTGAATTTGCACACGGTCGGCAGTTACGCAGGGAAGATCGGCGTCCAGCCGCGTTTGCAGCGACACCTGGCGCCGTTGCGCCTCCGCTTCGGTTAGCGCGATGATCTCTGCGATTACATCAACAAGATCAAACCGGGTTTTAATCGGCGTGCCATCTTTTAGAAGCGCGCGTATCCGTGCCACAACCTCGCTCGCCCGATTTCCATCACGGACGATTCGTTGGAGGGCCTCTCGAGTTTCATCCAGGTTTTGCGGCTTGCCATCCAACCAGCGGAGTGCGGCGTTGGCATTAGTGACGACTGCTCCGAGAGGCTGATTCACTTCATGCGCAATGGACGCTGTCAACTCGCCCACCACCGAGGCACGCGTGACGCGAGCCAAAACGGCCTGCGTTTCCCGCAACGCTTCCTCCGCCCGCTTGCGATCTTCGATATCGGTGCTGGTTCCGTACCACTTGACGAGGATTCCCTTCTCGTCAAACAGCGGCACAGTCCGTACCAGGAACCAGCGATATTCCCCGTCAGCGCGACGCAAACGCATTTCATCCTGATATGCTTGGCGAGCAGCCATATTCCTACCCCATTTTTCCAGCGCCTTGGGAAGATCTTCGGGATGGACCACGCTCGTAGGTCGGTCGATCGCCTGGGCCAGCGATAGGCCGGTATATTCCAGCCAGCGCTGGTTGATAAAATCCAGAGTCCCGTCAGGCAGAATGATCCAGGCCATTGCAGGAATCGTGTCTATCACAAGCCGGAGCTGACTTTCGCTTTGGCGTAGCGTGTTTTCTGCCTCCTTGCGTTCGGTAATATCCTGCAGCGTGCCAAACGCCCGCAAAGGCCGGCCGAGCTGGTCCCGAACGACTTCGCCCTCGCTGTGGACGAACCGCTCCCCGCCGTCGCCGCGAATAAGCCGATACTCCACGCTATAGCGTTGCAGCCCTCGGATCGCCTCCTCGACAGTGTGCTTGACTCTCGCCCGGTCGGCCGGATGCACCAACTTCAGGAACTCACGAAAAAGCATCGGTCGCCCTTGCTGCGTCAGGCCAAAAATGCGGTAAACTTCGGCCGACCATGTAACCGCGTCGGTTTGCAGATCACGTTCCCAGTGTCCGACGTGAGCGATGCGCTGGGCATCCTCCAATTTAGTTTGCGTCTCCTGAAGTTGTTGGTTAATCGCAGCGAGTTCACTGGTGCGTTGATGCACTCGGCGCTCGAGATCTACCTTCAACTCTGCCAGTTCGGTCTTGCTTTGTTTGATCTCGGGCGTTTCGAGCACCTCCCAATGCCCGTTCCTCTTGGCTATGGCAACCTGGTGTGCGTGCGCCACATCAAAGATTTCACTGGCTCGCCTGGCATCGAGCGGGTAGGTGCACAATACTATCATTTGCTGCCCGGCTATCGTCTGGTTGAGCCTTTTCTCGTACGTCATAAAGTCCTCCCAGTCTGTCTCCGTCAGCCATGCTTCATTTCCGTGAACTCGCATTCCGGCATAGCCCCTGGCAAGCGCGACATCGAGTTTCGCTTTCCACCGATTGATTACTCGGATCGAATCAAATTTGTCGCCCTCGAGGTAACATTCCTTGTGTGAGACAATCTCGATGCTCCCGTTCGCGATGTGCTTGTCCAAATCGGGAACCGATTCTTGCAATGCTCCGCTGGCTTCCGCGACCTTCAGCGAGGGTGAAACCACCCACAAGCAGAACTCATGAGATTCCAGGCCGGATTTGAAATATGGAACTAAAATGTCGAGCAGGTCCTGTCTGGTTTCATAAAAGTGGCAGAAGTGCGTACCCCAGGGCATCTCGCCCAAAGCCTCAATTCCCGACTGTCTCAGTTCGGTCGGCATTAGATTTATTGTCCTACGGCTGGTTTCTTTTTGCAATCCGAACGAGTTGCCCCTATCGCCGGGGAAACTCATCCGGTCATTGTGTGGTCCTGATCAGCGCACCGACGTTCAACTTGAATGGGGAGTGTCCGAAGTGATACGGTGAATCGTCATCATATCGATTATGAACACTTACCAGAGCTATCGAAACCTTCCGCCGCTCGCCGGGCTTTGTTCGATGGGGGAGGCCATGAATCCGGGGTTGTCGGTCGAGGAATGTGTGCGCCGACTCAAGCGCTTTCATTATGCCTTCAAACGACTGCATGAAATTTTCACCGCCAGGATTACCTCCGAGCCGATCTACGAATTAAAGATGGGCTTCAGTTTGCACGCGCACCTTTGCGCGGAACACACCGATGCATTGCGCAAACGCATAGGCGAAATGCGCGAGCCACCGCTCGGCCTGGAAGTCGTTCCCAATGCAAACTTAAAAGTCTTCTTCGATGAAATTTTGGCGGCGCCCTCGACCGAAGAATTGTTGCTTGGTCTCTATGAGAAGGCAGTGCCTGCGCTCACCGCGGCACTGGAGCAACACCAACGCCACACAAACAAACTGGTTGACCAACCCTCGATTCGGCTCTGCCGATTCGCACTGCTGGAATTGGGCGATCTGCTCGAATTCGGCAGGAAGAGCATTGCGTCGCTGGTCAGTGCGGAACAACGCGTGGTCTCTCATGATTGGCTCGCGTTGCTGGACCAATGCCTGGCTTCAGCAGGCACATTAGCGGGGACCGGATCAATTGCAGCAGAAACCGTGGAACCTTTGCATTCTGCGCAACCGTTTCAATACGATCGCGTGCCGCGCCGCGACCATCGGTTCCCCGATCCCTACAATATGGGAGTGAATGCCGAGGTATTTCTTTACGACACGCAATATCCGACCGAGCCAAAAACCTTGATGATGTTCTACAAGCGACTCCGCGAGATTGATGTGCCGGAGATGATGGCAAGCATCATTGCTGAAGCTCCGGATATTATCGGGACATGAGCCGGCAGCTCTGGGACGAGGCTCGGCACGCGATGATGGGCGAAGTTGGTTTTGCAAATCTTGGCATCGATTGGCCGCGCAAGGTAATGATTAACCATACCTGGTCGCTGGCGCTGAACACACAGCTTAAGCCAATCGAGCGGCACGCAGTTCTTTATTTCATCGAGCAAGGGCTGATGCCCAGGACCGGCAAACGTTTCGAATGGGAAGTCGGCCGCGCTTCCCACAACCCGCTCTCGGCCTTGTTTCAGGATTACGACTGGGCCGATGAAGTATTGCACGCCCGGATCGGCCGTGATTGGTACCTCAGGGAGTTCAAAAATCCTCAAGAAGGGGTGCGCTATGGCGACGAATGCTGGTCTCGCGTGCTGATGAATTGGGAAAACTGGCGCAAACAAGGCCTGACTCAGCACCGCAATTGGTGGCCGGAGGTTTACCAGGACGCCTGCAGACACTGGGGAATCGAACCAGACCCGAAGGTCATGGCTTTCTCGACGACGTATGAATCAGTGCGGGCGGATTTGAAGGAATTGACCGGATCCGCATGAGAGATTTCAAGCGCCTCGATCTGCTAACGAGGGATCAATTGGTCTGAACACGAAAAAAATGCCTAATGTTGCGTGTAGCGACGACCAATTCATATTCGTATCGAGCAGAAAACTCACAGATCCAATGTCCTGGATGTGGTGTTTTCGTTGTTAATTTGAAGCCCGGCGAGGGCGAGGAGGTTCTCAGCAAGTGTCCGATGGCGCCGTCGCGCTTTAACTGGCCTAAGCAAGATGTGTCCATTGCTGCGTGTAACGACAGAAAAATCTGTCCCAGCTTTCAATTGATGCCGCGTACGAACTCTTTGCGGAATAACGATCTGGCCTTTAACTGACAGTGTAGCAGTCACCGCTTGTAGGATTATCTTACCGTACTCCTTTGTCAACCACGGGGAGATTGCCTTTTCAAATAACCACATTGCTTCGCAACAATGCACGAAGTGAATAGCGATTGTTCGATTTCACAACTTTCATTTTCGTGTCGAAGGCGCCTGACAAGACATTACCGTTCAGAATAGCCTTCTTTCGTCCTGCCGCGATCACCTGTCCTGCTTTTAGCACCAGCACGTGCGAAAAAATCGGCATGATTTCCTCGACGTGATGAGTGACCAGGACGAGCGTTGGGGATTTGTCGGAGCCACTCAGTCGTTGGACGAATTGCAAAAAATGTTCGCGCGCCGCTGGATCCAAACCGGCGCAAGGTTCGTCCAGAATCAACAGGCGTGGCCTGGCCATCAGCGCGCGTCCAATCAACACTCGCTGCCGTTCGCCCTGGGAGAGAACGCCCCAGCGACGCTCTGTCAGATAATTACATTCGATCTGCGCAAGGATCCGTCGGGCTTCCGCGCGATCAGCAGGAGTGGATTCACCCCAAAAATCGATCATTGCATATTTGCCACTAATGATCGTGTCGAGCGCAGGCTCCGCTTCAGTCATCATTTGCCTGATGGATGAGCTGACAAGCCCGATTTTTCTGCGTAGTTCCCGCCAATCGCTTTGGCCGTAAATCTCGCCAAGAACCGATATTTCCCCTTCGGACGGCGACAAATAGCCCGTCAATGCGCGGAGCAGCGAAGTTTTGCCTGAGCCGTTGGCGCCGAGAATCACCCAATGTTCGCCGGGCTGTACCCGCCAGGAAACGTTTTCAAGGATCGATGTTTCGCCTCGTCGAATATGCAGAGCGCGAACCTCGAGCACCGGA
>WNFL01029500.1_pt5 | contig 10863 bp, 7 predicted proteins | sample 5400361 | NCBI WGS metagenome assembly WNFL01 (sample SAMN13153351, study PRJNA577476) | soil metagenome | isolation source: 40 cm soil on Douglas fir-dominated hillslope | place: USA:California | collected 2013-09-17 | reverse complement strand
CCTTGTATTCAGGCCCCGACAACTACGATCATGCCGAGCGCGCTCGCAAACTAATGGAAACGGCACTCCGCGCGCGGGGACTGCAAGGACAGCGACTCATCTACGTTGCGGAGCGTGCGCTGCAATATCTTCAACCCGGCGGAAATCCTTTCCCCGATTTCGATGAACCTGTTGTGTTTCCAGAAGAGGCACTTCCATTGATCCCGCCACCGACGCGCCAGACATTTCCTGCTGAAGACTCTGTGTATATCGGCGCACATTATACAGAAGGGCGCGATGTCTTTTTCTCGGCAACCGCCGGACTGGATCCGACACTCCCTCCGCCTCCACACGCGATCAATTTAATTCTTGGAGAGATGGGGTCAGGGAAAACTACGTTAATGCGCTCCATGATGCTTCAGCGTTTATTACAGGGACGCACGGTATTGTCTATTGATCCTGAAGGGGAGAATAATCCACTTTGTCAGGCGGTCGGCGGAAAGGTTGTTCCGGCAGGTATTCCAGCCGACAAAGAAACATGCCTCCTCCATCCTCTGCAAGCAGACAATTCATCCGACATGCTTTTGTCGGTGCGTTTTCTGATGACAATCCTCGCAGGCGAAGCGGCTATGACACCAGGTGTGAATGCGGTACTGCATGAAGCTGTGCTTGCGCGGTGGGAAAGATTCCCCGGTAATATGGGCATCGCAGACTTACGAGATGCACTTGCGGGCGTCAATTCACCGGATATCGCCGTCCCCTTAGCAATCTTGAAAGAGTATCAAGGGGGAGGGGTAAACGAAGGATTCTTCGATCGAAAGAATGCATTGCTGAGCACAAAACTTGATCAAGGGCAATGGTACAACTTCGATCTATCCACCTTGCGGGAGGCAAATAAGAAGATCATTCATGCGGTTTTGGCCTGGTTCATATACCATGTAGTCACTGTTGGGAAACAGCCAATGGATATTTTTATCGACGAGGGCTGGCGGCTTCTCCGAAGCGGTGCGTTCGCCGACCTCCTCGATGAACTCGGGCGTCGCGCTCGTAAACGCGGCATTGGGGTTTCGCTTGTGACTCATCTGCCTGGTGGGCATCCACTGCATTCATTGGGCGCATGAGTCCTGATGAAGCGCAATTGTTCTTCAGGTCACTCGGCGTGCCCGAAGGTGAGGCGATTGCAAACGCTCAGCGCGTGTCGAGACTTCCTCCGCGCGTCTTCCTAGCGGCTCCTTCTGGCGGACGTGGGGCGCTGTTTCCTGTTGGCGTCACCATTCCTCCAGTCTGGCTTGATTTCTGGAAAAAGCTTGGCGCAACCTCATTCGTCAAATCACAATGAACCATAACCAAATCCTTTGCCAAACCTGCGCCTGGGCCTACGAAGATCCAAGGACCGATGAGGAATACAGGAGCGACGCGGAAGTTCCGAAGTGCCCACTTTGTTCAGGAATGTGGGACATCTGGGAACTACGCTTTGCTCCAATTCCTCTCGAGGAGAACCGCATGCAAATAGCTTCATGGCTTGGACAACTACCATGCCCATCAGCCATTGACCTGGTTGCAACAAAGTCTGGAATGCGCGTGCGGATGTTCACTCCACCGAACATAGCATACGGTGCAGTTAAATCATGGGCGGCGATGACGCACCAACAGACAAGATGGACCCGCATAGGGACTGGCCCGATCCCTGAGTCAAATGTTCGATATACGCTCAGAGATACAACCCATGTTTCCACAGTTTCGCTCACAGACAGAGGAGGGGATCCAATGCTGGCGATCAGTGGGTATCTGATGAGCCACCGCGCCCAGAATGATAATGGTGTTCGCATCTGGTTCACCGGGAAAGATCCAGAACTTCAAGCCAGGTTAAAAGCCCTTGTCGCTTATTCTTCTGGAACAGAGTCTGGCGTGGGTGACAGTTCTCCTAACCCTTGGGGAATACGTCTGACCATTTTGAGAATATTTGCAGTAATTGGCATTCTAATCGCTGGTGTTTTTGCGGGCCTCACAACTGCACACTGGATCAATGTTGCAGCAGGAATCATCGGGACACTGGCTGGAGGCATCCTGACCCTGGTTGCAACGTTTGGAATATTGGACTGGATGGATTGGCGCTCGATCCCAAAACAAATATTGGAATCAAAAATAGACGATATTCTGCTGAAGACGACCATTATCTATTACGGCGATTCTTTGCCAGATGGATTATCCCTGCTGACGGGACACAACACGTGGAAAACTATTGGCGCGGATAAAACGGAATGGCCGTTCGTGCGCTCGAGTACGTTGACATTATCTGCTGGAGAGTTGGCGAGTATGGTAGCTCCTCCGGAGATGGGCGAAACAAGTGGCTTGATGGCAAGAGATGTGATCCAGGAAATTCCTGCGCCGCCACCATCACAACCGCTTTTGGACGCGCTCTTCAAGGTGGCAACTAGTGTAGCAGAAGATTTTCCCATAGGCATCGACCCTGACGCCCATGGACTTGCAACCGGCGGTAGTCGCTCCGGGAAGACATCCATTGCATATGCAATGCTCACCCAATTGATCGAAAGAGGCGATGATGCTCCAGGTATTTTTCTCGTGGATCCGCATCTTTCGCTCTCCGACAGTCTGCTTCAATTCATTCACGAATTACCTCCCGACCAAAGGGCAAAGGCAATCCAACGGCTGCGGATCATTTCACCGGATCAGCCAGAGGTCATCCCATTGAACTTACTTGCGCTCGACGATTTTTCCTGGGCAGGCAATTCCATCGTCCAAATCGGACGTCGAATATGGGATGATTACTGGGGACCTCGTATGCAGGCGGCGCTTTTAGCACTCTTTCGCCTCGCACACGCATGGAACAAACACAATAAAGAAAAGATGGGTTTGCTCCATGTGGTGTTCTCGGCTTTCAATGTACGTTGGCGGCATGCCGCAATGGGATTTCTATCCCCAGCCGACCGCCTGGGGATTTTGGCTCTTGATGCATTGCTCGGTCAGTACGGCGAAGATGGCGGCAAAAACCAGAGTTGGGTAACCGAAGTTGTGTCCCCCATACTTTCCAAGGTGATGGCGCTTGAATTGTCGCCCTGGTTGTTTGCAGCCATGCACCAGGGGTCGTTTGTTAATCTTGAAAAGTGGGTGAATGAGCGGGCCTGGGTAATTATGCGGTTGCCAGTCGGGGAAATGGGAAGAGAAAGCGCCCGCCTTACAGCCAGCGTTCTCTACAACGTTTTCGATGCGGCTTATAGAAAAGCAACCACTTTTAAGCCAGTCCCATTTTATTTTTTCATCGATGAAGCCCAGGAAATTGGGACCGGAATGCGGCTGGAGAATATGTTGTCGGAAGGCGCAAAGTTTGGAGCCAGGATGTTCATCCTGACTCAGTCGCTTGCGATGATGAGAGGAACTGAAGGAATGGAAGCGCTAGTGCAATCACTACTGGCAAATACATCCACACAGGCATTCTTTTCGCCCGACCCGGAAGATGCGGACACCATACGAGCAATCCTGAATTCCTCTCATCGCTACGGCGACATCACGCTGGACCTACCAACACTTCAATGCTGGCTGCGCGCGCGCGTGGAAATGCACTGGCAACCACCTACATTGGCAAGAATCAAAACTCTCGAAAAAAGCAACCGCGATGACGTTCAAGCAATCATCAGAGATGTGATCCAGGCACATCCGGAAGATTATGTTTTTGCGAAAGATTGGGAGGAAGGAGCTATGGGCGCGATAGAAAAAATGATCCCCCTAGGCTCGAGGCTTCTATTGCAAGAAGCAATGAATCCCGATCTCGCGCGTAAAGATATTGAAAAGATGCTGGCGGCAGCATCTCAGGAGGAGAGGAGACAGAGAGTTGCCCAAATAGAGAAGGGCAAGGCTGTTGAACGAGGAGAAGACCCAGTTACGGTTCGATTAGAAGAACCGACAAAGACGAAGGAAGAGCCTATTGATGAAGATAGTGCCCGCCTGGGTCTCTAGCAAGGTGATACGATGATAAAACGCATTTGTGTAACACTCGCAATAGCCTTAATATTTTTCTTTCTTGGGATGCAAGGTACTCCACAAGTAGTTGCCATGGATGCACTACGGACACAGAGCGGCATACATTCAACAGGCAGGGCGATTCCCGGAGAAGATGAAATTACCATGAAGATATCTGCAGAGCGCAAAGACTCTGCCGACGATGCGTCTATGCCAGTTGCGCCAAGCGTCGCACGGTACAGCCAGAGAAATCGGGCATGGACTTTCTTCGCAAAGGTCGTTGAGCTAAAAGATGTTTCGATATATGGAAGACGTGGCACAATCGCACGGGTCGAATACATGAGAGAAGGGGAGCCCCAGTATGCGTGGACAGTCGTCCAGATTGATGATTACTATTTCACTAATGACAACAGTACAATCACCGATGGGCAGGAAATCAGGCTGGAGGTATCAGGAGAATATGCGTCGTCCAAAGGTGTGAACTGGGAAGCGTGCCCGCGCAACGACAAATACTGCGAATATGCCAGTTTCATCGAGGGAGGATTCCCAGTTAGTGAAGACTATGCTGGATTAACTATATGCCCATCCAACACACTAATTTACTCAGGGTATGCAGCAGATGACTGGATCAATGGAATGCTTGCATGGAAAATAAAGGTCGAGGATTGATTTTGGGTGCCCAATCGCGTGAAGCCATTGCCTTGATCCTTGTAATCGTATTCCTGGTCGCTTTCACTTATCTGATTTCTGCCCTTATCATGCAGGTTTTGCCATCCCCATTTTGGAGCTTTGAAAATTTGTCCACTTGTTGCGGCGGATAGGAGTTCGAACATTGATTGCCGAGAAATTGATTGAAGGCAGACCACAAATATCGTGGCAGTGACCTACATACTGCTAAAACGGCGAAAGATTGCATTCACTGTCCTTCGGACACGCATATAGATCATTTTCCGCAGCCCATCCGACGAGGCCTAAGTCAAAAACATTCAGTTTCCACCAAACTGCGCCCTCTGCACAAATTGGGCCATCAACAACCTTGACTATTGACGTAGGGCCGGCGTGCCCATTTACTTTACCAATATCCGGCTCCGAGCGAATTACTAACAGGCTATCCTGCCCGACCTGTGCAAACATACCGACCGCCAGCTTATTGGAATTGCAAACATCCTCATTTTTATCTTTACTCTTGTCGTTTTTAGATCCAACACCTGACGATATCGAGTCCAACGTTTGACTGCAGGCCACACTTTGATGAGGGCAAGGCACGATCCATTGCTCTAGGTTTTTACCTTCCACTGTCCACCCCTGTAAACCGCCATGCAGAGATTCTATGAGCCACCACGAAAAACCATCGGCACAAATGGGACCATCAATTATCTTCAAGCCGTTACCAGGCTCAATCTGACCTAGATAAGTATTTGATAGTCCTGCACCTGAGCGTATACGATTGGGCAGAGGGGGAGTAAGGGAGATATAGGCGTATATTGCTGGTTTAAGCGGTGATGAAAACTGCGCCGGACAATTACTTGCCGACGACCCTGCGGGACTTGCAGACTTCGTGAGCCCAGATGGAATAGGGGAAGGCGTGGCTGTGATCTTGATCCACCATTTTGTAGGTGTGGTCGTGGGAGTCATAGATTCAGACGTGGTCGTCGCAACACCTTTGTTTGCAGCCGCTTCGCTGCGACGCGATGTGCCCCTGACCAGTAGGATCAGTAAACACACAAACACAAAGATGAAGATGGCTAGGATTAGTATTTTTTGAGTGCGTTCATCTTTGAAAAACTCGGTGGGGTTGCGCAGGAATTTTGCGATGTATTTCATCGCTTCGATTGTACATTTTGCACCGCTAGGGTCCTCATGGAAGTGATCAATTGCCACTTTATTGAATTTATTCTGTAAATAGGGATTTACATAAGTAATTCACCACCTCCCTGCCACTCTGACTTTTCCCGTCGTTGTAAGAAAAGTGTGAGTGATGTCGTTTGTATAAACTGCCGTGGCAGGCTGCATACAAATCATCTCTACTAATTAGACGCGCGGACTCATAAGGTTTATTTCCCCGGAGGAGGACTTGAACCTTGAGCCTAGCGATCCAAAATTTACAATTCTTGGGTGTAAAAGTTGTCTATTCTATCCATTCATTCGAAAAAATTAGGTGGTATTAGTCTATCCGTCCAATAAATCAATACACTCAAATTGCACCAGGAAAAGCGACTCGATCAATAGTAATAATGAGAACAGCGCTCCACACTAGAAAGCGCTGTTCTGATTCAGAGCCTAACCTCTACTTCGACATTACTTAGACTTTTGATCCAAACAAGTCTTATCTCTGATGGCAACAAACTGTCCCATACTATTTTCATAAAATGAAATAATTTTATGGTAACAGCGGAAACTACTGGTGTTAGAAACCAAACTGCTGCCACCAGTAATAGAAGAGATAGACGCCTCCAACCGTAGACTGATTTCCTCCCCACTGAACTCCAGCGTAAGGAGTATACGTAAATTGTCCGGCAACCGCCTTTGTAGCTGGTGTGACAGCAACACCATCTTGTGTTGTCTTCGCAACACCGACTTTCCAGCCGCTGACCGTGCTCCCACTACTATTTAATTGATTTTGGTAAGCACGAAAACGCTCTGCTGCACACCAAAACTGACCTCTAGCTGTATTTAAAGGTGCTGGAAGGGCTGCCGTAGTATTACAACCTAATAGTGTGGCCTTATTACCAGAAGATCCTGAAGTGACTGCACTGCTTTCTTTCTGCAACGTTACCAGGATGACTTGAGGATTAATCTGGTATTGCGCGGCTGCTTGAGCAATGACCTGAGGAGGATCAAAGGTTACGCCGTCTGCATCTTGAACAGATTGTCGGAAATAACTTCCCTTGTTGATCAAAAAAGATCGAATCTGATCCACACTCATTGAGGCATAATTTGTCAATTGGGCATCTGTGAGAAAGGCCGTATTATAAACTGAACCTTTCTTGACCCAAGATGCTTTAGCAACGGCGCCACCACCATTTTCGTAGTATTCCACTTTGACGGTATGATTGCCGCTGGAGAGCGGGACGTCTGCTTGATAGGTCGTAGGACCTTGATCAATCCAAGCATCGATCTTCAAGACATTGTCAACCCACACTCGAATACCATCATCTGCGGTGGCACTAAAGGTATAAGTAGCACTCTCAAAAGAAAAGGTGCCTTGCCAACGAATGGAGAAGTTATCTGATCCGACTCCGTTGCCGGGTCCGCCGCTGCCCCAATCAAAGTTGATACTGCTGTCGTTCCGAGTGAAAGTCGGGCTGCCACTCAATGTACGATTGTTGTAATATTCACCGCAGAATTGACCGCTAGGAACATCGCAGCTTACGACCTTGCTAACCACCTGTATGGAAGATACAGAATCGTTACCAATGCCATTATCACCGAGATGTGGATCGTCACTGGTGAAGACTTCACAACCACCCAAATAGTTGTCATCTTTGCAGAGAGTTGTCTTTACGTTGCTACCAACCTTGATCGACGAAAGCGCATCATTTGGAAATCCCATGTTACTTGCATTGCTGTAATTCCCAATCCCTAAGATTTTGGCCGTTCCACAATAGTTGTCATCAGAGTAGAGTCCAATCTGATCACTGTTGGGACTCGGGTTGTTACATACACTGATCCCGGTATTTCGCGTATTGGTTGAAGTAACCCTTCCTGCATTCGAGTCAAACCGTGTATCAGCAAAGATGGTGTTGGGATCAACGCCATTCTGCTCGTTGGAATTATTGTAGTTGAGACCCACGAGTGCATAATTATTTGCACCCGTACCACCACAATACGCCGTGATTTGCTGTCTTTTGGTGCTTCCTAATACGGCAGAACCTTGATAGTTGTAACCATAGCTTTGGTTTGAATATACCTTATGGAAGCCAATGGTATAGCCATCTATGATTTCACCATCCCACGGGATGCGCGTGCCGCTTGGCGTCCTCAATTCCACATGTAAATGGATAGACGGTTGATTTCCACTATTCCCGCTGTACCCTATCGGAAAGCCCTGTGGGATCGAATCTCCAATGTTTTTATTTTGGATTTCTGTTGAAAAACTAGCCAAGTGCCAATATTCCACTACTAGCGAAGTAGAATACTGAATCCTAATTCTATTTCCAATCCCCCCACTCATGTTCGTATCGCGCGAAAGCAAAGTCCCTGGCAGCATTGAAAGCACTTCCCAGCTCTCAGGATCAGTACTGGTGTTTCGCGAAAAGTCGATGCCTGAGCCGTCTGTAACAAGGATCGTAGCACATACGGTCGTTGTGCCACCGCCATGGGGACCACCGGTGTAGCGTTTCGTACCAGCAAATGGCAAACGCGCTCCACTCAAAGCAGCGGTAAGTTCGCTGGTGAAGCTTAGCGGACTAACAGAATAATATTCTTCATAGAGTGAAACAAAACGATCACTGAAGGTAGTCAAACTGTCAGTCAGCATCTCTGGTGTCTGGCCGACACTGGATGTTTCAGCGGCTAAACTTAACAGGGCAGAGGTTGGGTTTTTTCCACCGCCGATTGAAACTGTTCTCCCATCAGGCAGTGTAACTTCTTGTACTTCTATATCATGCTCTTCCGAGTATTGGGGAGCGTTGAGAGCAAGTTTTCTTGCAACCGATTCAAGTTGTCCCCGAAAACCCTTTGCCGCGGCAATAGACAGGCCCATGGGCCTCTCAAACTGCTCCGGACTAACCTCTGTGGTATCCACAATACCAGATTGAAGTTGTATTAACACCAAAAGAACCTTAGGAGAGATTCCATATTTACGGGCGACCTCATCGATTATGTCTGAAGCTCTCTCGGCGGCCTTGTTTTTGGGGGAGACCACAAAGGTAGCTAAGCCACTCGAGCGGCTTTCAAGGAAACTTTGAATATCGAAACCTCCAAGCAATGATTCGTATCGGAACCTACTATCCACGATCATAGGATTACTTTGCACAACCTGTGGTATTGTAGGTAGTGGTGTTACTTCCTGCGTGGGCGTTTCCGTCATGACTCCTTGGGCGCGTACAGAAGCTGTATTATCTGCGCCAAGAGCAGAGAGGACTATGCCGAATATGGATAACAGAATGGTTATCGCTTTACGGACTTGAACGATCTGAAATTTTGTATACATTTTTACCTCCGTGGTAAGAAAAGATGGATTGAAGCAGGGCTGTGTCCTGCAAGCAAAATTTTGCTCGTCTATAGAGTACAGCTCCACCTGCTCCAATACTTAACCGCCCAATTGCGGTTTTATTTTTGTTTTGTTACCAATTGACCCCAACAGGTAATATCACCGTCTAGAAAATTTTCGAAGTACAATTGCTGACAGTGTGACTATTTCAGAACCTGGTAGCCCACATTCCTGCTCGGGAGGCAAATAATGGACGGCAAAATTCTTATTGTGGAAGACGAAGAGGGAATCAGAAACTCGCTGGGAGAATATTTCATCCGCCAAGGCTTCAAAACCTTTTTGGCTGAAAACGGGACGATGGCCTTGGAAAAAGTTAGGGAGGAGAAACCAGATATCGTCATACTCGATTTCCAGCTTCCAGTTCTGGATGGTCTAGAGGTCTGCAAGAAAATCCGGCAGGAAACCAATCAATCGACTGGAATCATCATGATCTCAGGAGTTCGTAAGGAAGCGGTTGATAGAACTGTAGGGTTGGAATTGGGAGCAGATGTTTACATGACCAAGCCTTTTGAATCAAGTGAACTAGTGGCACAGGTCAGGGCCTTGTTACGACGAATGCAGGCAGAAAAACAGGTGGCTACGACCGGTTGGTTGATTGCCGATGATTACTTGCGGATTAATTTCAAGACTCGAACAATCAGAGCTGGTGGCAAAGACACCCATCTGACAATATTAGAATTTGATCTGCTCAAATATCTTGCAGAACGGAGTGGTATACCCATTGCGCGGTCTGATTTGGTAGATAACGTGTGGGGATATGAAGCTGGAGGCGATATATCAGATGGAGCGGTTAATGTTGCAATTACCAAACTGAGAGCAAAAATTGAGCCTGATCCATCAAACCCACGCTATATTCATTCGGTGCATGGCTTCGGCTATTATTTTAAGATTAAGAGGGATAAACGGGAGTGATATCCTATGATCATAACGATGAGAGCTCCTATCGTCATTCTGCTCACTATTATTTTTATTGCGGTGATAACCGTCGCGTCTAGAGTGTTCCGAAAGATGTCACGCCAAGTGAAAATACTTTCTCGACAAATCGAGGAACTAAACACTGAGATCGAAGCCTCAAAAAGGCAGGAGTCTCAGGCCGGCTCTGTTCAACAGGCATATATCCAGTTCATATACAATCTATCGCACGAGGTTTCAAATCCTCTCCAAAGTATCCAAACCAATTTGGAAAATATGGCAGAGTGCTCTCCTGATGAAATTGTTCGGTGGAAACAGTATTACGAGATCATCCGGCATGAAATGAAGCGGCTATTCACACTGACAGAGAATCTCCGGTTGTTATCTCAACTCGAAAGCATCACCCATCCCGTCAAACGTGAGCCCGTTAATTTGAAAAGTGTCATAGAAGATGTGATCATGGCACAGGCTGACAGAGCAGCGACGAAGAACATAATCCTCAATTACCAGGGACCGAACAGACCCGCCAGGATCCTCGGCAATCGAGACCTTTTGCATGAAGTGGTCATTAATCTAGTGGATAACAGTATGAAGTATGCGAAAGATTCAGGCGGGCAAATCGTAATTATGCTTCGTGAGGACAATAACTCCACGCATATTATGGTCACCGATCAAGGTCTTGGAATACCTGAAAAAGATTTACCGTTTATATTTGAGACAGCATATCGTTCCTCAAGTGATTTGACTGTTCATCGTACTGGCAGTGGCTTGGGGTTGGC
>WNFL01342652.1_pt1 | contig 10865 bp, 11 predicted proteins | sample 5400361 | NCBI WGS metagenome assembly WNFL01 (sample SAMN13153351, study PRJNA577476) | soil metagenome | isolation source: 40 cm soil on Douglas fir-dominated hillslope | place: USA:California | collected 2013-09-17 | reverse complement strand
GCGAGCAGCGCGATGTAAGGATATTCCACGTCATGCTCGAGATGAATCGCTAAAAGATGGGCCTCAAGATGGTTGACGCCGACGAATGGAATCCCGGTGCGAAAAGAAATTCCCTTGACCAGCGATAAGCCGACGAGCAGCGAGCCAACCAATCCGGGTCCGTAAGTCACGGCCATGCCGTCGAGATCCGTGAGTGCGGCGCCCGCCTGTTTCAATGCGCCGTCGACGATGGCGAGAATCGTCTGGATGTGCTGGCGCGATGCCAGCTCGGGAACGACACCGCCGTAGGGACCGTGAATTTGGTCCTGGGATGAAACGACATTGGCGAGAATCGTCCGGCCATCCTGCAAAACCGCCGCGGCGGTATCGTCGCAGGAACTTTCAACCCCAAGAACTAACATCGATGCAGCGGACTCACTTGATGGCGCCGCTGGAGTCGGCCTGCAAACGCGTCAGCGCATCGGCGGCGGTCCGGTTGCCGGAGTTAAGGCGGATTGCTTGATTGTAACTCGCTTCGGCTTTTGGCAGTTGACCCTGAGCGCGGAAGTTTTCACCGCGCAACGCATAAATCTCGGCCAGCCAGAAGGTCTCAGAGCCGACGCGCGATTCGGCGACGTTGAGAAAGTTGAGCGACTCCTGATAATGGCCCAAGCGAAACTGCGCCTTGGCCAAGTAGAAGTATCCGTAGGGATTGGTCGAATCGATGACAATGGTTTTTTCCAAGCGCGACAATGCCTTCGCCGGTTCGCCGGCGTCGAGAATTTTTCGCCCCTCCTCGGTTAAGCGCAGCGACGCGGCGCGCTGGGGCGAAGTGCCCGGCGTGATCTTCGCAAGCAGCGAGCTATCGTCCGCGAGCGGCGGCGGCAGCGCCGGTTGTGTCGGCACCGGCTCAACGATGCTCGCTTGACGTGAGGCATCTTTGGTTTCTTTAGTGACCGCCGGAGCCGTTGGCGCTGCCTTTGTGCGAATATCTTGTTCGCGAATCTTGTCTTCCTGCGGAAACGCCCGTGGCGCCGCTTCCGGGACCGGGGCGGGCGCCGGTAGCGGCGTCGAAGGAATTCTTGAATTGCTTACCGAACCGCTACTCAGCGGCACCGGCCTGCGATAGGGCGGCTGCTGCACGCAGCCGTAGAATGCTGCAATACCGACCGTGGCCGTAGCCACGAAGATACCTAACTTTAGGCGCAGAGTTATCGCCGCAAATAAATCTTTCACAAAGGCTCAGCACCTGGTTTGGTTTGGGGCGCGGCGGGTGGGCAAGGTTCAGCCGGTGCACCTTCGCGAGTTGGCGGCCCACAATTGACGCCTTGAACTTGCTGATCACTATCAGGCTTGAGCGGCGGTCCGACGAAGTCCGTTACCGGCATATTGGCCGTGGCGTTCTTCATGAACTCGGTCCAAATCGGCAGCGCGGCGTCGGCCCCGGACAATCCCAATTTAGCCGGACCGTCGAAGCCAACCCAAACCACTGCGAGAAGATCGGGAGTATAACCGACAAACCAGGCATCTTTGTAATCGTTGGTCGTTCCCGTCTTTCCCGCGGCAGGCCGCGTAAAGCCCATGCGGCGCGCGCCCGCAGCGGTGCCTCGATCCAATACTCCCTTGAGCAGTTGATTCATGGCGAAGGCCATCTCCGGACTGATCACTTGTTCCATTCTAACGTCGCGCTTTTCCAAGATCTTGGTATTTTGATCCAAGACTTGTTTAACCGCCAACGGCCTGATGCGCGAACCGCTATTGGCCAAAGTGGCGTAGGCCACCGCCACTTCGAGCGGCGTGACTTCCGCCGAGCGGCGTGACTTCCGCCGCGCCCAACGCTAGCGCTGGCACAGCTGGCATTGAACTTTGAATTCCCATCCGGTGCGCGAGATCGCGCACCCGTCTGATTCCAACATCCTGAGCCACCCGGCTGGTCGCCGAATTGAGCGAGCTTTCCAACGCGCGGCGAAAGGTTACCGCGCCAAAGTATTCGTTGTTGTAATTGTGCGGCTGCCACTCTTGGCCGTCATACGCCCAGGTGAATTGGCTGTCGTTGATAACGGTCTCCGGAGAATACTTGGTGCCGCTCTGCCCGCCATACATCAGTGCGGCGAGATAGACGAACGGCTTAAACACCGAACCTGGCTGGCGCTTAGCTTGGAACACACGGTTGAATTGGGACTTCTGATAATTACGGCCGCCGACCATCGCTTTGATTTCACCGGTCTGCGGTCGTAAAACCACGATCGCTCCTTCCAGGCCGGGCTCGTCGCTCTTGCGCTTAAGCGACGGATGACTCACCTCGAGTTTCTTCAGCCCCTCCACCAACGCGCGTTCGGCCATCCGTTGCAGTTGAAGATCGAGACCGCTGAAAATTCGCAGCCCTTCCTTGTTGAGCACGGCGGTGGAGTAGTTCTCTTCCAACTCGCGCCTTAAATAATCGACATAAAAGGGTCCCTCGTTGGTCACCTTGACCAGCGCCCGTTGCGGCAACTTCTCACGCAGCGCGGCGTCGTATTGCCTGCGCGTAATAATATTGTCGTCGAGAAGTTTGCCCAGGACGACGTTGCGCCGTTTAATCGCCGCTTCAGCGCTTCGGTACGGCGACAGCCGATTGGGCGCGCGAATCAGTCCCGCCAACAGCGCCGATTCACCGACGGTCAAATCGCTCAAAGGCTTGGAGAAATAGAATTGCGCGGCCTCCCAGACGCCGAAGATTCCCTGCGAGCCGCGCTGTCCCAAATAAATTTCATTGAGATAATTTTCCAGAATCGTTTGCTTCGAATACTTGCGCTCGGCGATCACCGCCATCACCGCTTCGGGTATTTTCCGGCTCAGCGTGCGCTCGTCGGTCAGAAAGAAATTTTTCATCAGCTGCTGGGTCAGCGTGCTGCCGCCTTGAGTGAAGCTGAGGTTGCGCAGATTGACGAACATCGCGCGCATGACGCCGATCGGATCGACGCCGAAGTGGTGATAGAAACGTTCATCTTCGATCGCCAAGATCGATTTGACCACCAGCGGCGGAACTTCGTCGAGTTTCACCACGCGGCGTTCTTGCCAGATTCGATCGTATAGACCGGTGATCAATTCCGGTTCCAGTTCGAGCGAGAACATCTCCTTGCCATCCGTGGTATTTTCGATCTTGCCGATGAATCCGCCTTGTAAAGATATCCGCACCGGAATTCCTTTGAATCGCTCGCTCGGCGAGTCAAAATCGTGCAGATAGATCTCGATCACGCCCTCTTTGGCGGCGACACGATATTCGCCTTTGGCCCGAGGAGTGCTTTGAGTTTCGAAATAGCCCAGCCGATGTAACTTGTCGGCGAGATCCTGGACTCGCAGACTGGCGCCGAGGTAGAGAAAAAAACTATCGGAATAAATTTTCGACGGGAAAACCCACTTGCGCCCTTCAAATTTTTCGGTGACCTTGTCCTCCAGCTGCTTTAAATACCACGCCCCGAAAACCAGGCCGCTGGAGGTAACAACGAGAAGCGCAACCAGTGAGATACTGAAAATTCGCAGTCTGGACTTGATCAAACCCAACGCCTCAAAAGTCGGTCAATTTTCGCGCATTCATTAAGCGAAAGCAACAAAACGAGGGCGGAGCACTTCCCCGCGCCTCGTTTTGAGCAGGAATCAATAATTTGACAAGGTTAGCGTTGCGGTTTTAACGCGAGGAATAACGTGTTTTCGCCACGGCGCACCAAGAACAACACACCGCGCCCTTTGCGCACGGCGGCGAGCGCCTTTTTGTATTCATCGACGCCGCGCACCGCTTTGCGATCGACCTCGACGATTACGTCGCCGCGGCGCAGTCCGGCTTCTTCAGCCGCGCTGCCAGGCTCGACCGCAGTGACCACCACGCCATCGGATTTTTCCAATCCGAGGCTCTCGGCGATTTGCGGCGTCAAGCGCTGCACGGTGAGACCCAATTCGCCTTTTTCCGGCGCGGTGGCGACGACTTCTTCATCTTTAAGCTCGCCCACCGCGACGTTTAAGAAGACTTCTTTCTTGTCGCGCAAGACTTTCATCCGGACTTTTTTGTCGACCGCAGTGCGCGCCACGATGATCGGTAAATCGCCCGAGTCTTTGATCTCCTTGCCGTCGAATTCGACGATCACGTCGCCGACTTTGACGCCGGATTTTTCCGCCGGGCCATCCTTGGATACGTTCGCCACGAGCGCGCCGTAACCTTTGTCCATGCCCAAGCTCTCAGCGATCTCCGGCGTAACCTTTTGGATGAGAACGCCGAGGTAGCCGCGGGTCACCTTACCTTTGCCACGCAACTGCGGCAGCACTTCTTTGACGAGATTGATTGGAATCGCAAAGCCGATACCGATATTGCCGCCGGTTCGGCTGAAGATCGCGGTATTGATGCCGATCACTTCGCCGCGCAGATTGATCAGTGGCCCGCCGGAATTTCCCGGATTAATCGACGCGTCGGTTTGAATGAAGTTATCGTAGGGACCCTGGGTGATATTGTGCCGCCCCTTGGCGCTGACGATGCCCGACGTGACCGTGCCGTCCAAACCAAATGGATTGCCAATCGCCATCACCCATTCGCCGACTTCGAGCCGGTCCGAATCGCCAAGGTTCGCGGCGGCGAGACTGGTCTTGGCGTTGATTTTGATCACGGCGATATCGGTTTTGGCATCCCGGCCGATCACCTTGGCATCATAATCTTGGTCGTCGCCAGCGAGCTTGACAACGATCTTCGAGGCATTTTCGACGACGTGGTTGTTGGTCAAAATTGATCCATCACCGTCGATGATAAAACCGGAACCCAAGCTGCGTTGACGCTGTGGTCCGCGCGGCGTCGGTCCGCCAAAAAAACGTTTCCAAAAGTCATTGAACGGATCGTCTTCGCCACCGCCGCCGAACGGGCCGCCGAATTCCTGCGAGCCGCGCCCTTCGCTGACCTGCGTGGTTGAAATATTCACGACCATGGGCTTGAACTTCTTCGCCAAATTGACGAAGTCTGGCAAACCACCGGGGCTGCGTGTATCGCTGTTCCCGGCATCGCCCATAAAATTGACAGCGCGACCCGGCGATAACCAGTCCAAACTGCCGCTGATACCCAGTCCGACTACCAGAGAAACCAGCGCAACGAGGATGGCACCCTTCACGGTCATGTTGCGCTCTCCAAGGCTCTTAAAACTCATCAATCACTCCTATCGCTTTTTCACCGCTTCGACGTACTTCATGCGTAAGTCGAAAAGAATATCGTCCATCAACCGGTCCTCACTGGCGCTCAGATTGCCGCGCGTCTTGTCCTTGAGCATGGCGATGATGTCGACCATCTGCTTCGCCACTTCAACGTCGGCGTCGACCTTGCCGCTGATCGGATCCGGGATTTCCCCCAGATGCATCAACGCTTGCGTGCTCAAGCTGATCACGAAGGTAGAAAAATTGATCGCCGGTAGCGGCTCATACGGCGGTTTACCGGCAGTGGATTTCGGCTCCTCGGCGGGCTGGCTGCTCTGAGTCGTTTCGCTCGCCGTATCGGCCACGTCTTCGCGCGCCTCGCCGGTTTCCGGCGAAAAGCGCCGTCGATCCTGCACGGTAAATCCGGTTCCTTCTGGTTTCCCTTCTTCGCCTGCCATATCAAGACCTCATCAATAAACGTATCAGCGCATTGCCCGGAAGTTTGGGCTGATTGGCAACAGTCGCAATGTGAAAAAGTCCATGAATTTTGAATCGAGCAAAGCTGTTTAGGTCCGGTTTTGAATGGTTAATCAATGCCACATCGTGGGGAAATGACTGATCAAACTCTAATCCCCGACCCCAACCTTGTCAAGGAAGCGACTTCCGGCAAATGACCCATGAGCTCGATGAGATCGCGCGCGTTGAGTTCGGTCAAACAGGCGCGATGAGGGCAGCCTTTCATGATTGGCACGGCACAGGGAGAACAGGCAATTTGGCGGCTGACTATGGTGACTTTGGCACCGCGCGGCGCCCACTGGCGCGGATCGGCAGGTCCGAACAGTACCACCGAGCGAACGCCAACGGCAGCCGCGAGATGAGAAACGCCGCTATCGTTGCCAAGATAAACGTTGCCGCGCGCCAATAGCGCGGCAACCTTAGATAAAGACAAATCGCTTACCGTTAAACACTCGCGCTGGAGAAGTCCAAAGCCGCCGCGTTCAACTTCAACCGGACCCATGAGCACAATGACGCTGCCTCCCGTCAAGTTTTGCCACCACCGGGCAACGCCATGAAACCGTTCTTCCGGCCAATTTTTCTCGCGCGCGCCGCTGCCCGGTGCGATCGTCAAGACCGGGCGCTGTTGCAGCGAATGTGCTGTCCAAAAGTCTTCACACCATCGCATAGACTCAGATCGCAGGACGATTTGCGGACTGCAGCACTTGAGATCGACCCACTGGGCAAGACAGCGCAGATAGTAGTCAGTTTGATGCTCGATTTGAGAGTCGGGGCGGAATGGAAATATCTTGGCCTTGTCATGGCTCGCTATTTTCAGATTGTGAACGAACGAAGGCTGTTGGCTACCGAGCCAAGAAAAAACCGCGCGGTATTCGCCAAATGGGCATCGTACGAGATCGTCACGGTCAGCACCAGCAGCAAATAACCGACTGATTTCGCTGCACTCAATTGAGCGGACTCGGATTGTCGGCGGAACGATTTCAGCGAACTCACTGCGCGCGAACAAATCGACGGCCACTTCCTGTGAGAGCGCATGCAACGCCGGCAGCAAGCAAACAAAGTCACCCAGAGCGCCTGGGAAAATGACACAGATTCGCTCGCCATTGCGCGGTGAGAGCATGATATCGGTCGATTTCATTGACAAGATTAGAGCGAAACTATAGCATTTGAGGCAAGTCAATTCTAATTTCACACCGACCAAGAAAGACGAGAAATTTGTGGCTAGCTTGAATGGCGCGCGCTCCGTCCTAGATCTTATCGGCTCCACTCCCGTGGTCAAACTCAGAGCGCTCTCGGACAAGAATGACGCCGAAGTGTGGGCCAAGCTGGAGTCTTTCAATCCGGGTGGATCGGTCAAAGACCGGATTTGCCTGAACATGATCGAGACGGCGGAGCGCCAAGGCAAGCTCAAGCCAGGCGCCACAATCGTTGAGCCAACCAGCGGCAACACCGGCATCGGGCTCGCTTTGATTTCAGCAGTCAAAGGATACCGGCTCATCCTCACCATGCCCGATACGATGAGCGAAGAACGGCGCAGCCTGCTCTCCGCGTATGGCGCCCATTTAATTCTGACCCCCGACACCAAAGGAATGGGCGGCGCCATTCACAAGGCCGAAGAACTGCAACAAGAACATCCTGAGTACTTCATGCCACAGCAGTTCAATAATCCGGCGAATCCGGAGACCCACAGGAAAACCACTGCGGTGGAACTTTTGAAACAATTTAAACAGATCGATGCCTTTGTCGCAGGCGTAGGAACCGGCGGCACGATCACCGGCGTCGGCGAAGTGCTTAAGGAAAAATTCAAGAATGTCCGTGTGTGCGCCATCGAGCCCGCCGCCTCGCCGGTAATCTCAGGCGGCGAGCCTGGCTATCACAAGATTCAAGGCATCGGCGCGGGATTCATCCCGGCGGTGCTCAATCGCCAAATCATCGACGAGATCATGCTGGTGAGCGACGAAGATGCGACGATCTATGCGCGTCGGTTGGCGGCGGAGGAAGGACTGCTGGTGGGGATTTCGTCAGGCGCAGCTTGTTGTGCCGCATTGAAAGTGGCAAAAACCCTAGGCAAGGGGCACGTCGTTGTGACTATTTTCCCCGATAAAGGCGAGCATTATCTCAGCACCGATCTTTTCAGCGACAAACGATGGACGCAAAATTCGAAGAACTAACCCGTATCCTCGCGGCGTCCGACAATCTGTTGGTGGCGTTCTCGGCCGGCGTCGATTCGACCTTCCTGCTGAAAGCGGCGCATATGGCAATCGGAGATCGGGCGATTGCGCTGACCGCGACGTCGCCCGCGATCCCATCCGGAGATCTTGACGCCGCCATAGAATTTACCAAAAACCTCGGCTGCCGCCACATCGTTCTGGAATCTCATGAATTGACCAATCCTGCTTATTCGCAGAATCCGGTCAATCGTTGTTTTTTCTGCAAAGACGAACTCTATCGCATCAGCCGAGCCGAAGCCGACAAGCTCGGTATTGAAACCATCGTCGATGGAACAAACTTGGACGACCTCAAAGATCACCGTCCCGGTCTCCAGGCGGCTAATGAATGGAAAGTGCGCCATCCTTTGGTCGAAGCGAACATGACGAAGGACGACATTCGGCGCTACAGCAAAGCGCTTGATCTGCCGACTTGGAACAAACCGTCTAGCCCCTGCCTATCGTCCCGTTTCCCTTACGGCACGGCGATCAATCTCGAGCGTTTAAAGCAGATCGGCAGCTGCGAAGTATACATGAAGGAGTTGGGATTTCGGGAATTTCGCGTGCGCTACCACGGCGATCTCGCGCGCGTCGAAGTCGCTCAGAACGAAATCGCTAAATTCTTCGACCCAAACGTTCGCGAAGCGATTGTCAAACGTTTCAAAGCGCTGGGCTTCAATTACATCAGCATGGATCTGCAGGGTTTTCGCAGTGGCAGTTTGAATGAAACTTTGCAGAAAAAAGTTGGTTAAGGCACCCGGTTTTCGCGGATCATCAAGTCGGCCAACCAAACGTCCTCAGGCAAGGTTATTTTGATATTCGTCCGCTCTCCCTCAAGCACAAACACAGGCTTGCCCAAACGCTCGACCACCATCGCATCGTCGGTCGCTTCAACACCATCGCGCTCCGCCTGAGCATGGGCGGCGATAATTATCTCCCTTTGAAATGTCTGCGGGGTTTGGATCTCCCACAATAATTGCCGATCGGGGGTGCTCTGAATCAAGCGATCTTCGCCGACGACTTTGATCGTGTCCCGCGCCGGCAAACCAACAACCACCGCGCTTTTTTCAGCCGCTGCCGCAATACAACGGTCAATCAAACCGGGCGAGACAAAAGGCCGGGCACCGTCGTGGATCAGCACAATGTCAGTTGCAGCACCGACTTTCTCCAAGCCGCGCTTAACGGACTGCTGCCGGGTTGCGCCGCCGGTTTGAAGAATGACAGCGCGGCCGCGCAATGACGAATCGCCGCCGAGCAAGTCTGTGCAGTGTTGCAATTGGTCAGCAGCAACGACCAGGACTACGTTCGACACAGCACTGCTGGAAAACACCCGATCCAAAGTGCGCAATATTAATGGCCGGCCGGCAATCGGCAAATAACTCTTTGAAATTTGCCCGCCGATTCGGCGGCCTTCACCAGCGGCAACAACAATCGCGGTAGCAGTCATTTTCAGCTCAAAATAAAAAAGCCGAGAGATGAGCTCCCGGCTTGTCGCAAATCATCGGCAAAACGATTGGCATCAGTGCGTAAAGATATGGCGCAACTCTTCCATAATCTTTTCTTCGGAGTGAGAACGTGCAATCGAAAGTTCTTTGACTAACAGGTTGCGCGCCGTGTCGAGCATTTTTCTTTCGCCAAAGGACAACTCCTTGTCACCTTTGAGAACAAATAGATCGCGCAGAACTTTGGCAATCTCGAGAATCGACCCGGTTTTGATTTTTTCGGTGTATTCACGGTAACGCCGATTCCAGGTTTGTTGGTCAGTTTCGATCTTCTTCTGGCGCAACACTTTGTAAACCTTGGTGACCATCGCGCGATCGATAATTTTACGCAGCCCAACGGAGTCCACGTTATCAATCGGGATCATGATCTTCATGTCTGTTTCTAAAATTCGCAGCATGTAAAACTTTCTCTCCGAACCGGAGATCACATGCGAACGAATGGCCTCGATCTCGCCCACGCCGTGGGCTGGGTAGACTACTTTCTCGCCAACTTTAAACATACTGACCTCCTAATGAACCGAAGCTTGCGCCCTGTTGTTCAATTCTAAGTCGGTAGTGACCGGCTGTATCGAAAGATTGGATTATGTGAAAACGAAACTGCGACTGTCGAAAACGAAATGAATTGAAAGGATGGTTAGCAATATGTCGTGGTAGGTAAGATGTTTTTAACATACTGCTCAAGACCGAAAAAACGCCGCCAAAAAAATTAGCGGTCAGCCACCGCAGACCGCCAACTCACCGAAACTTACACTAGACTTATACAACAGAGACAGAGAGAGCGTCAAGGGCAGCCGTCGACGAATGAAAGAATAATTCTTTCAATGCTTTAGGTTTGTAATATCAACATGATGCAGGATGACAAGAATTGCTAGTCCCTATTTCAGGATCAGACGCTAGGTAGCCAATTCCAAGGTCATCGCGAGAGCATCCTCGCCGTCATCCGAGTAGTAGCCCTTGCGCAGCCCACTTGTGACAAACCCGAGACTTTCATAAAGCTTTTGTGCGGGTGAGTTTGACTTACGAACCTCAAGTGTTACTCGAGTCAGTGATTGTTGCCTCGCCGCAAGCAAAACTCGGGTCAATAGCTGTATCGCAATATTGTGGACATCCGCCATTCCGGGAAGAAGCCAGAAAAGAACGTATCCAACAATCTTATTATCGACTTCGGCAAGAATTGAACGAGCGCAAGCGATCTGGAGCTCCTGGAGAAAAAAACCCGTGCTCCAGGGAAACCGAAAAGAGGTGCGCTCGATGACCATCACTTCGTCAAGGTCGGCGGTCGACATCGGTCGAAATCGCACATTCTCCTCGGACGCAAAAGAGCCACAGGCTTCGCGAGTCACCTGTGGCTCTTCGCTTGAAGAATTCGCAATTTTTTTGATTTCGCTGTCGATCACTTCCAATCCAACTGCAGTGCCTACGCTTTTACTAAGAGAACTTCAAGAAGTTTGTTTTCAAATTGATGCGCAAAGCCTTTGATTCGTTGCTGAAAAGGAATCACCGTGGTGAACTCCGG
>WNFL01213753.1_pt2 | contig 10865 bp, 13 predicted proteins | sample 5400361 | NCBI WGS metagenome assembly WNFL01 (sample SAMN13153351, study PRJNA577476) | soil metagenome | isolation source: 40 cm soil on Douglas fir-dominated hillslope | place: USA:California | collected 2013-09-17 | reverse complement strand
GTGCGGGGCTCGCGCAGCACGAAACATTTCTGGTTATTGCGGATCGTCGCGCGGACGATCTCGGGAGGCATGCGCAGGAATTCTTTCTCGAACGATCCCATCAGCGCGACGGGCCATTCGACCAGGCCTGCGACCTCCGCCAACAGGCCCGCATCCTCGACGAGCTCGTAGCCCTGCGCGAATGCGAGGTTCTTGGCATCCGCGAGGATCATTTCGTTACGCCTCTCGGGATCGAGCACGACCTTGGCCTTTTCGAGCTTGGCCGCGTAATCCTCGAACCGGCGCACCTTGAATGGCTGCGGCGCCATGAAGCGGTGGCCGCGCGTCTCGTCCCCGGCTCTGATCCCGTCGATTGCGAACGCGACGATGTCCGGCTCCTCGGTCTCCGGCCCGAAAGTCGCGACAATGGAATGCAACGGCCGCACCCAGGCAAGCGAGCCAGGCTGCTGCGACTGCTCGCCCCAACGCATCGACTTCGGCCAGGGGAACGTCTTCACCACTTCCGGCACGATTTCGGCAAGCACGTCGATCGCCGGCCGGCCCGGCTTGTCAATCACCGCCACGTAGAAGTCGCCCCTCTTGTCGGGCATGATCTTGGCCTCGCCGATCGACTTGAGGCCGGCAGCACGCAAAAACCCTTGGATGGCGCTCTCTGGCGCGCCCACGCGCGGGCCTTTCTTCTCCTCCTTCACGTCCGGCTGCCTGACCGGCACGCCTTTGACTGCGAGCGCCAGCCGGCGTGGCGTGACGAAGGCCTTGGCGCCCTCGTAGAGCAGTCCCGCGCCGACGAGCGCATCCGTGACGCGCTTGCGCAAATCCTCGGCCGCACGCGCCTGCATGCGCGCCGGAATTTCCTCGGAGAACAGCTCGAGCAGAAAATCGGGCATCGCGAGCAGGTAGCAGGCGCAGTCGGCATTGTTAAGTCGAAAAGCGCGGGGCGCGCGTTCCCCGGCCAAGCTTTGCCCGCCTGAGTGCGCTTGCAGGGCTCGGCGCCATGCCGCACATTTTCGGTCGGCTTCACCAGCGTTCGGTGCGTTCGATGGGAATCCTCAGCCGCATCATTTCCGCGCGCGCCGCCGCCGTGTGTGCGCTCGCCGTGCTGTCGGGCGCTGCTCCCGCCTCGGCCAACGAGACGGCCTACCTGATGTACCTCAAGGGGAGCGAAGGCCCGCCTGCGGTCCCGATGCGCGTGGTCTGGGACGACACGAAGCCTCACATCAGCATCGATCTCGGAGAAAAATACGAGCCTGCGCTGACGAAGCTTAAGCTTCCCCGCGTGCTCGAATACGATGCGAGCCGCGATAAGTCGCAATTCGTGGTGCGCGATCCGGAGTTTGCGCGCTTCGTCAAGGTGGTCGCCGCCTCGATCGTTCAGGGCTTCTTGGCCGCAAGCCCCCTTCCCGGCGCGTGGGCGCAACCCGCGGAGGTCACCGTTCACACCGCAACCCTGCTCGTCACGCCGGCCCCGGCACGACTCGAGGTGACCGCACGGCTCCATGTCACCTATCTATGGCCGCAAAAATCGGGGCCGCCGAAGGTCCAGGACCTGATCAAAGGTGACATGGTGTTCGTGGGCCAGCCGGAGGGCGCCGGATCTGGTGCAGCAACGCCCACGGGCAAGCCGTGACCGATGCTCCTCGGCCCATGTATCCGGTCACCCTGAAGGACCCTCCAGGGGAGGCTGCCTCGGACGCCAACTTGGTTCAGCTTCACGAGCGTTGCGGCTCTGGATTGAGCTTCTTGTGGCTGCCGTCGCACATGGGCCGGTTGCCGGTGCGCTTGCAGGCGCAGAACCAGGTGCGCGACGCCTGATCCGCCTTCCATTCAACCGGTGTAAACGCTGTGCCCTTGTGCGAGCCGTCGCAGAACGGCTGGTTCTTCGAACGCCCGCAGGCGCACCACCAATAACTCTTGCCGGCCTCGACATCGATCGCAACCGGGGTACGTCCGCCGATTTCTGGCTGGGCATTCATGCGCCTGCTCCTCCCGCTTCGGTCGCGAGCCATGCCTCGCCGCACGCTTTGGCAAGCTCGCGCACCCGCAGAATGTAGCTCTGCCGCTCGGTCACGGAAATCACCCCGCGCGCGTCGAGCAGATTGAATACGTGGCTCGCCTTGATGCACTGGTCATAGGCCGGCAGCGCCATCAGGTGGCGCCTGTTGTTGCCGATCGTGGTCCAGCCGGCGGCGATGTAGTTGCGGCAGGCGGCCTCCGCCATCTTGAACTGCTCGAAGAGCATCTCCGTTTCGGCAAATTCGAAGTTGTGGCGCGAGTATTCCTGCTCGGCCTGCAGGAAAACGTCGCCATAGGTGACCTTCTTCCCGCCTTCGCGGCCGTTGAAGTTGAGGTCGAACACGCGGTCGACGCCTTGCACATACATCGCCAGTCGCTCGAGCCCATAAGTGAGCTCTCCGGAGACCGGCGCGCATTCGAATCCCGCGACCTGCTGAAAGTAGGTGAACTGCGATACTTCCATGCCGTCGCACCAGCACTCCCAGCCGAGTCCCCAAGCGCCGAGCGTGGGACTTTCCCAGTCGTCTTCCACGAAGCGGATGTCATGCAGCTTCGGATCGATGCCGATCGCGGCGAGCGATTTGAGATAGAGCTCCTGGATGTCCTCCGGCGAGGGCTTCAGGATCACCTGGAACTGGTAATAGTGCTGCAGGCGGTTGGGATTTTGTCCGTAGCGGCCGTCCTTCGGCCGGCGTGAGGGTTGCACATAGGCCGCGTTCCATGGCTTGGGCCCGAGCGCGCGCAGCGTTGTCGCCGGATGAAACGTGCCGGCGCCGACCTCCATGTCATAGGGCTGCAGGATCACGCAACCGAAGTCTGCCCAATAGCGCTGCAGCGCCAGGATCAATCCCTGGAACGAGCGCGCGGGACGCAGATGGGCGGGAAGCTCGTCGCTCATGTCGCTTGTGAGAAATGCCCGATCTCGGCGGCGCAACCCAGGCACGCATTCGAGAGCAGCCGAGTTGGGCGAGTAGACCTGACAGGCATCCGCAGCGTCAAGAAGACGCGGCGCAATGACGGCCACATCCACCGTTGGTATCTTTGCGCGATGATCCTTGTCCGCCGCTCGCTTGCCGGAATGGTCGTTGCCGCGCTCCTCCTGCCGACAGTGCCGGGTGCGCCGGCGCAGGACTATCCCAACCGTCCGATCCGCCTGGTGGTGGGTTTCACGCCCGGCGGCACCACGGATTTCGTCGCGCGGCTTCTATCCGAACCGCTGCGCGGCTTGCTCGGCCAGAACGTCCTCGTCGACAACAGGCCAGGCGCCAACGGCGCGATCGCGGCCGAATACGTGGCCAAATCAGAGCCGGACGGTTACACGCTGTTCTTTACCACCGTCGGCGCGGTCGCGATCAATCCGGCCCTGCGGAGCAATCTTGCCTACGACCCGCGCAAGGATTTCGCGCCCGTCGGGATGGCGGTGTTCAATTCGACGATCCTGGTGGTGAACGCTTCGATGAACGTCAATTCGGCGCGCGAGCTTGCCGCATTGGCGCGCAAACGACCGGGCGCCATCACCATCGGGATCACCGGCCTCGGCGCCGTCTCGCATCTTGGGCTCGAACTTTTCCAGGCCGCCGCCGGCGTAAAATTCCAGGCCGTGCCCTATCGCGGAGCATCGCAAGCGATCACCGATCTGCTGGGCGGCCAACTCGACGGTCTGTTCGGCGACACTCCGACCGTGATGGAGCAAGTCAAGGTGGGCAAGCTCAAAGCGCTCGCTGCAACTTCGCAGGATCGCTCGGACATTTTCCCAGACGTACCGACCTTCGTCGAGCAAGGCTTTGCCGACACGATTGCCAACCAGTGGGCCGGCACACTGGCGCCCGCGGGCACGCCACCCTCCGTCATCGCCAAGCTCAACGCAGCTTTCAATGCTGCGCTGACCGATGTGGATGTGCGCGGAAAGCTCGCGCAAGCCGGCGTGACGCCCTCGCCGAGCACGCCCGAGGAGTTTGCCCAATACCTCGAGCGGGAAATCGCCCGCTGGAGCAGGCTCATCCGCGACAAAGGGATTAAAGGCGAATAGGGTCCGTTACATCACGCGCCACTCGCCGCTGCGCGGATCGCGGCGCAGCGTCGGAAACGTTGGGCGCAGGGCGGGATCGGTCGCCGCCTTCACCCGATCGAGTTCGGCGTTGATCCGCCGCACCTCTCGCGCGACCCAGCGCAGGACGACGCCAGTACCGACCGCGCCCAGCGCGAGCCTGACCAAGGGCGAGATGACGAAGGGAGGCATGTCTCCTCGCGAGCCTCCTTACAATCCGTACCGCGCCCACAAGGCGCGTGCTTCCAGCGCCGAGATCACCTCCTCGGCGAAGTCGGCGGGCCGCGGCAAACCCTCAAGATGCGCGCCCACGCCCGGCTGCAGCCGACCAAACCAGCCGCGCGCGGGAGCCATGAGCGGAGTGACGACGTCGTCGCCGAAACGGGAACGCAGCGTCGCGCGCAGATCGCCGATGCCGTCGGCAAGGCCGAGATCGGCCGCCTTGCCGCCGGTCCAATATTCCCCGGAGAACAAGGTTTTTTCTGGACCCTTGAGCCGCGTTCCGCGGCTGCGCTTGACGAGCGCGATGAACTCCTCGTGGATGTCCTGCTGCAACGCCTTGAGCCGCTCGACGTCCTGCGGATTCTCCGGAAGGAACGGATCGAGCATAGCCTTGTGCTCGCCGGAAACGTAAAGCCGGCGCTCTACTCCCAGCTTGTCCATGAGCTTGGGAAAGCCGAAGGAACCGCCGACCACTCCGATCGAGCCGACGATCGAGGAAGGGTCGCAGAAGATCTCGTCGGCGGCGCAGGCGATCATGTAGCCGCCCGAGGCTGCGACATCCTCGGCGAATGCGAGCACCGGACGCGCGTTTTCGGCCGCGAGCTGGCGGATACGGCGGTAGATCAGGTGCGACTGTACCGGCGAGCCTCCCGGCGAATTGATCACTAACGCGACCGCTTGCGTCCCTCGCATGTGGAAGGCGCGCTCGAGCGTACGGGCGACGGTAGCGAGCGTGAGGCCTGGCTTTAGCGGGGTCGAAAGGCCAATAACGCCCGCGAGCCGAACGACCGGCACAGTGGGCACTCCGCGTAGTCGCTTTGGCAGGATCGGCCGCAGCGCCTCGCGCGCGCTTGCGAACAGCTGTCGCAGATGCTCGGAACTGCTTTTGTCGGTCATCGGTGTTTGGCTCACTTAGCACACAGCCGCCGTCCCGAAGTTTTTTGCCGGCGCGGCGCGATGTCACGTTTACGCCCCCTCCGTCTTCGCCTCAAGTTGAGTTGCGTGATAAAGCGACGCGAGCAGCGCATCAGATTTCACTCAGCGGCAGCACTGTGTCCCCGCGCAGCACCGATCTGGCTTGGGAGGTCGGGCATCCTGCTCGGTCGTTAAGTACGAATCCGGGGAGCAGCACGAGAGGCGCACGGCTCCCTTTTGTCGCGCGCACCAGAACACGCACCGCCGGCTCTCGATCATTGGGATGTACCGGCAGTACGGTCGCCGCGCCGAAGCCGGACGCAAGCGCCAGCAAGACCTCGGCGAGACGATCGGCGCGCCAGATCATGGTCACGGTGCCGCGCAGACGCAGCAGCCGCGCTGCAGCCTTGATCCAGGCGCGCAGCGTCTCGGCGGAGCCGGCATGGGCGAGGCGGCGCTGGCGGTCGGGAGAGGCTCTTTGCCGCGCGGGATCATTAAAGGGCGGGTTCATGAGAACACGCGCCGCCGATTCGGACTCGAGCCCGGCGGCGGCGAATGCACTCGCCGGCGCCGCGACGTCGAGCACGAGCGAGCTCACTCGTGCCGCGAGGGCGTTGAGTTGCGCGTTCTCGGCTGCAAGCGCGGCGAGAGCGGCATCGATTTCGACCAGCACAACGTTCGTGCCAGCAACCCGCAGCGCGAGCGCCAGTCCCGCTGCGCCCACGCCCGCGCCGAGATCGACCACGCGCTCCCCCGCCCGCGCTGGACAAGCCGCTGCGAGTAAAATGGCGTCGTGGCCGAACCGGTGTCCGCCTGTGGGCTGCTTGAGCCGCAGCTTGCCGCCGAGCACGGCATCCTCGGTGACCTCAGCGGGCATCCGGACGAAGCTCGTGTCCGAGGCCGGCGTCCTCGAGCAATGCGCGCGCCTCATCGATGCAGCATTGGTTGACCAGGATGCGGCGCGGCAGGATGCCGATCGAACCTTCGAGCACGCTCATGTTCTGATCGAGCACGACGTGGGGAATGTAGGCCGCATCGAGCAAGGCGCCCACGGCCGAGACCAGCACCGCATCATTGGTGCGCACGAGCTCGCGCCACTCCGCTTCGTCCTCGAACTTCGTGTCGGGCTCGTGCAACGGACCTCCTCCTCATCGCTCTCGCCCGAAGTTGCTCGGTCGCGAAAATGCGCGTTGGCGCACCTTGCCGCGCTACCATAGCGTTTCTATGCTTCCGCGTCCTCGCATTGAGGCTGTTCCGGAGCGCTTCTTTTGGCCGTCATTGTCCCATTTGAAAGTCGGTCGCCCGCCACCATCGACCGCCTCAGCGAGCTGGTGGCTGCCGACATGGAACGGGTCAATACGACCATACTGTCGCGCACCGGGTCGCAAGTCGCGATGATTCCCGAGGTCGCCAATCACCTGATCTCGTCCGGCGGCAAGCGGCTGCGCCCGATCCTCACCCTCGCCATGGCAAGACTTGCCGGGTATGCCGGCGCGGGCCACGTCAAGCTCGCCGCCGCCGTCGAATTCATGCACACGGCGACGTTGCTGCACGACGACGTGGTGGACGAAAGCGAGATGCGGCGCGGCAAGCTCGCCGCCCGCATGCTATGGGGTAACGAGGCGAGCGTGCTTGTCGGCGATTTCTTGCTCGGCCAAGCCTTCAAGATGATGGTCGAAGTCGCCTCGCTCAGGGCGCTCGAAATCCTGTCCTCGGCCGCCGCCATCATTGCCGAAGGCGAAGTGATGCAGCTCGGCGCCGCCAAGAATACCGCCACTACCGAGGACGACTATCTCGCGGTGATCCGCGCCAAGACCGCGGAACTTTTTGCCGCCGCCTGCGAGGTGGGGCCTGCGCTCGCTTCGCGTCCCAGAGACGAGCAAAGCGCCTGCCGCTCGTTCGGCATGAATCTCGGCATAGCATTCCAGCTCGTGGACGATGCGCTCGACTATGGGGGAACCGCGGCCAAGCTCGGCAAGAACGTCGGCGATGATTTTCGCGAGGGCAAGATCACGCTGCCGGTGGTGCTCGCGTTTCGCCGCGGATCGGAGAGCGAACGCACATTCTGGCGCCGCACGCTCGAAGAAGGCGCGGCAACGGATGCCGACCTTGAGCATGCGATCACCTTGATGATCAAGCACCGTGCGCTCGAAGACACCGTCAAACGCGCGCGGCATTATGGCGCGATCGCGACCGACGCGCTCGCGTTGTTTCCCGCTTCCCCGATGAAGGAAGCGCTCGAGGAAACCGTCGAGTTCTGCATCTGCCGCTCGAATTAGCGCCTTTAAAGGCGCGTTGATGCGGGTTCGCTCCGTTGCTTTGGCGCAGCGACGCGATGGCGGCCGCCAACCCCTCATCCGCCGAGCGTCGTCGCGCGCACCCACCAACTCGGATAGCCGACGCGCAGCGTGCGCGCGGCCGCGCTCGCCGCGCGGGACGAGTCGAACAGCGCAAAACACGTTGCGCCCGACCCGGACATGCGCACGAGCCGGCATCCAGGCAGCTTGCGAAGCACGGCGAGAACATTTGCGATTGCGGGCTCGAGCTCGATCGCCGGCTCCTCGAGGTCGTTGCGACCGCGAGCAATTTCGTCGAGCAGATCGGCCGTCTGCCGGGGCCATGTCGCCGGCGCGGCCTGCGCCGCCGGCGGGGCGGCAAGCGCCGCGAACACGTCCCTCGTCGCGACCGCCACGCCGGGATTGACCAGCACCGCGAACAGCCGCTGCAAATCGAGCGGATCCGAAAGGATATCCCCGACGCCGCGCATGAAACGCGGGCGCGGGTCGAGGCATACGGGCACATCGGCGCCGGTTGAGCGCGCCGCGTGCATGAGGCGGGCATCATCCGGCGCAAGGCCGTTCGCCCGCGCGAGCAACCGCAAAGCCGCTGCCGCATCCGCAGAGCCGCCGCCGAGCCCGGCCGCAACCGGCAAGCGCTTCGAGAGCGTGAAGCGTCCGAGCTTGAGCGCTTGCACGCACTCGGCGAGCGCGCGGGCGGCCTTGAGCACGAGGTTGTCGGCGACATCGCCCGCGGCAGCCGCGGTCGGTCCACCTACGCTGAGCGCCAAGGCATCGCCTGGCGTCAACGTCAAGGCATCGCCGACGCCGGCAAAGGCGACCAGGCTCTCGATCTCATGCAGGCCGTCGGCCCGGCGGCCGAGCACGCGCAGCGTCAGATTGACCTTGGCGGGCGCTGTCTCGCGCACGCGGCTCGCGCCATGTGGCTTAGCCGCCGCCCGGCTTCTTGTCTTCGGCCTGAGCGGCCGAGGATGTGTCGTCGGGAAGTCCCGATTTCAGCTTGGCTTCGATCTTAGCGAGATCCTCGGGCTCGGGCTTGAGGTCGCGCGCGTGAGACCATTGGAAGCGCGCCTCGAGCACGCGTCCCACCCTCCAGTACGCATCGCCGAGATGATCGTTGATGGTGGGGTCCTCCGGCTTGAGCTCGATGGCGCGCTCGAGCTGCTTGACCGCCTCCTCCATATTGCCAAGCCGGTAGTAGGCCCAGCCCAGGGAGTCGACGATATAGCCGTCATCGGCGCGCTGCTCGACCGCGCGCTTGATCATGCGCATGCCCTCGTCGAGATTGACACCCTGGTCGATCCACGAATAGCCGAGATAGTTGAGCACGTGCGGCTGCTCGGGAAAAAGCTCCAGCGCCATCTTGAGATCGGCCTCGGCCTTCGCCCATTGCTTGGCGCGCTCGAAGCAGATGCCTCGGAAATAGTAGATCACCCAGTTCGACTTCTCGGGCTTACTGATGGTGTCGATGCCCTTGGAGTAGACATCCGCGCATTCGGCGAACTGCTTGCGCCCGCGCAGCACGTTCCCGAGCGCCATGATCGCCTCGAGATCGGTCGGGTTGGCGGCGATCAACTTTTCGAGGCTCGCTTTCGCCTCGTCCGTGCGATCGAGCGAATCCAGGTTGAGGGCGAGCTGGATCTGCGCGTTGCGGTGCAGCGGCGAGGTCAGCGGCACCCGCTCATAGATCTTGTTGGCGAGCTCCGGCTTCTTCATCGCCTCGTAGAGGTCGCCAAGCGACAGCAGCGCAAGCGGATGCGAGGGCGCGAGATAGAGCGAGAGTTGCAGGTAGATGAGGCCGAGATCCTCCCCGCCGCGCCGGCCGAGCGCGGCGCCGAGTCCATAGAGCACCTCGGCAGCCCCCGCCTGCGGCGACTCGATCATCAATGGGAGCTTCTTGCCGGCCTTGAGCTCGTTCACCGCCTCGACGATGAGCGGATGGCGGGGGAGCGCTTCCTCGAACGCGGCGAAGACTTTCAGGGCTTCGTCCGTATTTCCCTGTCGCGAGAGAAAGCTTCCGTAAGCCTGGACCACGCGCAGCGCCGTCGGGTCGAGCTTATAGGAGCGCTCGAAGTGCTTGGCTGCCTCCTTCCTTTGACCGGCAAGATCGAGGATCAGCGCGGAATGCAGCTCCTTGAAGATCGCGTACCAATCGGCGCCGGTGAGCTTGTCGATGGAATCGGTCGCTTGCTTCGCCTCGGCCGGATTTGCCATCGTCCAGGCCGACAGCAGCGTCGCAGCAAGATCGGTGATCGGTCCACGGATCGACTGAGCAAGCTCCCGGCGCGCGACCGGATACTGCTTTTGTTTGATCGCGCGCACCCCGAGAACGAGCCGTGCGATGCGATCGTTCTTGTCGACCTGCAGAACGCGCTCGGCGAGCTTCACCCCTTCCTCAATTTCGCCGTTCGCAAGCACCGCCAGGAAAGTGCGGCCGAGCAACTCGTTGTTGCGCGGATCGCCGCGCAGCGCAGCGCGATAATAGGCCGCCGCCGCCGCGGCATCGCGTTCTCCGCCCGCGTGCCGAGCGGCGAGATAGCTGCCTGCAGGGGAGGTGCGAGAGAGGCCCTCACGCGGCTGCTGCTGCGCCCGAGCAGAAAGCATCGCCGGCCAAGTGATGGCGAGTGCAGCCATTGCGGCCACCGCCGCACGCCGCAAAGGTGGCGAAAGGATCACGGTCGACTCCATTCTGGCGGGCGAACGCCCTCGGCGCGGCCGCATTGAGCAAAATGGACTGTTTGGGCCCGGCCCGCAATAACTGCCCTGATCGGGCATGTCCACCGCCTTTGAAGGCCGGGATAAGGGCAGCATCGTGACGCCCTGGACCGATCAGGCAACGGCGTTGGGGGGAATTCGGTTTCGGGTCTGCTGTACCGCCGCGGTTTTCCGGGAAATTCCGTCTTACGAACAACCTGGCGCATTGTGATTCGGAGCTTTGATGTCGCGGCAACGAGACCACAAAATCGGCCGTCCGACATCGGCGTCCAGGAATACGCGTGAAAACCCCTTCACATGTTTGGATAGTTTGGCCCGCCGCCGCCCTCAGGAGGAACCCACGTGATGTTCTGGTTGGGGTCCTTGATGTCGCATGTTTTGCAGTGGACGCAATTCTGCGCATTGATCACGAAACGAGGTGAACCGCTCTCCTCCACCCATTCGTACACCGCGGCGGGGCAGTAGCGCGCCGAAGGCCCGGCATAGCGGTCGTGCTCGGACGTCTTCTGCAGAGCGAGGTCGGCGACTTTCAGGTGCACCGGCTGGTCCTCTTCATGATTGGTGTTGGACAGAAACACCGAGGAGAGGCGGTCGAACGTGATCTTCCCGTCGGGCTTGGGATAGGCGATGGGGTTGCATTGCGCCGCTGGTTTGAG
>WNFL01074549.1_pt5 | contig 10865 bp, 10 predicted proteins | sample 5400361 | NCBI WGS metagenome assembly WNFL01 (sample SAMN13153351, study PRJNA577476) | soil metagenome | isolation source: 40 cm soil on Douglas fir-dominated hillslope | place: USA:California | collected 2013-09-17 | reverse complement strand
CGGCCTGGTAGTTCGGCTGCCAGCCCATGGTCCAGGGATTGTTCTTCGGATCGTTCCAGTTGGTGGCGCCGGTGGCGACGTGCATCTGCGGCACCTTCTTCATGTTCATGTACTTGTGGATCGCCGTGTTGGAGGGCGTGCCCAGCGTCTGGAAGACGAACAGAACCTGGTCCTGCTCGACCAGCTTCCTCGCCATCTCCACGGTGCGCGGCGGGCTGTAACCGTCGTCGTACGAGATGAAGTTGATCTTGCGGCCGTTGATGCCGCCCTGGTCATTGAGCATCTTGAAGTAGGCGGCGATCGACTTGCCGATGGTGCCGTAGGCCGATGCCGGGCCGCTGTAGGGATTGGTATTGCCGATGCGGATCTCGCTGTCGGACGCGCCCGGATCGTATTTCTTCTGCGCAGCCGCCGGCGCGGCAAGGCCGGCCGCCAGCAAGCCGACGAGAGCAAGGGTTGCCTTCATTGCAGTCTCCTCCTAGCAAAGAGCAGGCGTACGGCGCCTGCGACTCCGGTCGGCATAAGGTACACGAAGCCGATCATGAAAACGCCGAAGATCGCCCAGGGGGCGGCCTTCGAGATCTCGTCCGCGATATTGGGCACAAACTGGATGAAGAGCGCGCCATAGAGCGCTCCGGGGATCGAGGCCAGGCCGCCGACGACGATGCCCACCAGGAAGGTGATCGACAGGAAGATGTTGAAGCTGTCGGGGGCCACGAACTGCACGGCGATCGCGCCGAGCGCCCCGGCCACGCCGGTGTAGAGCGCCGAAACGCCGAACGCCGTCGACTTGTAAAGCGCGCTGCGGATGCCCATCGCCTCCGCGGCGACGTGATGGTCGCGGATCGCGACCAGCGCGCGTCCGACGCGCCCGCGCAGCAGGTTCCAGGCGAGCAGGAACATGACCAGCATCACGAGCAGCGTGAAGAAATAAAGCCACTGGTCGGCATTGATGGGCAATCCCATCGATGGAAAAAAGGCAGGCGCTTCCGGCTTGGGAATGACGATGCCCTGCACGCCGCCGGTCCATTTCTCGAGGTGGTGGTACTTCAGGAGCTGTGGCATGGCGACGCCGAGCGCGAAGGTGGCGAGGGCGAGGTAGAGGCCCTCGAGCCTGAGCGCGGGTAGACCGAAGAGGAAGCCGGCGACGAAGCACACCGCGCCCGCCGCGGGCAGCGTCGCCCAGTACGGCACGCCCGCTTTGTCCATCAGGATCGCCGCGCAATAGGCGCCGAGCGCGTAGAAGGCGCCGTGGCCGAGCGAGATCTGGCCGCTGTAGCCGGTGAGGATGTTGAGCCCGAGGAGCGCGATGGCGTAGACGAGCACCAGCGTGACCTGGAACGTGCGGTAGCTGGTGAGCACGAATGGCAATGCGCACGCCAGCCCCAGGAGAATGATCAGCAACAAAATATTTTTCTTCATACTCGCGTCACGTGCACCTTGCCGAAGAAGCCCGAGGGCTTCAGCAGCAGCACGCCGACGATGAGGACGAGCGCCACCGAGAGTTTGAGCTCGTTGCCGATGACGAACGCGCCCAGGACGTTCTCGAGCACGCCGACGAGGAAGCCGCCGAGCACCGCGCCGCCCGGGCTGTCGATGCCGCCGACCAATGCGGCGGCGAACGCGTACAGCAGTACCCCGCCCATCATGTTCGGATCGAGGTAGACGATCGGCGCGACCATCATGCCGGCGATCGCGCCGATCGCGGCGGCGAGCCCCCAGCCGAGCGCGAGCATCCAGCCGACGCGAATACCCACCAGCCGCGCCGACGCGGGGTTCTGCGCCGCCGCGCGCATCGCCAGGCCGAGCGGCGTGAAGCGGAAGAAGGCGTAGAGCGCGGCGAGCACCACCAGCGTGACGCCGATGGCGCCGATCTCATGCGCCGACATGTACTTGAACCCGGCCTGCTGCGGAAAGGGGCTCGGGAAGGACTTGAGCGTATAGGTGTAAATCCAGCCGGCGAGGCTGTTCAGGATGACGAGCAAGGCGATGAACACCACCACCACCGACAGCACCGATGAGCTCTCCACCGGCCGCACCACGATTCTTTCGATCGCGACGCCCAGGACGAACGACGCGCCGACCGTCAGCAAGAACGCCGGCCAGTAGGGCATGCCGGCGTTGATCAGCGTCCAGGCGATGTAGGTGGCGAACATCGCCATCTCGCCCTGGGCGAAATTCACGAGGTGCGTCGCCTGGTAGATCATCACCAGCGCGAGGGCGAGGCTGGCATAGATGCCGCCGGTGGCGAGGCCGGCGAGCACTTGGTGGAGAAAGGCGTCCATCAGTAGCCCAGGTAGGAGCGGCGCACGGCGTCGTTCGCTTTCAGCTCTTGCGAGGTGCCGTGCAGCACGACGCGGCCGGTCTCGATGAGATAGGCGCGGTCCGCGAGCTCGAGCGCCAGGGCGGCGTTCTGCTCGACGAGGAGCAGGCTGACGCGCTCCTGCCGGTTGATGGCGCGCAGGATGGCGAACAGCTCGCGCACCAGGACCGGCGCGAGGCCGAACGACGGCTCGTCGAGCAGCATCAGCCGCGGCCGCAGCATCAGCGCGCGCGATACCGCGAGCATCTGCTGCTCGCCACCGGAAAGCGTGCCGGCCTGCTGGCGGCGCCGCTCGCGCAGCCGCGGGAAGTAGCCGTAGACGCGCTCGAGGTCGCTTTCCACGGCCGGCCGGTCGCGGCGGACGTAGGCGCCCAGCCGCAGGTTTTCCTCCGTGGTGAGATTGAGGAAGGTGCCGCGGCCGTCCGGAACATGCGCCACGCCCAACCGCGCCACATCCTCTGTTTTTTTTCCCTGAATATTTTTGTCGTTGAATCGGATCGCGCCCTCGGTGCGCACCATCCCGCACAGGGCGCGCAAGGTGGTGGTCTTGCCCGCGCCGTTGGCGCCGAGAAGCGTGGTGATCGTGCCTTCCTCCATGGAAAAGTCCAGGCCGTGCAGCACGCGGGTTTGCCCGTAGCCAGCGCGAAGCTGCCTGACTTCAAGCAGTGCCAAGGTAGGCCCTCGCGAGCTCCGGGTGCTCGCGCACCTCGGCGGGCGCGCCCTCGGCGATGCGGCGGCCGAAGTTGAGCGCCACCACGCGGTCGGAGATGCCCATCACCAGGTTCATGTGGTGCTCGACCAGCAGGATCGTGAGCGCGAGGCGCTGGCGCAGATCGCGGATGAGCGCGCCGAGCGCACCGACCTCTTCGTGGTTCAGCCCGCTCGCCGGCTCGTCGAGCAGCAGCAGCTTCGGCTCGCAGGCGAGCGCGCGCGCGAGCTCGACGCGCTTCTGGGTGCCGAAGGGCAGCGCCGACACCGGTGTCTCGGCCACCGCTTCCAGGCCGAGGAGCGAGAGCAGCGCGTTCGCCTTGTCGCGCGCTGCGCGGTCGGCGCGCACCGCCTGCGGCAGGCGCAGCGCGTTGGCCAGGAATCCCCCCGCGGTGCGGCAGTGCTGCCCGACCATGACGTTGGCGAGCACGCTCATGCTTCGAAACAGCGCCAGATTCTGGAAAGTGCGCCCGATGCCGAGCGTGGCGATGCGATGCGGCGCAAGTCCCCGCAGCCGCGTGCCGTCGAACGTGATCTCGCCGCTCTGGATGTCGTACAGGCGCGAGAGGCAGTTGAAGAGTGTCGTCTTGCCGGCTCCATTCGGCCCGATCAGGCCGACGATGTCGCCGCCGGCGACGTCGAAGGACACGCCGTCGAGCGCGACGATGCCGCCGAAGCGCACGCCGACCTCCTGCACGCGCAGTAGCGCCTGCCCTGTTCCCTCCAAGCGCGGCCTCCTCCTTGCGCTTAATTTTACCGAGTTAGAATCGACCAACCCCGCGAAGACCCCCGGAGAGAACGCTGGAATGAGTGAAGTCGCTTCGTACGCCGTCCGCGACGGCGTGGCCGTCATCACCATGAACAATCCGCCCGTGAACGGCCTGGGCAACGCCCTGCGCGCGGCGCTGCAGAAGAACTTCGAGCGGGCCGACAACGACGGCTCAGTGAAGGCAGCGGTGCTGATCGGCTCGGCGAAGGCCTTCTCCGGCGGCGCCGACATCCGCGAGTTCGGCAAGCCTCGCGAGAAGCCCGATCTCCCGGACGTGAACGACCGCCAGGACGCGATGCAGAAGCCGCTCGTCGCCGCGATCGGCGGCTTCGCGCTCGGCGGCGGGCTCGAGCTCGCGCTCGCCTGCCACTACCGCGTCGCCGCGCCGCGCGCGCAGCTCGGCCTGCCCGAGGTGAAGCTCGGCATCCTGCCCGGCTCGGGCGGCACGCAGCGCCTGCCGCGCGTCGTGCCGATGGCCGAGGCGGTGCAGATGATGACCACCGGAAACCCGATCAGCGCCGAGAAGGCCCGGGAATTCGGCTTGGTGGACGAGATCGTCACTGGTGATCTTCTCGAAGGTGCAATTTCCTTCGCGAAACAAAAAGTCGGAAAACCATTGCCGCGCATCCGCGATCGTTCGGTGAAATTGACGGGCGACCCCAAGGCCTTCTTCGCCCAGGTCCGCGAGCACGTGGCGAAGGCCTCGCGCGGCTATCCGGCGCCGCTCGAGATCGTCGCCTGCGCCAGCGCGGCTGCCACGATGCCGTTCGACGAGGGCCGCAAGTTCGAGCGCGAGGCGTTCGCGCGCCTCGTCGAGACGAACGAGTCGAAGGCGCTGCGCCATGCCTTCTTCGCCGAGCGGCAGACCTCGAAGATTCCCGACGTGCCCGAGGACGCGCCGCTGCGGCCGATCGGCAAGGCGGCAGTGATCGGCGCCGGCACCATGGGCGGCGGCATCGCCATGTGCTTCGCCAACGCGGGTATCCCGGTGACGATCATCGACACGACCCAGGAGGCGCTCGACCGGGGCGTGTCGAAGATCAAGGCCAATTACGCCGCGACGGTGGCAAAGGGCCGCCTCACGCAAGGCGAGATGGACAAGCGCATGGCGCTGATCCATCCCAACGTGAACCTCGGCAAGGCTGCCGATGCGGACGTGGTGGTCGAGGCGGTGTTCGAGCGCATGGACGTCAAACAGGACATCTTCCGCAAGCTCGACGGCATCGTGCAGCAGGGCGCGATCCTCGCCACCAACACTTCCACCCTGGACGTCGACCAGATCGCCGCGGCGACCACGCGGCCGCAGGACGTGGTCGGCACGCATTTCTTCTCGCCCGCCAACGTGATGCGGCTTCTGGAGGTCGTCAGAGGAAAACGCACCGATCACGGCGTGCTGGCAACCACGATGAAGCTCGGCAAGACGCTGAAGAAGGTGCCGGTGGTCTCGGGCGTGTGCGACGGCTTCATCGGCAACCGCATGCTGGAGAAGTACGGCCAGCAGAGCCTCTTCCTCCTCGACGAAGGCTGCACGCCGCAGCAGGTCGACGCCGCGCTCGCGAGATTCGGCATGGCGATGGGACCTTTCACCATGTACGACATGGCCGGCAACGACATCGGCTGGGAGATCCGCAAGCGCCGCTACGCCGAGCGGCCGGACTTCGTCTACTCGCGCATCGCCGACCGCATCTGCGAGCAGGGCCGCTTCGGGCAGAAGACCGGCAAGGGCTTCTACAAGTACGAGCCGGGCAACCGCAAGCCGATTCCCGATCCCGAGGTGGAAAAGATCATTTCCCAGTACAGAAACGAATTAAAAATAACGCCGAGACAGATCAGCGACGACGAAATCGTCGCGCGCTGCATCTACGCGCTGGTCAACGAGGGCGCGCAGATCCTCGACGAGGGCATCGCGCTGCGCGCCTCCGATATCGACATCGTCTACCTCACCGGCTACGGCTTCCCGCCCTTCCGCGGCGGGCCGATGTTCTATGCGGATACGGTGAGCCTTGCGAAAGTCCTCGCTTCGATCGAGAGCTTTCAAAAGGGATACCAGGGCGCCGCGTGGAAGCCCGCCCCGCTGCTCGTCAAGCTCGCCAAGGAAGGCAGGAGGTTCAATCCATGACCGAGGCCGTGATCGTCTCCACCGCGCGCACGCCGCTCTGCAAGAGCTGGCGCGGCGCGCTCAACATGACCCACGGCGCGAAGATGGGCGGGCACGTGGTGCACGCCGCCCTCGAGCGCGCCAAGGTCGACGCCGACGAGATCGAGGACGTGATCATCGGCTGCGCCAACCCCGAGGGGGCGACCGGCTGGAACATCGCGCGCCAGATCGCGATCCGCGCCGGTTGCCCGCAGACCGTGCCCGGCATGACGGTGAACCGCTTCTGCTCCTCCGGATTGCAGACCATCGCGCTGGCGAGCCAGAGGATCCTGGCCGGCGAAGGCGACATCTTCGTCGCCGGCGGCGTCGAGTCGATCTCGCTGGTGCAGAACGAGATGAACAAGCACCACTTCCAGGACGAGTGGCTGCACCGCCACCATTCCGAGATCTACTGGCCGATGCTGCAGACCGCGGAGTACGTGGCGCGCAAGTACGAGATCCCGCGCGAGGAGCAGGACCGTTACGGCGTGCAGAGCCAGGGCAAGTTCAAGGACGAGATCGCGCCCATCACCACCAAGATGAAGGTGGTCGACAAGAACACCGGGCAGGAGACGATGAGGGAAGTCATCGCCTCGGAAGACGAAGGCATCCGCCCGGATACCACCTACGAGGGCGTGGCACAGATCAAGCCGGCCATCGAGGGCGGCTGCATCGCCGCTGGCAATGCCAGCCAATTCTCGGACGGCGCTTCCGCCGCGGTGGTCATGAGCGACAAGGAGGCCGCAAAACGCGGCCTGAAGCCGTTGGGCATCTTCCGCGGCTTCGCCGCTGCGGGCTGCGACCCGCGCGAGATGGGCATCGGCCCGGTGTTCGCCGTTCCGAAGCTGCTGCAACAGGCGGGAAAGAGCGTCAACAACATCGACCTCTGGGAGCTGAACGAGGCGTTCGCCGTGCAGGTGCTCTACTGCCGCGAGCACATCGGCATCCCCGAGGATCGCCTCAACGTCAACGGCGGCGCGATCGCGCTCGGCCATCCCTACGGCATGAGCGGCGCCCGCCTAGTCGGCCACGCGCTCATCGAGGGCCGCCGGCGCAAAGCGAAGAACGTGGTGGTGACGATGTGCATCGGCGGCGGCATGGGCGCCGCGGGCCTGTTCGAGGTGGTGAGCTGAAAATCGCCGTCGTCGGCACCGGCGCCATGGGGTCGGTGTACGCGGCGCTGTTCGCCTCGGCCGGCCACGAAGTCTGGGCGATCGACCGCTGGCGCGAGCACATCGACGCCATGCGCGCCAAGGGCCTGCGCCTGGAAGGCGCTTCGGGCGACCGCACCGTCAGGCTGAACGCCACCACCGATCCGCGCGAGGCGGGCGCCTGCGATCTCGTCGTGCTCGCCACCAAGGCGATGCATGTCTCGGACGCTGCTTCCTCGATCAAGAATTCTTCCCTGTTGAAGAACGACACGCCGGTCGTCTCCATTCAGAACGGCCTTGGCGGTCCCGACACGGCTGCCGCCGTTCTCGGCAAAGAGAAAGTGCTGGTCGGCGTGGTGGGCGGCTTCGGCGCCTCGATGAAAGGGCCGGGCCACGCGCACCACAACGGCATGGAGCTCGTGCGCCTGGGCGAGTTCGGCGGACCGATCACCGCGCGGCTGAAGAAGGTCGAGGAGGCGTGGAAGTCGGCGGGGTTCAAAGTGAAGCTGTTCGACGACATCGACCAGCTCGTCTGGGAGAAGCTGCTTTGCAACTGCGCCTACTCCGGCCCGTGCGGCATCACCGACCGCACCGTGGGCGAAGTGATGAACGATCCGGATCTGGCGAAGCTCTCGGGCGCGTGCGCGGCCGAGGGTTTTGCCGTGGCAAATAAAAAGGGCATCAAGCTCGGCTTCGACGACCCTGTCGCGTACATCCGCGACTTCGGCTCGAAGATCCCGAACGCGCGCCCTTCCGTTCTGCTCGATCTCATGCTGAAAAAGAAGTCGGAGATCGACGTCATCAACGGCTCCATCCCGCGCGTTGCAAAAGAGCTCGGCCTGAACGCGCCGGTGAACGAGATGGTGACGGCGCTGGTGAAGGCCAAAGAGCGCGCGCTCGGCTGCGCCTGATGCTGGTCCTGAGCAACGACGAAGTCGCGCGCCTGCTGTCCATCGAGGACTGCATGGCGGCGCTCGAGGGGATGTACCGCGACCTCGCCGACGGAAGAGCGCTGCTCTCGCCGCGCGTCGACAACCTAGCGCCCACGACGTTGCCCGGCGGCTACTACGCCTTCAAGCACATGGGCGGCACCTGGCCGGCGCAGAAGATCCAGGCGCTGCGCATCAATTCCGACGTGATCACGCACCCGCTCGTCGCCGGCAAGCCGCGCCGCGTCAAGCAGCCGCTCGCGCCGAGCAGCACCGGCGGGCGCTGGGTCGGCCTGGTCCTGCTCTTCAGCACCGAGACCGGCGCGCTGCTGGCGATGTTTCCCGATGGTGTCATGCAGCGGCTGAGAGTCGGCGCGGCCAATGGCATCGCGCTCCGGCATCTCGCGCGCGAGGACAGCAAGGTGCTGGCGCTGATCGGCAGCGGCTGGCAGGCGGGGACGCAGCTTGCCGCGGCGCTCGCCGTGCGGCCGATCCGCGAGGTGCGCGTCTACAGCCCGCGCCGTGAGAGCAGAGAGGGGTTTGTCAAAGAAGCCCTTCAATTCCATCGGGTAAAAATTCTTTCCGTTGAAACCCCGGAAGCCTGCGTCGAAGGCGCCGACATCGTCGCCGCCGCGACCTCGTCGATGGTGCGCGTGATCGAGCCGTCGTGGCTCAAGCCCGGCATGCACGCGAGCTGCATCAAGGCGCAGGAAGTCGACGGCGAGGTGCTCGGGCGCTGCGACCGCGTGCTGCTGCACAACCGCAAGCAGGCGAAGCAGCTCGACAACGCCATGGCGGGCATCGCCGACGGCGAGGAGCGCAAGCGCGGCTGGTGGAACGACGGCAGCGGCCGCTTCGATACCTATCCGGACATCGGCGAGCTCTGCGCCGGCCGCGCGCAGGGGCGGCAGAGCCCGCGCGAGATCACCTGCTTCGTCAACAACGTCGGTACGGGACTGCAGTTCGCCGCCGCGGGCGCGGCCGTGCTGCGCAAGGCGCGCGAGGCGGGAATCGGGACCGAATTACCGGACGACTGGTTTTCCGAAGACGTTCACCCCTAACGGCCGCAAGAAGCCCCGCTAGCGGGGCCGATCCCCTTTGATGGTCACGCGCCGCAGCCAGCGGTTCTCGTTCGGGTCGAAATCGCGCCGCGCGTGCAGCGTGCAGCGGTTGTCCCAGAGGAGCACGTCGCCCACGCGCCAGCGGTGCTCGTAGACGAACTCCGGCCGCTCGAGCGTCTCGAACATCAGCGCGAGCAGCTCCTCGCTCTGCTGCGCCGGCAGCCCCTCGAGGTGGTGCGTCATCAGGCGGTTCACGTACAGCGCCTTGCGCCCGGTCGCCGGATGCGTGCGCACCACCGGATGCGCAAAGTGGATGCCGGTCTCGGGCGAGACCATCTTCTTCCGGTCGGTGACGCCGCCGTCGTAGTCGTACACCTGGACGGCCTTCTTTCCCTGGATGATGTTTTTCACCTCTGAGGGAAGCGCTTCGTAGGCCTTGTAGGCGTTGGCAAAGAGCGTGTTGCCGCCCTCGGCCGGGATCTCGATCGAATAGAGCATCGTCCCCATCGCCGGCCGCTCCTTGTAGCACTGGTCGCTGTGGAACTGCATCTCCCCGAGCGGCAGTGCGCCGACGATCCTGCCGTCCTTCTTCCGGTTGCCGATGTACATCACCGCCTTGTTGGTCGGCGAGTGATGGTCGGTATGGATCGGCGAGAGGTCGCCGAAGCGCTCGGCGAAGCGCACCTGCGACTCCTCGTCCAGATCCTGGCCGCGCAGCACGATGACGAGGCTCTCGTGCCACGCTGCGAGAACCTTCTCAAAAGTCTCCTGCGACAAAGAGCGGGAAGCGTCGACGCCGCGGATCTCGGCGCCGAGCGCGTCCGACAGTGGCACAACCTCGACTCTGGTCTCGACCCTCATGGCTATTCGATCAACCTTGTCGCGCGAAAACGCAGCGCTTCGGGGATTTTCAGCCCGAGCGCCCGCGCCGTCTTGAGGTTGATGATCAGCTCAAACTCGCTTGCTTGTTCAATCGGCATTTCGCCAGGCTGCTCACCCTTGAGGATGCGCGCCACGTAGCTTGCCGCCCGGCGCATCATCGGTATGCGGTTCGCGCCCTCCGTCGCCAGCAGGCCCCATGCCGTGCTTCAGAGCAAGCGCGGCGATTTTCTCCCGGTGCGGCAGGAACATCGTGCTCGCCGCCACGAACACTGCTTTGCAGTCCGCCTTGGCCGACGCGGCGAACGCGGCGTCGAAATCGTCCGGCGTGCGAATCTCCGCCACGTGCAGGCTCATTCCCAAGCGCCGCGCCGCCTTTTCGGCAATCGGGATGTAGCGAACCTCGTTAGCACTCCCCGGGTTAAGCATGATCGCCGTCTTCTGGAGCCCGGGTGAGATTTGCTTCAGCAATTCCAGCTGCTTCCCGGCCAGCTCGCTGCTCTGGGTGATGATGCCGGTCAGATTGCCTCCGGGGCGTGCGAGGCTCGTGACCAGGCCGTTCGCGACGGGATCGCCGCCCGCGACGATGACGATCGGCACGGTGCTCGTCGTCTTGCGGGCGACGGCCGGAGCGGTCGACCCCCAGGTGACGATCACGTCCACGTTCGCGCTTACGAGCTCCGCAGCGGCGGCTCCCAGCTGCTCGTAGCTCTTTAGATTTCCTTTGTGGACGAAACTCAGATTGCGGCCGAGTTCATAACCCTGCTCTTTCATTCCGTTTGTGAGCGCGTCGAGCAGCGGCTTCTCCAACCCGAGCCCCAGCAAGCCGATGCGTGCCGACTTCTGTGCCAGCGCGAGCGCCGGGGCAGACAACGCAACGGCCAGCAGGAAGCGTCTTCGCTTCATTC
>WNFL01438200.1_pt1 | contig 10867 bp, 10 predicted proteins | sample 5400361 | NCBI WGS metagenome assembly WNFL01 (sample SAMN13153351, study PRJNA577476) | soil metagenome | isolation source: 40 cm soil on Douglas fir-dominated hillslope | place: USA:California | collected 2013-09-17 | reverse complement strand
CGGTGCACCTTGGACGGATCGGCGAACACGCCCGCCGCGCGGTCCATCACGACCGCGTCCGGCTCCCAGCTGTCCCAGAGCTTCCGGCAGACCTCGATGAACTCGTGGGCGCGGTCGTAGCGCTCGTCAGTCGGCCGGCGCTCCTCTCCGTAGTTCGCGGACTGGTTGTGGTTCAGCGACGTCACCACGTTCCAGGCGGCGCGGCCGCGGGTCAGGTGATCCAGCGTCGCCCACAGGCGCGCGGCGTAGAACGGGTGCGAATGGCTGATCGAGAACGTCGCCCCGAGGCCGATGCGCGTGGTGACCGCGGCCATGAACGACAGCAGCGGGATCGGGTCGTGCTCGGGGGCCTGGGTCGCGTGCCGGATCGCCGGGTCCATGGTCCCGCGATACGTGTCGGAGATGTAGTTCAGGTCGGCGAAGAAGACCATGTCGAACTTGCCGCGCTCGCAGACCCGCGCGATGTGCTGATAGAGCTCCGGCCTCGCCCAGTCGAACCCGGCCTCCGCGGTGCGGGGATGCCGCCACATGGCGAGGCTGTGATAGGTCGGGCCATGGCAGAGGAACTGCGCCAGGTGCATCTTTCGCTTGCGCACGATGCCTCTTTCTAGCGCGCGCTACCGGCGCCGGTTCAGCACGTAGAACGGCTCGGCGGCGTCCGGGGTGAGCCAGGCGTTGTACCAGGCCTGGTAGTGGGGCTTGAGCCGCTGGAGCATCTCGGCGTGGCGACGCTGCCGGGGCGGGATGTGGCGCGCCGCTCGGCGGATCTCGCGATAGAGTGCGTCGACGTCGAGCGTCGTCATCCGCCGGTCCTCCATCACCACCCGGCCGCCGACGATCGCGGTGTGCACGTCCCGGCCCATCGCCCGGTGGATGAACGCCTCCGCGATGGGCAGCTCCTCGGTGAGCCACGGGTCGCGCAGGACCCGATCGAGGTCGACGAGGATCATGTCCGCCTTCATCCCCGGCACGAGCGCGCCGATCTGCCCGCCGAATCCCAGGGCGCGCGCGCCATTGACGGTGCCCATCCGCAGCACGTCGTGGGCGGTGAGGGCCGGGGTGCGCAGGTCGTAGTCGGGCACGCGGTGAAGCTTGTGCAGCATGCGAAGCTCCATCACCGCGTCCTCGTCGTCGTTGATCGTCTTGTCGTCGAGCCCCATCGCCACGTTGACGCCCCGCCGGTGCATCGCGTAGATCGGCGCCAGCCCGTTGCGCATGCCGAGGTTGCAGCTCGGATGGCTCGTGACGGAGGCCCGGCGCGTCGCGAGCCGGTCGATGTCGTCCTCGCTGACCCAGATGGCGTGGCCCAGCGCGAGGTTCTCGTCCACGAGGCCCAGCTCGTCGAGCCAGGCGACGGCGCTCTTGCCGTACTTGCGAAAGGAGAACGCCCGCTGGATCGGCGTCTGCACGCAGTGCATGTGGATGGGCACCTTGCCGAGCCGGTCCGCCGTCGCCTTGGCGCGGAGGAGGAAGCTCTCGGTGCACGCCTGCGCCCAGCTCGGCGAGAGCAACACGCGCGTGTCGTCGGACGCGAAGCGCCCGTGCAGGTGCGCGAACAGCGCGAAGTACTCCTCCTCCATCCGCCCGGCGTCGACGTTGACCAGGGGACCGGCGAAGGCCTGGAGGTCCGGCGGCAGCGTCTCGAGGAAGGCCGCCGAGTCCAGCACCAGCTTGTCCACGTTCCGGACCCCGGGCGCGAAGGCGAGCCGGATCCCGCTGCGCAGGTAGGTGCGGATGGCCTTCTCGGACCGGCCGCGCGCCTGCGGGCCCTCCGTGTCGAACCCCATGTGGTGGATCGTCGTGCAGCCGCTCCGCAGGTGCCGCCAGGCGGCCAGGGCGGCCATCAGCTCCGGATCGAAGACCGGCATGAAGGCCCAGTCGAGCAGGTTGTTCTCCAGGTAGTCGTTGAGCACGCCCTTCTGGATCGGGCTCAGCGCCCGCCCGTGACTGTGGGCGTCGACCAGCCCCGGCATCAGCAGCTGCCGGCCGTTGCCCATCACCCGGGCGCGGGGATGCCGCCGGCGGAGCGCCGACCAGCCCCCGACCGCGGCGATCCGGGAGCCCGAGACCAAGACGGCCCCGTCATCGAGCACGCCCGGGTCCCCGACGGCGGGGTCCGTGATCACGTGCCGTCCACGCACCAGCATGTCCATGCGCGCACCTCCTGGCCCGCTTCGACCGGGGGCCATCCTGCGCTCGCGTCGGCATGACGGTCAAGGGCGTCGAGGAGCTGGCGGCCCGGTCGGTCAACCCCCCGGCGGGCAAGCTGGCCTTCCGGGAGCGCCTGAGCCCTCGCGAGCAGGAGATCGTCCATCTCACTGTGGGTGGGCTCAGCGATCTGGAAGCGGCCAATCGGCTCGGGATCACCGAGGCGACCGTGGAGGCCCATCTCACCCGTATCTTCCAGAAGCTCGCGCTTCGCGGCCGTGCCCAGCTCACGGCGCGCTATCACGGAAGCGTTGTGGCGCCGACCGACGGCACCGATCGAGCGCGGCGCTAGACTACTGCGGCGCCCGCCAGCAGGTCGTCGAGCACGCGCTCGGCCGCCGGACGAATGAGCGGCTAGGCGCGCGCCGTCGGCCGGGCCGGCTCCGTGGGAACCTGGTACAGGTATTCCCGCAGGTAGCGGATCTCCTCGCCCTTGTCCTGCATGTCCACCCGGATCAGGTCGCGGATCGAGATCATGGAGAGCATCTCCGGGCCCTTGACCACCAGCAGGTGGCGAATATTGGCCTGATCCATCTTCCGCATGGCGGACTGGTAGTCCTCGTCGGGGTCGCCCACGACGATCTGCGAGGTCATGACGTCACCGACCGGCGTGATGTCAGGATCGAGCCCCCGATCCACCACGCGGCGCACGACGTCGCGCTCGGAGAAGACTCCGACCAGGCGCTCGCCCTCGAACACCAGGACGATACCGACATTGTTCGCGCTCATGACCTGCACCGCTCCCCTCACCGTCTCGTCACGCTGTACCATGAAGAGAAATCCGGCCCGCATGATCTCGCGCAGCTTCTTCATTGCCAGCCCTCCTGTGGGTACCGGGCGTTGTCGCGCCGCGGCCGGGCTACGGCGCGGGGCGTGGGAACGGGCTCCCGTCGGACGCGCGCTCGAGTGCGCGCACCTTGTCGCGGATCTGGGGGTTCTCGAGGACTTCGCCGGCCGAGCGGCCGTAGGCGAGCGCGCGGGCGTCGGCCGGCAGCACCTCCGCCACGGGCGGACCAGACGAGCCCGGCGATGGAGGCACGACGCACCCGGCGATGACGACCGGCGCGAGCAGCAGGCACGCGAGCGCTCCCCGCAGCAGCGAATGGCGCACGGACGCCCTCCTCGCCATAGGCACGGGCAATCGCCATGCCACACACTCGCGCAATGCAAGGTCCCGCCAAGTCGAACAGTGTCGACGAGCCGCGCCGGCCTCACGTCTGGAGACGCGGTAAAAGTTACCCGCAGCCGGTAAGTTCTCGCCTTCTCCTGGCAAGGAGACGATCAGATCATGAAGCGAGGGCTGACCGGCCTGCGCGTCGTGAGCTTCGAGAGCCGCCGATCGGCCGAGGTGGCCGAATTGATCCTGGCCGAGCTGCGGCAATGGAGCGCCCAGGTCGCGACGGTCCCGGTCTACGGATGGGCGCTGCCCGAGGACACCGCTCCGATGCGGGGCGGTCATCGAGCGGCTCCCTGGTCAGCAGCGCCACGCAGATCGACAACGTCTTCCACGTGGCATCGGAGATCGGGGCGGCGGATGCGCTGCGGGAAGCGCTCCGAAAGCGAACGGTGCCACCGTCCTGCTGGAGCGCAAGCGGCGCGCGTAAGTAGCCGGGTCCGATTTACCGGGTAAAGAAAGCACTCCTCGGAAGCCGAGCACTCCGGCGGGGCCCAGTCTGTCGCTTCTTGCCGGTTTTCGCCTGGCACACCGCTTGCCCTTTCAGGAAGCGCAGCACCCGAGGAGGTGACTGGTCATGGCACAGACGACGAGGCAGACGAAAGACGCAAAATCGACGAAGACGACCGAGCATGAACATGAGAAGCAGAGCGTCGGCCAGACCGAGCTGACGAAGAAGGGTGAGGAGATTTCCGAGAAGCTCGACGATCTGCTGGACGAGATCGACGAGATCCTCGAGGAGAACGCGGAGGAATTCGTGAAGGGCTACATCCAGCGAGGTGGTCAGTAAGCCAGTACCACGGCCCCGAACTCAGTACCTGAAGAGCGCGGCGCTGGCATCCTGGCTGAAGTCGGTCACGCTGCGGTCCCCCGCTTCCGGCGGCGGCCCGCCCGGTGCGTCGCAGGATGCGGGCCCGCTGAGACGGGTCACGCGTCGTCGGGCTCGTCGCCGCCGCGCGGCTCGGGATAGAAGCCGCGCACCGTCTTTTGACTCGCCTGGCCCGGCTCGATCCGAGCCTGACATCTCACGCACATGGTGGCCTCCGGGAGCGCACGCAGGCGCCCCGGCGCGATCGCGTCACCGCATTCGGCGCAGATCCCGTACGAGCCGTCGCGAAGTCGCTGGAGGGCTTCCTCGATCCGCTCCAGGCGCTCGGCCAGGCGCTCGCGTGAGAGCAGGTAGAGCTCCCGGCTCTCGGCCGCCTTGATCCGATCGAAGGGATCCCCGTGCGGCTCCTCCGTCGGAGTCACCTCGGTCATCTGTCTGGGGTCGAGCAGCCCGCCCTGCTCGCGTAGTCGGGACCCGGTGCTGCGAAGCTCATGCTCCAACCGCTGTCGGATCTCATTCACATTCATGGTCGTCACCGTCCTTCCTCGAGTCCGTAACATCTTCTCGCCTGAGGAGACCAATCAGCTTTCCGTCCGACGTGGTGATCGGGGAATTGGGAAGGTCATGGGCCACCATGAACTTGGCCGCGTGCATCGGCTCCTCCAACCTGCACGTCGGCACATCCCGACGAGCCACGTCTCCAGCTCGAGAACGCGTGGCGTTCATCCCCTCCGAGGGAAGGCCTGCCGCCAGCCAGTCGAGCTTGCCGCCCACGTAGACGTACACCTGATGGAACCCAAGGCTTTCGAGCCGCCACGCGGCTCGTGGGCTCAAGTCTCAGGCCGCGTCCCAGCAGTAGACGAGTATCGGCCGAGCCGGATCGAGCGTCCCCCTGGCCTCCGTCTCGAGCCTTCGAAGTGGCAGACTGATGGCTCCCGGAAGATGGTCTTGCTCGAACTCCTCCTTGGGCAATACCTCCACCACCTGCGCGCGCTCTCGAATGAGGCGCTGAACGTGCGTGCGATCGATCTCTTGCGGCATCGTCACTCGCGGGTCAGCCGCCGCGCTTGAAGAACTGCACCGCCCGTTCATGCCGCTCAGCTGCCGCGCGCGTCTTGAACGTCCCCAGGTTGCGGCGGCGTCCGGAGCGCGGATCCGTCTTGCGGGCGTAAAGCCGGTATCCTCCGGAAGGAAGCCGGCGGATCATGCGGGCAGCCCGGAGAGGGGGGCCACGATCGTGCTCATGGCGGCAAGATCCCAGCAAGCTCGGTGCCAGCGGGACGGATAGCCGATCGAGCGTGGAAAACGGCACAAAGGCGCCATGCGACGGCGCGAAGGAGACAGGCCGGCAAGAACCTACCGGGTAAGAACGTAGTCACCTGGCCTTGACCACCAGGGCCGCTTCTGTTCTGGTGCTCGATGATGGTAGCCGAAGCCACGACCCGCCTGCGGGGCGCTCTCCTTGCCCTGGCCGCACTCCTCGGAGCGCTCGGGCCAGCCTGCCAGCCGACACCCACACCCAGGCCCGCCCCGGCCCCCAGCGCCGCGCCGCCGGCCGCGCAAGCGCCGGACGTCGCCTCCGGCGAGACCTACATCCGCTGGCTGGTGGAGCGCTCGATGCTCCACCAGGCGGAGCTGGCTGCGCGACGCTTTTCGGGCCAGGGACAGCTCTGGCAGCATCCCTACGCGGTGCCGCAGCCGCGCGCCGCCTCGGCGCTGGCCTCGGTATGGTTCACCGCGTACCCGCCGTCTCAGATCACGGGGCCGGGCGAGTCGGTGCTGGAGAGCCTGGGCGATCCCGAGCTCTGGCGCATCTTCCGTGACATCGGCATCGGCGGCATGCACACCGGCCCCATGAAGCGCGCCGGCGGCCTCCGCGGGCGCGAATACACGTCCACCGTGGACGGCAACTTCGACCGCATCAGCAGCGAGATCGACCCGGCCTTCGGCACCGAAGCGCAGTACCAGGCCATGGTCCGGCACGCCGGCGACAACGGCGCCGTGCTCATCGGCGACGTCATCCCCGGCCACAGCGGCAAGGGCGCCGACTTCCGCCTCGCCGAGCGGCGCTACGGCGACTACCCGGGCCTCTACCACATGGTGGAGATCCGCTCGACGGACTGGAACCTGCTCCCCGCGGTGCCGGCCGGCAAGGACTCGATCAACCTCGGGCCCGCGGCGGTGGACGCCCTCAAGGCGCGAGGCTATATCGTCGGGCAGCTCCCACGCACCATCTTCTACGAGCGGGGCGTCAAGGAGACCGACTGGTCGGCGACCGACGCCGTCGTCGGCGCCGACGGCAAGAGCCGGCGCTGGGTGTACCTGCACTACTTCAAGGAAGGGCAGCCTACCTTCAACTGGCTCGACCCTACCTTCGCCGCGCCGCGGCTGGTGGCGGGGGACGCCATCCACTCACTGGCCACCCTGGGCGAGCGCATGCTGCGCCTCGACGCCAACGGCTTCCTCGGCATCGAGGTCGGCCCGAGCAACGGCCGCGCCTGGTCCGAGGGTCATCCGCTCTCGGTCACCGCCAACCAGCTCATCGCCGGCCTGGTGCGCAAGCTTGGAGGCTTCACCTTCCAGGAGCTCAACCTGACGCTCGAGGACATCCAGACGATGTCCCAGGGGGGGGCGGATCTCTCCTACGACTTCATCACCCGCCCGGCGTACCAGCACGCCCTCGTCACCGGCGACGCCTCGTTCCTGCGTCTCATGCTCGGCCTGCAGCGGGCCTACCAGGTCGACCCGGCGGCCCTCATCCACGCGCTCCAGAATCACGACGAGCTCACGCTCGAGCTCGTGCACTTCTGGACCCGGCACAAGGACACCCCTTTCATCTTCCGCGGCAAGCCGGTGAAAGGCAGCGCGCTGCGCGAGATGATCCGGGGCGAGATGCACGGCCGCCTCCAGGGCCTCGCGGCACCCTACAACCTCAAGGCCGCCAACGGCATCTCCTGCACCAGCGTGACCGTGGCCGCCGCCGCCCTCGGCATCAGCGACCTCCGGCATCTCAGCGAGGCGGAGCGACGCGATGTCCAGCGCGCGCATCTGCTCCTGGCGCTGTACAACGCCATGCAGCCGGGCGTCTTCGCGCTCTCCGGCTGGGACCTGGTGGGCGCCCTCACGCTGCCCGCCGAGTCCGTGAAGGACTTGATCGCCGAGGGCGACACGCGCTGGATCAATCGGGGCGCCTACGACCTGCTGGGCACGCATTCCGGTGTGACGACGTCGGGCAGCGGCCTGCCGCGGGCCCAGGCCCTCTACGGCGCGCTCCCCGAGCAGCTCAAGCGCCCGGACTCGTTCGCCTCGGAGCTCCGCAAGATGCTGCGCGTGCGCGCACAGTACCGCATCAACGAGAGCGAGCAGGTCGCGCTGCCGGCGGTCAAGGCGCGGGGCCTGGTCGTCATGGTCCACCGGCTTCCTGGCGGCGCGGGCACCCAGGTCACCGCGGTCAACTTCGGCCGGACGGCCGTCCGGGAGGCGGTGACGCTCGAGACCGCGCCGCCGGGCGCGGCGGTCAGGGACCTCCTGGCGGAGAAAACGCGCGGCAAGCTGGGCCCGGGTAAGCAGCTGCCGCTCGCGCTCGGCCCCCACGAGGGGCAGGTCCTGCTCATCAAGTAGTCCCGGGAGGAGAGATGGCCGGAGAAGACCCGCGACTTCACCTGAGCTTCTGGCAGATCTGGAACATGAGCTTCGGCTTTCTGGGCATCCAGTTCGGCTGGGCGCTCCAGATGGCCAACATGAGCGCCATCTACGAATACCTTGGCGCCGACGCGCACCAGATCCCCATCCTGTGGCTCGCCGCCCCGCTGACCGGGCTGCTCGTGCAGCCCGTCATCGGCCACCTGAGCGACCGCACCTGGAACCGTCTGGGTCGGCGCCGCCCCTACTTCCTCACCGGCGCGCTGCTCGCCTCCTTCGCGCTGATCGCCATGCCCAGCTCGGGCACGCTCTGGATGGCGGCCGGGCTGCTGTGGGTGATGGATGCCTCCATCAACATCAGCATGGAGCCCTTCCGCGCCCTCATCGCCGATCTGCTGCCGCCCGCGCAGCGCACGCGCGGCTTCGCCATGCAAGCGCTCTTCATCGGGCTGGGCGCGGTCATCGCCTCGATGCTCCCCTGGCTGCTCTACGACCTCTTCCCGGCCGGCCGTGACGGCGGGACGCCCGGCAAGACCATTCCGTTCGGGGTGCGGCTGGCCTTCTATCTCGGCGCGCTCACCTACCTGGCGGCCGTGCTCTGGACCGTCTTCACGACCCGCGAGCATCCGCCGGAGGACCTGGAGGCCTTCCGGCGGATGAAGGCCGAGAAGGCCGGCTTCGGCACCGCCGTCGCCGAGATCTTGCACGACGTGCTCGCCATGCCGCCGACCATGCGGCGCCTGGCCTGGGTGCAGATCTTCACCTGGCTGGGCTTCTTCTGCATGTGGCTCTACTTCGGAGTCGCGGTGGCCCGCAACATCTTCGGCGGCACGCCCGGCACGCCGGCCTACGAGCAAGGCATCGCCTGGGCGGGCAACTGCTTCGCCATGTACTCGGCCGTCTGCTTCGCCGTCTCGTTCGCGCTACCGGCCGTGGCCGATCGGCTGGGCCGCCGCCTCACCCACGGCCTGTGCCTGTTGATGGGGGCCATCGGCCTGCTCTCGGTGGCGGTCATCGACGACAAGTACCTGCTGCTCCTGTCCATGGTGGGGGTGGGCGTGGCATGGGCCAGCACCCTCTCCATGCCGTATGCCATCCTGGCCGGCGCCTTGCCCGCCGGGAAGACCGGCATCTACATGGGCATCTTCAACTTCTTCATCGTGATCCCCGAGATCCTGGCCGCGCTCGGCTTCGGCACGATCCTGGAGCGCCTCCTCACCAACGAGAGCGCGCTGGTGCTGCTACTGGGCGGTGATAACCGGTTAGCCGTCGTCGTCATCGGCGGCCTCTCGCTGGCGCTGGCGGCGGCCTTCTGCACCATCGTCATCGAGCCCGAAGCCGATCCGCGCGACCACCCTCTCCCCTCCGGGGAGAGGGCAGGGTGAGGGGCGGCGCACCGAGGCGCTAGCGCAGCGCCTTCTCCGCCTTGTCGGCGTTGGCCACGGCCACCACGACGTGGCAGGGCCCGCCACCGGCGATCACGGTCGTCGCGTACACGCACTTGATATTGATCTTGGCCGCCGCCAGCCGGGCGGCGAGGGTGGCCAGGCTGCCGGGACGGTCCTCGACGGAGAGCAGCAGCGCCGGCTCTTCCCCGCACCGGATCTTGGCGTCGGTCAGCGCCTGCTTGGCCCGCCCCGGATCGCTGACCACCATCCGGAGCTTGCCGCGCCCCGTCGACTCCGCGGCGCAGATGGCGGTGATGTTCACCCCGGCGTCGGCCAGGGTCCGCGCCACCTTGGCCAGGACCCCGGGCCGGGATTGAGCGGTGACCGTGAGCTGCGTGATCTTCGCCATGGCATTCCCCTATCCGAGCTCCCGGATCCGGGCCGTCAGGAGACGCAGGACCCGGGCGATACGGTGCGCGTGTTCCGTGCGCGAATTGAGCCCCGACCCTCCGGAAACGCTGATGCCGGCATCGCCTTCGCCATGGCGTCCCGCCCTGGTCTCACTCGCGCAGGCGAGGATCCAGCGCGTCCCGCAGACCATCGCCGAGAAGATTGAAGCCGAGCACGACCAGCATGATGGCCAGGCCCGGGACGGTGGCGACATGGGGCGCCGTGATCATGTAGGCCCGCGCATTGGAGAGCATCGCGCCCCACTCCGGGCTGGGCGGCTGGACGCCGAGGCCGAGGAACGACAGCCCGGACGCGGTCAGCAGGACGGTCGCCATCCGGAGGCTCGTCTGGACGATGATCGGGGCGAGCGAGTTCGGCAGCAGATAGCGCACGATGATCGGGACGTCCCCTTCGCCGAGCGCGCGGGCGGCCTCGACGAACTCCTTCTCCTTCAGGGTCAGCACGGAGCCGCGAATCACGCGCGCAAATTGCGGCACGAGGAAGATGGCGCTGGCGATGATGACATTGCCCAGACCGGTGCCGAGGGCGGCGATGATGGCAAGGGCGAGAAAGATTCCCGGGAAGGCCATCATGATGTCGACGACCCGCATGATCAGCATGTCGGGCCAGCGGCCGACGTAGCCGGCGACCACTCCGAGGGCGGTGCCGAGCACCAGGGCCAGCCCGACGGCGGCCACCTGGATCTGCAGCGAGATCCGGGCGCCGTAGAGGACGCGCGAGAGGACGTCGCGGCCAAGCTCGTCGGTTCCTAACCAGTGGCCGATGCTGGGCGGCTGCAGGCGCTCACCGAGCTGACCGCGCAGCGGCTCATAAGGCGCCAGCACCGGAGCCAGAGCGGCGAGCGCGATGAAGAGTGCCACGACGAGGCCCCCGCTCATGGCGGCCCGGCTCTTGAGAATGCGACGGAAGGCGTCGCTCCAGAACCCGGGCGAGCGCGGTCGCCGGCTCGGCGCCAGGTCAGTTGTAGTGGATACGGGGATCGAAGTAGGCATACGCGACGTCGGTGATGAGGTTGACCAGGACGAAGGTGGTGGCGACGATCAGGAGCGCGCCCTGCACCACGGGATAGTCCCGCGCGAAGATGCCCTCCACGATGAGGCGGCCGACCCCCGGCAGCGAGAAGACCGTCTCCGTGAGCACGGCGCCGCCGAGGTT
>WNFL01363915.1_pt1 | contig 10868 bp, 10 predicted proteins | sample 5400361 | NCBI WGS metagenome assembly WNFL01 (sample SAMN13153351, study PRJNA577476) | soil metagenome | isolation source: 40 cm soil on Douglas fir-dominated hillslope | place: USA:California | collected 2013-09-17 | reverse complement strand
AATCGCGCGGATCGGAAGTGGTGAAGCCGATCTGATTGTTGACCACCAGATGCACCGTGCCGCCGGTACCGTAGCCGCGTGTCTGCGACAGGTTGAGGGTTTCCATCACCACGCCCTGGCCGGCAAACGCGGCGTCGCCGTGAATCAGGATCGGCAGCGCCTGGGTGCCGGTCTTGTCGCCGCGACGCTGCTGGCGTGCGCGTACCGACCCCTCGACCACCGGGCTGACGACTTCCAGATGCGACGGGTTGAACGCCAGCGTCAGGTGCAATGGCCCGCCCTTGGTCTGCACGTCGCTGGAGAACCCTTGATGGTATTTGACGTCGCCGGATGACAGCTCGTCGCTGTGCTGGCCTTCGAATTCGGAGAACAGGTCCTTGGGCAGCTTGCCGAAATTGTTGACCAGCACGTTGAGGCGCCCGCGGTGCGCCATGCCGATGACGACCTCCTTGGCGCCCTGCTCGCCGGCGCGCTGGATGATTTCGTCCACGACCGGTATCAGCGTCTCGCCGCCTTCGAGCGAGAAGCGCTTCTGGCCGACGTAGCGGGTATGCAGGTATTTTTCCAGCGTTTCAGCGGCAGTCAGGCGTTCCAGCAGGAAGGTCTTCTGCTCCTTGCTGAACGACGGGGTCGAGCGCGGGCCTTCGAAGCGGTTCTGGATCCAGCGCTTCTGCTCGGTGTCGGTCAGGTACATGTACTCGACGCCGACCGAGCCGCAGTAAGTGCCGTTGAGCACGGTGAGAATTTCGCGCAGCGTGGCCTTCGCCGGGCCGACCAGGGAGCCGGTATTGAACACCGTGTCGTAGTCGGCGTCGGAAAGTCCGTGATAGGCGGGGTCGAGTTCCGGCACCACGACGCGGTCATGCAACTGCAGCGGATCCAGCGCCGCGTGCCGTGAGCCGAGGAAGCGGTAGGCGTTGATCAGTTGCAGCACGTGTACCTGCTTTTCGTTCGCCTGCGGCGCCGCGGTGACCACTTGCGCGCGACGCAGTTCCACCGGGCTCTGCTTGGCCAGTTTGACGAACGCCTCGATCACCGGGGTGTGCGCGACATCCTTGGCGACCACGCCGGCGGTTTTCGACAAAGCGTCGAAATACGCCCGCCATTCAGCGCCGACCGAGGTCGGATCGACCAGGTAGGATTCGTACAACTCTTCAATGAACGGGGCGTTGGAACCGAAAAGATACGAACTGCCGAGGAATTCTTTCATCATGGTGCGGATACCTCCAAGCGTTGTGCGTTCGGCGTCAGGTGTCAAGCGTGATGGGTTGCGCTGCGCTCCACCTATCGTACGATCCCCTCACCCTTTACCCTTAACTCTCCTGACCACTCAACCCCGCTGCGCCAGTTGCACCACATTGCGCTGCCCCTTGCCCACATAGAGCTGGCGCGGCCGGCCGATCTTCTGGTCGGGATCGGAAATCATTTCATTCCACTGGGCGATCCAGCCGACGGTGCGCGCCAGAGCGAAGATCGACGTGAACATGCTGACCGGAATTCCCAGCGCGCGCTGCACGATGCCAGAGTAGAAATCGACGTTCGGATACAGCTTCTTGCTGACGAAGTAGTCATCCTCAAGCGCGATCCGCTCCAGCTCGATGGCGAGCTTGAACAGGCGGTCATTCTGCAATCCAAGTTCGCCGAGCACTTCATGGCAGGTCTCGCGCATCAACTTGGCGCGCGGATCGAAATTCTTGTAGACGCGGTGGCCGAAGCCCATGAGCTTGAAGTGGCTGCTCTTGTCCTTCACCTGCGTCAGGTACTTCGGGATGTTCTCGGCCTTGCCGATCTCCTCCAGCATGTTATGCGCGGGACCCCACAGGCAGGCGATACCCGCCGCAATGCAGGCGAACGGGTTGGCGCCGGACGAACCGGACAGGCGCACCGTCGACGTCGAGGCGTTTTGTTCGTGGTCGGCATGCAGGATCAGGATCCGGTCCAGCGCGCGCACCAGCACCGGGTTGGGGGTGTATTCCTCCGCCGGCGTCGCGAACATCATGCGCATGAAGTTCTCGGTATAGCTCAGGTTGTTCTTCGGGTACATGAACGGCTGACCGACCGTGTACTTGTAGCACATGGCCGTAATCGTCGGCAGCTTGGCAATCAGGCGCACGGCGGAAATATGGCGGTGCTCCGGATTGTTGATGTCGAGCGAATCGTGATAGAAAGCCGACAAGGCACCGACCACACCCACCATCACCGCCATCGGATGCGCGTCGCGGCGGAAGCCGCTGTAGAAGCGGCCCAACTGCTCATGCACCATCGTGTGGTGCATAATGTTGCTGTCGAATTCTGCCTTCTGCTCGCGGGTCGGCAGTTCACCCTTGAGAATCAGGTAGGCCACCTCGAGGAAGTCGCATTTCTCCGCCAGTTGCTCGATCGGATAGCCTCGATACAGCAGGATTCCGACATCGCCGTCGATGTAGGTGATCGACGATTCGCAACTTGCCGTCGCGAGGAAGCCAGGATCGAACGTGAACATGCCGGTACTGCCGAGCTTGCGGATGTCGACGACATCCGGCCCGACCGTGCCGCTGTAAACCGGAAGCTCGATCGACTTGCCGCCGTCCGCGCCGCCGTAGCTCAGTACTGCCTTGCCCAAATGCTGTACCGTCAGATCTGTCGCAGCCGCCGCAGCAGCGGCGCGGTCAGCGAATCCGCATCCACGTCGGCACGCCCGAGCAAGAGGTCGAGCATATCGTTGTCGGGGAGCATCAGCAGCCGATCGAGAGCACGCGCATCCGCATCGGTCAGTGGCGGCGAGGAATTCCAGAAACGGGCAAAAATCAGGTCGAGTTCGAGCAGGCCGCGCCGCGACCGCCATTTCAACCGCTGCGTCGTTCGATCGTCCACGATTGCGATCGTCCGCCGTCCGGCTTACCTCGCGCTTACACCGCCCGGCGCACCATGAGCTCCTTGATTTTGCCGATGGCGAGTGTCGGATTGAGGCCCTTGGGGCAAACGTCAACGCAATTCATGATGGTATGGCAGCGGAATAGCCGGTACGGATCTTCGAGGTTGTCGAGGCGTTCGCTGGTGGCTTGGTCGCGGGTGTCGGCGATGAAGCGGTAGGCCGCGAGCAGCCCGGCCGGGCCGACGAACTTGTCGGGGTTCCACCAGAAACTCGGACACGACGTCGAGCAGCAGGCGCACAGGATGCACTCGTAAAGGCCGTCGAGTTCCTCGCGATCCTCCGGGCTCTGCAACCGTTCCTTGTCGCGCGGCGGCGGCTCGTCGTTGACCAAGTAAGGCCGGATCGAGTGGTATTGCTTGAAGAACTGGGTCAAGTCGACGATCAGGTCGCGGATAACCGGCAGTCCTGGCAAGGGACGAATTGCCACCGGCTCCTTGAGATCCACCAGCTTGGTGATGCACGCCAGCCCGTTCTTGCCGTTGATGTTCATCGCATCCGATCCGCACACACCTTCGCGGCACGAGCGCCTGAAGCTAAAGCTGTCATCCTGCGCCTTGAGTCGCACCAGCGCATCGAGCAGCATGCGGTCGCTGGGCTCGAGCGGCACGTCGAAGTCCTGCATGCGAGGCGCAGTGTCCTTGTCTGGATCGTAGCGGTAGATGCTCAGGCGCATGGTCGTGGGCGTTCAGCGTTGAGGGTTGGGCGTTTAGCGTTTAGCGTTGGGCGGCGTGGGAGTTTTCACTCCGAACGCTCAACGCGGAACACCAAACCTAAAAGGTTCTTTCCTTGGGTTCGAACGATTCGACAGAAAGTGGGTTCATATGCACCGGCTTGTAATCCAGCCGGCTGCCTTGCTTGTACCAGAGGCTGTGCTTCAGCCAGTTGACGTCGTCGCGCTTGTGGAAGTCCGCCCGATCGTGCGCGCCACGGCTTTCCTTGCGGGCTTCCGCAGAGACCAGCGTCGCCTGGGCGACTTCGATCAGATTGTCGAGTTCGAGGGCTTCGACACGGGCGGTGTTGAACACCATGCTCTTGTCCTTGATCTCGGTACGCTCGACGCGCTGCCGGACCTCGGCGATCTTGGCTACGCCGGTTTCCAGCAGTTCGGGGAAGCGGAACACCCCGGCGTTCGCCTGCAGCGTCTGGCGCAGCGACGTGCCGACATCCGCCACGCGTTCACCGTTCTTCTGCCCGTCGAGCCGCGCCAGCCGGGCCAGCGTAAAGTCGGCGGCATCCTTGGGCAACGGCTTGTGGGCCGCTGTCTGCCTGACGAATTCGACCAGGCTGGAGCCGGCGGACTTGCCGAACACCAGCAGATCGGTGAGCGAGTTGGTGCCGAGCCGGTTGGCGCCGTGCACCGAGGCGCAGGCGCATTCGCCGGCGGCGTAGAAGCCGCGCACCGGAGTCTCCGGGTTGCCGTCCTTGGGGACGATGACTTGGCCGTGGTAATTGGTGGGGATGCCGCCCATCTGGTAATGACAGGTGGGCACAACGGGAATCGGCTCCTTGACCGGATCGACGTTGGCGAACTTGATGGCGATTTCGCGGATCCCCGGCAGGCGCTTGTTGATAACCTCGGGGCCTAGGTGATCGAGTTTCAGCAGCACGTAGTCGGCTTCCTTGCCGACGCCGCGCCCTTCCTTGATCTCAGTGGCCATCGCGCGGGCGACCACGTCGCGCGGCGCGAGGTCCTTGAGGTTGGGGGCGTAGCGTTCCATGAAGCGCTCGCCGTCCTTGTTGAGCAGAATCCCGCCTTCGCCTCTGACGCCTTCGGTGATCAGCACACCCGCGCCGGCCACGCCGGTGGGGTGGAATTGCCAGAATTCCATGTCTTCCAGCGGAATGCCGGCACGCGCCGCCATGCCGACGCCGTCGCCGGTATTGATGAAGGCGTTGGTGCTGGCGGAGTAGATGCGCCCGGCGCCGCCGGTGGCGAACAGTACCGCCTTGGCATGCAGGATGTAGATGTCGCCGGTTTCCATCTCCAGCGCGGTCACGCCGACGACGTCGCCGTCGGCGTCGCGGATCAGGTCGAGCGCCATCCATTCGACGAAAAAGCGGCTGTTGGCACGCACGTTCCTCTGATAGAGAGTGTGCAGCATCGCGTGGCCAGTGCGGTCGGCCGCGGCGCAGGAGCGCTGCACAGGCTTCTCGCCGAAGTGCTGGGTGTGGCCGCCGAACGGCCGCTGGTAGATGGTGCCGTCGGCGTTGCGGTCGAACGGCATGCCGAAGTGTTCGAGTTCGCGCACGACTTCTGGGGCCATGCGGCACATGAACTCGATCGCGTCCTGGTCACCGAGATAGTCGGATCCCTTGACTGTGTCATACATGTGCCACAGCCAGTTGTCTTCGCCCATGTTGCCGAGGCTGGCGCCGACACCGCCCTGTGCGGCGACAGTGTGGGAACGGGTGGGAAAAACTTTGCTCAGCACTGCGCAGCGCAGGCCGGCTTCGGAAACCTGCAGTGCCGCGCGCAGCCCGGAGCCGCCGGCTCCGACGATGACGGCATCGAATTGGCGTATGGTGACATTGGCCATCAGCGGCTCCAGAGGATCGTGACCGACCAGAATGCGTAAACCGACAGCGCCAGGATCACCAGCACCTGCAGACCGAGTCGGATGCCGGTAGGCTGAATGTAATCCATCAGGATGTCGCGCACCCCGACCCATGCATGCCACAGCAGGCTGGCAACGAAGATCAACGTGAGGATGCGGAACCACTGCGGCGCGAACAGGCTCTTCAGCCCGGCATGATCCATCGGCCCGCCGCTCATCACCAGCAGCACCACGATCACGGTGTAAACGGCCATGACCACCGCGGTGATGCGCTGCGCTAGCCAGTCCTTGAGTCCGTAGTGGGCGCCGGTAACGATGCGCTTTACCATAGCTTCACCGCCATCAGCAGGGTCAGCAGCAGGCTCACGCCGAGCACGATCTGGCTGCTCTGCCGCGCCGCCGGAAGGTCGATGCCTTGGTGAATATCAAGCAGCAGGTAGCGGATGCCGGCACAGAAGTGGTGCAGGTAGGCCCAGGCGAAGCCGATCGCGATCAGCTTCACGACCGGATTGGAGAGGGTCTGACCCCATCCGGCATAGCCTTCGGCAGATGCGAGGCTGGCATCGAGCGCGGCCAATCCGCACGGGATCACCAGCAGGAACAGCAGTGCCCCGCTGATGCGGTGAAGAATCGATACGATTCCCGGCAAGGGCAGCCGGATCTTCATCAGATCCAGATGCTTGGGACGTTTCCTGACAGCAGCAGTCATTCGGTTACTCCCTGTCACCGGCCGGCGGCACTCCCTTATTCGGCCGCCCCGAAGCCGAAGGCGTGATTTTTACACGAATTGCAGATTCGCGCGCGATCAGCCGAGTTCGTTCACGTAGGAATGGCCGTCGGTATGACACAGACCACGCCGCCACTCGACCGGCTTGTCGCCATACGTGAACGCAATCCGGTTCACCGCAAGCAGCGGCGTCCCCGGCGCAACCTCCAGTATCGACGCGGCCTTGTCGTCGGCAGCCACCGCCGTGAGACGCTCTTCCGCGCGGATCATGCGCAAGCCGTAGCGGCTCTCGAAAAAGCTGTATAGCGAGCCATTGTATTCGTTCAGTTGCGTGCTGCTGAGACCCTTGCAAAGCACTGCGGAGACGACGATCTCATCGAGCACCAGCGGTTTGCCGGAAAACAGCAGGCGCCGATGGATCATGTGCACCGGCGCGCCCGGCCGAAGTTCGAGCGCCCTGGCAACCAGCGGCGATGCCTTGTCGCGTTTGCAGGCGAGAAACTCGCTTTTGGGATAGATCGTGTTGCCGGTGTCGGCGTGGATGCGCAGAAAGCGGAACCGGGCGTGGTCCTCGACGTGCGATGCAACGTAGGTCCCCTTGCCCTGGCGCCGCACCAGTATGTTTTCCGCGGCCAGTTCGTCGATTGCCTTGCGCACCGTTCCCTGGCTGACGCCGAAGCGCGCGGCGAGCTCCACCTCGCTGGGAATCGCCTCGCCGGGCTTCCACTCGCCCGCGACCAGGCTCTGCGTCAGCAGAATCTTGATCTGGTCGTATAGAGGCCGGAAGGTCGGCGCAGCGATCACGTTGGTCATGGCGGACAGCATGATACCGAGTCGCGGGTCGGGGAGTCCAGTATGGTATGTCTTATATAAGATATATGTTAGTTGAATTTCCGGCGGGCGCGCGCTATACTGATACCCGACGCTGAGAACTTGCAGCGCGGCCGCCACTCGCTTGCGAGCCCAGATCGGCCGGCGCCGGCAGAGAAAAGGATTGTCTCGATGAATTCCTCCACCACCCCAGGCAGCGCCGGCAGCCGCTTCCGTGCCGCCCTCGCCGCCGAAACCCCGCTGCAGATCGTCGGCACGATCAACGCCTATCACGCCCGCATGGCAACCCGCACCGGGTATCGGGCGATCTACCTGTCGGGCGGCGGCGTCGCAGCCGGCTCGCTGGGCTTGCCCGATCTCGGCATTTCCACGCTCGACGACGTGCTGACCGACATCCGGCGCATCACCGACGTTGTCGATACGCCTCTGCTGGTGGACATCGATACCGGCTTCGGCAGCGCCTTCAACATTCAGCGCACGATCAAATCGCTGCACAAGTTCGGCGCCGCGGCCTGTCATATCGAGGATCAGGTGCAGGCGAAACGCTGCGGCCATCGGCCCGGCAAAGCCATCGTCAGCAAGGAGGAAATGGCCGATCGCATCAAGGCGGCGACGGACGCGCGCAGCGATCCGGCGTTCGTCATCATGGCGCGCACCGACGCGCTCGCCGTCGAGGGACTGGACGCCGCCATCGAGCGCGCCTGCGCCTACGTCGAGGCAGGCGCCGACATGATCTTCCCCGAGGCGATGACCGAGCTCGGCATGTATCGGCAGTTCGCCGACGCGGTCAAGGTACCGATTCTGGCTAACATCACCGAGTTCGGCTCGACGCCGCTGTTTACGGTCGAGGAGTTGACGTCCGCCAACGTCCGCATGGTGCTTTATCCGCTGTCCGCGTTCCGCGCGATGAATGCCGCGGCGCTCAAGGTATATGGCGCGATTCGTGCCGACGGCACGCAGCAGAGCGTGGTCGAGACGATGCAGACCCGGGCGGAGCTGTACGAGTTCCTCGACTACCACGACTACGAACGCAAGCTCGATCGACTGTTTGCCAGTGAGCAATCCCGCTGAGCTGCAGCAGCCGTTGATTGCTGCGAGTCGCGGCGCGTAACATTTCGTCCCTGTATCGCCAAGGAGCCAGGCATGCCGCAAGAAGCCGCACCCGCCGTAAAACCGAAGAAATCGGTCGCCCTGTCCGGAGTCGCGGCCGGAAACACAGCCTTGTGCTCGGTCGGGCGCAGCGGCAACGACCTCCACTATCGCGGCTACGACATTCTCGACATCGCCGATCGCTGCGAATTCGAGGAAGTCGCCTATCTGCTGGTACACGGCAAGCTGCCGACCCAGGCCGAGCTCGCCGCCTACAAGAGGAAGCTCAAGGCGCAGCGCGGCATCCCCGCGCTGGTGCAGGACATTCTCGAGCGCATCCCGGCAAATTGCCACCCGATGGACGTGATGCGTACCGCCTGCTCGGCGCTCGGCTCGGTGCTGCCGGAACGCGAGGATCACAAGCTGGCCGAGGCGCGCGACATCGCCGACCGGCTGATGGCGTGCCTCGGCTCGATGCTGCTGTACTGGCACCACTTCTCGCATTCGGGCCGGCGCATCGAAGTGGAAACCGACGACGACTCGATCGCCGGCCACTTCCTCACGCTGCTGCACGGCAAGCCGCAAAGCGAGCTGTGGGTACGCGCGATGCATACCTCGCTGATCCTCTACGCCGAGCACGAATTCAATGCCTCGACTTTCACCGGCCGCGTCATCGCCGGCACCGGCGCCGACCTGTACTCCGCGATCACCGGCGCTATCGGCGCGCTCAAGGGGCCGAAGCACGGCGGCGCCAACGAGTTCGCGTTCGATACCATCGGCCGCTATGACACGCCCGACGAAGCCGAGACCGATGTGGCGCGGCGCGTCGCCGAAAAGCAGGTGATCATCGGCTTCGGCCATCCGGTCTATACGATTGCCGACCCGCGCAATCAGGTCATCAAGGAAGTGGCCCGCCAGCTAAGCATGGACGCGGGGGACATGAAGCTATACGATATATCCGAGCGGATTGAGCAGGTAATGTGGCGGGAAAAGAAGATGTTCCCCAACCTGGACTGGTTCAGCGCCACCAGCTACCACATGATGGGCGTTCCCGCCGCGATGTTCACACCGCTGTTCGTGATTGCGCGGACCGCAGGCTGGAGCGCCCACGTGATCGAGCAACGCCAGGATGGAAAAATTATCCGGCCCTCGGCCAATTATGTCGGACCGGAGAATCAAAAATTCGTGCCGCTCAGCGAGCGTTGAACATGCGTCTATTCGGCCGTGGCCTGCGCAGATCACCAAGGTATGCGCGGAATCCATAAGGAGCAATAGATGAACCCATCGACGGTCTTTGCCAAAACCGGCCGCGGCAGCGCCGAAATGAGTGGCACCGACCGGACGCTGGACCGCAAGCTGCGCTCCGCACTGCTGCTGGTCGATGGCCGCAAGACTGCCGCAGAGATTATCAAGATGCTCGAAGGCATGGGAATGCCGGCCGACACGCTGGGCAAACTCGAGCAGCTCGGATATATCGCCGCAGCCGGGCCGGCGGCAGCGCCGCCACGCGCCGCGCCCGCTGTATCGCCGTCGCCCGCACCTGCGCCGTCGCGGCCGGCAGCGCCTGTGCCCGCCGCACCGGCACTGCCGGCTGACGCATCGCCGATGGAACGCTTCAGCGAAGGCCGCCGCTACATGAACACCACGGTGCGCGACGCACTCGGCTTCAAGGCGGTGTTCTTCACGCTCAAGATCGAGAAGTGCTCGACGGTCGACGAATTACTCACCTTGCTGCCCGACTTCCAGGCCGCGCTCGCCACATCGCGCGGCGCGGAGTTCGCACAGGCGGTGCGCGACGCCGCCCTCAAGATTCTCGCCCCGTAACCCGCAGCATAGCGAACAGAGGCTCCATGGGATCGCCCATCTCCAACATCCGCCCCGAAGCCGACAAGGTCCTGGCAGACATCGTCGATTACGTGATCGGCTACCGGATCGACAGCGATCTGGCCTATGAAACGGCGCGCAGTTGCCTGATCGACACCCTGGGCTGCGGGCTCGAAGCGCTCGAATATCCGGCGTGCACCAAGCTGCTCGGCCCGATTGTGCCGGGCACGCTGGTACCCAACGGCGCGAAAGTGCCCGGCACCCAGTTCCAGCTCGACCCGGTGCAGGCCGCGTTCAACATCGGCGCGATGATCCGCTGGCTCGACTTCAACGACACCTGGCTCGCCGCCGAGTGGGGTCATCCTTCGGACAACCTCGGCGGTATTCTCGCCGTGGCCGACTGGCTGTCGCGCAATGCCGTCGCACAGGGCAGGAAGCCGCTGACGATGCGCGACGTGCTCACCGGCATGATCAAGGCGCACGAGATTCAGGGCTGCATCGCGCTGGAAAACTCCTTCAACAAGGTCGGTCTCGATCACGTGGTTCTGGTCAAGGTCGCGTCCACCGCGGTAGTCGCGCAGATGCTCGGCCTGTCGCGCGAAGAGATCATCAATGCGGTGTCGCTCGCCTGGGTTGACGGCCAGTCGCTGCGCACCTACCGTCACGCGCCGAACACCGGCTCGCGCAAGAGCTGGGCCGCGGGTGACGCGACCAGCCGCGCGGTGCGTCTGGCGCTGATCGCCAAGACCGGCGAAATGGGTTATCCGTCGGTGCTCAGCGCGAAGACCTGGGGCTTCTACGACGTACTGTTCAGGGGCAACGAATTCAGGTTCCAGCGGCCCTACGGCAGCTACGTGATGGAGAACGTGCTGTTCAAGATCTCCTTCCCGGCAGAGTTCCATTCGCAGACTGCGGTCGAATGCGCGAT